>Ga0126311_10000006_pt1 | contig 164857 bp, 135 predicted proteins | sample Plot61_FD_92539 | JGI IMG/M metagenome (GOLD analysis project Ga0126311, IMG submission 92539) | Serpentine soil microbial communities from UC McLaughlin Reserve, CA, USA - Plot61 | ecosystem: Environmental > Terrestrial > Soil > Grasslands | place: USA: UC McLaughlin Reserve, Lake County... | reverse complement strand
TTAGCCGGGAAATAAGGATGGACAAACTGACACCGAAAGCGTAAAAACCACTCGTCCCGGCCGCCTCTCTATGGCCGGTTTTCAGGTGACCACACATGGCCGCTTTTGAGGTGACCGCCGAGGCCAAATCCCGTTCACATTAAAAATAAGTATAGGTAATCATTGTGTTCAAGTTTCCACGCACGCGAAAACAGATTACAACTTGGCTGCAACACCGCCTAAGTTCAAATCAATATAATTCGCATACGCATTAACACTGCAAAGTCGTTGCTCGGGAACGGCGCCAGAATACAAGCCCCCTACATTTGAGAATTAGCAAGGACGAGCCCCGTCTGCCCAGTGGATGGCTGGCAACGAGGATCAGTCTATTCGTGTTACGAAACAGTAAGGGTCACGAACCAAGGGAGGGATCGAATGAAGAAAACAGTAGTATCAGTAGGGCTTGTCTTAGCCCTTATGAGCATGGGAGTGATGATGCCGTCGCGAACCCATGCAGCCACTCCAACACCTGCCGTAACAATCGCTCAGGGATTACAAATCCCAGTCAATTTCACTAGCCCGAACGGCACGTTTACGGGCATCTTTAGTCTATCTCGGTTTGTTCTGCAAAACGGTCAAGTGGCCGCAGTTGGAACACTGACGGGAACGGTTACCAACTCTACAGGGCAAACTGTCGGTGCAATAGCTCGAAACCTTACGCTGTCGCTCATTACTATCAATGCGACCTGCGATATTCTCCACTTGGAGTTAGGTCCGATCGACCTTAACTTACTTGGGCTGGTAGTACATGTCGATAAGATCGTTATTGACATTGATGCCCAATCGGGGCCCGGGAACTTGCTGGGCAATCTGCTCTGTGCAGTCGCCAACTTGCTAAACACCAATGGCCCGTTGTCAACACTGGTTAACTTATTGAACCAGATACTTGCTTCGTTATGATTTCCGACACATAACAGCGACTGTCGAGGGGGCGCTGCCCCCTCGATTTATTGAATGCAAAGGTACAGAGGAAGTTGCGAAGATTGTCCACTGTGGGGAGCCACATATCGCAACTGAGGAACTTATGGGTACATGGTAAATCACGTTCGAATCCTGTCTCGCCCGAAGTTGTCACTACGCTCCAACCTTGGGCTGAAATTAGCGAACACCTTCGGCGTTAGTGATTTCAGACGCAGGCGGTAAGAAACTGGCAATCACTTCGATCGAACCCACAATGTTGAGATTAAATCCCGGGAGCTCGTCAGCAGGAACCCACAGCTCTTGATGAATTGAACCACCCACCGTGTGAATGGGGTATTGCTGTACAAAATCACCATCAATCTCGCAGCGGGTTACGTAACCTCCTCCGTCGTGCTTCGCGTTCCAATCGCGTGCGATCTGCAGAGCGTATTCTTCATTTATAACCGGGATAGAAAATGGGCTGATCCGGCAAGCGTGGTGGGAATTCCTTCCATCCTGACGCTTCGATCAACACAAGCTCCTTTGGTCCAACGGGCCGATATAAGATCATCTTTATATCAACGGAGATCCGCTCAAATCTAACACGCTCTCTGATCACGGCTTCTGCAATACGAATCGTCTTCCAGACAGCAGCAGGTAATAATCTAAAACCGTTCTGGGACCTGAAGACTGCGCAGCGCTGGTTAACTGAAGCAGAAACACAGCGCGATCAAGATACAGAGTAGCCTTCGCATTTCGGAATTTAGTAGTGCATCAGTTTGAAATGGACCGCAATTACGCCGGAGGCGTTCGCTAATTTCAGCCCAGGGTTCGAGCGAAGTGAGAACCCTGGGATCATTAATTTAATACACGCTAACCCTGAAAGGGGTCCGCGGTTGGCAAACCCTTACAGGGTTCAATCAACATTACGTTACAAACCCAGGGTTGTCGCTGGCGCTCCAACCGCTGGGCTGAAATTAGCGGACGCCTGCGGCGTATTCATCAAATTTAAACTGAGGCATTACCCGGAATTTCACCTCTTTTGCAGAACTGCCAGAACCGTGTAGACTGACTGCCATTAGTTTAGGCGATGGAGTTCGCCTTTAACCATCCTTTAAGGATTGATGACTCCTAATTGCTGCGGACCAGTGTGGTCCTGGTGGTTAGGAGTTTTACTTTTATTGACATGCAGAAAAACAATCTTCATTGCTTTAGCCAGCCTCGTCGGCACGCTAATTCGGTACTGGCTCGCGCGGATTTGTGGCGCGCCAGTATGGTGAAAACTTTCCCTGGGGAACGCTGATAGTCAATTTAATCGGAAGCTTCCTCGCCGGTGCGATGTACCACCTTGCTGAAGAACGGCTCCTGATATCTCCCACCTGCGCACCGTACTTCTTATCGGCCTGCTCGGCGGGTTTACAATCTTTTCATCCTACGGCCTGCAAACGTTTACATTATTGCGAGACAGCCAAATCGGACTGGCAACTCTCAACGTCGCCGTTTCGAATGTCCTGGGCTTATTGATGGTGTGGATGGGATATGCTGTCTTCAAACTAATTTAGCCGCAAAACGCAGAAAAGCTGATTTGCCCTTGTGCTTTCTGTGCGTTTTGTGGCAACTACTACTCGCATATGTTGGAAAACGTTGGCTCATTCAGCATGTTGGCCGTCCTGGGCCTCGGCCTCGTGTTTGGATTGAAACACGCGACCGAAGTCGATCACGTCGTCGCGATTTCGACGATCGTGAGCCGGCACAAGAACGTTTTTCATTCAGCTATCGTCGGTGCGCTCTGGGGGATGGGCCACACTGCATCGCTACTGATTGTCGCGGCGATCGTGTTGAGTTTGCGGATCGCCATTCCGGAAAAAGTGAGCGGCTGGCTGGAATTCGGCGTCGCGATCATGATCATCTGTTTAGGTATCAGTGCGCTCAGGCGAGCATTACAAAAGAACACGCACGTTCACGTCCACCAGCATAATCACGACGGTTTATCGCACACGCACATTCACTTTCATGAAAACGAAACCGGGCACCAGCCGGCTTTGCCATCTCGTCACTCGCATGCGCTGTCGCGGCTCGGATGGAAGCCGGTTTTGATCGGGATGATGCATGGGGTGGCAGGCTCTGGAGCATTGATGCTGCTGGTGCTTACGCAGATCAGCTCAGCTTTGCTTGGCTTCCTGTATGTAGCGACTTTCGGCGTTGGCTCGATCGTCGGAATGTTGTTGATGTCGGGATTGATCGGCTTGCCGTTCGCGTTCAGCTCAAGGAAACTGACCCACTTTCATCAGGGCCTGCAAACAGTCGCCGCCGTCTTCAGCATCTGCTTCGGTATCTGGTACGCATACAAAGCGGCAATCCTGTAGATGCCGCGCCGTCGCACATTCCTGGTCGTTGTTGTTCTTCTTGCAGCTCTGATTTCGCTCTGGCTCATCCTCGCACTTAACTGTCCGAGCGCCGGCATCGCTCTCACCACACGCGCGCGCGATCTTCATCGTCTAAAGAACAGAACAACCATTCCACAATCGACTGACTTCGATTCAACTGTCACGCTCGCTGCTTTACTGCAACCGGGTGACGATCGCGAACGCTGGTCCAACAGTCGCGCTGCCCGTGTCCAGGGCGAAGTAGTCGACGTGGCGTACGCGCGCCCGGAAGCTACCAACTGTTTCAACCCGTGTCGTCGTGATATTCACATCCTGATCGCGACGCGCAAAGGCGCCGCAAAGAGCGAGCACGTCGTGGTGGAGGTCACACCAAATCTTTACGACTGGGCAGCAGGACAGGGGATTGACTGGTCTGAAAAAACTCTGCAAGCACAGCTCGTGGGCCACTGGTGTGAGTTTGAAGGATGGTTGTATTTCGACCTCGGTCACGCGGAAGAATCCGAGAACATCTCTCCGGGCAAGTCTAATAACTGGCGCGCGACGGCCTGGGAGATACATCCAGTAACGAAGATTACGGTGATTGGATAAACCTTTACGGCAGCACGCCTTCGGGCACCATCCACGTGTGAAGCTCCATCGCCAGTCGTCCCGCCTGCACGGCCGGATCAGTCGCCGTCAACGCTTTCGCTTCTTCCAACGACCCCACGCGAAATACGAAGATGCCGCGCAAGCGCCCGTCGTCACCAAATGGTCCGGCAGCGATCAGCTTTTTCATGTCCGCGAGCCGGTTGATGTTCGCCATGTGACCCTTTTGAATCTCTTCGGTTGCGGGTGTCTTCTCGGGCGTCCACTTTTCACCGCGAGTGAGGAACGCGAAATACATCGGCACGATTCTCATCGGTTTGGCCGGTTTGCTGAATATGTCTTCCGACCACCACGGATGCATTTCCACAATGTAGTGGCCTGACGCGACTGACGGATCCGCTTCGGCCCACGCTTTCGCTTCCGCCGCCGATGGCGCGCGAAACACAAACACACCAATTATCTCGCCATCGTCAGTAAACGGTCCTGCGATGATTGCCTTGCCCGAGTCGAGCGTCGAAAGCACATATTTCACGTGCTCTTGCTGCACGCGCTTAGTTTCCGGAGACGCAGCGGCTGTCCACTTCGGTCCGCGCTTCAGGATCGCCATATGAAACTCGACCATCTTGTTCGCCGGTTCTGGTTTCAGTTGCGCGAAGACTGCAGGCGACGTTAGCAGCAGAAGCGTGATGCCGGTTAACAGACGGTGAAAAGTTTTCATTTGTTTGACTCCTGATACGCGCTGCTATTCGTTATCGAGCAGCCTCGTGGTGTGATCGGTGACGCTCGGCGGCTGGGCCAACTCGTTTGTTCGCACTTGCTGGCGTCCGATGTTTGGCATGGGATTGTTTACTGCCGGAGGTAACGCGCTGCGCGCTGGCATTGACCCGAACGCCGGTTGTTGAGCGCCTGGCGAGATTGCGGGTGGGGTTTTGTCGAGGAACAGACGAGCGTAAAGCATCCATACCAGCGACACAAAGAAAATTCCAAACGGAATAACCATCGGTCCGCCTTCTCCGACGGCAGCGCTGAACAGCAGAAAAACAGGAAAGAGTACGCCGCTGAAGAACATCAATTTCTGCGCGCGGCGGATATGTTTGCGACGCGAAGGGTCGGAAACGGGTGTTTCACCCGAGCGGCGAACAGGCAGACCGCCGCCCGCGAGCCACTCTGCCAATCCGGTTAAGGCGAGGCCGCAACGTGAGCAGAACCTCATCTCACCGGAAACTTGTTGTTGACCACAGTTAGGACAATACATAAACGCTGCGATTGTAGCCGAACATACGAAAGTACTGCCACAAACGATCACAAAAGATTTATCATTTGCGCAGAGATGAACAGAGCGACAGCCGCCACCGTCCATATCCGCCGGAAACACCACTGGCCTGCGGAACCGCTGTGGCCTCCGTTTGTAGCCATGCTGGCGGTTGGAGGTTTGTATGCGGCGTTGCCACAGAGTCTGGTGGGCGGCGCGCCGCCCTGGTTGCTTGTCGTAATAGTTGTGGGGCTGCTCGCGCCGATATTGATCTCACATCGCATCGGCAATCACCTCCTTGCCCAGGTGTTGGGCTACGTTCTTAACAGTACCGTAACCATGGCGATGATCTTCTCGCTCGTGCTACTGATCTCGCAGGTGACGAAACACGCCGTGACGCCAGCGCAGTTGTTGCGTTCCGCCGCGGCCCTCTGGGTCTCAAATTTTCTTGTCTTCGCGTCCTGGTACTGGCGGCTGGATGGAGGTGGACCACACCAGCGCGCGCGCACGCCCGGTCACACTGATGGCGCCTTCCTCTTTCCGCAAATGACCATGCCGCCGGAGGCGAAGATCGCCGCCGGCGAACACGACTGGGAACCAAACTTCGTCGACTACTTATTTCTGGCCTTCAACACCAGCACAGCCTTTTCGCCCACCGACGTCCCCGTGCTCTCCCGCTGGGCCAAGCTCCTGATGATGATTCAGGCGATGATCTCATTGCTGGTACTGGCGCTGCTGGCCGGTCGTGCGGTGAATATTCTGTGAGTGAGTTCGACCAGGATTAAGTTAGACCAGAGATAATTTACGACAAAGACATAAAAGCGCTACTATCTAACAACCTCGCAGCAAGCCAGATCTCGCAATTCAAAAAGTTTCCCGGAGGCCCCATGTCAACTGATCCCCTGCTCGGTGAAATGAAGATTGAACACGACAAGTGGTCGAGAAGCACTGTGTTCTATGGAGCAGCCAACGTCGCTATTCGCCTGTTCTTAATACTTGCTTCAGCCTTAGTCGCAGCGGACAAGTCAATTCTTGCGTCCCACCCCGTGCTCGGTCAGGTAATCCCGCTTCTTGCAGTAGCGGTAACTGTCGTTACGGCGATAGATAGTTGGTTGAAGCCGCGCGATAAATGGCGAGGATTTATGGAGGATCGAGATGACCTTGCTGATCTGCTGATTCGAGGGCAGAAAACTTCGGCAGATTTAAGCACAGAGGATAAGCTGCGGGAGGATTTCACCAGACTACGTCGTCGCCACCGGAACAAGAATGTCTACTGAAACTGTTGCGTAGCTCATAGTCCGGTCATTCGTTGAAGCTGCTCGGGATAGCGCTCGCCTTCGACCGTGATCTTTGATGCAGCGTTGTCGATCTCACGCAAGTCGTCTGCGCTGAGCTCGACTTCCACTGCTCCGATATTCTCTTCGAGCCGGTTTAATTTCGTGGTGCCGGGAATCGGGACGATCCAGGGCTTTTGCGCGAGCAGCCAGGCTAGCGCGATCTGGGCCGGCGTGGCGTTCTTGCTTTCTCCGATCGACTTGAGCAGATCGACTAACGTTTGATTGGCTTTGCGCGCTTCAGCACTAAAGCGCGGCAGTATGTTTCGAAAGTCGGTACTCTCAAACGTGGTGCTCTCGTCGATTTTTCCGGTCAGAAATCCTCTGCCGAGTGGGCTGTAGGGAACGAAGCCGATGCCGAGCTCTTCGAGCAACGGCAACACTTCCGCTTCCGGTGTTCTGGTCCATAAAGAGTATTCATTCTGGATTGCTGTCACCGGTTGCACTGCATGTGCGCGACGGATCGTTTCGAGTCCCGGCTCTGAGAGTCCGAAGTGCCTGACTTTACCGGCGTCGATCAGCTCCTTCATCGCTCCGGCCACGTCTTCGATTGGCACCTTCGGATCAACACGATGTTGATAAAACAGATCGATGTAATCAGTTTTAAGTCGCTTCAGTGATGCGTCAGCGACTTCTTTGATGTGTCCAGGGTGACTGTCAACACCCCAGGTGGGTTGTCCAGTGGTCTCGAGATTAAATCCGAACTTCGTTGCGATTACGACTTGGTCACGAACCGGAGAAAGAGCTTCGCCGACGAGCTCTTCGTTCGTGAATGGACCATAGACTTCAGCCGTGTCGAAGAATGTTACGCCGCGATCGACTGCTGCACGAAGCAGCGAGATCATTTCCTGCTTGTCCGGGGTGCGCCCATAAGATGTGCTCATGCCCATGCAGCCAAGCCCGAGTGCTGACACTTCGAGCCCGCTCCTGCCGAGTGTTCGTTTCTGCATTATTACTCCTTTCAGTGCAGTCACGATTGTAGCCACAAAAAGGCACAAAAAGCACAAAAGAGGAAATCCCTTTTGTGCTTTTTTGCGCCTTTTGTGGCTACGTTGTTGTTACGCGGCTCGCGGGACCCGCTCGGGTACGCTCGGTTTCGTCGCCACCGGTGTCTTCACTGGTTTCGACAAAGCAGACTTGACCTCGCGCCAGTGGATTGAGATGTCAGCGAACACCAGCGCCAACGCGAGACATGACCAGATAATGGCCTGCACGATCTCGACGCCGAGAGTTTCCCAGCCAGTAGCTCCCATCACGAAACGCGCGGCGATGAAGACGAGCGCGAGTGCGTAACTGCGTGTGGCCCACTGCCGGTGCAACGCGATCTTGCGTCTGAACGCGAAGAGGAATGCGAGTCCGGTTGCGGTCATCAACATCACCGCGTCAACGCAGCCGAGCACGGTAAATGAGCGCGGCGCGCCCATGCGTTCCTGGTAATACTGAATGTACGCACCAAGCGGCGCGAGCACGAACGCGCCGACGACGTACAGTCGTCCCATTACGCGGTGTGCCTTGGTAAACCGCTGTCGCAGGCGCTCGGAAAATTGTAATGGCGCGAAGAGAAGTACGATGGCGCCGAAGATTCCATGTGGCAGCAGCCACCATTTGAACGGCGCATAGTGCTGCCACGCCGGATGAGATCCATCGATAAGAAAACGTTCATTGTGATAAAGGACATAAGTGCTCGCCAGTGCAATGGCGGAAAGGGTAACGTACTTCGCGTTGAGCTTCATGGAGGCTCCTTGTTTGGTAATGAAATCAAATCTTCGCTACCTATAACGCGAAGTTCCCCGAGTTTTCGGTCCATCTGGTTTCGCATAAATAACGCCGAAGGCGTTGCCTAATTTCAGCCCAGGGTTCGAGCTGCGAGAACCCTGGGTAAGGCAAAAGATATAATAGAAACCCTGAAAGGGTTCAGCGGTTGGCGAACCCTTTCAGGGTTAGAACGCCGTTATGTGCTAATCCCCAGGGTTCTCGCAAGCTCGAACCCTGGGATCCGAATTAACAATAGCGAATAACCCTGAAAGGGTTCTAAGGCAATACAAACCCTTTCAGGGTTTAGCGTGTATTTGAATGTTGTCCCAGGGTTCTCGCAGGCTCGAATCGTGGGCTGAAATTAGCCAACGCCTTCAGCGTTTTACAAGTCGGGACGCTTGGCAGACTGAATTCCTCCTTGACACCCGCTCCCGAATAAATAAAATACGGACGTTCGTTTTTATAGGCGGATGCCAAAACTCAGTCCCAGCGCGATCGAAAAGAACAAAAGCCGGATCGAGGAAGCGGCCAAGAAACTCTTCATCAAGCAAGGGTTTCACGCTACCTCGATGCGCAATATTGCCGCCCGGGCAGGGAGTTCGCTCGGCAACGTCTATAACTATTACCGGACCAAAGAGGAGATCCTCGGTTCGATTATCGACAAATATCAGACGACTATCGACGGCCGCCTGCGTTCGATCTTCGACGAGATCGACGAGCCGCTCAAGCCCGAATCGCTCGTGCGCTTCGGCCAGCAGATCAAGAAGATGGTGAACGATCACCACGACTTCTGGCTGCTGATGTACATCGACGTACTCGAATTCGAGAACCGCCACTTCCGCAAAATGTTTGAAGGGCTGGTTCACAACCTGCGGCGACGCTTCGCCACGCAGTTTGAAGAGCTGAAGAGCCGTGGCGCGGTACACGACGATATCGATCCGGCGGTCGGTTTCACGGCCCTCTACATGCAGTTCTTTAATTACTTTCTCGTTGAAAAGTTATTTGGCGGGAATCGCCATTTCGGTTTGACCGACGAACAGGTCATCACGCAGTTGACGGACATGTACTGTCGCGGTTTGTTGCAGAACCACAACGGTAAGTCTGCTCAGAGCACGAAAAAGCGTACCAAGCGTAAAGCCTGAACCGACCCGGCGCTACCGCGCTAGGCGCTGTGCTTTTGGCGGCAGAAACAAAAACGAACGTTCGTTGTTTTTAGGAGGAAGGTGATGCATAAGTCGATTCTCAGTTTTCTCTTTATTATTTTGGGCGCAGTGTCGAGCGCGTTTGCGCAGGGTGGCACCGGACAGTTAAGCGGCAGTGTCGTTGACGCCAACGGCGCCGTCGTGGCTGGCGCAAGCGTCAAGCTCACGAGCCTCGTCACCGCCCAGGAGCGCGAGGCCACGACCAACGACTCCGGCGATTTCGTTTTCACGCTCCTAGCTGCCGGCGCTTACAAGCTCGAGATCACTGCCACCGGCTTCCGCACGGTCGTCGTCGACGAGATCAAGATCAACGTCACACAAACGACGACGCTGCCGGTTCGTCTCGACGCAGCGACAGTCTCAGGCATGGTCACGATCGAAGCTGAGCCCCCGCTCGTGCAACAGGAGAGCTCGCAAGTCGGCCGCATGATCGAAGAGCAAACCATTCGACAACTGCCGCTGCCAACCAGAAACTTTCAACAGCTACTGACGCTTTCACCGGGCACGTCAGCGTCAGTCGCAAACAACACCGAACTCGGTCGCGGCGACGCGATCATCTCGGTGAACGGCCAGCGTACGACCAGCAACAACGTGCGCATCAACGGCATCGACGCCAACTCCATCGGCACAAACTCGACGCCAAACATCGCCGTTCCCGCGACAGACACGCTCCAGGAATTCATCGTGCAAACCAGCCTGTACGATGCGTCGCAGGGACGTAACGCCGGTGGCAACGTCGAAGCGATCACGAAATCGGGCGCGAATGCTTTTCACGGAAATGCTTATTACTTCCTGCGCAACGACGCCCTGAACGCCAACGATTTCTTTCTCAACGCCGCAGGTCGTGAGAGACCTGTTTTGAAGCGCAACCAGTTTGGCGGGACGCTCGGTGGTCCAATCGTCAAAGACCACCTGTTCTTCTTCGGCTCGTACCAGGGCACACGCGAGCGCAACGGCGCATCGCTGAATAACAGTCTGATGTCACCCAGTATTCCGCCGGGGTTGCGCGACAGCAATCGCACTGCGGCGGGTTTGTCGGCGGCTTTTGGTGTGCCTGCTGCGTCGATTAACCCCGTAATCCTGTCGGTGCTCAACGCGAGATTGCCGAACGGACAGTTTCTGATTCCATCATCAGCCGGCACGCCCAACGGTCTGACTCCGATCTCAGGTCTCTCGCGTTTCACCGAGAACCAATTCAACGCAAACTTCGATTGGCGTCTCAACGACAAGCACACGATCAGCTCGAAAAACTTCTTCGCGAGTAACCCGACTTTCCAGGCCAACTACAACTTCGCTGGTCTCGGCAACGGCGTCACGCAACTCCCCGGAACCGGCGGCTCACTCGACATCATTCAGGATCTCAATGCGATCACCGACACTTACGTCTTCTCGCCAAACGTAGTTAACCAGGCGCGCTTCGGTTTCAGTCGCTTGCGCGTGACGTCAGTGCCGGAAGAGCCTTTCGCCGCGGCGGACTTCGGTATCAACAGCCCGCTGCGAAATCTTTTTCCCGGCATGCCGACGTTAACCGTCACCGGACTGTTCACGACCGGCTCGTCGCCATTCGCCGATCAATCGTCGCGCATCAACGCGTTCACTTACGGCGACACGCTCTCGATCGTCGCGGGCAATCATCGTCTGCGTCTCGGTGGTGAGTATCGACGGTCGCAGGTTAACTTCTACTTCAACGCGTTCTCGCGCGGGCAATTGATCTTCTCAAGCTTCCCTGCGTTCCTGACGGGCACTGGTGTGTCGATCATCGGCTCAGGCGTGTTTGATCGCGCGCTGCGCGTCAACGATTGGAGCGGCTTTGTGCAGGACGACTGGAAGGTCAACTCGCGTCTAACGCTGAACCTCGGCCTGCGCTACGACTTTTACGGTTATCCAATCGATACGCGCGGGCGGCTCGTAAACTTCCTGCCGGATCAGTTTCGACAGGGAACGGTAGCCGTGCCTGCTGGTCCACCGAACGGATTTGTGCAGGCGGGCAACGGAACTCTTCCTGGCGTGCCGGCGGTTGAAGACACGCTCGTGCCGAATGACAAAAACAATTTTGCGCCGCGCGTCGGTTTTGCTTTTCGCTTGAACGATGCGGGAACGCTGGTCGCGCGTGGCGGTTACGGCATTTATTACGATCGGTTCTCGACTCGTTACGCGAACACGCAGTTGCTCAACTATCCGTATCTCGCGCTGGCGGTCGGACTGCCGGGCGTTCTTCGCACGATGGCGGATCCGTTCATTCCAGTGCCGCAGCCGGGCCAGTTTCCGGTGAACCCGACAATCCCATCGCCGCTCGCGCCTTTGTCGCCAATCGTCGGCGTTCCGATCAGCGGCATCTTTATCGATCCCGAATTGCGAACGCCGTACGTCCAGCAATACAACGCAAACGTGCAGTGGGAGTTTGCGAAAGACTTCCTGCTCGAAGCCGGTTATGTCGGTTCGAAGGGGACGAAGCTGTTGCAGGTGATCACATTGAACCAGCCGGTTTACAACCGCGCGGCGAACGTGTTCACGGCGCCACTCGGCCCTGCGCTCTCGATACAGAAGAACGTCGCGGGTGGCATTCAACAGGTGCAGTCGACTTCAAACTCCGATTACAACTCGCTTCAGCTCAGCGTCACGAAGCGTTTCAGTCGCGGTCTGCAATTCCTCAGTGCTTACACGTACGGCAAATCGAATGACTACTATTCGGGCGGCACGGTTAACGAGTTGTTTGCGGTCGCGGGCGATCAGCTCAACTGGAGAACGAACTATGGACCATCGGATTTCGATCGGCGCCATCGCTTCGTCACCAGCTTTGTTTACGACGTTCCGAAACTCGTTTCGGAGTCGAGCTCAGCCCGCGTGATTCTGAACAACTGGCAGTTGAACGGTATTCTGACCTTGCAGACAGGAACTCCGTATTCGATCGTCGATATCGTCGGCAACAACGTCATCCAGCGCGCAAACTTCGCGTCCGGATTTACCGGCAGTATCGAGACGGCGGGCAGCACGCAAGAGCGGCTCACTTCATTCTTCAACGTTAATGGGTTTGTTGAGTCGAGACCGTTTCTCGCGTCGGGAACAAGCCTCGGAATACCGACTAATACGAATTTCGATCCGAACAATCCGTTTGGAAACACGTCCCGCAACTTTCTCTATGGCCCGGGACAGAAGAACATGGACTTCTCAATCGTGAAGTTCATTCCGATCACGGAAAGGGTACGCGGCGAGTTTCGCACGGAGTTTTTCAATCTTTTCAACTGGGCCAACTTCGCGAATCCGAACAACAACATCGCCGTGCGGCTGACGTTTGGACAGATTACGGCGACGAGTGCCGGACCGCGCGTGATCCAGTTTGCGTTCAAGCTGAACTTTTAAAGCAATCCACAGATTACACAGAACAATCAGTGTAATCTGTGGATAAACTGATCGCTGTGCCTAAAGTAACCGTTAACGGACTGAAGCTTTATTACGAGATCGAAGGTGATGGCGCGCCGGTGGTGTTGATTCCGGGCTTTGCGGCGGGTAGGTGGATCTGGTTTAAGCAGACTGCCGAGCTGTCGCGCAACTTCCGCGTCATCATCTTCGATCCGAGGGGCGTTTCAGCTTCTGACAAACCGGAAGGCCCGCAGACGATCGGTCTGCTCGCTGACGATATCGCGCATTTATTAAAGACCATTGGTATCGGGAGTGCTCATATCGTGGGCGCGTCGTTTGGTGGCTTCGTCGCACAGGAGTTTGCGCTCAAGTATCCGGCGATGACACGCAAACTGGTGCTCTGTTGCACGAGTTTTGGTGGTCCGAATCATGTTAATCCGACGCCCGAGACTTTGCGGGCGCTGGCTTCAACGAAGGGACTCAACAGCGAAGACCGGATGCGAGAGAATTTGCTGCTGGCATTCACGCCCGAGTTCGTGCAAACGCAGATTGATGAAATTGATCACATCGTGCATTTGCGTGCGACGAACGAGGTGCCGGAGCACATTTATTTGAGCCAGTTGCAGGCGGCGATGAGTTTCAACGCGGAGTCGAGACTTGCGGAGATCAAGAGTTCCACGCTCGTGTTGAGCGGTGATGCGGATGTGATCGTGCCGGTGCAAAACTCGCGCAATCTTGCGGGGAAGATTCCCGGAGCCAGGATTCATATTGTAGAGGGTGGGAGTCATACGTTTTTCATCGAGCAGGCCGGGGAGTTTAATCGAATCGTTACGCAATTTTTAGCCACGGATGACACGGATAAGTAAAACGATGTTCGCGGATATTGTTAGTACGGGTATTTATGTTCCGGAAAAGATCGTCACGAATGATGATCTCAGTCGCATTCTTGGCGAGGATATTAATGAGTTTGTGACGAACGTTCTCGGGATTCATGAGCGACACGTTGCTGCCGAGGACGAAAGCACTGCCGACCTTGCTACACACGCGAGCCGCCAGGCGCTCGAAGCGGCGCGACTCGATCCTGCCGAGCTGGATTTGATCATTCTCGCCACTGATACGCCCGAGCAGCTTTCACCAGCCACGTCTGTGGTCGTGCAGCATCGTCTCGGCGCTGTGAATGCGGGAACGTTTGACGTGAATTGTGCCTGCGCCGGGTTTGTGACGGCGCTTGATACGGCGTCGAAGTTCATCATTGCCGATCTGGGTTATCGCAATGTGCTGGTTGTGGGCGCGTACGCGATTAGCAAGTATCTCGACTGGCACGATAAGAAGACGGCGACGATCTTTGCTGACGGCGCGGGAGCGGTTGTGTTGCAGGCACGAGATGACCGACCCGGTTTTCTCGCTGGGAAGCTTCGCGCAGACGGCAGCTTTCACGATCACATGGGGATCTACGCTGGGGGAACTCACCTGCCGATCACTAGTCAAATTATCGACGAGGGCCGGTGGACGAAGGTGCGGTTCGCGAAGAAGTACCCGGCGGAAGTGAATACTGAAGGATGGCCCGCGATTGTTAAAGAGGTGCTGGCGAAGTCGAAGCTATCGGTGGACGACATCAAGCTGTTTTTGTTTACGCAGGTGAATCTGAGCACGATCAAGGAAGTCATGGCGAACCTCGAATTACCGATGGAGCGTACGCACACGATCATGCAGAAGTGGGGTTACACGGGGTCGGCGTGCATACCGATGGTGCTTCACGATGCGATCAATGCCGGTAAGCTTCAACGTGGCGATAACGTAATCATGTGCGCTTCCGGTGGCGGCCTTAACATGGCCTGCGTCGCGTTTAAGTTTTAGCCACGAAAAGGCACAAAAAGCATAATGGAGTATCCGACAGTCACTTCTTTGTTCGTCGATCGTATTAGCCGGTACGCGAATGCTGAGCAGAAGGACGTCTTCTATTTTCGGTCCAACGATCGTTGGCAGGGGATTTCGTGGCGGCGTTTCGAGCAGGAGACTTACGAGTTTGCCACGGCGTTGTTGTCACTCAATTTAAAGCCTCGTGGACCGATCTGCATTCTGATGGGAAATGTTCCGGAGTGGCCCATCAGTGATATCGGTACGATTATGGCCGGCGGCGTCGGGGTCGGTCTTTATCCCACCAGCTCTGCGGAACAGATTGCGTACATCATTAATCATTCCGATGCCGAGTTCGTGCTGGTTGACACGCGTGAGCAGCTTCAGAAAGTGCTCAGCGTTCGCGATCAGCTTTCTAAGGTGCGTCAGATCATCGCGCTCGATACGCATGGCTCGGATGATGTGATTGCTTATCGCGATTTCATCGCGCGCGGACGGGAGGAGCGCGGGCGGCTCGCGCCGTTATTGAAAGAACGCGCGGAAGGTGCAAAGCCCGACGATGTCGCGATCATGGTCTACACGTCGGGCACGACGGGTGCGCCGAAGGGCGCGTGTTTGAGTCATCGTTACATCATCAACAGCGTCGAGTCGCTGCGACAGACGATTCCGATTTACGACACCGACGTTTCGTTTTCATATCTGCCGTTCTGTCATGTGGCGGAGAGGATCTCAGGACTTTACAACCGTCTCTATGCGGGCGCGCCGGCATACTTTGTCGACGATCTCGCGCGTCTCGGTGAGTACATGCTCGAAGTGAAACCGACTGTATTCGCGAGCCTGCCTCGTTTTTTCGAAAAGATTTACACGCGCATAATGGCAGACGGATCGACTAGAGTTAAAGACTATTTTGGCGGTCGCGTTCGACTCTTAACGTCAGGTGGCGCGCCGTTGCCGTTGGAAGTGGCTGAGTTCTTTGCTGCCGCAGGCTTGCCGATCTTGCAGGCATACGGGCTGACGGAGAATGTCTGCGTGGCGTTCAATCGACCTGACAATTACAAGTTCGGCACTGTTGGACCACCGATGCCTGGCTGTGAAGTCCGCATCGCTGAGGACAAAGAGATCCTTGTTCGTAGCGAGATGATGTTCAGCGGTTATTACAAAGCGCCGGAAGAGACGGCGAAGATGTTTGCTGACGGCTGGTTGCTGACCGGCGATCTGGGTGAGATTGACGAAGATGGATTCCTGAAGATCATCGGGCGTAAGAAGGAGTTGATTGTTACTTCAACCGGAAAGAAAGTCGCGCCGGCGTTGCTGGAGAACATGTTGAAGGAGAATCACTTGATCAGCCAGGCGATGGTTTACGGCGAAGGACGTTCGTTTCTCGTCGCGCTGATCACTTTGAATGCCGCTGCGCCGCGGGAGACTGTTCAAGCGATCGTTGACGGCGTGAACCGGCGTGTGTCGTCAACTGAGTCGATCCGGCGCTTTGCGATTTTGGATCGTGACTTCGAGATCGCGCGTGACGAGATCACGCCGACAGGGAAACTCAAGCGGGACGTTATTACAAATCGTTTTCGCGACGTGATTGATGGACTTTATTAGCCACGGATGAACACAGATGAAAACACGGATTGCGTTGTTGATAGCTGTTACGTTTTGGATTACGGCGGTAGCGAAGGCGCAGGCGCCGAAAGAGGTCCTTGTGTTTGGGCAGAAGATCCAGTACGTCGAGGCCGGATCGGGGCCGACCGTGATTCTTTTGCACGGGCTCGGTGGCTCGTCGCAGGCGTGGCAGTTCAATATCGCCGCACTCGCCGAGAAGTATCACGTTGTCGTCCCGGATCAGATCGGCTTCGGCAAGTCTGATAAGCCTCTCGTCAACTACCGCATCCGGACTTACGTGGACTTCCTCGATCAGTTTTGCAAACAACTCAAGATTGAGCGCGCCACCCTCGTGGGTAATTCGATGGGTGGTTGGATCGCCGCGATGTTTACGGCGTCGTTCCCGGATCGTGTCGATAAGCTAGTGTTGGTGGATGCCGCGGGTTACGCACCGCCTAAAGATCTCGAAATGCGCACTCTTTTTGCTCTGAACCCGACAACACGAGCAGGAATGAAACTCCTCACCTCGAAAGTTTTCTACAACAAAGCATTTCAGACTGATGCGGCAATCGATCTGGCGATCGCGGCACGGCTTGCGGCCGGCGACGGCTACACGATCAATAGCATCACCGAGTCGATCATCCGCGGCGAAGATTTTCTCGACGATGTTGTCAAAACGATCAAGCGACCGACACTGATTATCTGGGGGCGACAAGACGGGCTTGTGTTGCTTGCCGTAGGCGAGCGTTTCAATAAGGACATCGCGGGCTCGAAGATGGTAGTGATCGACCAGTGTGGACACATACCGAACGCTGAGAAACCGGGAGAGTTCAATGCGGCGCTACTGAAGTTTCTCGCTGAATAAACATGAACTTACAAGTCGGCGATAGTGCAGAGATAGCCAGGACGATCGAGCAGTCAGACATTGATGCGTTCGCGCGTGTGACTGGCGATCACAATCCGGTTCACGTTGACGAGGAGTTTGCGAAGACGACGCGATTTGGGCGACGGATCGCGCACGGGATGTTGACTGCTTCGCTCATCTCCGCGGTGCTCGCGAATAAATTGCCGGGTGAGGGAAGTGTATACCTCGGACAGACGCTACAGTTCGTTGCCCCCGTGTTTCCGGGTGACGAGATCACCGCGCGCGTGACTGTGCGAGAGATTCGCGAAGATAAACCCATTTTAAAACTCGAGACGGTTTGTGTGAACCAGCGTGATGAAGTCGTCATCCGTGGTGAGGCGACAGTTCTGGTCCACAGATTACACCGAAAGGAATCCGCGTAATCTGTGGATAACAAGGTCCCTGGGTATTCGTGGTATGCGCTCTGGTTGCTGACGCTCGTCTACGTCTTCAATTATCTCGACCGCACGATCATTTACATTCTGCTGCCGTTGATCAAAAGAGAGATGGCGTTTACTGACTTGCAGCTCGCAATGCTCGGCAGTATGTCCTTTGTCATTTTCTTTACCGTGCTCGGAATTCCGTTTGGGCGTCTTGCGGATCGCGCCGTGCGCAAGAACATGATTGCAGCCGGGCTCGCGGTGTGGAGTATCTTCTCAGGTCTGACCGGATTTGCAAACGGCTTTTGGTCGTTGCTGCTGTGTCGCGTGATGGTCGGTGTGGGCGAAGCGACACTTGGACCAGCAGCGCTCTCCTTGTTGAGCGACTACTTTCCGCCACGCGTGCGCGCGACCGTGCAGGCCGTCTACTCCAGTGGGATTGCGATCGGAGCCGGCCTCGCGTTCTTTCTCGGTGGCTGGCTGGGCCAGTACTACGGTTGGCGTGTTGCGTTTTATGCGTTGGGTTTTCCCGGACTCGTGATCGCCGTCCTCGTTTACCTGTTACGCGAGCAGCCGCGCGGTACTACAGAGACAACAAAATACACAGCGCACGATTGGAAGATTCTCTTCAAGTCAGTACCGCTGCGATACCACTATCTTGGCTACGGTTGTTTTGGTCTCGCGGCGAACAATCTTTCCTTTTGGGGTGCAACGTTCATCACGCGCGTCTACAAGCTCGACCTCTTGACGATCGGTTTTTATGGTGGTGTGTTGACGTTGATCGCAGGTGTGCCGGGCACGATTCTCGGCGGCTATTTCGCAGACAAGTTTCGACGCTTCGGACGCGGCGGTCGCATGCTGTTTGGCGCTCTTGCGGCGCTGGTCGCGGTGCCGTTCTGGTTGTTGTTTATCTTTTCAGGAAATCTTCTGTTGTTGCTGATCGCGAACCTGGTGTTGCTCGCTCTGTCGCTCGTGTGGCTTGGTCCCGCAGCGGCGGACGTTCACGACATAGCCGGTCCTGAGCTGCGTGGTCTCGGTATCGGTGTTTACTTCTTCGCCGTGATCATGGCTTACGGCATCGGATCGCTCATCATCGGCCAGCTAAACGATTGGCTCGGCGCCACCACCACGCCACTTAACATGCGCTACTCGATGCTGCTGTGCCCGCTCGCTTGTCTGGTTGCGGCTATTAGTCTGTGGCAAGGTTACCGAGCGGCGGGGGCAAGCCCCTCTTCCTGACTTGTTCTGTGTTTAGTTGCTTGGAGAAATAGAGGCGCGAGAAAGAGAACAAGTCAGGAAGAGGGGCTTGCCCCCGCCGTTTCTACTTACAAATGCAGCTCGGCGCGGGTTTGAATGAGCTGCAGGATGTGCGCGCGAGAGATCAAGCCGGCCAGACCGCGCTCGTTTATTACGGGTAATTGATTCAGATCCTGACTCGCCATCACCTCGAGCGCTTCGGTGACGGGCGTGTTTGGATTAACGGTGCGCGTTGCATCGAGCGGTCGCATCACGTCTGCCACGGTCGTGTAAGGCCAACGATTGCGCGGCACGGAGCTGATCTCGTGCGGTGTGATGATTCCTTCCGGCTGCTCATTCAGAGTCACGACCCAGAACCGCCGTCCAGTGCGCGTCAAATGCTCCTCGGCAAACGCCTGTAGATTTGCACGTGCATCAACGACAGGAAAATCGCGCGACATCACGTCGCCCACACGAAGCCCGCGCAGTCCCTCGCTGATGACCATCTGCGCATAGCTCTCGCGTGACGCACTGAGCAAAAACCAACCGATGAATGCCATCCAAAGACCATTGAAACCGGCGCCTCTAAAGAATTGCATCAAACCGTAGAGGATCATCACGAACGCGATCACCTGGCCAACGCGAGCCGCAATTCTGGTCGCGCGCACCGCATTGCCCGTGACCCACCACACGATGCCGCGCAGCACGCGCCCGCCATCGAGCGGAAATCCGGGAATCATGTTGAAGACCGCGAGTCCGATGTTGATTACACCGAGCCACATCAACATCGCCGGCAACGGGCTCTGTGGAAACTCGGGCGGCCTCCAGCCAAGCGCGAAAGTGATCGCGAGACACACCACACCGATCACAAAGCTCGTGATCGGACCGATGATGCCCATCCAAAACTCGGTCTTCGCGTCGGCGGCTTCTTTCTCGATCTGCGCCACACCGCCGAGCGCGAAGAGTGTGATCGAGCGCACTGGCAAGCCGCGAAGCTTCGCAACCATCGCGTGCGACAGTTCATGGGCCACGATTGCCGCAAAGAACAGAACGGCCGTGACGATTGCGACGCCCCATCGCAAGCCGTCACTCCAACCGGGATTGTTCTCCTGAAACTGTCCGGCGAGCGAGAACGTGATCAAAAGAGCAATGATGAACCAACTGTAGTGCAGGCCGATCTCAACTCCAAAAATCCGGCCGAGTTTGATTTGTGCCTTCATCACTTCTCCCCTTGATCCGCGTTGCTAATGAACCCACGCGGCTGTCTTCAATGCCCACGCGCTGTCAGGATATTTCTCCTGAAACTGACCGGGTAGCTCGCCGAGCACTGTGTGATCGTTCGTCGCTTTGTAGCGACTCACGCCTTTCCAGTAAAGCGCTTCAGGCGCCGCCTTCGACTGGGGATAATGTTCGAGCACTTCGCTGTACTTGCGTTCTGCATCAGCCCACTTCTTGCTCATGAACGCGACCCGCGCGAGTGCTAATTCGAGCTGCGCGCGAAACTCGTCTTTCGGCAAATAGCCTTCGATGCGAAACCTCTCTTTTCCGTTCGGATCGAGAATGATCACGCTCGGTGTCCACAACGCATCGAATCGATGGAAATAAGCTGGGTGCTCTTTGATGTGTGACTCGAGGGGCACGAAGTTGTTGTCAATAAATGCAGCAGTCTCTTCATCGCTGTATGACTCAGCTTCCAGCCGAGCACATGCGCCTCATGCCGGAGCGGCGCTAAAGTCGATGAGCAGGGGCTTGTTCTGAGTCTTGGCTTCCGCGAGTGCTGCGTCAGCGTCTGTTAACCAGTGTACTTTCATCACGTCTCCTATTCAGTTGTTTTGCCGTCGAAATGTTCCTCGTGCTCGAGTGCATCGCTCTTGGTCTTGTGAACCGTGCCGTCGCGATGCTCGGGCGGAGAGTAGAGGGTGTAGAGTTTCAGCTCCTCTGTGTCTGAAACATTGATCACGTTGTGCCTGGTGCCGGCTGGAATGATAACTGCGGAGCCGTCGGATAGTCGATGCGCGCCTCCGTCTACGAGTGCGAGGCCCTGGCCGGCCTCGACCCGGATGAATTGGTCCAAATCGTGTATTTCTTCTCCAATCTCTTCGTTTGCTCGCAGATTCATCAAAACCAGTTGAGTGTTTTTCGCGGTATACAACACGCGTCTGAAATCCTTGTTCTCGAGCGTGTCGTTTTCGATGTTTGTCACGTAGCCTCTCATCAGCTTCCCTCCCACTTTGGAGCGTAGCGCCGATTTAAGCTTAAAGTCTTACAGATTTGCCACAAAAAGTGCTAAAGATTTGCCACACAAAGCACAAAGGGCACATAGAAATCATTTTGTGCTTTTTGTGCCTTTTTGTGGCTGCGGCTGGTTTAGAGAGAGACGGTTTGTTCGGCCCAGAATTGGAATTCGCGGTGTTTGTGGATTTCGGCTTTGGCTTGTGTGCCACTCGCGACTTCGATCACGTGGTCGAAAACGCGTTGGCCTACTTCGTCGATCGTTTCGGTGCCGTCGATCACGCCGCCTGCAGACAGATCGAGATCGTTCGACATGCGCTCGAACACCGGAGTGTTTGAGGCGAGCTTGATCACGGGTGTGATCGCGTTGCCGATGGTCGTGCCGCGTCCGGTGGTGAAGACGACGACAGTCGCACCGGCGGCAACGAGGCCCGGTGTCGATTCCTGGTCGTAGCCGGGTCCCTGCATAAGATTTAACCCGCGGCACGTTGGTGTCTCAGCGTACTCAATTACGCCCTCAATACGCGTCGTTCCCGCTTTCGCGATCGCGCCGAGCGACTTGATCGTGATGTTGAGAAGCCCGCCTGCAACATTACCCGGACTCGGATTGTTATTGAGCACCGCGCCGAACTTCGACGCATACCCCTTGTACCAATCGACCATGCGATAAACCGCGCGACCAGTCTCGACGTCTTTTGCGCGATACGCGATCAGGTGTTCGGCGCCGCAAAACTCCGGCACTTCAGTTATCAAAACTGTTCCACCAGAGCGCACGAGCAGATCCGCGGCGCGCCCCAGCGACGGGTTCGCTGAGATACCGGAAAAGCCGTCAGAACCGCCACACTTCACACCCAGCACGAGCTCGCTGACTGAACATTCTTCACGACTCGTGAGATTCACAAGCGGCAACATCTGCTCGATTTCTTTCAAACCTTGTTGAATCGCCGCCTGCGTGCCGCCAACTTCCTGAATCCCGATCTTCGCTACGGGCTTGTCAAACGACTTCTCGCGTTTGAACAGGTATTTTTCCACCTGGGCCAGGTTCGTCTTCTCGCAACCCAGATCGATCAGTATTACACCGCCGACATTCGGATGGTCTGCGTAGTTCGAAAGCGTACGCAACATCACGTCGACCGTAGATCCATCCTGGCATCCGCAGCCTTTGTTATGCGGTATGGCAACGACGCCATCGACGTTCGGATACTTGTCACGGTTGTAAAGCGTGAACTCGGCAATCATCGAGATCTGCGACGCTTCGTGACTCGCGCACATGCTCGTCGGCACGATGAGAACGTAATTGCGCGTTCCGACTCGACCGTTCGGACGCCGGTAGCCCATAAACGTGCCGCGCTCATCGATGGGCAGATAATCAGGTGGCGCCGTGTGCAGATCTTCCGGGAGCTCGCGCACGATCGGAACCTCGTCAGTCATGTTGTCGTGCGTGATCTGTTCGCCCTGCTTGATGCCGAGCGAGGTTCCGATTGGTTGTCCAAACTGCAACACAAACTCGCCTGTCGCAATGTCGCTGGTGGCGAAACGATGGCCCGGTGGGATCTCGCCGCGGACTTCGACCAACGACTCGTTTGGCAGCACTAGCTCCAATCCCGGCCACGTTGCTTTCTTGACCACGGCAACGTTGTCCTTCGGATCGACGACGATCGCAAATTCACTTAGCGAAGCTGTGGGCGTTTGAACGCTCGACATATAATCAATTCTTTTATATTTAAGAACGTTACCAAGAACAAGTCAGGAAGAGGGGCTTGCCCCCGCTGTTGGGTTAGAGCGGGGGCAAGCCCCTCTTCCTGACTTGTTCTACATCACCATTCAAATTCTCCGGAGCGACGTTCGGCAATATTAATGAGCGGACGTTTGGATGCACTCGCAACCAAAGCCCCGGGTTTTGATCGAATTGTGTTTGACGTGTCTCAGCGTCATCGGCGATCTTTGTGGTAAGTAATTGACGATAACTTTCAACTTTTGCCGGCGCTGTGTCCGCATCGACAATTGACTGTACGATCCTGCGCGCGCCGAGAATTGCTGCTGGCCCGAGTGTCAGAATGTGTCTGGCAGCGCGGCATTCGGCTTCATCGGCTTCCGTCACTGCCGTGCCGCCCGCTTTGAACTTGTTGATGTGATGTTCGAGAATCGATGCAGAAATCGGAATCAGTCCGGCGACATCGTTGTAAGTCGCGCCTGAACCGGGTTTGATGTACGCGAGGTGTGAAGCACCGCCGGCTTCGGGACCGAGTCCAAGAAAGAAAAGATCGATGCCGCCGAGGGATTCGAGTCGCTCTATATAATTAACGAGCTCGCTTTCGAGATTCTCAGCGTCAGTTCGAATCGACGTGAAGCTTTTGACCTTGCGAAAGAAATCGTCGCCGAGCAGGCGCTCGAAGTCGCGCACGAAGCTCAAACCGTTATCAATGCGCAGCGGCGCAAGGGCGTCCTGCGTGAAAACATTCAGACGACTGAACAGCGCATCGTGATCGCTCGTCTTTGCCATCGCACCGAGAAGACGGTGGAGCGCCTGGCCACCGCGGCCGCCGAGGATCACGATTACGAGGGGGCCGTCTTTCGCCGCCGCCGCTTGCTGAATCTCTTCGAGCATGGCGCGTCCGACCGCCTCTTCCGACGGCAGCACTTCGTACCGGATGTCTCGAACCGGCAGGTCATTTGCGACATTAACGGGGGCATCGCGGGCGAGCCAGACGTTTCCTCCGACCGAACGCCGTCTAATGCTCTGTCTTCTGGTTGCGGACATTTTGGTATTACCAATTTTGCAAAGGACGCACGACTTTAACACGCAGAGCACAAGTATACAAGCAAGATTCTGCTTGACCGTGAGAGACTTACGGTGATACACAGTATCCCGCTTTTTCAAAGTGGTCTAACCTTTCCTATGACTTATTCCAAACTAGAACTCAACGGCAAGGTCGCCGTTGTTGTAGGTGGTACTTCCGGTATCGGGCGCGCCATCGCCCTCGGATTTGCTGAAGCAGGGGCTGATGTGGTTCCGACTTCGCGTCGCGCGGAGCAGGTCGAAACCACTGCGCGAGAGATTGAGGAGCTGGGACGACGCACGCTACGGATCACGTCTGACGTGTCTCAGCGGGACTCTTTGGAGCGCGTGTTGAGTGAAGCGCTGGGCGCATTCGGCAAGGTCGATATTTTGGTCAACTCTGCCGGAACCACGAAGCGCGCGCCGACACTCGATTTTTCTGAAGACGACTGGGACAACATCATCGATACAAACCTGACGGGAACGCTGCGGGCGTGCCAGGTGTTTGGCCGGCACATGCTCGAACGCGGCTCCGGCAGCATCATCAATATCGCTTCGCTCTCGACGTTCGTTGCGCTTCACGAGGTGACGGCGTACTCGGCGAGTAAAGCAGCAGTAGGTTCGCTTACGAAGTCGCTGGCGGTCGAGTGGTCCAGCCGTGGCGTACGCGTGAACGCGATCGCGCCGGGCGTCTTTCGCACCGCGCTCAATCAGAAGTTACTGGACGAGACCGAGCGTGGTCGCGAGTTTCTTGTGCGCACGCCGATGAAGCGCTTCGGCAACGTCGACGAGCTCGCCGGCGCCGCGATCTTCCTGGCGTCCGATGCCGCGAGCTTCGTCACCGGCGAGATCCTTGCAGTCGACGGCGGCTTTTTGGCGAGCGGCGTCAATCAGTAGGTCGTCCATGAATGCACAGAACCGAGCGCGGTAGCGCCGGGTCAACTTTATCACCGCACGCGCTTGGACGATTGACCCGGCGCTACCGCGCTCGGTTCTGTAGGAGTCGAACATGAACGATGCAAGCGAGACCGCTGCTCTGTCGAAAGAACGGCCTGCTCCACACGTCGCCATCGAGACGGTAGGGGCGCGCATCGGTCGTTATCGCTGGGTGATCTGCGGCTTGCTGTTCTTCGCGACGACGGTCAATTACGTCGATCGACAGGTGCTCGGGATTCTCTCGAAAGATCTACAGCTCGCGATCGGCTGGACCGAAGTTGATTACGGAAACATCGTTGCGGCCTTCAATGCCGCGTATGCGTTTGGACTTCTGCTCGCCGGTCGTTTGATGGACCGCGTCGGCACGCGCATCGGCTATGCGGCAGCGATCGTCTGGTGGAGTCTGGCCGCGATGAGCCACGCGCTCGCACGCACGCCCTTCGGCTTCGGTGTTGCTCGTGCCGCATTGGGTATCGGTGAAGCCGGTAACTTTCCCGCCGCGATAAAGACCGTCGCCGAGTGGTTTCCGAAAAAAGAACGCGCCTTTGCAACCGGCATCTTCAACGCGGGCTCTAATGTCGGCGCGATTGTTGCTCCTTTAACCGTGCCGTGGATCGCAGTGCATCTCGGCTGGCGCTGGGCGTTCATACTCACTGGCGCCATCGGTTTCATGTGGCTCCTGTTCTGGCTACCGGTCTACAAGCGTCCGGAACAGCATCCAAACGTCTCCAAAGCGGAGTTGGACCACATTCAAAGCGATCCACCCGATCCGCCGGCGATGAGAGTGCCCTGGCTAAGCTTGATTCCACACCGGCAAACGTCTGCGTTCGCTATCGGAAAGTACCTGACCGATCCGGTCTGGTGGTTTTATCTTTACTGGATTCCCAATTTCTTCCGCGACAAACATGGACTCGATCTCACCACGATTGGCCCGCCTCTGATCGCGATCTATTTGATTGCCGACATCGGCAGCATCGGTGGCGGCTGGCTTTCGTCGGCGTTTATCAAGCGCGGCTGGAGCATCAATCGCTCGCGTAAGACGGCGATGCTGATCTGTGCGCTGATGGTGACGCCCATCATCTTCGCTGCGAATGTGAAGAGCTTGTGGGCCGCAGTCGCATTGATCGGTCTTGCGGCAGCCGCGCATCAAGGCTGGTCGTGTAATCTGTTTACGACGACGTCAGACATGTTTCCACGACAGGCAGTCGGATCAGTTGTGGGAATCGGAGGTATGGCGGGCGCGCTCGGCGGTGCGACGATGGCGGTCGCCACGGGTTACATCCTGCAAAGCACCGGTCAGAACTACTCGATTGTCTTTACGATCGCGGGCACAGCATACCTTGTTGCCTTGCTCGTGATTCATGTGCTCGCGCCGAACCTCGAGCCGGTTCAAGACGTGGAACATACCTCTGCCAGTACTTTTTCAGCCGGCAATCTCGTCGGCTTCGGATTCGTAGGCCTGGTACTCGGATCGTTCGCCGGTTGGTGTACCGGCTTGCTCTCGCACGTGACGGGTCAAACACTGTTCGAGTACATGATGTTGGGCGCTGCAATCGGGGCCGCGATCGGCATTATGGCTGGTCTTATTCGCGGCGCGCGCCGCTAAAACCGAAACCATCCATAATCTGCATAACCCCGGGGCGCTCCGACGTGTGGTGCGAGTGAGAAGAGGCCGACTTTCGCACCGATCCACATACCAGGCTCAGCTACGAAGATGTCTCCTATAGACTTAAACCGCTTACCGTCGCTGCTGAAACTGAAATTACAAATCGCCTCACCAAAAACACTAACTTTCAAATAGACCAATTGGCTCTTCAACTCCTCGACGACTTCCTTCTCCGTTGCGCCTTTCGGAGCATCAAGGCAAATGACGCGAACAATGCGCACGCCGGTCGCTGTCTTTTCAACAGCGAGATATGAGTAGTTGCGGCCCATCATCAACAAACCGCTACGTTCACCAGTCTTCAAGTGTGATGCGTCGAGGAGGGTTGTAATTGTAAATTCGCGCGCGGACAATTTCTGAAGCAGAAGGTTTGGGACGGCCCACAAATTTTGCGCGTCTGCAGGTCGCGCTATTGAATTCAATCTCAACCAGCCACGCCGCGCAGAGAGCGACATCCAGTCATCCAGCGGGTTAGCGTGCCATTGCCACTGTAAACCCAGCTTGTTGCTTGCAAACTCGTCACTCGTCTGTGGCGCCTGAACCGGATATTCGCGACCAACATCCGGCTTTCGATATCTGGTAACCGGCTCACCCTTGCCGTCTCCATCGTTATCTACACCTATCACCGGCCAATCGTTTATCCACTTGACGGGCTGGAGATGAACAATGCGCCCGTATGCACCTCGATCCTGAAAATGGATAAACCACGACTCGCCCGACTTCAGCTCGACCCAGCCGCCTTGATGTGGACCGTTGATGTCCGTTCGGCCGCGGTCCATCACGATCCGATCTTCATAAGGACCCAAAATGTTGCGGGCGCGCAGAACAGTCTGCCAGCCTGTCGACACACCACCCGCGGGCGCGAAGATGTAGTAGTAACCGTTTCGCTTGTAGAGCTTAGGACCTTCAATCGTCGGATGTGCGACACGACCGTCAAAGACCATTTTCCCGTCGTCCAGCAGCTTCGTACCGTCGGCGCTCATGCGGTTGATCGTGAGAATGCTTTTGATTCCGGACCTGCTGTTGGCCCACGCATGGACCAGGTACGCGTTCCCATCGTCGTCCCAGAACGGACACGGATCGATCCAACCTTTCGCAGCTTTGATCAATAAGGGCTGTGACCACGGTCCCGCGGCGTTGCGCGCCTTCAACATGTAAATTCCGAAATCCGGATCACCGTAGAAGATGTAGAAGTAGTTGTCGTGATAACGGATTGACGGCGCCCAAACCCCTTTGCCGTGTTGCGGGCGAGCAAACACGTCCTCAGGAATCTGCCGTTGTAATGCTTGACCGATGATCTTCCAGTTAACAAGATCTTTGGAGTGCAGAATCGGTAAGCCGGGAATGCTGTTGAAGCTCGAAGCGGTGAGATAAAAATCATCGCCGACGCGAATCACGTCAGGATCGGAATAGTCAGCCTCTATAATCGGATTACTATAAGTCCCGTCTCGATTGTCGGACGCAAAAACACTTTTAGCCGCAAAAAGGCACAAAAAGCACAAAAGAATTTTCTGAATCAATTGTGTGCCTTTTGTGCCTTTTTGTGGCTCAATTCTCTTCTTCTTCCTCTTGCGCCTTTTGGGCCAGCATGAGGTGAGCGCGCATCGCGTCGCGCGCGGCTTCGGGATTGCGATCGCGAATGGCGCGATAGATCTTGCGATGCATCTCCGCCGATTCCTTCAAATCGCGCGCGCGCTTCACAGTCTTGCTGCGCACTTCAAACAGGATCGTCGCAACCATGTTCATCAGCGCCGTAAGTATTCGATTGCCTGAAGCCGCCGCGACCGTTTGATGAAAGCGCATGTCGTGAACGAGAAACTGCTCCGGCTCGTCGAGTGAAGCAAACATGCCCGTGATCTCTTCCGACATCTCCGCCATCTGCTCACCAGTCGCGCGCTCTGCTGCAAGTGCAGCGATGGCCATCTCCAGCGAGCGTCGAGCTTCAAACATCTCGGCGGGTGTGAAGCGTTGCAGTGAAGCCATCAAGCGCAACGCGCTGCTGTCGAGCTCCGGCGGGCCTTCGGCTTCGACGACAAACGTTCCCGCACCGCGCCGCGGTTGTAAGACGCCGACCGCCGCGAGCGAGCTGATGCCCGCGCGCAACGTCGGACGGCTCACACCCATCCGCTTTGCGAGATCTCTTTCGGGCGGCAGCCGATCGCCGGGTCGCAGCTCGCCGTTGTGAATCATCTCGCGAAGCTGCGAGACGACTTCCTCGAAACTCGTCCCGCGCCGTTCTGCGTCGATGGTCTTAAAGAGATTGGCGTTTGATTCGCTCATTACGTTTTATTGTAAAGCTTCGGATCGTCTACCGCGAACCCAATTCGTCTTCGCCGCTGCTTCCATCTCAGTGGCAGCCAGCAAAAACGCGCCGATGCCCTTCGGATCGTTGGTCACGACTTTCTCACTGAGATAGTACTCGTAGCTGCCGTCGCGGTACGGGTTGCCGCCGAGTCCAGCGACACTGACCGTGCCGTCGAGATTGAAGCGCCCCGTCGCGTCGTGCTTCACAAACTCTCTTTGGATGCCACGATACCCAGTGTTAGCCGTCTTTATATAACTCGCGGGCAGGTAACCATTGCGCACGCCTTTTGCGAGCGCGTACACAAACATGCACGCGGCCGAAGATTCGAGATAGTTTCCTTTCGCGCCCGCTTTGTCGAGCACCTGGTACCACAGACCCGAGCGTGCATCCTGATACTTCGCCACTGCTCGCGCGACACGGTTGAGGATTGCGATTAGCTCGGCTCGCTGCGGGTGTTTCTTTGGAAAGTAGTCGAGTGTTTCGACGAGGGCCATCGCGTACCAACCCATTGCGCGGCCCCAGAAGTTTGGGGAGCGACCGGTGATCGGGTTGGCCCAGCGCTGCTGCTTGGATTCGTCCCAGCCGTGATAGAGAAGGCCGGTTTTGTCGTCGCGAGAGTGGCGCTCCATCAGGATAAATTGCTTCGCGATGTCGTCGAAGGCGGCGTCTTCTTTAAATGTGGTGGCATACTCGGCATAAAAAGGCTCGCCCATGAACAGGCCGTCAAGCCACATCTGCGACGGGTAAATCTTCTTATGCCAGAAGCCACCTTCAGACGTGCGCGGGTGTGTTTTTAATTGTTCGCGGAGGAGCGCGGCGGCTTTGCGATACTTCTCCTGGCCGGTTGTTTTGTAAAGGAAGAGAAGGTTGCGGCCCGGATTGATGTTGTCGATGTTGTACTCATCCATCTTGTACGTGCGAATGGAACCGTCGTCGTTGACGAAGTGGTCCATGCTGCGTTGGATGAAGTCGAGATACTGTTTATCGTTGGTGGCGAGGTAGATGCGCTCGATGCCTTTCAGCACGAGACCGTGATCGTAGGTCCACTTCGATGGGTAGCCACCAGAGTCGCGCCAGAGAGCGGTCATGGCGGTCGCGGCGGCCTGTTCGGAGAGCGATTGTGCTGAAGCGCTACTGATTATTGCGAGTAGCAACAGAACCGAGCGCGGTAGCGCCGGGTAAATCGTCCAACCATGGCGCTTGAGGGCCAGTTTACCCGGCGCTACCGCACTCGGTTCTGTGCGCGACAAAGTGTTCATTAACTTAGCTCCGCGATGGTCTTTCCATTAATTTTGACATTCTCAAGCGTTGCGTCCTTCACGTTCTTCACGATATTTCCCTCTGCGACATTATCGAATGTGCAGTTCTTCAACTGTAGATTGACGATCGGCGCGCCGTTCAAGCCTTGCACGTCGAGCGCATGTTTGCTTTTGCCACTGCGAAGGTTAGCAACGGTGTAATCTCGAACGACCGGCACGAAGCCACCCTTCGCGCCCTCTTCATAATTGAAATCGATCGTGATCACGGCGTGCGCGACCTGCCCCACTTCGATGTTTCGGAAGTGCAAACTCTCCAACAGCCCGCCACGCATCGCATTGTTCTTCACACGCAATGCATGGTCGAGATTTTGACTGTCGAGCCGGCAGTTCTCCGCGAAGAGATTTCTTACACCACCGGAGATCTCGCTGCCGACTGTAATCCCGCCGTGCCCGTCTTTCATTCGACAACCCTGCACGATGATGTTTTCAGTCGGGGCCTTTAGTCGACGGCCATCGGCGTTGCGTCCTGACTTGATGGCAATGCAATCGTCGCCGGTGTCGAAATCACAGTCCTTAATCAACACGTCAGAACACGACTCCGGATCGCAGCCGTCGTTGTTTGGACCATGACTGTTGATCTTCACGTTCTGCACGATCACGTTGCGGCAGAGCACCGGATGAATTTCCCACATCGGTGAGTTTTGAATCGTGACACCGTCGATGAACACGTTCTGGCAACGATACGGCTGGATGAACTGCGGTCGTAAGTAATGACCCTCGCCGAAGACGCGCTCGCGCACTGGAACGCCGTCTTCCGCCATCTTGAACAACGCGTTTCGATCCGGGCGTTGCTGGCTCGTGCCTTCTTTCCAGCCGTACTGCGGACGACCATTCCATGGCCACCAGTGTTCGTTGTCGCTCTGGCCGTCGAGAACGCCTTTACCCGTGATCGCGATATTCTGCTGTTCGAAGGCGTAGATGAAGGGCGAGTAGTTGAACAGCTCGACACCTTCCCAGCGCGAGAAGACGACAGGCAGATAGTCTTTGGGATTCTGGCTGAACTTGATCGTCGCGCCTTCTGAGACTTCCAGGTTGACGTTGTTCTTCAGGCGGATGGCGCCCGTCAGGTAAGTGCCTGGTGGGACGATGACTTTGCCGCCCCCCGCTTTTGAGCATTGATCGATAACAGAGCGAAAGGCGGCGGTGCAATCGGTGCGGCCGTCAGGTTTCGCGTTGAGATGGAATGTGCGGTTTGGGAAACGAGGCGGCTTGATGCGCGCGAGCAGTGTTGGGAAGACTGTTTGCCAGGGATCTGTCGAAGCAGTGATTAGACGTGGGGCAAGAGCAATCGCCGATGCAGCGAATGTTAGCTCCTTTAGAAATTCTCTGCGCGTTCTCATCTAAGTAAGTTGGTGTACAAGATTAACAAGATTGACAAGATTGTTTCTTTTTCCACGCCGGATAGTCTTTTTGTATTAGCTTCGCGGGGCTGTCGATGTACCAGTTGTAACCGGTTCGGCGCTCGTGCTCGATCTCCGCGACACTGTACTTCACCACGCCATCACGTCCCACAAAAATCGGCCGGTTAGATCCGAGCTCATAAAAGCGCGCCCAGATCGATCCGGCGGAAGGATCCTGGACCATGAGGCGATCTGTCCCAGTATCAACCCACTTGATTCCTTTCAATTGCGACTGCTCAAACCACGCGATCGCGGATTCGATCGCCTCAACAACTGCCGGTGACGGATCCTTGATCGACATCAGGAACCGAACAATCGCCACGCTCTCACCACCACTCAAGGACACTACTTCAAACTTGCGCGCCGCTGCGGGCGCGAGCGTCACTTCGTCGTGCTGCGCACACCACACGGTGCGTTTCCCATTCACGACTACCTGCGTCTTCAGAATGCACTCAATCCCTTTCTCAACTGCACTCGCCGCATTCCGGCGACGCGCCTCGTCAACAAATGCATAAAGCGGTTTCCTGTCCCGAATATCGCGCAGCAGTTTCAGCACGCCGATCATCGCATCATCGTTGTAGGTGATGTGCTTGTAGTATCCGGACAGGTCCGGATAAAACTGCGGCCAGCCACCATTCGGATACTGCGCCTTTAACAGGTAATCAAGCCCCTTCAAAAAAGACTCACGATGCCGTTCCTGATGTTGACCAGTAAAGACGCGCGCCAGAAATGATAGCTGCGTGTACGTGGCGCCGTTGTCGATCGTCGAATCAGTCTTCTTCTGATCGCGGAGCAGTGAAGCACGGCCCGATTCGTTGAGAGGCTTGGCCATGTCGATATTCTTGGGCCAGCCACCGGAGCTGCGTTGATAAAGAACGACGTTGTCGGCGATACGCAATGCTTCAGCACTCGCATACCATTCCTCCGGCTTGTTCTGCGCATCGGCCCATGCGATCGTGCCGACTGCTTCATTCGCGTTCCCGAAAAGTCCACGAACAGCGCGACTAAAAAACAGCTCGCGTGAAAACTCCGCCGCTTCTCGATCAGTCAACTGTCTGGACCACGCGACACGTGTTGACGGATTCGCGCCCGGGCCTTTCGACTTGTATTCAGCAAACGAGGCCGTCTTTTCTCGCGCAGGATCGCGCCAGTTGTCCCAGCCTTCAGCCCGAATGTGATCTCCCAGCCAGCAATTGATAAAAACGACGCGCGCATACGGCCGCCATGGCCTGCCGAGATAAACTCTACCGGTATCCTTTCCAGTTAAACGGCAATGCAGGAAAACGAAGCCCGTGTCTTCTTCATTACTCGTGCGGTAATGCGCAGTTACGTATCCCGGTCCTTTGCTGTGAATCGTGCAATCTTCGAAGATTGCCGAGGCCGTGCCGAATATGAAATCGACGTGGCCTTCGATGTAGCAGTCTTTGAAATAGTGTTGACTGCCGTTAACAAACAACGTGTCCTGCCATCCGACAAACCGGCAATTCTTAAACGACGCACAATCGGCGTCCACGAACAACGCCACTGCCTGTGACCCAGTGCCAAACCAGTTTTCAAACGTCAGATTTTCCGCACGGAAATCGTTTGCATTGATGAGCGTGCTGAACGCGAGCCGCGTGTTGCCGGCTTTTTGCGCGCTCAACCGGTAAGTCAAGACAGTTTTGCGTGGATCCTCTCCATGGAAAGTTAAGTAACGCTTGCCGGCAGGTACGCGCACCTGTTCCTGGTAAATGCCTCGTTTGATGTGAATCACAACCGGTTGATTGTTGTTGTCGGGAACATGGTCCACCGCCTGCTGTACGGTCTTGAAATCACCCGACCCATCAGCGGCCACCACAATGCGAAGCGGACGAGCATCGGCCACAAAAAAGCACAAAAAGCACAAAAGAATTAACCAGGGCGAACGCCATCGAGCTAAAAACATTTATGTGCTTCTTGTGCCTCTTTGCGGCAATTTTTTAGAATACGAACTTGGCGCCGAACTGGATATCGCGCGGATTGTTGCGCTGCGTCGTCACAAAACCGAAAGTCGCATTTGGCGCCGCTGCCGTGCCGGGATTCAAACCCATTCCCGCTCCGAAGTACGGATGATTGAATGCATTTAACGCCTCGGCGCGAAGCTGAATCCTGCGACCCTCACCCCACTTGAAATTCTTCGTGAGCCCAATGTTCGCAACTGAATACGGCTGGTTGCGCAAGTTGTCGAGCGTGGTCGGAACGTTGCGAAGACCAAAAGCAGTCAAGGTCACGAGTCCCGGCGCGTCGATGGCAGATCGATCGATACCAAACTTGCCGCCCTGGCCGTCACCGTCACCGAGCCGACTCGTAATTGTCGACACGTCGCCAGGGAAGTAAAGATTGTTGGACAACAAGAACGGCTCACCGCTCTGCCACTCGTACGTACCATTCAACTGCCAGCCTCCGATGAACGCATTGAGCACGCGATTCATGTTGTTACCCACCTTGCGTCCACGGCCGATCGGCAATTCGAAGACACCCGAGAAAGTGAAGCGATGCGGTCGATCGAATGGCGAGATGCGGTCCTCGAGCACGGTGTCAGTCGGATTCAGGTATCCGACCTTTTCGCGCAGGTTCGAGTAGGTGTAAGTCGCGGTCAGCGTCACGTCCGTCACGAAGCGTTTGTTGATCTGCAGCTGCAACGACTGGTAACGGTTCGTGCCGTTATACTCCTGCACCCAAAGATTCGTGAACTGCGGGAATTGCAGCAACGACTGCGCACGCGTGATCGTCGTCGCTGTGTTGAATGGACTGCCGCCGGGAACGAGATTGCGGAACGGGTTAGGAATCGTTCCGGTCAGGAAAGTATTTGCCGCTGCGTCCGTCGTCGGGTTGTCGCCGAGAAACTGGCGCGGCACGAAATCCAGGTTGCGGCTAACCGGCAGATCGTATCCGGTAGCACGAATGAAGTTTGCCTCCACAACGATTTGGCCCGGCAACTCGCGTTGAATACCCAACACGATGCGCGCGAATTTTGAATTCTTGCGCAGCAGGCCAACGATAGGAGCCGTGTCAGCAGCAACGTCCGCACCGATTCCCGTCAGCAAACCGAGACTCGATCCAAACGAAGGTTGCACACCGCTCAATCCGTTCGGGAACGGGTTCGTCAACGTTGCGACAAAAGTCAGCCCGTTGTTGTTTGAAGGCACAAACGGCGTCGTGCCTGCGAAGCCGATCTGTTGCGGCGTTTCGATCATGAAGGGGGCCATGAAGATTCCAAAGCCCGCGCGAACGACTGTCTTGTCAGTTAACTGGTAAGACGCGCCGACGCGAGGCTGGAAGTTGCTGCGATCCGCTTCCCAAACGTTGCGATTGTCTTCGTTCGCGAAAGTGTAGCCGCCGAGCACATGGAAGTTGGCCGGCGTCACGACGAAGTTTGACGGGTTCGCATTGAAAGAAGTCGTGTACGCCGCGCGCACCTGTGGCTCAATGGGGCTCGGTGTGCCTAAGTCAAAGCCACGCAGAATGCGGTTGAAGCGCTCAGTCAAGCCTTGTTCGAGATCGAAGCGAAGACCGAGATTCAAGGTCAGCTTTCGAGAAACGCGCCAGTCATCCTGGAAGAAGATCCCGTGATAGAGAGACTGGACCGAGTAGTTGATCGAATTATCGATCTGGCTCGCGTTACCTCCCGAACCTGTCGTCGGAACGCCGAGCAGGAATGCAGCAAGGTCGCGTCCGAAAACATTTCGCAGTGTGCTCGAAGAGTTTGAAGCGGGCGCTGTGAAGGTGCCGTCGAAGAAGAACTGGCCGCCTTTATAAGCGTCAGTGCTGAAGTTCTCGCGCACGACGCGAAAGTCGTAGCCATACTTCAACGTGTGATTATCGACAACCTGCGTCAACGTTGGTTGCACGGAGCCCATGTAGAACGGGCGAATACGGCCTTCGTTCCAGTCCGATCTGGTAGAGCCGAGCGTAGATCTGATCGGGCGCGTGGCGTCGAGGTTTCTGATCATGATTCGTGGCAGGTATTGATAGCCACGCATCGCGGCGATTGAAGCGGGTGCGAAACCGAGTGTCGCCGGATCGAACGACTCAGCCGGTCGACGTTCCTGCACGAAACGATTGAGACTGACGCGAATGTCGAACACCCAGTTTGAACTGAGCATGTTCGTGTAATCGATATTGCCGCCGTCGTTGGTGCGATACTCGAAGCCGCGCGTGATCGGGAAATCGTTCACGACACCGGCCCAATCCTGGCGATCTTCCGGATTGAAGCTGTGGTAGTACTTGCCGAAGATCGACTGCGTTGAGCTGATGCGATGATCGATACGCGTCAGCCATGCGCGATAGTTCTGGTGTCGCAGTTGATTCGAGAAGAAGTTGTTCTGTGTGCCGGCGGCGATGCCTGCGATGTTTGGCAGCGGGTAATACTTAATCAGGTTTGCCGCGACCGGATTGATCAGGTTTGACGGAATGATGTTACAGGTCGAGTTTGCAGCCACTGCGCCTGACGTCGGGCAACCGAATGAAGTGCGAACGACGTTGGAGCCGCTCTGCGTACCCGAGAATGGATTGAAGATCACTGTGTTCGCAGAATTGGCGATGTTGTTGCGGTTGACGATGAGCGCAGAGAAGTCGCCGCGCCGCATTGCTTCAGTTGGCACGGTGAAGATCTGTGGCTCGGCGACGTTGTCTTTGAGACGCTCGTACGAGACGAGGAAGAACGTGCGGTCCGTGCCGTTGTAGATCTTCGGCAAAGCCACTGGCCCGCTAAATACGCCACCGAAGCGGTGGTAAGTCCTAATCGGCCGCGATTGGTTACTGGCGTTGCCGAAGAAGTTATTTGCAGTGCGACTGCGATCGCGATTGAAATACCATGCTGAGCCGTGTACGTCGTTGCTGCCGCTCTTCACGGCAACGTTTACTGTCGCGCCGGCTGAGTAACCTTGCTGTGCGTCGAAAGTGTTTGTCTGCACTTTGAATTCCTGCACGGCATCTGACGGCGGCGAGAAACCGACGCCGCCGTCGAAAGCATAGTTGGGAGAGCCGTCAAGCGTGATCTGGTTTGCGCCTGTCGCGCCGTGGGACCGGAACGCAGCGAGGTTGCCGTTCGACGTTGGTCCAGTGAAAAGTGGGTTGCCTGTGTAAGCGATGCCCGGAGCAAGTGTCGCCAGTTGATATGCCGAGCCTTCCGTGAGTGGCAGCTCGCTGATCTGTTTGCCGGTCACGACGGTGCCCGTGTTGACTGTGCCGGTGTCGAGCGTGAGTCCGGAAGCGACGGTCGTCACCATCGCAGTCACACCGATTTCCAATTGCACGTCGAGCGTCAAGCGATCGGCAACGCGAACCTGAATCCCGTCGCGAACGGCCGTATTGAAGTTTTCCTTCGTGACTGTGAGCGCGTATTTGCCGGGCGCCAGTAATGGAAAACTGTAGGCGCCGTCGTCTCCAGTCGTGGCGGTGGTGACGATACCGGTTTCAGTGTTTTTGATTTCCACTTTACTGCCGGGCACGACGGCGCCGTTTGGATCTGTGATTTTGCCGGTGAGTGATCCTCTAAACTCCTGGGCTGTTGCGGTAAAGGCAGCGAGAATCAGGAGCAAAGCAGCCCACAAGACTCGTCGGTTCGGGTTCGCTGAAGTCATAACTTGTCTCCATCATGGCGACGGTGGATTAGGCGCGTCTCCAAGCTTATTTAGGTCATTGGTATGACCAAGATTCAATTTGGGAGCAATCTGATTTAGCAGGTGGCGTATTTTGCCTTAAAGAGATTTAGAGTGTCAAGATGATTTATACCACTCCGCAAGCTGGCTATAGCATGGTAAGACCAATTAGCACTGAGCGAGGGTGTAAATTACAAGTCAGGAGAAGAACAAGTCAGGAAGAGGGGGTTGCCCCCGCTCGTCCAATCCAAGTAACAGCGGGGGCAAGCCCCTCTTTCTTCTTCTTCTAGTTGATCAATACACAAAGAGGCGCAAAAGCATTTGAGCTTTTGCGCCTCTTTTGTGGCTAAGGGTAATCGGCGGTTACTTGGCCTTTACCATCACGCTTCCACCACCAAGTGGCAGCAGAGCGATGTTGGTGCCGACACGGCGCCAGATCACGCCGTTACTGTCGAGGATCGTGATTGCGTAGGCGTCGTACTGGCGCGGCGTCAGTAAGTCGCCGTCTCGTGCGTCAACTGTGAAACTGAAGTTGCCGAACGATGCGACTACCGCGCCGGTGGTCCGATCGACCTTCTGAACCACGCACTTGCCCTTGAACGACGAGCGATTCAGGATGCTCGTTCCAGGCTCAGTGGAGAAGTTCAGGAAGCCACCCGCCCAACTGGTGCTCTTCACGATGTAGTTAAAGCCGTCAGTGCCGCGGAAGATAAAGATCGAGTTACCTTTCGGTGAACCATTACTTCCTTTAACACTGAATCCGAAGTTGGCTTTGCCGTTGGCGCTGCCGACATCGGGTACCCAGCCGCCACCATTCGTCTGCGTTTCGTTGGTGCCGACAGCGACGTTGATAGTGCCAAGACCGATCGGATCCGCGGTCCAGAATCCATTCGACGCCTCGATCTTGACCATCACTACGTATGTGTCAGCCGCAAGGCCCGGCAGGAAGGCAACCGCATCACCGTTGGCGTCAACCGGCACATTCGTCACAACAAAGTCGGGTACCGGGGTCATGTTGCTTGACTTGAAGATCTCAAACCTCACCTTTGCGAGCGAGATGTCGCCCGGTGCTCCGTCTGGATCCTGAGTCAGATGTGCCGCGAGCCGGACGGTCGCAGTGGTAATAGTTGGGCCGGCTGTTACGACACCCATATCGCCGGTGTACGTAGTTTCCGCCGTCTCCTTATTCACTGTGATCGTGACGGTCGCGTTCGTGACCGCACCATGCGGATCTTCTACCTTCAGATTGATCGGATAGACGCCCGCCGCCACAGTGGGATTTCCGGAGATGGTGAACGAGCCGACGCCCGTCGGTGTAACTGTCAGTCCCGCCGGAATCGACGAGAGAATTGTTAACGTCAAATCAACTGTTGCATCGTCAACGTCCGAAACGGAAACGGTCACGGTCGTGCTCGGATCGCTGTACTGCACGGTCTGCGATAACGAGTTGATAGTAAAGGTCGGCGCATCGTTCACCGCGTTGACAGTAACGTTGACAGTCGCAGTTGACTGGCCGTGTCCATCATCGATCGTGTAAGTGAACGAGTCGCTGCCGAAGAAGTTCAGGTTAGGTGCGTAGTGGACCGTCTTGTCCGGATTGATCGAGACAGTGCCGTTTGCACCTTGCGTAACTGAAATCACATTCAGCGTGTCACCATCCGGCTCGACGTCGTTCGCAAGCACGTTGATGTCGACTGGTGTGTCTTCATCGGTGGTTGCGGTGTCGTTGTTAGCCGTCGGAGCAGCATCCTGGGTGATTGTTACAGTGCGGCCGGCAATGGTCAGTGTGCCGACTCGCGCTGCGCCGGTTGTGTTCGGCGCGACTGTGAAGTTAACAGTGCCGTTGTTAGTACCTGCCGCTCCGGAATCGACCGTGATGAACGAGCTATTGCTCATTGCCTGCCAATCGCAGGGAGCGGTTGCCGACAAATTTTTCGTCACCGTCACGTTGCCTGTGTTACCCGGCGAGAAGAACGCCTGGTTCAACTGCGATACTGTCGCGCACGAGGTTGGAATCGTGACCTTGAATGCGCCGCGACCATGAGTGAACGCAAACAGCGACGTGACGCCGTTGTTGTTCACGGCCGTCAACGACTCGACGACTGTGTTCGAAAAGCCCGTTGTTTCTCGCGCCCAGTTGGCGCCGCCGTCGAGCGAGACGAACACGCCGAGGTCGGTGCCGACGTAGATGCGCTGGCCGTCATTCGGATCGATCGCAACGCTGTGCGCCGGAATATCAGGAATCGCGTTGACGTTACCGGCTGTTTGCGTACCGTCAGCGAGCGTCCAGGTGTTGCCGCCGTCCGTGCTCCTGAATACGTGACCGGCGCTCGTGCCCTGCGCGTTCGGCGTACCGTTGAAGTTTGAAATCGTGGCCCAAACGTTATTTGCGTTCGCGGGATCGTACTCGACCCACGAGATCGTGCCGTTGCCGTTGCCGCGCGGCGTGAAGGTCTGTAGCCACACAGTGTTCAGCACACTTGCTGCGTTAGCGGTAGTTCCGATGGTGGTGCGGCGAAGTTGTCCTGACGCAGCGCCGTTGATCACGAGGTTGGAATTGCCCGCGGCGATCGCCATCGCCGTGATCGAGCCGCCAGTTTGTTGCGCGTTGCTGGTCCTGGTCCAGTTGGTGGCGTTGTTGTCAGTGCGCCACATGAAACGACCGCCAATCCAAAGGCGAGTCGGCGTGTTCGGATCCATTCGAAAGACCGTGATGAACGGGAACACGTCGCCCGCGATTCCGGTGGTCACCTGTGCTGAGCTCAGTCCGCCGTTTGTAGAACGACGTATCGTTAGACCAGTCGTTTCAAAGAAGATCGTGTTGGTGTTCGCTGGATTCACGGCAACGTATCCGCCGTCACCACCGAACACACGCGCCCACGCGTTTGGTCCAGCCGCATTCGTGCCGCGGTTGGTACCGTTGTCCTGGGTGCCGCCGAAGTATGTTTGGCCATTTGGATAAGGCAGTCCGTGGTAGAACTGGGTGACTGCGTAATTGTTGTTCAAAGGACCCCAGATTACTGGATCGGGAACTGTGAACGGCGCGCCCGGCGCGAATGCAGCACCGCAGATCGGGCTCGCGGGTGTGATCGTGCCGCCGCCCACCGTTGCACCGTTGGAGTAACCAACGTTGCCGGTTTTGGCGTTGTCGGTTTTGTAGATGCCGCCGTCGTTACCGGCAAACATCGTTTGGTTCGTCGTGCCGTTGTAGTTTGGATGAAATTGAATGATGTGGTTGTCGGCGTGAACGAGCTGCGGATCGCCGTTGTTTGGTGGAGTGCCGTTGCCCTGGAACCACCAGTACGATGCGACGGCCCAGTTAGCGCCACCGTTGTCTGAGCGGAACAAGTCAACACCACCGGCCCATACTTTGTTCTCATCAGTCGGATCGACGGCGATTACGTTGTCGTACCAACCCTGATTTAGAAACTGGCTCGTGCCGATGCCGCATTGTGTCAGGGCGCCGTTGACCGGATTGCTGAGTAATAGCGTGTCCTGAAGGGTTGCGCTGTTGTTACGCGCCTGCGTGGTCCATGACCCCGCATCGCCTGAAGCTGTCGAGCGCAACACTGCCAGCATGCCATCGGTGTAATTTGCGGTGGGGAAGTTTGGGTTCGTTCCGGCGGGGCAGCTAATACAAGCTGCGAGCGCGTAAATAACATTCTGGTTCGAAGGTGCAAGAGCCAGCGCCGTGCGACCCTGGTTCACTTCAGAGTAAACATCAACCCAGGTGCCGGAGCCGCCCGCGTCCACGTTGCGGAAGATGTGCGAGCGAGAGAACGTGCCGACAGCGGCGAAGATGTAGTCAGTCGCCTGATCGGTACGAATGACGAGATCCATCGCGCCGTTAGCGCCATTCGCGACGTTGGAGACGATCTCCTGGTTCCATGAGTTGCCGCCATCAAGACTGCGCCACACACCCGTTCGCGTCGCAGCGTAGACGTGCTGGCCATTTGCTGGGCTGACGACGATGTCGGTAATGAAGAAGAAGTTTGTATTCGAAATCGTGGCGGCTAAGCGCGTCCAGTGTGCACCGGCGTCGGTGGACTTGAAGATGCCTGCTCCGCGAACGCCGTCTGCGTTGAAAAATCCTTCACCGGTGCCGGCGTAGATCGTGTTCGAATTCGACGGATCGAATGCCATGCACGTGACGGCGATGTTCGCGAGGAAGTCGTCGAGCGGGGCCCATGAATTACCACCGTTGGTCGTTTTCCAGATACCGCCCGCAACTGCTGCGGCATACATCACGTCAGCGTTACTGGGATCGACGAGTAACGCGCGCGTGCGACCGCCGACGTTGCCTGGTCCGAGCGACTGCCAGGTGCCGAGCGCGCCGCTTGTTGAAGCGCTACCGTCGCCGGCGCCGCCACCACCCGTACTGCCCGGAAACTCTCCCTCGCCGAAAATCTCTTCGGTTTCATTCGCATCGGCTTGTGGCGCCAGGCTCTTGCCCTTCGCGCTCGAGAAGCGCTTCATCTGTTTGATTTTTTCTTTCGCCTGGAAGTAGCGCTCGACGGGTAACTGCTTCTCGCCTTTGGGGAGACGTTTTTGCAGGTAGTATTCGAGAGCCTCGCGCGGCTGGTCGAAGCGCTCGCCATCGAGGTCAGACTCTCCTTTAAATATGGCGGCAGCACGTGGGTTACGTTTGATGGCCGCGCGGCGTGCGGCGGCTTCTTTGCGTGACTCACGTCTTTCACGCGCCCCTTCTTTCGCGCGCTCGGAACTGGTGAAACCTTTGCGCTCGACACGTGATTTCTGTCGTTTGGAGTTCTTGTTCGCGGCTAACAAGGCTGTGCCGTTTAGGAAGAGCATACAGATCAAGATTAGGGATGTAATGATGCGACTGGGCATAAACTCGGGTGGTCCTTTCAGTGGGAAGCGCGTGACTCTGGATTGACTTATCTCTTATCGAACTTCGTAAGAGGTTTGGGAACGACTCATCTCTTATCGGACTTCGTAAGAGAAGAAGAAGGGTTACTGGTTAAGCTGTCTGATGACCCGCTTGTAAGTAAAAGGGGGCGGAAGTATGCCACAAATGGTGGGAAAAAGCACAAAGCCCAAGCGCGGGGTTGGTATATCTGCGGCTCTCTGCTGCGGCTCTCTGCGTTGAAATAGCCCTTTAACGCAGAGAACACAGAGATACGCAGAGAGCCGCAGAGAGATCACTGTGTGCTGGAGGTGGTGGTGCCGTTTGGCTCGTCGAGATATTTCCTGAGCCACGCGTGAAGCTCCTGATACCAGTAACGACTGTTCTCGCCTTTTAATATCCAGTGGTTCTCGTCCGGCCAGACCAGTAAACGACTCGGAATGCGCAGTCGTTGCAGCACGCTCCAGTTTTCCAGCGTTTGATTTAGCGGTACACGGAAATCGTTCTCGCCAACTGACAGCAGTATCGGTGTGCGGAAGCTCTTCGCAAACCGGATCGGATTCTGCTCGCGCCAAACTGGTCCCTGCTCCCAAACTGGCCCACCATTGTTCACTTCACGCGAGTAGATCGTGTCGCTCGTTCCCCATTGCGACTCCAGATTGATCAAGCCGGCATGACTGACCAGCGCCTTGTAGCGCGTGGTCGTTGCCTGCATCCAGTTAGCCATGTGACCACCGTAACTCGCGCCGGCCCCGGCTTGGCGCGTTCCGTCAACAAACCGGTAAAGCCGAATGGCTTCGTCCGCAGCTTCGTTGATCTCGTTTGCTGGTCCTTTAAAAGGATCGCCCTGAATACTCTGCGCAAAAGCTTCGCCAAATCCCGTCGAACCGGAGTAGTTGGTTAACAGCACGACATATCCGGGTCGTGAGAGCATAAAATAATTCCAGCGTAGTCCCCAGTTGTCGCGCCACATGCTGTGTGGTCCACCATGCATGACAACGAAGAGGGGATACTTCTTGTGCTCGTCGAAATTCGGCGGCAGCGCCATCATGCTGTGAATGCGTTTGCCTGCTTTGCTGGTGAACCAGAAGTGACGCAGCGGTTGCCAGTCGATCTTTGCGACCTGATCGGCGTTGAAGGACGTGAGCGGTGTTTGAATTTTTGATGACAGATCCAGACGAAAGATTTCAGGCGGATTGATCGCGCTTTCCCAGCTCGCGAGTACGATCGTCGATGGCGCTTTCGAAGGAATTCGAAGATTCGTGTAAACGCCCTTCGTCATGTCCATCGCGAGCCGCACTTCGCCGCCATCAGCAGGCAAGGTGAAGAGTTTCTCGTTGCCGGCCTCTTCTGCCGTGAGATAGATCGACTTGCTGTCAGGAGTGAATGCGTAACCGCCAACTGATCGATCCCATTTAGCAGTGAGGATTTCAGGCTGCGCCACGTTCGGCCATGTGAGCTTCACCAGTCGGTCGAGATGATAAGTCTTATTATCGTTTTCAATTTCAGTCAGCGCGTACAACGCCTTCCCATCAGGCCGAAAGACAGGACTGGTGAAACTGTTGTCACCCGTCGTGAGACGCACTGGCTCGCCGCCGCTTGCATTCACTTTAAAAAGCGACGTGTTTGTGTTTGCGTAGGCCGCGGCGTTTCGGTTTGTTGACGCGACGAACACTATTGCACTGCCATCAGGCGTCCAAGTCGGATCCAGCTCTTCACCGGAATCGGAAACGCGACCAGCGAAACCTTTCTCGTTGACTAACTTCGTGCCAGCGAGAAGATCTTTCGCCTTCGCGCCTGGCTGCGCACTTTGAACAAACACGTGCGCTTGTGTGTCTTCGATCCACTTGTCCCAATTTCGAATGGGAAACTTGTCGTAAACACGCACGCGATACTTTTGCGCCTTTCGTTCAGCCGCGATCTTTTTGTTGGCCTCGTCGTCAGCCGCGCCGGGATAGACCGTGCTGACGAACAGTAATGCTTGTCCGTCGGGCCGCCACTGCGGAGCGCGCGCGCCGGTCGAAAGCGCAGTCATTCGCACTGCTTCGCCACCATCAGCTACATCCAATACATAAATCTGGCTGGCCTCGTCTCCTTCGCGTCGTGCTGCAAATGCGATCCGGCGACTGTCAGGACTCCACGCAACGCCACTCTCACCCCCTTTAGTCGACGTTAGCCGGCGTGGCTTCGCACTGCCGTCGGTCGGAACGATCCAAATGTCCGACACCTGGTCCTTTTCGTCGTAACTCGGCTCGACAAGTGAGAACACGACCCACTTTCCATCCGGACTCGGCACAGGCGCTCCGACACGTTTCATCGACCACATGGTTTCGTGTGTCAACGGCACTTTGGTTTGTGCGCTAACGAACAGCCATGTGGCTGAAATCAGAACGATGATTGTCACGGGCCGGAAAGAATACCGGTAGGGTTGTCGTGTAAACATGAGTGATCCTCCTGCAAAGCTGATGGTTAGCGCGGAAATCATACCGGAGCGGCCGCTAAAAGGCACAAAGCTTTAGCCATGATTCTGCGAAATGATTTGTAACTTTTAGTGAGAGATTGGTGACGAGCAAGGGGGCTCAGACCACATGACTAACGCCTTTGAGCGACGCAGCGCCTACCGGCGAACCGAAGATATTTATCGTAAGGCCATCGAAGACATTCGAGACTACGCAATCTTCCTGGTTGACGTCGACGGCATCGTGACCAACTGGAATGTCGGCGCCCAGCACATACTCGGCTACACCGAAGCAGAGATTATCGGCAAAGACGGCAGCAAGTTTTTCACCCTGGAAGACAGGGCGAAGGGAATTCCGTCAAAAGAGCTGGCAACGGCCGCAATGCTGGGCCGTGCGGAAGACGAGCGCTGGCACGTGCGGCGCGACGGCTCCCGTTTCTGGGCCAGCGGCATTGTCACGCCGGTGCGCGATCAAACCGGTAAGCTAATCGGCTTCTCGAAAGTCATGCGCGATATGACCGAGCGCAACAAGTTGACGCAGGAGCGCGACCGGTTCTTTGCGCTATCGATTGACATGCTCTGTATTGTTCACCTCGACGGGCGTTTCCAGCGAGTGAATCCGGCTTTCCAGCAAGTGCTGGGTTTTTCTGAAGAAGAGCTTTTGACCATGAATATATTTCAGATCCTGCATCCGGAGGATCTGAGTAAAACTCTCAGCGAGTACGAGCGACTTTCCACCGGCGAGCCGGTCACGCACATGGAGAACCGCCTGCGGACGAAAGATGACACATACAAGTGGGTAGCATGGAGCTATTTCCCTGTACCTGAGGATGGCCTCGCTTTTGGCGTTGGCCGCGATATGACTGAGCTGCGGCAGATCCATGAAGTGCTGCGGCTGCGCGCGCAGGAGCTTGAAGACGCGAATCGTGTGAAAGATGAGTTTCTCGCCACCATGTCGCACGAGTTGCGAACGCCGTTGACTTCGATTCTCGGCTGGTCGCGTCTGTTGCAGTCGAACCAGTTAAGTGACAGAGAGAAAGAGCGTGCGGTTCAAGTCATTCAGCGCAATGCGGAAGCGCAGTCGAAGTTAATCGAAGACTTGCTCGACGTATCGCGCATCATCACGGGGAAATTAAAGATTGAGTTTCAACCGGTGTCGTTCGCGTCAATCACTGAGGGCGTGATCAATTCGCTCGGTCCCACTATTGATGCAAAGCAGTTGCAACTCGAGACGGAGATCGATCCGGCGGCTGCTCCGATCCTCGGAGACCCGGCGCGGCTGCAACAGATCGTCACGAATTTGCTTTCCAATGCGATCAAATTCACGCCGAATGGTGGAAGCATCTACGTTTGTCTTGAACGCCGTGATTCGCATGTGCACTTGGCAGTGACAGATACGGGAGTGGGACTCGCAGCGGAACACTTACCACACATCTTTGAGCGATTCAGGCAAGTCGATTCATCGAATGTTCGCGCGCATGGTGGACTTGGGCTCGGACTTGCAATCGTTGATTACCTCGCACGTCAACAGGGAGGATCTGTGTCGGCCACGAGTGAAGGATTGGGCAAAGGAGCCACTTTCACGGTTGAATTTCCGTTGATGTCGTCGGAGGTCATCGGAGGGAATCTCGCCGCGGTCGAGTTATTTACCGACAGAGCTTCAGCCGCATTGGGCAGTACAGATGGGCCAACGGATGAGAGACTAAAGAACCTGCGGATTCTGGTTGTTGAAGACGATCCTGACACGCAAGAGCTACTCAAGACAGTGCTGCAACAACATGGAGCGAAAGTTGTGACTGTCGGGTCCGCTGCGAGTGCGTTGACAGAGATCGAGCAGGCGCAGCCTGATGTCCTTCTTAGTGACATCGCCATGGTCGGTGAAAATGGCTACGATCTGATCAGGAAAGTGCGATCGTTAAGGCGCGGAGCGGGTGCCCACATTCCTGCTATTGCACTTACCGCATACGCGAGCGTTGCGGATCGGCGCCGAGCCCTACTCGCTGGTTTTCAAACACACCTGGCAAAGCCGATTGAGCCGGATGATTTGGTAGCGGTCATTTTGAGTCTCACTTATCAGCAGGAGCCCTGCGGAGCCCACGAAGCGGATCGTCGCATCGAGCCTGGGACGTGAGCCGAGGAACAAAATTCCAGAAATGATCGTTAAGCCCCGCGAGAGTGGGAGATAGCGATCAGTTCTCGGCAACTCCAGTCACCCTACAAACATCGTAACGGGCCGCTCATTTTGCGTGTCTAGCTTGTTATGGAGGATTTGCATTTGATTTTTACCGCCATTTTTACTGGTTTTCGAAAAGCCGCGCTTTTGCTCGGCTTTGTTGTGATAGGGCTATTTTCAGCCGCATCTGCTCAGGGTCAGGCAACGACCCCAGCCGCGGCGAATCCCAAAAGTGAGATCACGTCGAAACTGACTGATCTTTCGAATCTGTACAAAAGCGAAGTCGAGAGGCTCGAGAAACGATACCAGCAATCGCAAGAGCTCTATAAAGACGGCCTCATCTCGCGCGTGGATCTGGAAAAAGGTGAGAAAGAGTTAGCTGATGCACGCGCGAAAATTGAGCAGATCACGAAAGAGATCGCCGCAGTGAATCAACCAGCACAGGCGCTTCCTGAAGTTGTCTCGAATCTCGTAGCAGCGGGTAATCAGGTTTGGTCTACAGGCAATGTGAAGATCGATAATCTGATTCGTTACTACGGTGGCCAGTATGGAGTGGATCCGTTCCTGATCTACTGCACGATGGCGCAGGAGTCGAGTTTTAGTACTGGTGCGACGAGTCCGAAAGGCGCGCAGGGGTTGATGCAGCTCATGCCTGACACGGCTGCGCGATACGGTGTGACCAATCCTTACGACGTGTCCCAAAACATTAAGGGCGGCACGCGCTATCTGAAGGATCTTCTGAAGATGTTCAACGGTCGCGTGGACCTTGCGCTCGCGGGGTACAACGCTGGAGAGGGTGCGGTGATGAAGTACGGCAACACGATTCCGCCGTACACCGAGACACGCAATTACGTCCGGCTCATAATGAAGCGCTACAACACGAAGAAAGTCTCGTAATTCAAGCCACAAAAAGGCACAAAAAGCACAAACTCGGATGTTCAGAGTTTGTGCTTTTGTCTTTTTGGGCTCAGATTTCCATCAAGTCTTTTAAGGCTATAACCTGTCCTCTCTACGAGTGGTTTGCATTGTACGCATGGGGATCAACAGTGCGTCTTTAGCCAATGCCGGACGGCGCTGATGTATTCGCGAACCGGCATCATCTTAATATCTCGCTTGGAAAAGCCAGCCTTTCTCCTTTGAGCGTAAAAGTCCGCGCGGAAGTCGACGAATTTTTCCCAGATAGCGCTTCCACTGGGAAGGTCTTTTAGATGGACGGTATCAACAAACCAGTTTCTAAGAACAACCACTGCTATGTCCGGACTATTCGCGTGTGATTTAGTATCAATACCGCCGAGATCTGATAATGCCCGCTTGTAATCATGCGGTTTCGCTCCTAAAACCAGAAATCTTTTCTTCCCTAGATACCCGGTTGATGTACGACGGCAACCATAATCAATACCCAGTTCGAAAGGTATGTTCAGCCTGAAGAACTCGCCTCGTCTTCGTGATCTTATTCTGGAAAGATCATGAATGCTGTACCTGGATTTGAGAATAAGTGACAGAATCTTATCGATTCGTTGTTCGCCCGAATCAGCTGTCTGCGAGGCGATTTGAGGAGTAAATCCAAAGTAGACAATGGCGAAAAGAATCGGTCTAAGAAAGGAAGTGCTGTACTGGCTGTCGAACGGACAGTTGATAAATACGTTTCTGTTAAATCCCGGGTGAGGACCAGGCGGCATTTTATTGTTCTCTACTTACGCGCGTCTCGTTACTTAGATTCGGATAGCGGCCTTTTTATATGAATGCATATATCGCACACTGCCGTCTCGATTATGCACATACAAATCAAATCCCTTTTTCTTGCACTTTGACTTGGCCCACGATATTGCATCGCTCTGCGAGTCAAATCTCTTAGCGGCACGTGAGGCCCCATATGTTTTTACCTTCCAGCGGCCTCGCCAGGAAAAAACTAATTGAGCGTCCTTAATCATGATTGAGAGTACTATACCACGCTTCGCCATCCGTATACTTTGTGGCCCAAAGGAGGCAACCATGAAACGAATCTTCATCCTGATCTGTGTGCTATTCGCTGCGACCCTGGTGCGTGGTGACCAGGATCCGCTCAAAGTAAATTCCGAAACGATTGCGTTGAAACTGGAGAACCCGCGTGTTCGCGTGCTCGAAGCAACGATCAACCCGGCGACAAGAAAGCCACACACTCGCATCCCGCTTACGTGATCTATGTGATCGCGGGCGGTAAGTTTCGCAATCATGCGGCTGACGGCACTGTCACTGACGGTGAGTTCAAAACCGGCGACGTCATCTATCGCGATGCCGTAACACACTGGGCCGAGAACACTGGCGGCACGACGATTCGTCTGGTGCTGGTTGAGCTTAAGAATTAACCCCGCCGGTTAAGCTGCCGGATGCTGGAGGCGAGAGCAGCCTCGCGATAAGCAGGTGCATTCGATCGAAGTCGAGCGGCTTGGTTAAATATCCGGAGAGGCCTGCGTCGTAAGCCGCGCGCTGAAATCCTTCGGTGCCGAACGCCGTAATCGCTACGATCGGTACGTCTCGCAACGCCTCGGTTTCACGAATTCTGCGCGTCGCACCGAGACCGTCGAGTGTAGGCAGGTTGATGTCCATCAGAATGAGGTTGGGTAACATCTGCGCCGCGATCGCAACAGCCTCTTCACCATCACTGGCCGTCACTACGCGATAACCCTGTTGCTGCAGATCGAGGCTAATCACTGCCACGTTATCGGCCGAATCGTCTACCACGAGTATCAAAAACTTCGGCTCGATAGTTTGACCTTCGCGCGAGGACGGCTTCTCATTTAATGCCGGGAGCCCCGACGTGGCTAACGGATCCTTGGGTACCATATGCGAGGATTATAGCGGTGCTCGTGGCTGTTTAGTAAACTCACCTCATGGACGTAAAATTTCATCCGGCAATTGATGCTATGCGCGCCGGCGACGTGGATAAGTTGAAAGCACTTGTCGCCGCGGATCCATCACTTGTCACCTCCCGATCGTCGAAGAGTCATGCGACGTTGCTGCAAGCCGTTGTACTGGACGGCAAAGATAAACCGAAGAACGTTGAGATGGTCCAGATATTGATCGATGCCGGTGCGGAGCTGAGCGAACCGCTCGTCGCCGCTGCCAGTATCGATAATCGTGCCGCTGCTGAATTGTTGCTCGATCACGGGGCCGCAATCGACGGCACCGGTGGCTGGTCGCCGTTAGAAGAAGCTTTGTACTGGAATAGCCGGAACGTGCTGGCATTGCTGCTCGAACGCGGTGCAAAAGTGCAGAACCTGCGCACCGCAGCGGCACTCGGTCGCACTGCCCTGATCGAGAGTTATTTCAATGCGGACGGGAGTTTGAAATCAGAGGCCGGCAGAATCGACTGGCCATTTGGCAGTCTCGAAAGCATCGCGTGCTCGAATCACGAGGCCGCAGGCAAGCAGTCGCTCACAGGTCGTGTAAAGGCGTGGTCGCAGGACCGGCAGGGTATTGTCGACAATGCGTTTGTTTACGCGTGCATGCACGGCCACATCGATGCGGCGAAGCTGTTGTTGGACAAAGGCGCAGCAATCAACGTTATTCCAGGCGGATTCGATTACGCGGGCACCGGCTTACATTACGCGGCGATGAACGGGCATCGACCAATGGTTGAGTTTCTTTTGGCCCAGGGCGCGGATCGTAACGTGAAGGATACTAAGGTCGGCTCAACCGCCGCCGGCTGGGCCGACTACGGCGGCCACCCAGATCTCCGAGATCTGTTAAGCTGACTCTCGTGTCAACCTCGCCTGCAGATGGGTCATGGATCAGTTGACGCGTGACCGCCAGTATCCCGGTGCGCGACCATGGTGCGCTACTGCCACAATCACAATACCTTTTCCTTCAACTGCATAAATGAGACAGAATGGAAAGCGGTGTAGCAGCGTACGTCTGAAACTCGAATCGATTTGCTCACCCGAGTGAGGATAATCAGACAATCTGTCAATTGCCCTTTGTACATCATCGAGGAAATCATCTCCGAGTCCACCCGAGCTCGATTCGTAAAACAGGGCGGCCTCGGTCATTTCTTCTTCTGCTGGCGAGAGGAAGCGATAAGTTGTCATTTAAGCCGGTTGCGGGCTCTAGTCATAACCTCATCGCCGGGATGGGCTTCAATCTCACCTCTGAGATAAGCTTCGTAACGGCGTTGAGACTCTGCAACCCACAACTGCTCGACGTTGCTATCGTTTGATGCGTCTAGTCCCTCTATGAGGATGCGTGCCAGCGTCGCTTTCTCTTGTGCGGTGAGGAGACGCGTTTGTTTCTTAAGCTCTTCAAGAAGTGCGCTCATGTTGCGCATTATAGCTTAACCATTGTGCTTCGATAAGTTAGATGGTCATGCGAGTTAAGCGCGCTTGCGTTGAAGTGAGGTTTTAGTCTTCGTCTTGCCAACCTCCGCCAGCACTTTCTTTGCTTCCCGGGCCTGCCACTGTGCATTGTTCAGACGCTCGCGGGCCTGGCCGAGATTCATATGGGTGAGACAGCCTTGCGCGTCTTTGATTGCCCGCAAAGCGAAGTTCAACCGCTTACACGCTTCGCGCAGGCGGTCGAGCTCGGATTCTTCAGAAGGCTCGGGGGCAAACCCGATTGCGTTCATTACTGCAACTTACCGAGACGATTTTCGTTTGGCAATAAAACAAAACTCAGGAGTAATTACGATGCGAAGAGACTTGTTACAAAACCGGTTGTGGTTGTGTATCGCAATCCTTTTCTTATCACCCCACACATCGTCGCCCAGGATCATGCAGCGAAGATCCAGGAATTTCTGGAGGTCGCACATAAGTACCGGCAGTTCAATGGCTCGGTGCTCGTCGCGGAGAATGGGAAGAAGACACCGGCGAGAGAGTCACGCTCGGAAAGCGAATCAAGTAACACGGATTACACAGATCTTGGAATCGATTTACACGGATCTATAACGATCGTGTAGCTGCTGATTTGCCCCTGGAGCGCGCGGCTGTGGTGGCGAAGTTTCCCGTGAGCCCGCGCCCGGATTTATCGAGGCGCCACACAAATTTGCCATTGGATTTTCGGGCTGTGCCTTCCTCGAAGAAAGTCGCCTCAATTCTGTCGCCGTTGATAGACCCTTTCACCTGAATCGGAGTTCGGCTGTCTGCAGGCAGAGTGCGCCCGTTCTCAGAAACTTTCCTGCCGCTGCCGGTGAACGTTGAGCCTGTCTGGTTGATCGAGAGGTCGAAACCGATCTTCATGTTCTTAAAAGAGCGGTAACCAGTCGTATCAACAGAATTGACGATGGTCCATTTGCCGGAAAGATTTCGGACGGGGTTGACTGTCTTCTTACCTTCTTTAACGGGCGCCGGTGCAGACGTTGAATGCGCGACAGGCGGCTCGGCTTGTTGTGCTGGAGCAGGACGTGATGGCGACTCGACGCTTGCAACTACCGCCGAAGAGCCAGGCGTGTGAAATCTATCTATAAGGATAGCGGCGGTTGCCATGACAGCCATTGCCAACACCGCAAACACGAGCGCTGTTCGATAAGAGAATCGTGCAGCATGCGGCGGAGGAGTGGGAATGCCCGGGCCAGGCACGTTGCTCTTCACGATCGTGACTTCCTCAACCTCATCTGGAACCGTCACCGCCGGTGCTGCCTCTGCTGGCGGCCAGTCCATAACGGGCTCAAGGTATTCACTGGGAGCCGCCGCCTCAATTCCGAAAAACTGTTTGAGCACAACTCGCTCACTCGCCGTAATCGAGCTGGAAGCAAGCGGAGCGAACGCCGGATCAAAACTGAAACGAGCGTCTCGCATGGCAGCGACGGCGTTGACTGCGCGAAAACCTGTGAGATGTCCCAGGCGAGCATCGATCAATTTGCCGTCCGCAAAAGACAGTTCGCCCTGAATGGCGCCGGCGAGGATCTCAAGCCTGCCACTATCACGGTTTGCAGTAATCTGGTGAATCAAATTGAGGATGTCAGACATAGCTATATTTTTACCCGGAGAGTTGTTCTTGTCTGGGGGGAAATTGGGAAGAGGCGAGCAGTCTAAACTGCACGATCAGCGCTGTCAATTCGTCAGCACGTCAGATCATTCGTACCGCAACGCGATCAGCGGATCGACCTTCGCGGCGCGTCGGGCGGGTATGTAGCACGCAAGGAAAGCAGCAACCGATAGCAGTGTTGAGATTAGAATGAACGTCAACGGATCGGTCGCGCTCGTATTAAAAAGAAGACTGTGCATCAGACGCGTCAAAGCGATCGCGCCGCCCACGCCAATCAACACGCCCACTGCCGTCAACTTCATTCCCCGTCCCACAATGAGCTTGAAAACATCGCGCGTCGAGGCGCCCAAAGCCATGCGCACACCGATCTCGTGTGTTCGCGTCTGCACCAGAAACGCCATCACACCATAAATCCCGATCAGCGCGAGCAACAACGCGCCACCGGCAAACGCGCCAAACAACGTCGCGTAGAGCCGCGGTTGCCAGATCGACTCAGCTACTACTTCGTCCATCGTCGCGACTTCACTCACCGGCAAATCCGAATCGAGCTGCGCCACTTCGCGCCGAAGCGCGCCCGTTAATTCCTGCGGATTTGAAGTAGTCCGCAACACGAGCGCCATTCCGCCAATGGGCATCTTCGCCTGTGGCAAGTAAACACTCTTGCGCGTGTCTTCCTGCATCCGTTGATGCCTGACGGTGCCGACCACGCCGATGATCGTGTGCCACGGCTCGTTATCTTCGGGTGGTCCAAAACGGACGCGCTTACCGATCGGGCTCTGGTTGGGCCAATACTCACGCGCGAGTCGCTCGTCGACGATCGTTACGTTCGGCGAATCCTTCGCGTCGGCGTCGTTGAAATCACGTCCGGCGAGCAAGGGTATTCCCATCGTGCGAAAGTAATCCGGAGTCACAACCGTGTGCTGAATCGACGGCGCCTGTCCCACAGACAGAACCGGAAAGCCTTCGACTGTAAGACTTCGTCCCCAACCGCCTCCACCTAACGGCAAAGTCCCCGTCGCACTGGCCGCCTCGATGCCAGGCAGATTGCGCATACGTTCCAGTAACTGTTTGAAGAACCCCACACGCTGATCGTCTTCCTTGTATTTCGCACGCGGCAGGCTAACGTTCGCGGTCAGAACGTTGTGCGCGTCGAGCCCGATGTTGACGCGCTTCAGACGCAGAAAACTCTGGATCATCAACCCTGCGCCAACCAGCACCACGAGGGAGAGCGCAATCTCCGCGACGACGAGCAGACTGCGTGCGCGACTACGCACACCTGAAGCTCCGCGGCCACCTTCTTTGAGTGTTTCGTTGAGATCGACGCGTGATGTGTGCAGCGCGGGAGCAGCGCCAAATAGCAGACCGGTTAACAACGTGATCGCCGCAGTGAACCCGAGCACACGTAGATCGATACCGAAGTTCATCCAGAACGGTATCTGACCCGGAATCGCAGTCAACAACAGGCGCAGCGCCCAGATCGACAGGAAAAACCCGACAACTCCACCGACTAACGCGAGTATCAAACTCTCAACCAGAAGCTGGCGCATGATTCGCCAACGACTCGCACCCAGCGCCGCACGCAATGCAAATTCTCTCTGCCTTGCCGTCGCACGCGCGAGCATGAGATTCGCGACGTTCACACACGCCACCAGTAACACGCAACCAACAACGCCGAGAAGAATCAGGAGCGCTTCGCGATAGTCGCCGGTCAGAGTGTCGTGCAAACTCTTCACCTGAACGCCGAGACCTTCATTCGTGACGGGATTCTGTTGCTCGATACGCGCGGCGATGTTTTGCATCTCGGCCTGTGCTTCCCCGAGAGTCACGCCGTCTTTCAAGCGCGCGATCGAGAGCAGGCCGTGATCGTTTCGTGTGAATGTCTTCGTTGTTAAAGCGAGTGGCGCCCACAGCTCAGCCGTATCCGGAAATCTAAAACCGGGCGGCATCACCCCGACGACCGTGCGCGCGCGGCTGTTGAGCATGATCTGGCGGCCAATGATGTTTGGATCAGCGCCAAAGTTTCGTTGCCAGAGATTGTGCCCGAGGATCACGACCCACTCTTCCTCAGGCCGGTCCTCGTTCGCCGTAAACGTGCGGCCGAGTTGTGGCGAAACACGCAAGATCTCGAAGAGGCCATGTGAAATGAACGAGCCACGAACGTCGATCGGCTCCCCCGCGCCACTCAAAGCAAAACGGCTGGTGCTGAAGTAGATGCCGATATCTTCGAAACTCTTGTTTTGCTCGCGCCAGTCGACGAAGTTCGGATAGGAAACCGCCATCGATTCGCGACCCTGTTTGTACGAGAACTCGTCGAGCACGACGAGTCGATCGGATTGAGGATAGGGAAGTGGTCGCAGCAGAATGCCGTTGGCGAAACTGAAGATCGCGGTATTCGCGCCGATGCCGAGCGCCAGCGTCAAGATGACCACGATCGTGAAAGCGTAATTTTTGAGCAGTACACGCATACTGTAGGAAGCATCGCGCAGCAGGTTCTCAAGGAGTCCGATGCCGCGTGCGTCACGGCATTCTTCCTTCGACTGGTCCACGCGACTGAACGACTTCATCGCCGCGTAACGTGCGTCTTCCGGCGTCATGCCGTTCTTGATGTTGCGCTCGATTTGTCGATCGAGATGAAAGCGCAACTCTTCGTCGAGCTCCTGGTCCAGTTCGTCGTGATGAGTTAGCGCGCGCCAGCGGCGTAGTAAATCTTTTAAGTTCACGGACAATCCTCACGCATCTCGTAAAACCAGAGCGACTGCATCGGAGAATCGCTCCCATTGCTTGCGTTGCGCGTCGAGTTGTTTGCGCCCGCGCGCGGTCAAGCCATAAAACTTTGCTCGACGATTGTTGTCGGAGGGTCGCCAGACGGCTGAGATGAGGCCGCGCGCTTCGAGGCGATGGAGTGCAGGATAAAGAGCGCCGGCGGTTATGGTGAGCACGTCGCCGGACAGCAGCTCGATACGCTGCATGATGTCCCAGCCGTTCAGGGTACCGGAATTGAGCAGTCGCAGGATTAAGAGTTCGAGCGTGCCCTGCTTGAACAGGTCAGCTTGTTTGTTCATGTCTTCCTCTAGTCAGCCAATAGGAAGCCGGAAGTCTAGCGGCTGCTCCTATTGGCTGTCAATAGGAAGCGCAGATTTCTTGAACGCCGAAGGCGTTCGCTAATTTCAGCCCAGGGTCCGAGGAACGAGAACCCTGGGTTACCTAAATAAATAAATTATTAAACCCTGAAAAGGGTTCGCCAACTGCCGAACCCTTTCAGGGTTAGATCGCTTTTTGATGTTATGGTCCCAGGGTTCTCGTTCCTCGAACCTGGGCTCAGATTGGCGAACGCCTTTGGCGTATGTTCCAGGTCCTACAATGAAATTGCGGCGGGCACTTCTTGTGGAACAGGCGTGTGGAATTGAGCCTGTTCTGTCGAACCGGCGAGGGCAGTCGTCGAGGACGAGCCGCCGGCGACGATCTGAGCGATTGTGTCGAAGTAGCCGGTGCCGACAAAGGCCTGGTGTTTGACAGCGCGATAATCGCCGTCGGCGGCGCGTTCGAATTCGGTGGCTTGAAGCGCTGCGTATGCGCTCATGCCCGTATCGCGATAGCCTCGGGCCAGCTCGAACATCGCGAGATTGAGCGCGTGAAATCCTGCCAGCGTGATGAACTGAAACTTGTAACCCATCGAGGCCAGCTCTTTTTGAAACTTCGCAATCGTGCAGTCGTCGAGCTTCTTCTTCCAGTTGAACGACGGCGAGCAGTTGTAGGCCAGCAGCTTGCCTGGAAACTGTTCGTGAATTGCTTCCGCAAAACGTGCGGCATCTTCGAGGTTTGGCTCGGAGGTCTCACACCAGACCATGTCAGCGTACGGCGCATACGCGAGACCGCGTGCGATCGCCTGGTCCAATCCAGGTTGAACGGTGAAGAATCCTTCGGGAGTGCGATCCCCAGTCAGAAACGCATGATCGCGCTCGTCAACGTCGCTCGTGAGTAGACCGGCTGCGTCAGCATCTGTGCGCGCCACAACGATCGTGTCAACGCCGAGAACGTCAGCCGCCAAACGCGCCGCAGTCAGCTTCTGAATAAACTCCTGCGTCGGCACCAGAACTTTGCCGCCCATGTGCCCGCACTTCTTACACGACGCAAGCTGATCTTCGAAATGTACTCCGGCCGCGCCCGCCTCGATCATGGCCTTCATCAGCTCAAACGCATTTAAGCAACCGCCAAAACCAGCTTCAGCATCAGCGACGATCGGCGCAAACCAGTCGATGCCATTGCGTCCTTCAGCGTGATCGATCTGATCGGCGCGTTGAAAGGCATGATTGATCTTGCGCACGACATCCGGAACGCTGTTCGCGGGATACAGACTCTGATCGGGATACATCTGGCCAGCGAGGTTCGCGTCCGCGGCCACTTGCCAGCCGCTCAGGTAAATCGCCTGCAACCCGGCCTGCACTTGTTGCACTGCCTGGCAGCCAGTCATCGCCCCGAGCGCGGGAACATACGACTCGCTATGCAGGAGCTCCCAGAGACGTTTTGCTCCACGTCCGGCCAGCGTGTATTTGATTTCGACGGAGCCCCGCAGCTTCACGACATCTTCGGCGATGTAATCGCGCTTGATTCCGCGCCAGCGCTCGGACGTGGCCCATTCATTTTCCAGTGCAGCATGATCGTAAGTTTTCATCGGTGTTCCTCCCCAGTGGTTCGTAGTGATAACGTCAGATCGGATCAAATTCCTGATTCCGAATTAGCAATTCGCTGATGTGGCGCGCGGCTCGATATTTCTCGATCACAGGGCCGTTAACGCCTGCTGGAAGCTCTCTCAAAATCCGATCGAGCTCCTGATCGAACATTTGGCTGATCGTCTCCGGTGTGTGCCGGATTTGATCGCTGGCCTCTTCCATCTCGAGACAATCACGGTGACGCATGCGTTGCGCAATCATCAGGCGGTAGATGCGATCGGTGGCGAGGTCTTCCATGTAGCCGTCGAGCAGGCTCGCGCCTTTGCCGTCCAGGACACCATTGCGATAACGAATCACGGTGCGAATCGCCGCGCGTGTTCCGTTACTGGTGATCTTCCCGACTACTACTGGTGCGGGTCGCAGGTCGGGTCGTGCTTCAGCATCGGGTTTGCGCGCGTTGACCTGATTCGGAAATGGAAACTGTTTGACGGCGATCTCGTTCTGATCCGGATGCCCTGTCCATGCGCCGTCCATCAAACAGCTAGCTTCGTTCTTCTTGTCTTCCGCGAGCACACGCAGCGAGCGTTCGTTCAGCTCAGCGTCGGTGCGGCTCGGATAGAGCGCGGTCATGCCGCCGATCGCGAGGATGCCGTGCTTGTGACAAGTCTCAGCGAGCAGCTCGCGCAAATTTTGAAAGAACGGCACGTTGTGCGGAATCGTGTTTCGATCGGGAAGGATCCACTCAGGATCTTCGAAGTTGAAGTGGATCAGGCTGGCCATGTAATCCCAGCGCCCGAGATTCAAGCCGATGATGTGATCGCGCAGGTGGTAGATGAACTCTTCCATCTGGTACGCAATCGGGTGTGACTCAACCAGCGCCATGCATTTGATGTAACCGCGCGACAAGCCTTTCGCGTCTTCGATTGCTTGAAAGAGATCGCGCCACCACAAAGCCTCTTTCGCAGACTCGGATTTCGGAATGTAGAAACTGAGCGGATGTCGCAGGCGCTCGATGTCAGCCTGGTATGCGACCAGCGCCACATCGAAAAGTGAAGCAGACATCAACTCGTCTTTGACGACACCGGCCTGGCTGATGTGCAAACCACGCGGGCGCGTGAACGTGACCGTGCTGCTTTCCCTGATTCCGACGTTAGTTTGTCGCTTCGCGTCGAAGTAACTGAGCTCGCCTTTTAATGCGGCATCGATATTCGCGATGCCGATCATGAGGTTTGACCACATGTTAGCCATCGAGTCTTCGAGGTCGAGCATCACGCCGGGCGCGCCCGAGTTAAGCATCTTCACCACGAGCTCGACGTCGTCCGCGGGTCCGGTCATCTGGTTACGTTGATCCGCACACCAGTCGGGAAGAGGAATCGTCCAGGCTGTCGTTATAGCTTCAGAGGCCGGCAGGTAGCTCGGCTTTTTTCCGTCGTGCGAAGACGCAAGGACATCCGCGCGCTCCTGTCTCAGCGTTTGCTGGCGCGGCGTCAGCTCACGATGGAGCGGCAGCAAAAACTCCATGAAGCCCGCCGGCAGGTCAGTGAATTCTGGTGGCGCAGTGTTGAAACGTGTTCCGTATTGTGAACGAGTGCTTGTCATGATGTGTCCGTAGGTTTAGCATGCGTTTCAAACCCCCGCAACAAGCTAATCGGAATCGTGAACGCAATATTTGTCTCCGTGCGATAGCGCACATCGGTGTTCCACGAATTCCTTGGAAAAGGTCGTTCATTGGAGATGTAGACGAGGTTTAGCTGATTCGGCATTGTGAACAGTATTTCGCTAGCGGAGGAATTGAGGATGAAGGCAGCCGTAGCCAGAACACAGGAAACCGGGAAACGTGATCACAATCGTGAACAGGTTGCTTCAGTTGAGCGGGCGTTATCGATTCTCGAGCTTCTCGCCAGCCGAAACCACGGGCTGAGCACGTCGGAGATCAGTCGTGTTGCGCATGTTCCGAAAAGCTCGACCAGTTACCTGCTGCGCACGCTCGTCGGGCGTGGATACGTGCGACGCGACCCTGAAACCGGACAGCACACACTCGGAATCCGCGTCTTGAGTCTGGGTGGACAAGCATTGCAGGGCTTGGCACTGCGGGAACTTGCGATGCCGCATTTGAGACAGCTCGTCGAGACGACGCGCCTCGGAGCGCACCTCGCCATTCTCGATCATGGCGACGCCGTTTACATCGAGCGGATCGAGTCGCCGGGCTTCATCAAGATGGACATCTGGAACGGAAGACGGGTAGCGCCGCAGGCTACGGCAGTCGGTAAGGCGCTGATCTGTCACTTGAGTCGTGAAGAAGTGCAGGAGATCGCGGGGCTACATCCTCTCCGGCCGGTGTCGCCACGAACAATCGTGACGTTGCCACATCTATTTGAGGAGCTCGCCGCAATTTGCCGAAGAGGTTATGCGATTGATGACGAGGAACACGCCGTCGGTGTGCGTTGTGTGGCGGCGCCGGTGTTTTCAGCAAGCGGCGACGTTGCCGCGGCGCTCGGCGTGACGGGTACAGTGAGCCAGCTCAATGACGATTATTTGCTGTCGCTAGGCAAGATCGTGCAAACGGCGGCGTTAAAGTTGTCCGCGCAACTCGGTGGCCGGCGAAGCAGGTAGCCGGATAACGCGGATAAAGACGCGGATTCAATTATAAAAACCAGTTGCAGAGGAAGTGACCGAACCGTAGTCGCAGCGGCCCGGTGCCAAGCGCCGTGATATGTGAGCCGACCGCCTTCCACGCGCCACGCCGCTTCACGAGAATGTCCGTGTACTGGTACCGTCCGGCCATGGACCAGCCTTTGTAACGACCGCGGAACGTCGATCTTCCCGTCACGACCGCCGTGTCGCCATTGATCCGGACCTTCACGTCGTCACTTTCAGTGCTCTCGAAATTAATTTCGTTCGTCTCGATTGCCGCAAGACTCTCGGCCTTGCTCCGTACGTTTCCGAGTGGATCGGTAAGGATGTATTCGTCGGCCATCAGCCGGTCGAGTGTGGCGAGGTCTTTACGCTCGAAGGCCTCGCCCCACTCAAACTCCACCTGCCTGACCTCCTCTTCCACCTTTGTCGCTGAATTCATACTTGCGTTGTAACCCCTTGGTCTTTAGCGCGTGACCATGAAAATTCCGTGCCGTGATCACACGTCAACGTAAATCGTGGGTTGGACCAGCGTCTTTCAGTTTTTTGCTTGAAAGTATTACAAACATGCCGCATCGAAGTAAGGCGACGCGCGACTGTACGCTAGCGTGCTTTCAACACCACGACAATCCCTCGCGCGCGATGCCGGCAGGAATCTCGTGATCGCCGTCGAACTCGCGAAACGTGACGTCGTAGCCGTAAGACTTCAGGCCGTTGGCAATGCGCCGGCCACAACGATCGATGGGAAGAATGCGATCGTGCGTACCGTGCGAGATGTAGATGCGTGGCTGGCCGTGCAGATCGCCGCTGATCACGAATCCCGGTGAGAATGCGACAATGCTTTTGAAGAAGTCACCATTAATTAATCCGAGCGAGAGTCCGTAACTGGCGCCATCGGAAAATCCGCCAATCGACACGCGCGCCGGATCGATCGCCGTAGTCTCAAACACACGTTCGAGCGCGCGATTCAAATACTCAACATCGATTCCGAAGCCGTCGCCGCCCATCGCGTCCCAGGTTGTGTCGCGTGAGTTTGGGGCCAGCACCGCGATTCCTGCTTCTTCCTGAGTCGAGCCCAAATACCAGAACATTTCATCGGAACTTTGCGTCGCTCCGTGCAGCATCACGAACAGCGGCAGCGGCGCCTGTCCGGCGTTCTTCGGTATTTGAAGAACGGCGTCACGGTTGATATCGAGGCCGAGCTTGATCTCTCCCGTTGCAGAAGTCTTAACACCGTTGCGCGGGCGCGCAGTAAGCCGGCCATCGCTCACGATCACGGAGCCACCGGTTCGCCTGCAAGCACTTCCGAGCGCGAGTGACGTAAGGACGCAGAATTCACGTCTGGTGAATTTCACGCGTTACATTCTACTCGAATCTGAGAGCCACCAGCGGGTCGACTTTCGTTGCGCGCCGCGCCGGTATACAACACGCAAACAGAGCGACGATGATGAGTCCGAGGGCGACCGTGACGTAGGTGACAGCGTCAGTTGCAGTCACACCAAAGAGAAGGGTTGCCATCAAGCGGGTGAGTAGAAGCGCGCCGGCTATTCCGACGACGATTCCGATCAACACCAGTTTCAGCCCGTCGCGCATGACAAGGTTCAGGACGTCGATTGTCTTCGCGCCGAGCGCCATGCGGATACCGACTTCGCGCGTCCGTTGTGCGACTGAATACGAGATCACGCCGTAGATGCCGACAGCCGCGAGTACCAGCGCCAGCAGTGCGAAGACAGCCAGCAGGATCATCGAAAAGCGATGCGCCGCGACCGACTGCGCGAGGGCCTGTTCCATTGTGCGCACGTTGAAGACAGCCTGATCCTTATCGAGCGCGGAGATCTGATTTCGCACTCCTCCAGCGAGGCTGAGTGGCTCAACTGTGGTGCGCACCAGGAGATTCACGCGGCGGACGTATCTCGGCAAACTCGCGCTGGGAAACTGATCGAAGTTGAAATAAAACTCGGCGGTGTTCGTGGTCCGTCCTTCAAGTGAGGAATGCTCGACGTGTCGCACGATACCGATGATCTCACGATTTTCTGCATCGGGTGTATTGAGCTTAAATCGTTTTCCAATCGGATCCTCGTTGGGGAAATATTGGCGCGCGAACACCTCATCGATGAGCGCGACCGGCGGCGTATCTTTGCGATCTTCAGTCGAGAAGAGACGACCGCGAACGAGATCGATGCCCATAGTTTTGAAGTAATCCGCACTCACGATGTAGAGCAGCCCACTCGGATCCTGGCCCGGCGGCGGCGCAGGCTTGCCTTCGAGCACGATGGGCGGAAAGTTTGCGCCTTCGAACGGAAGTCCATTTGAAACTGCCACTGATTGCGCGCCCGGGAGTTGCTTCACACGTTGTTTCAACTCAGTCAGAAAATTTTCAACCCGTGGGCCTTCGTCAGGACGCGCATTGATCGCAATCTGCATCGCGAGGACATTCTGCGGATCGAAACCGGGATTCACCTGGCTCAGTCGCCAGAAACTCTTCACGAGCAAACCCGCACCGACCAGCAGCACGAGCGTGAGTGCGACTTCAGAGATCACGAGCAACTTGCCGGCGCGATTGTGGCCTGGCGAAGAGTTGCGCTCGCCCTCTTTCAACGTCTCAGTGAGATTGGTCTTTGCAGACTGAAGAACGGGAGCAAGTCCAAAGAAAACACCCGTGACGAGCGACGCGCCAAATGTGAACGCCAACACGCGCCCATCGATGCCGAGCTCGGTCATGCGCGGAATACCTTCGGGAATGTACGACGAGAGCACGCTTCCGCCCCAGATGGCGAGCAGCAAACCGACAACACCGCCAGCAAGCGCGAGCACGGCGCTCTCAGTGAACAACTGCCGCAGTATGCGCATGCGTCCCGCGCCGAGCGCAGTGCGAATCGCCATTTCTCGCTGGCGTCCTGCCGAACGCGTCAACAAAAGATTGGCGACATTCGCACACGCGATCAGCAAAACGAAACCGACCGCGCCCAGGAGTGTCAGCAGCATTGGACGAATATCTCCAACGACGCTTTCTCGAAGAGACTCGATGCGAACGCGACGGCCGGTATTCGTGTCCGGATACTGTTGTTCGAGACGTGCGGCGATCGTGTTGAGCTCCGCATTCGCGTTGTCGATCGACGTGCCTTGTTTCAATCGTGCGAACGCCGTGATGCCGGGATCTTTGCCGCGTAGTTTGAAGCGTTCCGCTGATAGACCAATCGGGACGGAGATATCAGCATCCGCACCGAAGCGAAAGTTTGGCGGAGTGATTCCGATGACAGTGAATTGCTGACCGTTGAGAGTGAGTTGTTTACCGATAATGTTTTCATCAGCGCCGAAACGTCTCTGCCAGAGTGCGTGGCTGATGATCGCGACCGGAGTTGCGCCTGGTTGATCGTCTTCGGCGAGAAAGTCACGCCCGCGAATGGGCTTGATACCGAGTGTCGAAAGGAAATTTGCGGAGACGAGGCGTCCCTGCAGTCGTTCACTCTCACCCGCGCCAATCAGGTTAAAACTCTCACGCGGGCGGAGGGCAGTGACGTTTTCAAAGACGGTGTTCTGGTTTCGCCAGTCGACGTAGTTTTGATACGACACACCAGCCGGTCGCTCTGAAACTGTTTCGGTAAGTACGACGAGCTCGTCAGGCTTCTCGTAAGGAAGCGGCCGCAACAGCACCGTATTGATCACGGTGAAAATCGCGGTGTTTGCGCCGATGCCGAGTGCCAGTGTGATTACAGCCACAGCCGTGAACGCGCGCTGCTTGCGCAACCCACGCAACGCATACCGCAAGTCCTGCGAGAGATCGTCGAGTGGGCGCCCCATCCGCACTTCGCGAACTCTTTCTTTCACTTGCTCGACACCACCCACCTCCACGAGTGCTGCGCGTCGTGCTGCCTCCGGAGCGAGGCCGTCACGAATCTTCTGGTCGGTCAGTAAATCGACGTGGGCGCGAAGCTCTTCCGTGAGCTCATGGTCCACGACATCTTTATCGGACAGATTGCGCCAGGTGCTGGCGATGCGCGAAAGGAACGGCATACTAACTTCTCCTTACGAGGTCGCTTTGAGCGCACTGGTGATTGCGAGCGAGACACGCTGCCAGCCTTCTGTCTCGACTTTGAGCTGGCGTTGGCCTGCTTTGGTGAGCCGGTAATATTTTGCGCGGCGGTTATTGTCTGACTCGCCCCAGGAAGACTTGAGCCAGCCAGCTTCTTCGAGACGATGCAGGGCCGGGAAGAGTGAGCCGGGCTTAACTTTGAAAGCGCCCTGTGTGATCTGCGCGATGCGATCGGAAACACCGAGCCCGTGCAGCGGCCCCAGGCTGAGCGACTGGAGCACCAAAAGATCGAGCGTGCCCTGCAAAAGATCGTTCTTCGTCTTCTTCATCCCGTCTCCTATAGACAATCGATACAAGATAGATACCAGCGCTCATATAGAATGTCAATAGGAGCCACGGATTACACGGATTGCATTCACGGATTTTTCCCTCCAGGTCATCCGTGTAGATCTGGTTTTAGATCCGTGTCATCTGTGGCTATAATCTCGCATCGATATGACCCCAAAACCTAAACCTCAGCCTGAAATCAGGACCATTACCCGACTGGTTCCCCCGAGTGGAAATCTCGTACAGGGCCAATCGGAGCTGGCTATCAATCCGACACTGGCGCAGGCCGCCGCAGAGTTAATCAAGGCGAGCCGCAATCATTACAGCCCCGCGGAAGGCGTGGGCGATCTGCGTGAAGCGGTGGCGAAGAAGATCAAGCGCTTCAATAACATTCAAGTCGATCCAAAAGCGACGCCGCTGGAGTTGTTGATTACGCCGGGCGCGACCGCAGCACTGATCGCGGTCGCGCACACGCATCTGAAAAATTCGTCAGCTCTCGTTTTCGAGCCTTACTATCCGTACCACCGTCGCATACTTGATGAGCTCGGTGGCCATTCACATGTTCTGCCTCTGCACGGCCCGAACCTCGAGCTCGATGTAGACGAGCTACGCGCGCGCTGTCGTGAGTGGAAAAATCAATCGCAGTTTCCGTTGCGGGCCATCATCGCGTGCAGTCCGACGAACCCAACGGGCAAAGTGTTCACGAGCGTTGAGCTCGAAGCGATCGCTGCGGTGTGCCAGGAGTTTGATCTGTTGTGTATCGCGGACGAGGTGTATGAGCATTACGTTGTCGGCGAGAACCTGCACACATCGATCGCAACGTTGGACGGCATGTGGGATCGCACGATCACTGTTAACTCGTTTTCGAAATCGTGGAATATTTCCGGCTGGCGACTCGGTTATGTGTATGGTGCGTCGAAGCTCATTGCGCCATTGAACAACGCGAATAACGTGTTCTACGTCTGTTCACCGACGCCGCTGCAACTCGCACTGGCCAGCGTTTTGATGTCGGATCCAAATTATTACAACGTGCTGCGTGACAAGTTCACGAACAAACGAAAAGCGGCGGTCGAGGCGCTGAGCAAGGTCGGCTTCGAGATTTACGAATCCGGATCGGCGTTCTACATCTGGGCGCGCATTCCGGAAGGCTTTGGCGACGCGATCGATTTCAACGAGATGCTGATTAGCAAAGGCGTCGCAGGCGTGCCGGGCGGCGCGTTCGCGGACAGCAGTGAGTTCGACAACTACATGCGACTCTGCATTGCGCGTGAGGACGACGTCCTCCAGGGCGCTCTCGACAAGATTCAGAACGCCATCCTGTAATCATGAAAATCCTGTCATCCTGTCTAAAACTACGCTCAACCTCTGTCCTTCTGATTCTATCAGTCGCGCTCATCGCCATCGCGCAGCAACCCAAACCTCGCCCGGCGCCCCCGCGCTTGCGCCCACTCATCGGCGAATATGTTTACGATAATCAGACCATCATCGTCTCCGAAAGCGCAGGCAGGCTTTACGCGCTCATTAAGGCAAACCCACTCGGTCAAATAAGCGAAATCTCGCCCTCCGCCTTCTCCCGAAATCAACTGAAGCTCAACAACGTAGTTTACACACGCAAGCCACTCGGTCCTGAAGAAGGCGCAACTCAACTCAAAGTTACACCGTTGCGACCGGTGCCTGATTTAATTAAAGAAGCACTCGCCGCTCAGCCACCTCAGGAAACAGGCGACTTTCTGCCGACCGATCTGGTCGAGCTAATCAAACTCGATCCGACGATCAAGCTCGACATTCGTTACGCCACGACAAACAATCTCTTCGGCACACTCTTCTATTCCCAGGCACGCGCATTTCTGCAACGCGCTCCAGCGGAAGCTCTCGTGCGAGTCAATCGGAGGCTAAAGTCGTCGGGTTACGGCTTACTCGTTCACGATGGTTACCGGCCGTGGTACGTCACGAAAGTATTTTGGGACGCGACGCCCGATGACAAGAAGATCTTTGTCGCTGATCCATCGAAAGGCTCGCGTCACAATCGCGGCGCAGCGGTTGATCTCACGCTTTACGATCTGAAAACGGGAAAGCCGATCGAGATGGTCAGCACGTACGATGAAACGACCGATCGCGCGTACCCGAATTATCCCGGTGGCACTTCACTCCAGCGTTGGCATCGCGATCTTTTACGCGCCGCAATGGAAGCGGAAGGTTTTACGGTGTATGAGGCTGAGTGGTGGCACTTCGATTACAAAAACTGGCAACGCTACCGAATCGGCAACGAGAAGTTTGAGATGATTTCTCACGCAAAGGCGCAAAGAACGCAAAGGCAGTCAAGTTCCTTTATTGCGGGAATTTGACTGCCTTTGCGTCTTTGCGTGAAAAACTATTTTGCTAACGGTAACCGATAAGCGGCCATTTCTTCCGCATTTCTAACCAAAAGAATGTCGCCGACCAGGACCGGGTGATTCCAAGTCTTGCCTTGAATCGCCGTCACTTTCGCACGCTCATTGAATTGATCGGGCGTCGCGCCGACGAGCACCAGCTCACCTTCTTCTGATAACACCAGCAACAGATCCTGATCGGGTAGAAGCACGAGCTGTCCGTTGCCATACCGTCCGCCTTTCCATTTGCGTTCGCCGTCTTTCAGATCGATACACGCGAGAATCCGACCATCGAATCCATAGGCATAACCTTTGTGGACCACGAAGTCGTTGAAATAAGGCTTGAGACCGTTGGAGGTCCAACGCTCTACTACGGACCAACCACTCCCGTTGTGCGCAAGAGCGATGCGACGCGTGCCATTTTCCTGACTCGTAATCAGAACGTCACCCTCGGGCGTGAGCGCTGGTTGCACGATGCTGTTGCCGGACCATGAATCTGACCAGAGTTGCTTGCCATCAGCCGGCGACACACTCGTAGTGCCGGCGCCCGTTACGAGTAACACCTGCTGCACACCATCGATCGTTGCGAGATGTGGCGAGCTGTAGCTGCCGCCCGGATTTGGTCCAAGCCAGCGACGGTTGCCAGTCGCAGCATCGTAAGCGACGAGTTGACCTGAAGCCGCAATGATCACGAGATCGCCGATCACGAGTGGCGAGCTCGAGAAGCCCCAGAACGGAACCTTCGTGTTCGTCTCGGACGCCACGTTCCGGGTCCACAAAACCGAGCCGTTATTGGCATCGAGCGCGTTGAGAATTCCCGTTGCGCCAAAGGTGTAGACGCGATTGTTGCTGAGTGTCGGGGTCGCGCGTGGACCGGCGCCTGCGTTCGACTCGAAGAAACGTGCCGCGTCCTTGTGCGTCCATACAGGTAGTCCGGTCGACGCTTTGTAGCAGGCGACGACTTCGTTATCGCCGCGTTGTTCCTGCGTGTAGAAGAGATCGCCGCGGACAGCGAAAGATGACCAGCCTGGTCCAATCGGGCGACGCCACATTTGCGCGGGCGGTTTTGTTGACCAATCAGTATCGATGCGCACGCCGCGAACGATTCCATCGCGGCTCGGACCGCGAAAGCCCGGCCACTCGGCGCGTGTTTCTGCCACCGGCGCGGCTGCAGGATTGTTCGAAGCTTCAGGTGCTGCGGATGGTGACGGTGACGCGGTGGGTGTTGCGGCTGTTGTCGCAGGAGCTGCTGCTGCGGAAGCGACCGATTGCGCTTGTTCGTTTGTAGTCTCAGCGAGCAGTCGTTCTTCAGAGCTTGCCGACCAGCGCCAGCCAAACTCCGCCTGGTGATCGCCATTAATTCCGTTTTGCCTGACGAACAACCACGCGCCGCAAGCGATCACAATCGTCGCTACCATGGTCGCGTGTCGAATGCGATCAGGCAGTCGCCGTGTCGCGACCGCCCAGATGACGAAAGCGAGACTCAGAAAGGGAATAGCGTAGGCGAGTAGCCACGGCAGCCACATTGAATCGTGCCGCAAGAGCCAGGTCGCGCCCAGCGTTAGTGCTATGAGGCCGAGTGCGCCGAAGCGTTCCCTGCGACTGGCGCGGCTAAAGAATGCCCACCAGACGATGAGCGCAATGGTGAAAACGAGCGAGACCATCATGCCTCGTCCGAAGCCTTTTATTCCAGGGATGACGGCTTTGATACCGAACCTTGATAGCCATTGGAGTGCGACGATCACGACGCCGGGCCAAACTCTCAGGGGATGTGGAGAAGTCATGCGCCTCTATACTTCCTTCGCGCTCAAATTGTTCCCTGCGTTAAGCCACAAAAAGGCACAAAAGGCACAAAAGTTAATAAATCACTTTCGGGTGCGTTAATTGTTCAGTGACGACAAACAATTATCTGATCGAGACGCGCGGGCTGACGCGCCGTTTCGGATCCCAGCTCGCTGTTGACGATTTGAACTTGCTCGTACCCGCGGCCGGAGTGTATGGGTTCCTTGGTCCAAATGGCGCGGGTAAGACGACGGCGATTCGGATGCTGCTCGGTCTGATTAGGCCGAATGCAGGCGATGTGCGGCTGTTCGGCCAATCGCTCAATGGCAATCATCAATCGTTGATGCGTCGCGTCGGGGCGCTGGTCGAAGCGCCGTCGCTCTATCCTCATCTGACCGGAAGAGAGAACCTCGAAGTAACCAGACGTCTTCTCGGTTCCGATCGCAACCTGATCGAGGTTGCACTCGCAACCGTCAAACTCACGAAAGATGCAGACCGGCGTGTGCGCGAGTACTCGCTCGGTATGCGCCAGCGACTCGGACTAGCGCTCGCGCTGCTAAACAATCCTGACCTGCTGATCCTTGACGAGCCGACGAATGGTCTCGATCCGGCAGGCATTCACGAGATGCGAGATCTGATCCGGCGCTTGCCTGACGAGTTTGGCGTGACGGTTTTTCTTTCGAGTCACTTGCTTGGCGAAGTCGAGCAGATCGCGACGCACATCGGCATCATTCACGAAGGCAGCCTCTTGTTTCAGGGCACACTCGCTGAGTTACAGTCGAAACAGCAAACACAACTGACCGTGGGCGTGAAGCAACTCGATGCAGCGACGGAGTTTCTCGTGAATACCGGCTGGAATGTGCAGCGGTGCGTCGATGATTTGCTGAGCGTTTCGACTAAAGCGCCGGAGGATGCGGTTCGGATCAATAGGCTGCTGGTCGATCGTGGTCTGGACGTGTTTCATCTTGCAGTGTCGCAGCGATCGTTGGAAGACATTTTTCTCAGCCTGACTAATGGGAGATCGAGATGATGTCGCTGTTTCGCTCGCTGAACGCCGAAGTTTTGAAACTAAAACGGACGCTCGCGTTTCGCGTTGTCTTCGTGCTGCCGCTGTTGATTGCGGTGCTGCAGTTCTTCGTCATCCTGCGCACGAAGAAATACGCGCCGGGATTCAATCTGTGGCAGACGCACGGGACGAACTCGTTTCAGATTTGGGCCGTCTTCATGATGCCGCTGCTGATCGCTTTGGTCACGGCATTGCTCAACGGCATCGAGCACAGCGACAAACAGTGGAAACATCTCTTCGCGCTGCCTGTGCCGCGCTATGCGGTCTACTTTGCAAAACTGATCGTGGCCCAGGGATTGATTTTGACGAGCACGCTGGTGCTGGCAGTGTTTGTTGCCATCGTCGGTGTGGCAGGAATGTACTTGCGACCTGAGCTCGCGCACGCGGGATCGGTGCCGTATGTTTGGCTTGCAAAGCAGGTCGCGTTCGTTTGGCTGGCGAGTTGGTTGATTATCGCGATCCACACATGGATCAGCATGCGCTGGTCCGGGTTTCCGATCGCGTTGGGTGCGGGAATTGGTGGAACGTTCTTCGCGCTCTTCGCGGCGAGTGCAGCACTCGGAAAATATTATCCGTGGCTGTTACCGATGAATATTTTCGTCGAGGGACGATTCACGATGGCGTTAGTGTTGGGGATTGGTGGGGGAATCGTCGCCGCATTGTTGGGGTGCTTCGAATTCACTCGGCGCGACGTTATGTAAAGAATGAATTGGCCACGGATTAACACGGATTACATACACGGATCAATCTGTGTATGTAATCCGTGTTTATCTGTGGCTATAAATTGCGCGCGCCGAATGTGTCGCCCTGGCGGATGTCGCCGGTCTCGTATCCTTTCTTGAACCAGCGCAACCTTTGCTCTGACGTTCCGTGCGTAAACGAGTCGGGCACGACGTACCCAGCCGTACGCCGCTGGATCTGATCGTCGCCAACCGCGCTGGCTGCCCGTAATGCTTCTTCGATGTCACCGGCCTCGAGCATTCCCTGGTTTTGCACGTACTTCGCAAACACACCCGCAAAGAAATCCGCCTGCAACTCCAACCGCACCGACATCTGATTCGCCTCGACTTCACCCACCCGTTCCCGCAACGAATCGACACGATCGGTAATTCCTAAAAGCTTCTGCACGTGATGACCAACTTCATGGGCGACCACGTACGCCTGCGCAAAATCTCCGGGCGCCTTGAACTCGCGTCGCAGTTGTTCATAAAACGAAAGATCGATGTAAACCTTTTCATCACCGGGACAATAGAATGGACCAACAGCAGCGCCGGTAATTCCACACGCTGACTGCACCCGATCTGTAAACAGCACGAGCGTCGGCTTGCGATACTGCCGCCCGTTCTGGCGAAACACATCAGTCCAAACATCTTCTGACTTCCCCAGGACCACCGCGACAAACTGTTTCAGCTCTTCTTCTTCGGGACTAGTAGGACGCGAAGTCTGTACGCCCGGCTGCTGATCGGACGGCAGTTGCTCAAACAACTGCTGCGGATTAACGCCGAAAAGCAGCGCGAGGATCATGATCACGATAGTTCCAAGCCCGCCGCCGACCGCCACTCTGCCGGCAGACATACCGCGCCGATCCTCAATGTTTGTACTTTGTCGTTCGCCTCGCCAACGCATAGTTTTTATTCCTCCAGTTGGAGTGTATTGTCGGCGAGAACGGCCCGTGCTTTGTGTCGTGAGATCGCTTCTTTAGTTATATTTTTATCACGCCACCCTTCCGGGCTGAATCATCTTCTCCAGCTTGGCAAAGCGCGCGACCATGCCTTCGTAGAGACGATCGGTCTTCTCGTGCAGGTGCGCGACCTCAAGTTCCGCTTTGACGTTCACCTCGTATTCGATATCCGATCGCACGCGATCTTTTTCAGCTTGCCGGTTTTGACTGACGAGCACGAAGCACGACAGGAAAATCGCTTCGAGTGAAACTATCATCGTGAGCAGGCCAAACGGGTACGGATCGAACGCCGGAATGCCGAGATGAAGCGTGTTGATCGAGATCCAGATGATGAACCACCCGGCGTTGATGAGCAGAAACAGCATGCTGCCGCTGAACCACGCAATCCAGTCAGCAATGCGCTGAAGAGGCGTGCTGTGCTCTTCCATCTCTTCGTTGACGTTGCGTGAGACGCGTGTACGCAGCAGCTCGTCAGCCTTGCGCGTCATCGCGCTCATCGCCGCGAGCATGTTGAGCGCCGCGTCGGGTCGCTTCTCAAACAGCAACAACAGGTCGTCGCGGTCGAGCATGAGCAGCTCTGTTTCACTCAACGCAACCGCAGTCGCAGTTCTTGGACCACTGTCGAGCAGCGAGAGCTCGCCGAAGAGATCGCCTGCTGCGGAGATGGTGAGCACGATCTTCTGGCCCACCGTGTCTTTAATGAATAGCTCGACGGAACCGGAACGAACAATGAATAACGATTCACCCGGATCTCCGGCATCAAAGAGCGTCTCTCCGGTGGTTAGTCTTATCAAATCGACAACGTCTGCGAGCGCCTGTCGATCCTCTTCCTTCAGCAGCGCAAAGAATTCAATGCCTGCCAGCAATTCGACGTCGCACCCCATAATTCCACTCCCTCAAAGTGGGATTGAATAACGTGCGAATAATAACTGAAATCGGACCGTAACTGGTGCTTTACAGTTTTTCAAACCATTCGAGTCCGCCTGGTAAGTCGATCGCGGCGTATTCGAAGTGGAGCACGCGGCGGTGCGTCGGGTTGAGGGAAGGAAGAGACGAGTGGAGGAGTAACGGTCGCATTGCTACGACACCGCCGCGCTGGACCGAGCAGGTCACGAGATTCTGGCGTTGTTTCCAGTACTGAATTTGATCGGGATCGAGTCGACCATGACGATGTGTGCCCGTCAGAACTCGTAACGCGCCATTAAGTTCCCCCGTGTCGTCGAGATGAACTCTCAAAGTCAACATGTGCTCCAGCACCGCGACCGGCGGTTGCACATGAGTAATTCCAGCTTTGATAGACCAGGCGCGAAATCCCTCAACGTCCACTTTCTCTCGCACGGCGATGGTTAGGTCCTGGTGCCATGCCACTTTCCAGTTGGCGTCTTTGTGCTTGTCGAAATAGATCGTTCGCACTACCCGCGCACTACCCCCGAGAACAGGTTCCACGATTGATCTCAGTGCCTTAATGTTCGAGAGGTCTCGCGTGAGTGGCACTGCGGTCGTCAAATTCCGCAGTCCGAATGCTTTTCCCGCTCTTTGACTCGCGCGGTGATCGATTTCCACGTGCTGCAATTCTTTTTCAATAGCTAGAAGCGTATTGCTGTCGACCGCGTTTTCAAGAATCGCAAAACCGTCCTGCTCGATCTCAGGGTTGTAACTCATGTTTAGTATCTATCACGACCGGAAAGCTCACCCAAATAACGGAATCGTATTTTTCTCCATTGACATTAGGGACCAGTCGGGCAAAATCACTACTCCTTGCAAGCTAACACGACGGTTTGGAACCCGAGAGGAGATTTTATGACAGCCAACGAGACTCCGGATCAATCGGTTTTTCAGAAATGGTTTGAATCACTGAGGTCAAAAGACGCGGCGCTTTACGACGAGCTTCAAACACGTCTTCAGGAACGCGTTGCGCAACCGGCAGCGGCCGGCGCCGGCGGCGTTAATTTTGAAGGCATGGCGAGCGAGAGCGACGCAGATCTCAGAGGACTCGTGCTGGAGACAATCGTTCGCGAAGGTCGTCCCGCAATTCCCGTTTTGGAAAATCGCATTTCTTTCCAAAACGCCATCGTTGACGCGGCCGCCGATACGATCGTCAAACGTTTGAAGGAAACGGCGCCGGTTATCGAGCCACTCATTCCGCTGGTTGGGCGCGTAGACGTCGATAATTTCCCCTCCGCACTTTCGTTCGTAGGCACGGCCTGGCTGGTCGATTCCAATGTCGCCGTTACGAATCGTCACGTCGCTGAGCTGATCGCTCGAAACAACGACGGAGCATTTAAGTTTCGCCCGGGACGTCTCGGTGAAGAGCTGCGAGTCTCCGTCGACTATCGCCATGAAATGGGCCAGGACGGGAAAGACTCAGTGGGCGTGCTGCGCGTCATCTGGATCGAGCCCGAGCCCGGGCCAGACATTGCTTTTATCGAGCTTGATCGCCGCACCGACGGAACATTCAAGCCTTCGATCACGCTGGCGGCAAATGATGCGACTCCGGACAGCGAAGTCGTCGTGATTGGTTATCCGGCGCGCGCCCCGGCGAGCATCATTCCAAACCAGGAATGGATGGATAAAATTTATGGTGGCACTTACGACGTGAAGCGAGTCGCACCCGGATTGGCCGGTGGTATCAGTCGTGGCTGGGCCACGCACGATTGCACAACGTTGGGTGGCAACTCCGGATCTGTGGTCGTAAACATGAACAACGGAGAGGCCGTGGCGCTGCACTTTGCCGGTCTCTACATGATCGAGAACTATGCGGTGCCCGCTTCAACTATCAGGAAGTTGTTGAAAGAGCGACCGTGGCACCCTGAGAGCGTCGCAATCCCCGTCCAGCCTTCGAATGGCGCCTCAGCAGCGCCGGTTGCAATTTCAAAAGTTGAAACGCGTCTCGAACACGGACAGGTAACAATCACGATTCCGGTTACCGTAACTGTTTCACTTGGTGCGCCTTCCAGCACCAATGAGGTCAAGTCATAACTGTCATGTCGTGGGAAGACGCTGCACAACTTGAAAGTGAACTAAAGCGCGCGCTCGACGCCTTTGACTGGCAAGGCGCTGCCGGAATCTGTAACCAGATTATCGCTCGCATCAAAAAGTCGTCGGAACCGATCCCTGACAAAACAGCGCGGCTACTGATGGCGCGTTTACGCCGCAAGCGTCGCTTCACACTTATGCGGCAGATCGCGGGGGCAATCATCGAATCAGGCGTGACCTCGCCTCAAGTGCGGCGTCAGTATGCGCAGGCATTGATTGACGACGGCTGTCTGGACGAGGCGGAGAATGTGCTCAACGCGATCGTCGAGGATCGAATGACCGCGGCCGGGGAGATTATGGAGGCACGTGGTCTAATCGGTCGTGTTTACAAGCAGCGGTATGTAAACAACAGTAACGCTTCCTCGGAAGAGAAAGCTGCAAACCTGCGGCGCGTTCTCGAACCGTATTACGAGGCTTATCGTGTCAACCCGGAGAAAAATCTGTGGCATGGAATTAATGTAGTAGCCCTCACGGCTCGTGCACGTCGCGATGGCCTGTCAATCATGGGAATGCCTGACGAGTTAACGCTGGCGCGCGAAATCCTTACGACCATCGCAGAGATGGAATCACAATCGACCGGCGATCTTAATGCCTATGACGAGGCGACCAGGATGGAGGCCTATGTTGCGCTGGGCCAGTATCGCGAAGCTGACGTTTCTGCTTTGCGATATGTCGACAGTGTTGATGCCGACGCATTTGAGATCAAAAGCACGATACGGCAACTCGAGGAGGTGTGGGAGCTGGACTATGACAAACCTCCGGGTAATCATCTCTTGCCACTTCTCAAGGCCGCTCAACTGAGCAAAGAAGGAGGTTTTTCTAATCGCGAGCCCGGGAAAGTAGCGAATGAAGCTAAAGCAGTTGGTCTCGCGGTAGACGATCTCGAAGCACTATTCGGAAAGGCGCGCACCGTTACGCTCAAGTGGTACAAGCTGGGGCTGGAACAATGCAATGCGGTCGCGCGCATCGAAGGGTTTGACGAAAGAGGCAGGGGAACAGGGTGGCTCGTGAAAGCGAGTGATTTCTTTCCGGAGCGTGACGGAGTGTTGCTGTTAACCAACGAGCACGTGATCAGCAGTAATCCTAAGCATCCGGCGAAGGCGCTTCTTCCAGGAGACGCGCAGGTAAACTTTCAGGTCATGGGCGAGAGATTGCAGGTGAAGGAAATTGTGTGGTCCAGCCCTTACACAGATCTTGATGCGACTTTCGTGACACTCGATGGAGTACCAAAAGCTACGCCTCTAGTGCTTCACGAGCCGGTAGTGGAAATGGCTCAACCGCCAGATACGGCGCCGCGTCTCTACATCATCGGTCATCCGATGGGTCGTGATATTGAGTTTTCAATTCAGGACAACCATCTGTTGGCGTGTAACGACATATTGCTCCACTACCGAACGCCCACAGAGCCTGGCAACTCCGGCAGTCCTGTGTTTGAGTCAGAACGATGGCGAGTCGTTGCGCTTCATCATGGTGGAAGCGCGAACGTGACGAGAATCGATGGTGTTAAAGGAACTTACGAGGCTAACGAGGGGATTGCGATTCGCGCCATCAGGAAACGAATTCAAGCCGGCTAATCAGTCGCGTGTACCCGTGGCTGAAAAGTTTGAAGCAGACCGAGTGTGATCGCCAGCACGACTGGTCCGAGTACGATGCCGAGTAGTCCGAAGACACTGATCCCACCCAGCACGGAAAAGAAGATGAAGAGCTCGTGGAGTCGTGTTTGAGTTCCCACGAGCTTCGGACGTAAGAGGTTGTCGATGGTGCTGATCACGAGCCCACCCCAAATGATCAGCAACAGTGCTTTGGTCCAACTGCCATTGATCATCAGGTAGATCGCGAGTGGCAGCCACACCAGAAACGATCCCGCGATGGGAATCATGCAGACGAACGCGGTCAGCACGGCCCATAACACCGGCGAAGGTATTCCCAGTATCCAGTAAGCGAGTCCTGCGAGTAATCCCTGCAGTGCTGCGATCGTTACGACGCCGTAGACGCTGGCGCTGATTACCTGCTGTGTTCGAGCAATGAGTGCTTCACTTTGTTGACGGTCCAGGGGAAGTGCGTCAGGTAGTTTGTTGGCGATTTTGTCACCGTCTCGGAAAAGGTAATACATCGTGAAGACGACAAAGAACGCTTTGACGATGTTGGTCACGATGTTTCCCACCAGGCTAAAAGAAGCGCCCAGCAATTGTTGACTTACATTCCGGAACTGCTGGATGAAGAAGTCCTGGTAAGCCAGCACGTCGACGCCGAAGCGATCTTGCACCCAGGTCGAGACTCTTCCAAGAATTGCGGGTTGCTGGCTGAATACTGATGAAAGGTTCGTAGGCAGGTTCGGGGCGACTTTGCTGAATTCATGAATCACCGCGGCGGTGACGAGTGTGAGCGGTAAAACGACCACGAGCACTACTAAAAGACACGATATTAGTGCGCTCAAACTGCGGCGCCGCATGCGTTCCGCTAATCTTTTATGAACAGGATAAAAGACGACAACCAGCACGCCTGCCCACGCCAGCACCCCCATAAACGGCCTGAGCATGAGCCAGCACAAGTAAAGCGCAATCGCCGTCACCACCAGCACGGCAATCCAGCGCGCCTGGTCAACCTGGTCTCTCACGGTTCCAACGTAAACTAAACAACGCGCAGTTGCCAGTGGATTTCAAGATTTGAAGGATTCAAGCGTTCAGGAGCTTAAAGTAATTTAACAAAACCTGCTTGCTCGAAATGATGGTCGGAAGTAAACGCCTGGTGGATCTGCCCTTCTTCCATTACGGCAAAACTAACGCAGTCGGTAAGACTCCACTCCTTATCTAGTCGGCCGCAATAAAGGCGCCATCCTTCCGATAGGAGTGAGCTATCCGCCTCGACAATTTTAAGATTGGGAGCGGACCGTAAACCATCGATCAGCTTGACTGCTTTTACCACGCCATGCTGGTGCGCAAAACGCATTGGCAACTTCGAGGAGGACGAACTCAGTAGTTACGAGCACGACATTATTGCGACGCAATTCAGCCATGACTTCTTTTGCCCGATCGTGTAGTTCGTCTCTCGTGTTAACGAGTGCGATCCATGCCGCTGTATCAACGAGTGTTATCAATATCAGTCACTTTTTTTTGTAAGGCCATAGAGGTAGTGATCGTGTTGCCGGGCGAGATCGGAAACACCGGTGTCGATAGCACACTCGTTCAAGAGTTGAGTAAGTGCATCCCAGGATTGAGTATCCGTTTCTGGTGCGGGCTTGCCGTTATCGGCATCGGTGAGGCTTACAGTTACTTCTACCTCGGCGCCTTCGGGTACGGGCAGAGGTTGTTCGAGACGCAGCACGCCATTTTCGTATATTGCTTTAAGGTTGGTAGTCATTCGACGTCCTCGCTCGCAATTCTAGCATCCTCCTTTTTGCTTTAACAGTGGCACCAATAGTGTAGAATCCTCGGCCGTTCCACCATAGTTTGGTTGAGGAGTGACTGATGAGGGTTACTTCGCTTTCTGTTTTGCTCGTTCTTGTGATTGCGTCCGAAGTCGCAGCGCAGACTCAGCTAACTGTCACCGCCGTCAATAAACTCAAAATGGCGCGCCAGAGTGAGACGATTGAGTTGACCGCGGAGGCGCTGGCGCCGCTTGGTGAAAAGGATTTGATGAAGATCCGTGTGCGCGACAGTGCGGGGAAGGAGGTGCTGGCCCAGGCCGTCGATACCGATTACGACGATTACCACAAGCCTGACACGCTGATCTTTCAGGCTGACTTCGGTCCGAACGAGACGAAGACGTTCACTCTAACTGCCGGCGCGAAGCGAGAATATTCGAAGGAAGACTTTCGCGCCTACGGTCGCTTCGTGCGCGAGCGTTTTGACGACTTCGCGTGGGAGAATGATCGCATCGCGCACCGCACTTACGGAAAAGCATTGATTACATGGAAAGGCGAGCCACTCACCAGCAGCGCCATTGACATCTGGTCCAAGCGCACTACGAAGCTCGTCATTAACGACTGGTACATGGTCGATAACTACCACGCTGATCATGGTGAAGGCGTCGATGCGTATTCCGCCGGTCCCACACGCGGCTGCGGTGGCAGCGGTATCTGGTCCAACGGGCAACTCTACATTCCCACAAACTTTGTCGACTCGCGCGTGCTGACCAACGGACCGATCCGTGTGATGTTTGAGCTGGTTTACGAGCCATTCGATGTGAATGGCGTCAAAGTGTCGCAAGTGTTGCGAGTTTCATTGGATGCGGGCAGCCAGTTGGATCGCTTTCGAGTCTTTTCGCAAACGGCGGCGGGAAGTGAGTCGCTCGCGCTCGCGGTAGGTCTGAAAAAAGCCAAAGAGGCACAGAAAGAGTTCAATCAAGCGCGTGGCTGGTTAACGGTTTGGGAGCCAATGGACAAGAGCCTCGGTATGCAGGGCCTGGCGGTCGTTGTGGATCCGAGCACAGTCGACAAGCCCGCTGAAGACAAACTAAACCACTTAGTCATCTTGAAGCCGGGCGTCGCCACGCCGATCACGTACTGGGCCGGCTTTGCGTGGAACCGCGCGGGCCAGATCACATCAGCGGAGAGTTGGAAAACGTACATCGATCAGTTTGCGGAAAGACTGCGCTCTCCGATCGAGGTAAGAATTAAGTAGCCACAAGGCACAAAAAGATTTTCTGCTTTTGGTGCCTTTTTGTGGCAAAGATCATTTTCCCGAATCCATGTGCCAGCCGACGTTCACGAGCTCGTCGCCACGTCGCACAAACATCTCCGTGGCGCGACCACTAGCAGTCGCACGCTGCCCGTTGACTTCAGTCTCGTATAGATACGTCGTGTAGATAATGACTGTGTTGCCGTAGACCTGAATCTCAGTCTTCGGAAACTCCAGCTTCACGAGTTTTCCACCGCTCTCAGCGAATCTCTTCGCGCCTGCAAAGATCGCCGCGCGATCGGACCAGCCTTCCTGCCCGTTGTCGATCGCAATCGTCTCTTCCGGAATCAGACGCTCCAACGTCGCGCGATCGTTACTGAACCACGCTTTCCAGACTGCCTCACGCGCGGCGAGTATGTGCTGGCGAATGTGCGGCGTCAGATTCATCGGCCGCGACATCTGCTCCGCACGCCACTCCGGATCGACGACTGTGTGCGACGCGACCTGGATCCAACTCCCTTTGCGCTTGGCATAAATGTCCATGATGCGGAAGCGTCGCAACGTGATCGTCGTGTTCCCGTCTTTTCGTTGAAACTCACCAAAAAAGTTCGCGACGGCGAGCTCGGGGCTATAAAAGTGCACGTCGAAGTCGAACATTTTGTAAGTCGTTCCCGCGGGATAGTAAGGACTGGACTTCGGCGCGTTCGCAGGCCTGGGCCACTCGATACCGTTCGCGCGCATGTAGTCGTCAATGCCTTTGATCGGCGTGCGAGAACCTTCTAAAAACCCGCGCCAGTCTTCAGAGTGCGTCGCGAAGATCTTGTCTTCGTCACCATCGATGAACGCCTGAAAAATACTTTCGATGTGCTCACGAATCGCCGCCGCATCCGCTGCACGCTCATCTGTAGCAGCAAAAGTTTTAGCCGCTAAAAGGCACAAAAGGCACAAAATGAGAATTGAGTTCCTGGTTCGTGATGTCTGATTCATTCTCAAACTCCTCTGTCAGTCATTTTGTGCTTTATGTGCCTCTTTGTGGCCGCTTTCAAGAACAAATACGCGAGCGGCGGCTCCGCTGACGTGAACGGTATTGCGGCCCACGCTGGTCCAGCGATACTGTGGCCGCATGCGATTGCCACGCCTGCATCCATGGATGATTGTGTCGGCTGCCTGGATTGTCCCGGCAGTCTTTGCAGTCATCAATCGCATCGCCCAGGCGCGCCTGCAACGTTGGGAGCCCGCCACGCTGCGCGAGCTACTGTTTGAATTCGGCGACTGGCTGCTCTACGCATTTCTCACACCCGGCGTCTTTGTAATCTCGAAAAAGTGGCCGTTGACGCGCCCTCATCTCGTTCAACGCGCAATACTGCACTTCTTCTTTTCACTTCTCTTCTGCGTAGCGTGGGCCACCTGTGGCCAGGTGTTACGACTGATCTTGATCAGGATCTTCGCGCCGGCGATCGATCAGTCGTGGTTTGCATTCGGTGTCGAATGGCTGGGCTGGATCTTCACGACATTACCGTTCGGCGTCGCCGTATATCTCTGCGTCGTCGGCATCGAGCACGCAACACGTTACTTCATCGACGCACGCGAACGTGAAGTGCAAGTCGCACGGCTCTCTGAACAACTCTCCAGCGCACGATTTGATGCACTTCAGGCACAACTCAATCCTCACTTTCTCTTCAACACACTCAACACGATCACAGTGCTTGTTCGTGACAACGATCGACACGGCGCCGTTAGCATCATCGAACATCTCAGCGAGCTGCTGCGACGCACATTAAGTCGCCACCAGGCAAACGAAGTGACGCTCGGCGAAGAACTCGAGCTCGTCCGCCAGTATGTAGCCATCGAGCAGGCTCGCTTCTCTGATCGCTTGCGGCCCGAGTTTAGAATTCCCGAGTCGCTGATGTCTGCGGCTGTACCGAGTTTCGCGCTACAACACTCAGTCGAGAATGCGATACGCCACGGTATTGCAAAACACACAGACGCCGGTCTCTTGCTGATCAACGCAACCCGATCGGGTGACGTGCTGGAGATCTCTGTCATTGATGACGGCGCCGGCATCGATCCCGCCGCGCCCGCGCCGCCGGGTCATGGCATCGACAACACGCGCGAGCGCGTGCGCGCGCTTTACGGTGAACGAGGGTCGCTCGAGATCACTCGACGTCCCGAAGGCGGTACAATCGCGACCTTGAAACTGCCGTATCGCGAGCTGCGTCCGGACCCAAACGGTGAAACAAGCTAAGTGGAAAGCATTGATCGCTGACGACGAGCCCGTAGCGCGACGCGGTGTGCGTCAACTGCTGGCGAGCTTTCCCGAGTTTGTGGTCGCCGGCGAGTGTCGCAACGGCGCCGAAGTGCTGGCCGCTTTGAACACCTCCGCGCCCGACGTGATCTTTCTTGACATTCAGATGCCGGGCATCGATGGGTTTGAAGTGATCAGGCGACGAACGGTCGAGCGCATGCCGGCGGTGGTTTTTCTCACGGCGTTCGATCAGTTTGCGATCAGGGCTTTCGAGACTGAAGCCCTCGACTATCTCATCAAGCCCGTGACCGAGGCGCGTTTTGCGATGACAATGAAGCGGCTCGTCAAACGTCTGGAATCGAGCTCAACCCGTGAAGAGACGATCGTCGTCACAACTGCACGCGGCGCGACGGTGCTGCACCTGAGCGAGATCGACTGGATCGAAGCAGCAGGGAACTACTCGCAATTGTGGGTGGGCACGCGCAGTTATTTTCTGCGCGAGTCGCTGCAACTGCTCGAAAAGCGCGTGCAGAAGAACGGCTTTGTTCGTGCGCACCGGCGCGCACTCGTGCGTCTCGACGGTGTGCGAGAACTGACGCGTACACGTGCGGGGGCTTCGGTTGCGGTGCTTGAAAGTGGAGTGCGAGTGCCGATCTCAAGACGTCGCAGCGCCTCATTTAATGCGGCCTTCCGGGCCACAGCGGGGGCAAGCCCCTCTTCCTGACTTGTTCTATTGATTGTTGCGTGAACACACCGAACAAGTCAGAAGGGGCTTAGCTGATTCGCGCTATCTTGAATAGAACAAGTCAGGAAGAGGGGCTTGCCCCCGCTCGCACAGGATTTTCTTGTTAATTTCGTGAACCTGTAATTTAATTAGCGCGCCGTTCAGTTTCTTCACATTTTCCGTCCGAGGTTTGTCATGCCTGTTTCTTCTCGTGCCCTCGTGGAGTTAGTGTTGCTTGGTCCAACCAATGACCGCCGGCAGTTACAAGACTCTCCGGTGCTCGGTGATGTCTGGGTTGCCTACGCGGTCAAACCCGCCGCGGCCATTGACCTGCTCATAACACCACACAAGTCAGCTCCCGCCGGTCCTGTCGCCAAAGTCATCGCCGATCGGATCAGGGCGTTGAAGATGAAGCGCAGCAAAACCGAGGAATCAAAGATCGCATATCTGCAAGGCCTCGTCGCCGCGAAACTCTTTTTCGAGGAGTTACTGAAGGTAATCGTGCCGATGACGGAGTGGTGGAACGATCCAAAAATTCAGAAGCAGCTCCAGACTTATGTGAAAGGCGGTCAGCTCACCAAAAAAATACAAGCGATTATAAATTGGGCCAGAGCGGAGACCGATGAGGATCCGACCACGCTACCGGCAGACGACTTCGCCACCTTCACCGCACTGGACCGCTATATAAGTCTGGCGGGAATCATTCTGTGGGCCGCGACAGAAAATAAAGCCAACAATTTATCACTCGGCGCGGGCGATGCACTGTTGAAGCTGGAAACGCCCGATCCGGTGGTCCAGGGGCTTCACGACATATTCGAAGCTATTCTGACTCCGAAACGCAGTACGGCGAAGGTGTCGCCGCAGATTTGGCAGATTTCGCTAAATCGAAAGGCGTTGCCGGCACTGGACCGATCGGTTCCATCCGTCAAAGGAGACGCTGCCCGCACCCTCTTCAATGTGAACTGTCGCAAGATCAACTGGGCCGTTTTCGATTCCGGAATAGACGGCTCTCATCCTGTCTTCAACGATAACAACGGCGACAGCAGAATTATCAAGTCATTCGACTTCAGCAATATTCGCGAAATCGTGAGTCTTGATAATGACAATCCAAAGACGCCTGAGTTTAAGGAACGACTGAAGAGTCTCCTGAAAGCGTCGCTCAAAAATCCCATCACTGCGAAGCAAGCGACTGAAAACTTACAGGAGCTGGCGGAAGATGCGGCCAACGACCGCCCGATTCACTGGGAGTTAGTGGAGCCACTAATTGAAATCAAGTCCGATACTGATCCCAAAGGCGGGCACGGCACACACGTGGCCGGCATCATCGGCGCAAACTCCGGAAAGAACTCTAACAACAAAAAGAAGGTCAGCACGAGCTTCGCTGACGGGATGTGTCCGGATATTAATTTCTACGACTTTCGCGTGCTTGCGAAAACGCTTGAAGACACGGAGTTCGCGATTATCGCCGCGCTTCAGTATCTGCGTTACTTAAACGACCGTCATACGTATCTCACGATTCATGGCGCGAACCTGAGTCTCTCAATTCCGCACGACGTGCGAAACTTCGCCTGTGGACGAACACCGATTTGCAACGAATGCGAGCGTTTGGTTGAGAGTGGTGTTGTTGTCGTTGCCGCTGCCGGTAATCTCGGTTATCAGAGTTTTGAAACCAAGGACGGATCCTTCGAGAGTTACACTGCTTTCAGTATTACTGACCCAGGTAATGCTGACGGAGTGATCACAGTTGGCGCCACGCACCGTTTTAGACCACATACCTATGGCGTTAGCTTCTTTTCAAGTCGTGGTCCAACCGGTGACGGTCGTTTGAAGCCGGATTTAGTGGCGCCGGGCGAACGAATCGAATCGTGTTTACCGAAAGGTGAATGGGGAGAGCTCGACGGCACGAGTATGGCCGCGCCGCACGTCAGCGGGGCCGCGGCGATGCTGATGGCGCGCTACGACGAGCTGATCGGTGCGCCACGCCGGATCAAACGCATCCTCTGCGAGAGCGCGACCGATCTTGGTCGCGAGCGCAGCTTCCAGGGCCACGGCATGCTCGACGTGCTGAGGGCCTTTCAAACTATCTAATCTATTGAGGAGAAAAGCCATGATCTTCACACTCGATGTGCGCCGCGCTCGCAAAGGCGATTGTCTTATTGTTCACTATGGAACCAAAACTGAGCCGGGTTTGATGCTGATCGATGGTGGCCCCGCAGACGTTTATAAACCGCAACTCAAGCCGCGACTGGAAGAGATCCGGAAGGCGCGCGGGCTTGCTGCCAACGCGACGCTGCCCGTCGATCTGCTAATGGTCAGTCATATCGACGACGATCACATCAAAGGCGTTCTGGAACTGACGAAAGAGATGATTGAAGCGCAGGGACCAAAACCGTTGAAGATCAGCGGTGTGTGGCACAACACGTTCGATGACATCATCGGCAACAATCCCGACAAACTGCGCGCCGCAGTGACGGCTTCGTTCGGTACTGCTTCACTTTCAGGTGATGGCGAAGAGGTCGAAGGTCTCGATCCGGAGGCGGCGAAAGTGCTTGCGAGTGTGAGCCAGGGATTTCGACTGCGCGATGATTCACGCGCGCTCAAACTTCGGATCAATCCGCAGTTTAAAGGCAAGGTTGTAATCGCGAAGAAGAACGGCAAACAGGTCGACATGGGTAAGGGTCTCAACTTTACTGTCCTTGGTCCAATGAATGATGAAATACTCGCCTTACAGCAAGCGCACGACGAGTTCCTCGAGAAGCAACAGGGGAAGAAGAGTGAAGCGTCGCTGGCTGCGTTCACTGACACGTCCGTGCCGAATCTCTCGAGCCTTGTGGTTTTAGCGGAAGTTGGTGGCAAGCGCATACTGCTCACGGGAGATGCGCGTGGCGACAAGGTCCTGGAAGGACTCGAGCTCGTGGGACTTTTAAAGAAGGACGGCAAGAGCAAGATTCACGTCGATGTTTTTAAATGCCCGCATCACGGAAGTAAACGTAACAATGACCCGATTCTCTTCCGTCGCATTACCGCGGACCATTATGTGTTTTCGGGAAACGGCGAGCACGGCAATCCCGCTCGCGAGACGTTGGAGATGTTGTTGGGTGAACGCGGTGATGAAAAGTACACGGTCCACCTGACATATCCGATCGACGAGATCGACGTCGAGCGCAAGAAGGAAGAGAAAAAGAAGGGCAAACCCTGGTCACCCAAGAAACAAGGCCTCGTTGCCTTCTTCGATGAAAACCCGAAATTCGCCAAAAAGGTCTCAATCGTCGACGAAAAGAAACCCCACCTCATAAACCTGCTCGATAAGATGTAATCAGGCACGGCTCATTCAAGTTCCTCGACGCCTATTGCCTGTACTAACGCTTCTATCAAGGGCGTTGCCGGATCAGGGGAGTAAGATTGTGCTTCTCGTACCATTGCTTTCAAATTACTCCACGCCTCGGGATTAACTTGATCCTTTGAGAATAAGGACTTTTCCGAGATGACTCGTATAAGCCAGCGGAGATCAGTTTCATCTCTGCTTTTGATTATCGGTCCCAAAATCGATGATAACGATTCTTCATCCAAACGTAGTCTGTCCAAAATCAACTTACCAAATGATGAAAAGAAGCCAGAAGAAAACTCACCATTTGCTCGTTGAAGCCTCTTGTAGACCTTGTTGGTGACGGAGTGCCGTTCATTATCGTCTAACGGCCCAAGAAGAAAGCCCATATCGAAGATAAGTAGGAAATAATCTCTTTTGGTATCGGTTAGGGCATGCTCGACGGTTGCCAGAATAGCATGCTGATACTGCTCTCCCAGGTTCAACAAGGTTCCCGTGTTTCTTAAAGCTTCCGCGAGATAAATTAACTCGTGGGATCGTTTCATGTCCGATTCCCATTCGGTAGTCGTCAGTCTTTCCAAATACGTGCGACACCAATCACGAAAAAAAGAAGTGTCAGATTTTCTGGTCTCAATCAACAGGCGATAAAGAGCGGTGTTTTCGTTTTTGAAACCTGTACGCTGAATTTCTTCAATGAGCTCGGCGTTATTTCCGAGAATCGTCACGATACGAGCAAATGCCAGGTGATCCTTTTTCAGGTCACTAATCTTAGCGGCAAGTAAAGTCCAATTTTTGAGAAGGAACTGGGTGGTGAAGAACGACTCGGCTAATGGTCCCTCAACGATATGCTTCAAACACTCGGACAGAAAGTCCTTAAGCACATCTCCACGCTCCATGACGATAGGCGTTAGAGTATCTTTGTAGCGTGCGAGCAGCTTTGAAAATTCTTGAACATCCTGAACGTTCTCTTTCTTGGAGATTTCCAAAAGTGCATTGTATTCATGAGCAGATCCATTCGGCGGAGCTTTAACAGAAGTTGCAAAACATAAAAAAGTCAAAATGCACCACGCACAAGAATCATGGGCTTTTGAGCTAGTGTGTACATAGTTGAAGTAATAAAGAATGTTTCCGCTATCCGCCAACTCTCGGAGCGTATCGCCCGCGATTACCTCGCTGAAATTCAATTCCACCAGTACCTCGAGCAAGCGACTGATCTCGTCGGCTTGTACATAATCACGGCTTTTCAATCTGTCGTGAATCTTCGGAAGTATGATGTTGACGTGATTCACCTGAGGAAGACTGACCGAGTGGTTACGTTGTATAAGAAGCTGCAATGCTTCCAACCACTCCGGTACAGCTACGATGCTTTTCCTCATCGGATCTTTTTCGAATAAACCTTCTGTGATTGCCTCGAATAATTGGGTAATGCAGTTTAGCAAGTTACCTATTGAACTACCGAGGCTAATCCATTGACATACTATGGAAACCCCCTCTGCGATCGTTAAATCAAATGGTTTCCAGGATTTGGAATCTAATGCCAGCTTGATAAGAGTTCTCCGAACGGAGTCAGCTTCAGCTCGGCTCGTGTTATTCAGGACACCGCTCTGGTCTATGGACACGACGGCGGTACCAACTCTTTTACTCTGCCCGCCGGCCCAATCGCTGGACACTGCACTTTCAAATGCTTCCCAAAACCCGTTTTTAAAATTCGCCGCAAGTCTGTTCAGTTTCTTCCCGCTGCTATCAGCCAAAGCCTCTTGAATCGGATTTCCCAAAAGGATTTGATAAGCAATCTGTGGCTCGACGTTATAACTAAGGGCTGCCAGGCTATCGCGAGCACCTTCTCCAAGAATGTCCTTATATGCCTGCTCAGGATAATTCCCCTTAACCAGTCCTGACACGATTTCTTCCTGTCTTCGTTTCAAGCGAATGTAGTAAGCGACGTGCGACAGTGGAAAGGCATCCTCCCACTGTAGATGGATGGCACTGATTTGATTGACGTATACCTTGAGTTCTCGAATCGTAGGTGGATCCTTATCTCTTTCAACGGCCAGAACCCGATAAATATCGTGATGCTCTGAAGCATGCCGGGGAAGAGCTTGACTCAACAAATCCAAAAGATAGCTTCGCCAGTCTGAAACAATTGGAGGAGGCACCTCAAAGCGAATTTGAAAACTCTTATCTAAAAAAGAACCGTCGGATTGTTCTTCTCCTGGTTGGGTTGGTGTAGAAGACCATGCGAAGTCGTAGGAGGGTCCGTTGGTCTGGTCGTCTACCTGGCGCGGTTGTTTGCTAATTCGCTTCGGGTCGAATAAGACAATCGTATAAAGCTGCTTGAGCCATTTCGGCGGATTGTGGTAGCGATGCTGAAGGAAAGTTTGCAAAGTTGACCAAATCGCGATTGCTTGTGTTTGTTGGACCCGATCAAGGTTATCGATCACCAAAATGATCCGTCGGCCATGATGGCTATCCAGCGCCTCACTCATCAATTTCTTGAACTGTTTCTCGAATTCGGTTGAGGTTGGCTCAGGAGTTTTTATCACAACTGTCCGACCAGCACTGAGAGTGCGATTAAGCAGTAAAGCCAAAAACCATTGCTTAGTTGTTTGTGGATCCATGGTTGTGCCACGAGCACTGCGAGACCCCAGCTTCCCCAGCACCAGCACTGGAGCGGCTACACACAGAAATAGTCCAAGCAAAAACTTCCAGGCTACTGGCTGGCTACTGTCGAAAGTGATCTCATTGCGCAAACCGGCCTGGAGAAAAGCCACTCCAATCGGAATAAGAAAAAATGAAAAAGCAATGACATAGTCGAACCACGTCAATCCATAGTCGCGAGCAGTGTTAGTGATATCTTTTCGTCCGCTGATGATGTCCAGCTGCTCGTCCCATTCATGTTTAACTACCCATCCCTTTGTAACAAGACCATCCTTGAGGCTTTCGAGGAATGTTAAGCGTAAGGGATCGCCTTCGTGAGCCCACGCATCAAATGCAATTAAGTGTACCTGCCCTTTACCTTCATTGTTCGTATCAAGGTTCCGAAGCTCATCGCTCAGTAGGTTGATGATTGTCGTTTTTCCAGCGCCCCAACTACCTTCAACTCCGATTGACATACCGTCGCTGTTCGGCGAGCTCACAACATCCACAATCGCCGACACAATTCTCTTGTATGCCTTATTGGTTTCGAATGAGTCCCTGTTTGACGGAAAGTCAGGGACAAAAATCGTCGGGCACTTGTTAGGCCGGGGTTGAGTAGGGGATTCACCGCTCATTGATCACCGCTTAATGAAACGTATTGCATCGGCCCAGAGGCGGAAATGTATCTTATCCGATTCTAACCGAATCACATCTTGGAACGTTTGATCAATTAATTCCACCATGCCGAAACGGATGGCTTGCAACGAACCGTGCTTCGGACCATAATCAGCGCCGGAGATTAGGAATGAAAAGCGAAAATCAAGTTGTGCCGCAGACCACAATGGCAAAGAAACCGGCGAAGGCTCACCTCACCGACGCCGAATTCCGCCGACGCCTGAAGAAAATCTCAGAATGGAGAAAAAAGCGACTTGCCAAACCTCACACCAAGAATACGAGTTGAAGTCTATATACCGAGACGGTACCAACCCTCATATTACATTTGTCTCAACTGGATAATCGAAGAATTCACCCAACTGCGCGGCGGTTGCACGGTCCACTACGACGTGGGAGGTTACTACCTCTCGCGCACGAATGAAGTCATTGACGATTGTGTCATCCTCGTTTATAGCGACTTTCCGATGGACTGGAACAACACGTCCGACCAGACGGAAATGCTTACCTACTGTGCAACACTAAAAGATTTTTTGTTTGAGAATCTTTGGGAAGAAGAGATTTTAATTAGCGCCTATCCTGTCGCGCACTTACGGGATTGAACGTTCATCCGCGTCCTAATTTACATCTCTTAACATATTTTTACCTCCACTTAACACAAGTCCGCCGAACCCTGCTTAGTATTCTCCTCGTATAATGGCAAAATGAACCCCATGAAATACGGAAGCCTGTCTTTTTGTCTGGGAATGGTGCTGCTCGTGAGTGCTGTGCTCGCTGGTTGTGTGAATAAGGCGCAGCCGAGTTTTGATCGGCCGCCCGCGCCCGTCGTCGTTAGCACGGCCGTGTCGCAGGACGTGTCGAACTACATGGATGCGCTCGGCAAGATCGTCGCGCGTGAAACGGTGGCGATTCAGCCACAAGTTTCCGGTCGTATCGATAAGATTCATTTCACTGACGGCGCGAATGTTCGCAAGGGGCAACTACTCTTCACGATCGATCCGCGCCCGTTTGACGCTAACCTGAAACAGGCACAGGCCAATCTCGCCAAAGACACCGCCGCCAAGAAACAAGCAGAAGCGAACCTGGCGCGTGAGGTCGCACGTGAGAACTGGGGCCGCAATCAGGTTGAGCGTTATCGAACTCTCGTCGAGCAGGGCGTTGTGGCCCGCGAGCAGTATGAACAACTCCGTACCGACTACGACACGCTCAAAGCTAATTCCGAAGCCGCACGCGCCGCAGTGCGCAGCGCGGATGAGACGCTGAAAGTAGATCACGCAGCGATCGACACAACAAAGGTCCAGCTCAGCTACTGCTACATCCATTCGCCCATCGACGGCCGCGCCGGACAGCGACTCGTAGATCTCGGCAACGTCGTGAATCCCGGAGGGGGAATTTCAGACTCGAACTCAGGAATCCCAAGTAACGCTCTGCTCGTAATCGAACGACTCGATCCGATCTACGCAGATTTCACGATCTCGCAAAACAATCTTTCATCAGTGCAGGAACAGATGCGCGCCGGTTCTCTCAGGGCTGAAGTGCGGCTGCCGGATTCACCCGACGACGGCGTGTTTGGACAACTGACGTTTGTCGATAACTCAGTGCAGAGCGAAACCGGCCAGGTAACGCTTCGCGCCACGCTGCCGAATCCCGGACATCGGTTCTGGCCCGGACGCTTCGTCAACGTTCGACTGCTGCTGGGAACAATTGCGGGCGCAGTGCTCGTGCCTGCAAACGCTCCACAAATGTCAGCCGCAGGCTCTTATGTTTACGTCGTCAAACCTGACTCGACTGCCGAGCAGCGCACGGTTTCATTGGGCCAGCGACAAGGCGAGCTAGTCGTGGTCCAAAGCGGCGTCGCTGCGGGAGAAAAGGTGGTTATCAACGGACAACTCGGCGTGACGCCCGGCGGCAAAGTCGTAATCCAGCAACCTCCGGCCAGTCCGGCCACAGCCGAAGCGAGTGGATCGAAATGAATCTCTCTGAACCATTCATCCGGCGGCCAGTGATGACCGCGGTTTTGACGCTTTCCGTGATCCTTTTCGGGGTGATGGCTTACTTCCAACTCCCCGTGAACGATCTACCGGCGGTCGACTATCCCGTGATCCAGGTGACGGTCGGCTATCCCGGCGCGAGCCCCGACACGATTGCAAACAATATCGCGACGCCACTCGAACGCCAGTTCATGCAGATCAATGGACTGGAAGTCGTGACGTCATCGAGCAAACAGGGTGTGGCCACGTTCACGCTCCAGTTTGCTCTCGAAAAAAACATCGACGCCGCTGCCACCGATGTGCAGACGGCGATCTCGCAAGCAACCGGCAGTCTTCCAGCAGACTTGCCGTCACCACCAACTTACTCAAAGACGAACCCGAACGATCAGCCGATCATGTACATCGCGATGACCAGCAATTCGGTCACGCCGGGTCAACTGTACGACTACGCGAGCACGCAGGTCGGCCAGCGGCTGAGCATTCTGCCGGGCGTGTCGCAGGTCAATGTTTACGGCACAAAATCGGCGATTCGCATCAAGGCAGATCCGTCGGCGATGTGGGCGCGCGGAATCTCGATCGACGATCTGAACAACGCGATCAGGCAGGGAACCAGCTACACGGGCGCGGGCCAGTTGGATAGTTCTTCACGTACGGCGGTCCTGCGTCCGCAAGGTCAGCTCGAAACCGCCGAACAATATGGAAATCTGATCGTCGGTGGCACGAACAACGCACCGATCTATCTTCGCGACGTCGCAGCCGTTAAAGACTCCGTCCAGGATGAGCGCGTCAACATGCGTTTCTGGGTGCGTGGCCGGACTGTTCCGACTGCCACGGTGATCGTCGCCGTCAATCGACGCGCCGGGGCGAACGCAGTCGAGGTATCGAAGTCGATTTACGAAGTCCTGCCGATGGTTCAACAGGAGCTGCCGGGTTCGATCAGCATCCTGCCGATCTATGATCGCTCGGCCAGTATCGTTCACTCCGTCGCCGACGTTCAGGCCACACTCATCATCGCGTTCGTGCTCGTCGTGATCGTGATCTTTGCGTTTCTTGGCAGAGTGACTGACACGCTTATTCCAGTGGTCGCGCTGCCGCTGTCGTTGCTGATCACGTTCATCGCGATGCGTGGTCTTGGCTACAGTCTCGACAATCTTTCGTTGATGGCGCTGACGCTCGCGATCGGTTTCCTGGTTGACGACGCGATCGTGTTTCTCGAAAACACAGTGCGCCGCATCGAGCGCGGTGAACCGGCGTTCGAAGCGGCTATCAACAGTGCGAGAGAGATCAGCTTCACGATCATGTCGATGACGATCTCGCTCGCGGCTGTGTTTATTCCTCTTGTCTTTATGACTGGTCTCGTCGGTCGCATCTTCCGCGAGTTTGCGATCACGATCGTCATCGCGATTCTCGCATCCGGTGTGGTGTCGCTGACGCTCACGCCGTTGATGTGCGCGCGCTTGCTGAAAGAGCGTGGCCACGGCATTCGACAGACGTGGATGGAGCGTGTCATTGGCGGTATCGAGAAGAGAGTTCTGAGTTTGTACGGCGGTTCGCTCTGGTGGTTTCTGCGTCATCGCTGGATCTCGCCGGTGATCTGGGTCATCTGTTTGGCGGGCACGATCTGGTTGTTCATGCTCGTGCCGAAGACGTTCCTGCCGCCGGGAGACAGCGGCGTGATCTTCGGCGCGTTCATTGCGCAGGAAGGCTCGTCACCGAAACAGATGCGCGAGTACCAGGATCAGGTCGACAAGATGCTGCACGAGGATCCGAACGTCATCACTGACTTCACGATGACGGGCGCCACCGGATTCCTCGCGTCGAACCAGGGCATTACGTTTACGTTCATTGGACCAGCCGATAACCGGAAACCGATCGCAGCAGTGACTGCCGAGATGATGGGCAAGCTCAACACGATTCCCGGTGTCATGACCTTCCTGCGACCGTTTCCGGTGCTGGAGATCAGCACGGGCGTCACTAACCAGAACCAGGGCCAGTATGCGTTCACGGTCTCGGGCGTGGATCCGAACCAGGTTTACGATACGGGCCAAAAGCTCATGGCCAAGTTGATGACGTATCCGGGCTTTTTGAGTGTCTCATCGGATTACTATCACAACACGCCGAACCTGAATATCGACATTCGTCGCGACCAGGCGAAGACTTACGGCATTTCGGAAGCACGTATCCTGACGTTGCTGCGCAATGCCTATTCGCAAAACTACACGTACCTGATCAAGAAGCCTGAGGATCAGTATCAGGTGATTCTCGAGATGGAAGACTCCGTGCGCGAGAAGCCTGAAGATCTGTCGTTGCTTTACATCAAGTCAGACGATGGTCAAAGACTCGTGCCGCTGAGCGAGCTCGTCACGTGGAAACAGACACTTGGCCCACAAGTTGTGAACCACTTGAACCAGTTCACCAGTATGTCGCTCTTCTTCAACCTCAAACCCGGTGTCGCGCTTGGTGATGCGACGAACTTCATTACGAAAACGGCGGCTGAGAATGTGCCGAGCGGTGTGCGCGGAGAGCTGCAGGGCGAGGCGCTCACGTTTAGTCGCACGGTGACGAGTTTGACAATCCTGATGGCGCTCGCGGTGTTCGTGATGTACGTGATACTCGCGATCCTTTACGAGAGTTACGTTCATCCGTTGACGGTGCTCTCAACTTTGCCGACAGCGCTTGTTGGTGGATTATTGACACTGATTATTTTTGGACAGGAAGCGTCGCTTTATGCCTTTGTCGGAATGTTCATGTTGATGGGCATCGTGAAGAAGAACGGCATCATGATCGTCGACTTCGCACGCCATCGTGTTGAAGCGGGCGAGCCGGCAGACAAAGCGATTCACGATGCGAGCATGGATCGTTTCCGGCCGATCCTGATGACGACGCTTGCCGCGGTTTTTGGTGCGATACCGATCGCGCTCGGGTATGGAGCGGATGGCTCTTCGCGGCGGCCACTCGGGTTGGTCGTGGTCGGCGGGCTCGTGGTCTCGCAGTTCATCACGTTGTACATCACGCCGGTGATTTATCTTTACCTCGAACAGTTTCAGGAAAGAGTTCTTGATCGCACCTCATTCTTCCGGTCAAGGAGATCTCAAAAGCAACCCGCGGTTGTTGAGTCGTAAAGAGTTTAGCCACGGATAATACGGAAAAAATCGGATTTTTTATACTTGTCATCCGTGGTTAAATGTCCTCATGTCAAACGAACTCGAATTGAATTCCACCGGAACTGCAACACTCATAGTTGGCCCACAGGATCTCGCCAGCTCGATTTCAGGTGAGACAGGCGATTCATTCCCACCAGTCCTCGCGACTGCACGAATGGTGGCGCTGATGGAGATCGCGGCGTCGCGCGTCCTTGCACCGTTGTGTGGTCCAGGAGAGTTGTCAGTCGGCGTCACTGTGGATATTAATCACACCGCACCGACACCGCTCGGCGCGGAAGTCACTGCGACCGCGCGTTACGCCGGTCGTGAAGGCAAGCTCTTTTTGTTTGAAGTTAGTTGCGCCGATAAAGGCGGTGAAGTTGGTCGAGGATGGCACAAGCGGGCGATTGTTTCGAGTGAACGGCTACAAAGCGTCGCTGCAAAACGTGCGGGTTGAGTTGCCCCCGCTGTTTCCTTTAGAGAGATCTAAGTCTCAATTCCAGCTCTTTTGTTATCTCTGCTGCTGTTTTCCCGTTGGGGAATTCGATCGGGTCGCCGAAGGTAATCGATACTGTTCCGGGTTTGACGAACCGCTGCTTTCGTTTTTTCACCTCAAACAGCCCGCGCAGCATGATCGGCACAACGGGCACGTTCAACTCGGAAGCCAGCAATCCGGTGCCGGCCTTGAATGGTTGGAGGTTTCCGTCGGTCGTTTCTGTTCCTTCCGGGAAAATCAAAATACTGAAGCCTCGATCGACCGCTTCACCTGCGTACTCGAAGCTCTGCCTGAATCCACTCTGCCGCGGTAACGAAAACACATTGAACAGCGCCGCGCCGAGCGCGTATTGGACCTTCACGTTCATCCGCCACTCGCGCAGGATTTCGCCCGCCATCGCAATCGCCATTCGATAACGCCAGCGCCACGGCAACGCGGAAAGAATCAGTGGTGCATCAACGTCGGTGACGTGATTTGAAATGAACAGCACCGGCGGTTTCACTTTCGCGAGTCGTTCGACCCCGCTCGTTCGCACACGACACATGATCAATGTCAGCGGCAGGAAAAACACGTGATAGACAACGAAGCGGATCCCGGTGAAAGGGAAACGCATGGCCCAGCGCGGGTATGGATAGGCGACAGCTTCAGATTTTCCACGACTGACAATACGCTCGATGTCGGCGATGGTCGTCGCTTCAGTGATTGCGGCTTCATCCAGCTCAATCTGGTACTGGTCTTCGAGCGCGCTCAACAACTCGACTCTGCCGAGCGAGTCGAGTTTTAAATCGTTTGAGAGATTTGCTGACGGATTCAGCGCGGCGAGCTCGACGCGTGCAATGCGACTGATGACCGGAAGACTCAAGGGCGCAAGATCGGCCTCACTTGCTGCGGATGTAGACGGTTGCAGCATCGTCTTCACTGCCTTTGCAATTTGTCCCTTGATTACCTTGCGTGTGCCCGGTGTGCGCGGGAAGTCGCTCTTCGGCCACGCAAGCCAGTGACGAATCCGTTGAAACTCTGCGAGTGTTTCGTTTGCGCGTTGGACCGCTGCGTTTAAATCTGCTTCTTCGTGAGGAATCAATACCGCCAGCGCCTCAGTGCCTCCGGCGAATGGAATCACCGCACTCGCTTTTATCTCCGGTTGGCGATCGAGCGCAGCTTCGAGATCGGTCGGATAGATCTTCAGTCCGGCGGCGGTGACGATCGTCTCTTTGCTTCGTCCACGGAAATATATGTTGCCGCCTGGACCAAACTCACCGATGTCGCCCGTGTGGATCCAGCCTTCGTCGTCAGTTAACGATTCCCCATTGCTGCGCCAGTATCCGGTTGAGACGTTTTCACCACGGACCAGGATCTCGCCATCATCGCCGAGCTTCACTTCCTGTCCCGCGACTGGTTTTCCGATCGAGCCATGCCGCATTCGAAATGGATGCGAAAGACTCGTCAGCGAAGCAGTCTCGGTCATGCCGTATCCTTGAATCACTGCGTAGCCGAGTCGACGCCAGAAAGTTTCCGTTTCGCTTTCGAGAGTGGCGCCGCCGGTGACGAACGCCCAGAAGCGCCAGCCAAACTCGCGGTGTATGTTTCGGAACGCCCACCAGTTTCTCAAAAAGTGTCGTCCTCCCGCGGCGCGGATCTGATCGTCTGAGAGCTCAGCTTTCACTTTCTCGCGCAGCGTTTCGAGCACACGCGGCACAGTAACGACGACGTTGATGCGTTGCTTTTTTACTGAGCTGATGATTTGCGAAGGTTTGTATGACTCGCTGAAGTAGACTTCGGCGCCGAGTAGCTGCGGTATGAAGATGCCCATTAACTGTCCAAACACGTGGCTAAGCGGCAGCAGGCAGAGAAAACGCAGCGGATGCACGAACTTCTCCCAGCGTTTGTAGCGGTTGAATTCCTTCTCGATGGGAGCGATGTTCGCGAGGAGATTTCGATGTGTGAGACAGACGCCTTTCGGCTCAGCCGTCGTGCCGGAAGTGAAGACGATTTGGACCAGGTCATCGGGCTTCGCCACAGTCGAATATGGTTGATCCGAATGGCGCGCGAGGATATCTGCGATACCCTTGAACGCGAGGCGAGGAACGTCGAGGTGCGATTGCGGCTCGTCTGAGAGCAGCAGCTTTGCGGAGACTTGTTGCTGCACGCGCGCGACAAAGTCAGACGCCGATTTTAGATCTAAAGGAACCACCACCGTGCCGCGCAAGAGGCAGCCATAGAAACACGCAATCCACTCCGGACTGTTCTCGCCCCAGAAGAGCACGCGGTCACCTGCACTGACGCCGCGTTCTTCAAGCTCACGTGCAAACTGATAGGCAGACGAAGCAAGACACGCGTAGGAACAGCGTGAAAGTCGCACACCGCGCCATGAGGCCACGGCAGTCTGCTCGCCGTGCGCGCGGCAGTCGTCAAGGAAACTGAGTAAAGATTCACGCATCCCGCAATTCGTGATTCTAGCGCTCGTTTCCTGCGCGTTCACCTCCGGCCATACAGTTCGCTCAACCGCCACAATCGCTAAAGTAGCCACAAAAAGGCACAAAAAGCGCAAAAACATCTCTTTTGCGCTTTTTGTGCCTTTTTGTGGCTAACTTTTTATTGGCCGATTGGAGGATCGGTGGCTGTCGCCTGCTGGTTCGCGTTGACGTGAATCGTGTTTGTATCAGAGTCGACGTAGTAGAAGTTCTTCCCGGTCGCTGAAACTCCGGTTGGCACCTGCGGGTCAGCGTTGATCGTGTATCCCGCCTGCGAAGAGGTCGACTTGGGAATAATCTTCATCGTGTAAACATAACCATCAACTACGGGCGTTGTGCCGTCGAACCGGCTGTCGAGCAGGTTCTCTTTGCGCATCTCCTCGAATGTGCCAAACGAGCTGCGCTGGTGAGCGTTGTAAAACAGCATTTGTTGCTCGGCGATCGAGCGCAACGTCTTCACCGCCGCCGCCTCGTTTGCCGCTTTGATAGCCGAACGATAGCCCGCGATTCCGACCCCGATGAGGATGCCGATAATGGCTATAACGATCATCAATTCGATCAGCGAAAAGCCCCGCTGGTTCTTTTTGGTATTATTCAGGGGTTCCATAAGTTCTCCTCGGGCACTTACACGAAGCTTTCAAATTTCCGTTCCGAATTCTGCTCACGCTTGCCCATCCTTCGTACGGCGCTTAGTCTACTACAGGAGCGCGTGAAGGTCACATTGGCGTCACAGCGGCCAACTTTTCCGTGCCACACGTGCTCTTAGCATGTAGAATTAGGCCAATTCATGCGGAACCTCGAGTCCATCAGCAGCGAACAAATAGCCAGCGCCAACGCGGTTGAGCAGATCGAACGGCTCCAGCAGGCCGTCGAAACCGTTATCAAAGGCAAGCCTGAGGCGATTCGACTGGCCATTGTGACCCTCATTGCCGGTGGTCACCTGCTGGTCGAGGACGTTCCGGGGGTGGGCAAAACAACGCTGGCCCACGCGCTCGCCCGCGCGCTCGATTGCACTTTTCAGCGTATCCAGTTTACGTCCGACCTGCTGCCGTCCGACGTGATCGGCCTTTCCGTCTACAACCAGCACAGCAGCATTTTTGAATGGAAACCGGGTCCGGTTTTCGCCAACGTCGTGCTGGCCGACGAGATCAATCGCACCACGCCCAAAACCCAATCGGCGTTACTGGAAGCGATGGCCGAGCGACACGTGACCGTGGAAGGTAGGACGCACGATTTGCCCGCGCCCTTTATCGTGCTCGCGACGCAGAACCCCATCGAGCATCACGGAACGTACCCGCTGCCGGAGTCGCAGCTCGACCGGTTCATGCTGCGTTTGCGGATTGGCTATCCGGCGCCGGCTGACGAACAAAAGATCCTGCGCGATCGTGAGTTCACGGATCCGTTAAACGATCTCGGACCCGTGATGAGCGCGCGTGAAGTTGTTGAGCTGCAACAGACGGTCGCGAGTGTTGCCGTTGATGATGCACTTGTTCAATACCTGATGCGGATCGTCGCTGCGACGCGTACTTCGGAAATGCTGGATCTCGGCGTCAGTCCGAGAGGAACTCTTTCATTGTTTCGCGCCGCACAGGCTCTCGCGCTCACCGAAGATCGCACCTACTGCATTCCTGACGATATCAAACGACTCGTCGTGCCTGTGTTTGCACATCGCACCGTGGTCAGCTCGCGATTCTCATCGTCGCTGCGCCGCAGTGAAGAAGCCGAAGCCGTCCTTAACGAAATCCTTAAAACTGTTAGTGTTCCGCTGTGACGCCCGAGGTAAAGATCGATCGCACGGCTCCTCAGAAAGCGTCATGGCTGCGTGTGATTCTCGGAACGCTGCTGGTTATTGCGGGGCTGACGTCTGCGCTCGTGACGGTGCTGGCGCGTCGCAATGGTGACAATAGTCTCGCGGGTGTGGCTGCGATCTTGTCGCTGGTGATTGCGTTGCTGCTCACAATTTTTATCGTTCCGCCCCTCGCGCGTTCTGCGCGAGTTGAAGTTGCAAACATCGATTTTCCTTTTGAGCCGACGAGTGGCGGTGGCGTGTTTCTGGTGATCATTATCGTGGTCGGGTTTGCGGCCTGGAACACCGGAAATAATTTGTTGTTCCTCGTGTTTTCACTGCTTTGTTCGACGCTCTTCGTCGGTTGGGTGCATGCGGGCACTTCTTTGCGCGACCTGACTGTCTCGGCCCGTTTTCCGGATCACATCTTTGCGGCGGAGCCGGCGCCCGTGATCGTGACCTTGCGAAACACGAAACGTTTGCTGCCGTCGTTTTCGATCCTGGTCGAAGCGCGTGGTCCAGTTAACGAAGTGGATCCGAAAAAGCGGCGACGTCATGTGAAACGACTGCTCGCGTATTTCAGTTACGTTCCGCATCGTGCGGCTGCGGAACAGCGAGTGGAGCAACTCTTTCCCACGCGCGGGCACGTGCTGATCGATGGGTTTGAGCTCTCGACTCGTTTTCCGTTTGGGTTTTTTCGACGGCGTCGCCGTTTGCGTGCGCGGAACGTGGATATCATTGTGTATCCAAAGCCGGAAGTGATTAGCGACAAGTTGCACTTATTGCCGATGTACGCGGGGCGAATGCCGGCGATGAGACGTGGAGCCGGGCACGATCTGTTTTCAATGCGTGATTATCAGTCGCAGGATGACTTACGTCACATCGACTGGAAAGCGACGGCGAGATCGAGGCGATTGACGGTGCGCGAGTTTACCTCTGAGGATGAGCGGCGCATCACGATCGTGTTGGACACGCGGCTGTCGCATGGCGCGGGCGGTGATCTTCCGGAGCGGTTCGAGCGTGGTGTGGTCCAGGCGGCGTCGCTGATCAAGCACTTCATTGACGAGCGTGCGGAAGTCAGGCTTGTGTTAGGCGACGATGTTGGACCATTTGGCTCGGGAACGGAGCAACTTTATCGCTGTTTGCGAAGGCTGGCACTGGTGACGCTAGCGGTTGGCCCGGGGCCTGGGCTTGAGAACGTTAGTTGGAAGATGGTTGAGCACGATTACGCGATTTTGTTGACTGCCGCCGCGCCTGGATCGATACCTGCAAACATCTGGCGCACGAGCCACGTGATCTACTTGTAAGCACAGAACCGAGCGCGGTAGCGCCGGGTCAATCGTAACAAGGGCGTGTTGAACTGATCACGACCCGGCGCTACCGCGCTCGGTTCTGTGCGTCTTCAGACTGTGACAAAAACTTCTAAATTTCCTCTCTCTCTGATCGGCGTGTGTTTTGTGCTTTCCGGCGCGACGGGACTGATCTATGAAGTCCTTTGGGCGCGGATGCTCGGCCTGGTTTTTGGTGCGACGACGCTTGCCGTCAGTACTGTGCTGGCGGCGTTTATGGGCGGGCTGGCGTTGGGAAGTGCGCTGGCGGGGAAGTTGGCCCAGCGAATCAGGAAGCCGCTGAGCACGTACGGTGTGATGGAGATTGGCATCGCCGTTTACGCGCTGCTCGTACCGCTGCTGTTTCGCTGGATCGATCACGTCTACGTGTTGATCTGGCAGCAACTGCAACCTGGATACTTCACGTTCAGTCTCTGGCGCTTCCTGCTATCTGGTCTCGTGCTGCTCCTGCCGACAACGTTGATGGGCGCAACGCTTCCGGTCCTCACTGTAGCTTTCGTGCGTTCGTCAGATGCAAACTCTGTCACAAAGCTTTACGCGTGCAATCTAGCGGGTGCGATCCTCGGAACGCTCGCGGCGGGATTTGTGTTGCTGCCCGCCCTCGGCGTTCGCATGACCATCGTAGTTGCGGCAGTGCTGAACGTCATCGTCGGCGTGATCGCAATCGTTTTACAGCGCCAGACACAGGCCCGCGCTGAACACCCCGAACATCCTGTCCATCTTGAAAATCCTGAAAATCCTGAAAATCCTGTCAACAGCTTTTGGTACTTCGCAGCGCTTGTATCGGGCTTTGTGACCATCAGCTCACAAGTCTCATGGACGCGCACGCTCACGATGATCATCGGTTCGAGCACGTACGCATTCAGCATCGTCGTCGCATTGTTTTTGATCGGCCTCGCGATCGGCGCCTGGCTGGTTACACGAAAAGATCGCTCGCCACGATTACGTTCAGCGATCCTGAAAGTCGAAGCACTTACAGCGCTCAGTCTGTTGCTCAGCTTGTACGTGCTGAACCAGATTCCGGCCCTCTTGATCAATCTTGGTTTGCGTCTGCACATTTCATCCTGGACCGGACTGCTCGCGCTCCAGATCGTTTCAGCGACGTTGTTGATACTTGTGCCCGCCGTATTGATGGGTATGGTGATGCCTCTCGTGCTGGTTTGGGCCAGCAGCGATCGAACAAGGGCAGTCGCGCAGGTCGGACGCAGTTACGCGGTGAATACGATCGGCGCGATTGCCGGTGCGTTCATTACCGGTTTCATCCTGATTCCCAAAACGAGCACGCGATTCACTTTGTTGTTTGCGGCAATTTGTTGTCTTGTTGTCGCTACGGTCGCATATAAACCAGTTAGTCGCGATCCGGCCCTGAAGCGCAGTCTCGCGATCGGCTTGATACCGGTATTCGTGATCGTGCTTTTCATCGTCGCGCCGCCGATGAATCTTGCTGATCTATCGATCGGGGCGTACGACAGTCTGGTGCGTGTGTTGGCCCAAACTCGCGAAGGCGTGAAGGAAGCTGAAACTGGTCCAAACATACACGAGCTGCTGATGTACGAGGAGGGGCCGACAGCGACGGTTTCAGTTCGTCGAGATCAAAACACGGTTTCGATGGCGATCAACGGGCGCACCAACGCGTCTGACAGTATTTACGACATGCCGACACAGGTGATGCTCGGGCAGCTTCCACTACTGATAGCTCCGAAGATCAACCACGGGTTGATCATTGGTTACGCGACGGGCGTGACAGTTGGTGCGATGTTGCAGAGTCCCGTGCAGTCAGTGACGTGTGTTGAGCTTGAGCCCGGGACGGTGGCGGGCTCGCAGTTTTTCAATCACGTTAACAATCGACCGCTCGACGATCCACGAGCAAGCCTGATCATTGACGATGCGAGGACGTTTCTACGCGTGACGCCGAATCGTTACGACATGATCGTGAGTGAGCCGAGTCATCCGTGGGTGCCGGGCGTGGCGAACTTATTCACGCAGGAATTTTTTGAGCTCGGCCGCGCGCGGTTGAGTGATGATGGGATTTGGGTGCAATGGGTGCAGATCTACCAGCTTTCGACGGAGAGTTTGCGATCGGTGCTGGCGACGTATCAGAAGGTGTTTCCACACGTGCTGGTGTTTCGTGTGGGTGGTTTGAGCAACGGCAAGGATCTTTTGCTGATTGGAAGCAACCGTCCTTTGAATCTCGATCGATTATCTGAGCGGATTCGCGATCCGCGCATGGCGGCAGAGCTCGCGCGTGTCGATTTGAAATCAGAAGCGGATATTCGAGGGTGGTACGTTTGTGATGAGTCGAAGCTTGGACCAGCAGTAGCGGGCGCGAAGATCAACACCGACGACAACATGCACATCGAGATGACCGTCCCACGCGAAGCATTTCGTCCATCAATGCAAACCAACGCTGACTGGATTCAGGCACTCGCACGCTGATTTACCAGATACTCCGCAGCAGCCTCCCCGCTGCGAACACAATCCGGAATTCCTGCACCACGATACGCATTTCCCGCCAATGTCAGACCCGGCAGTTCGCTGACGAGCTTTTCAATCTCACTCACTCGATCGAGATGGCCCACCTCGTACTGCGGCATCGATCTCTCCCACTTCGCCACTTCAATAAAACGCGGATCTTCACGGATTCCTAATAATTCACGCAGATCAGATTCAACTCTCCTCGCCAGCTCCTGTTCATCCAACGCAAATATCTCCGGCTGCAACGCGCCGCCCGCAAACGCTCTCAACAACACATGCCCCTCCGGCGCGCGTCCGGAAAACTTCACGTTGCTAAACGTACACGCAATCAGAGATCTCTTTTCAATGAACGGCACCACAAACCCAAAACCATTCAACGGATGCGCAATCGCCGCGCGCCTGTAACCGAAGTTGATCGTGGCCGTTGACGCATACTTGATTTCTCTCAATTTCTGCGCCAGTTGTTCATGAGTCTCACGCAACAGCGCCGCCGCAACATACGCCGGCACCGCCAAACACACTCCATCCGCCTTGATCTGCTCGTCTTTATCCGTGGTAATCGTCCACCCACGATCGAAGGTGAGTCTTAGCCCCCGAGTGTTCACGCGAAGATCCGCGTTAATCTGCGTTAACAACGCGTCGACCAGCACCTGCATTCCTCGTTTGAACGACACAAATAAACTGTAACGCGCTCCGCTCGTCCCCGTTTTCTCCGCACGGCCCTGCCGCAACATCGCGAGTATCAGGCTCCGATGCTTTTGTTCCATATCCAGAAACCGCGGCAGCGTGGCGCGCAAACTCAGCGTCTCCGGATCGGCAGTGTAGATTCCACCCACCATCGGCTGGGCCATACGCGCGAGCGCCTCGTTACCGAGCCTGCGTCGCACAAAGCTCGCAAGGCTTTCGTCAGTCGAGCCGTTCGTGCTCCTGCGAGGGAGAAGCACGTCGGCCGCCATCCGAAGCTTCCCAGGAATGCTGAAAATATCGCTCGTGATAAACGGCCACATACGCGACGGCGCCATTAACTGAAACCCATCGGGCACCGCGCGCAGACGTCCATCTCGAACGATAAAACTGCGACGGTATTCTTCGTTTGTCTGGATCAGTTCCGACTCGATCCCTAATCGTTTGGCGAGTGCAATTGCGTGAGGCTTTTCCGAGATGAACGAATCTGGACCACGTTCCAGCAGAAATCCATCGCGATACTCGGTTTGGATCGTGCCACCGAGTCGATCTGAAGCTTCGAGGATCGTGACCTGTGCTGCTTGATTGAGTTCAAGAATGCGATGCGCCGCCGCGAGCCCCGAGATGCCGCCACCAATAATGACAATCCTGTTCATCCTGCAAATCTTGTAATCCTGTCTAACTAATACGACAACAATCGGGCGCGCAGATATTCACCGGCACTTCCCCATTAACTTTTTCCATAATCAGCTCCCTAATCATCCGCACAAACGACGGATGCGTTCCCGCCGTTTGCGCGCGCACCATCTTCATCCCAATCTCATCCGCCACCTGTCGCGCCTCGACATCCAGATCGTAAACAACTTCCATATGATCCGAAACAAACCCGATCGGCGCGATCACGATCTCCGTCACACCCTCATCGCGCAACATCCTCAAGTGCTCACTAACATCGGGCCCAAGCCACGGCTGCATCGGCGACCCACTCCGGCTCTGATAAACCATATGCCACTTCTTGACCTGAACCTCTCGCGCAATCAATGCGCCTGTATGCGCAAGCTGCGACGCATAATCACAGTTCACCGCCATCGTCTCTGGAATACTGTGCGCCGTAAACAGAAGCTGTGGATCTTCGAGTTGACTCAGCGCCACTCGAATATGATCGACATTCGCTTCAATAAACAAGGGATGGTTATAGAACACGCGCAACTTCTCAACTCGCGGCGCCTCTGGTCCAACTGCCGCCTGCGCATCGCTGATATTCTGAAGATACTGCCGGCAACTCGAATACGAGCTGTACGCTGACGTCACAAACGCGAGGGCATTCTTGATTCCATCCGCTGCCATTTGCCGCAGCGTGTCAGGCAAGAGTGGATGCCAGTTGCGATTACCCCAGTAGATCGGCAGCCGTGGTCCATGCTGCTCTAATTCCTTTTCGAGCGCGGCAATCAGCTCGCGATTCTGTTGATTAATCGGACTCACACCACCAAATAATTCATAATGCCTTGCGACGCTGAGCATCCGCTCGCGCGGCACATTCCTTCCGCGCAGAACATTTTCGAGGAAGGGAATCACATCATCCATCCCCTCCGGCCCACCAAACGACACTACCAACAACGCATCAAAATCCGTTTTCATCCGTTTAATCCGTGTACCATTTCAACCAACGCGATCACATTCTCGACCGGTGTCTCGGGCAGTATCCCATGGCCTAAATTGAAAATATGCCCAGGTCTTCCATGAGCCTGCTCAATGATCTTTTTAGCCTGCTCCCGCAGCACATCCTGCTTCGCAAACAACACGACCGGATCCAGGTTCCCCATCACCGCGACATCGTGACCGACACGTCGCCAGCCCTCATCCAGCCGCACACGCCAATCCAATCCGATTACATCCCCGCCGGCCTCTCGCATCAATTCCAACAGCGCCGCCGTCCCCGTCCCAAAATGAAGAACCGGCACACCCTTCGTGACGTTCTCGATCACACTCTTCGTGTGCGGCAACACAAACTCACGATAGTCATCAGGACTCAAACAACCCACCCACGAATCAAACAACTGCACCGCCTGCGCCCCCGCCTCAATTTGTGCATTCAGATATTTCACGAGCGCTCTCGAAATCAACGCCATCATCGCGTGCCACGCACCCACGTCGTCATACATCAACCGCTTCGTGTGTACATAATTCTTCGACCCGCTACCCTCAGTCATGTAAGACGCGAGCGTAAACGGCGCCCCACAAAACCCAATCAACGGAACATCCGGCTTGAGCGCACTCCTTGTCTGCCTAATCGCCTCATAAACAAACTCAAGCTCGCCTGGATCCTCCAGCTCCCTCAATCGATCAACATCAGCAGGCCTCCGCACCGGATTATGAATAACCGGCCCCTCACCTTTCGCAAACTCCAGCTCGATCCCGAGCGGCTCGAGTATCAGCAGAATATCGGCAAAGATAATCGCTGCATCGACACCCAACCTCTCAACCGCCGTCACCGTCACCTCCGCCGCCAACGCCGGATTCTTGCAAAGCTCAAGAAACGTCGTCTTCTCCCTTACCTCCCGATACTCGCGCATGTACCTTCCCGCCTGCCGCATGAGCCAGATCGGTGTGTAGGGCGTGCGCTCCCGCCGGCACGCCCGCATAAATGGACTGTCGTGTAGTGATTGAGTCAAAGGAAGTTGATTATATATTTGTTAGGACGTGACCTAAAGCGGCTTCAACGAAAACTCATCGGCAGAGAAGAGGCCGTCCGGATCGAGCTCCCCTTTGATTCTTCGCAACCGGTCATACTTTTCCTGGCTGTCGTAGAAGTAGGGCCACACTTTTTCCAGCACGCGCTCACCAAACGTGTATGCAAACATCCGCATATCCGCATCGGCGAAAGCCTTTTGCCCGATGAACACATCGTCATTCTTCTGCTGCCACTGCTCCGCATTCGAGCGCTCGTCGCCGCAGAACCAGTCATCCGAATAGAAATCGTCGTGACCCATAGCGAAAGCTTGTTTGCGCCACGAATACGCCGTGATTCCCGCTTTGTCGTTCTCCGCCACGGCGCCACCCGCGTAGATCTGCATTTGCGAGACGAGGTGCTGGCAGAGAGACGTGGGGAAGGACATGATCTCATACATACGCTCGGTATACTTCTCGGCAAATCCAGCCGGTAGGTCCATCGTCACTCGAGCACGCTTCACGAACGGATAATTCATCTCGCGATCCTGCGTCATGATGAAATACTTCGTGATTCCTTCGGAGACAGCCATGGGCTTTCGATGGGCCACCAGTGGATCTCCAACAGCCGATACGAACGACTCGAACCACTGATCGTCGAACTGTTTGTTCGGGTCTTTGTGCGTATAACACATCCACATCTGGATCATAGGCGGAAGGGGAAGCGAAATACCGTCGTGTGCTCGCATGCCGTCGCGGACTGCCCGCATAGTTATCGCAGTCTTAATCTCGTCGGAGAACACATTCGTCCACCCGTAACCCGTGATGGTTAGCATAAATTCGTAGTCGGATGGAACCGTTCCGTCTGCGCACAGTTTGGTCAGCTCTTCCATCCGGCGCACCACTGCTTCCATCTTCTCCTTCGACCAAAGCCACACGAACGAGTAGCACATGGATTTAGGGGGAATCTCGTCGCGTATTGGACGGAATTCCCAATGTGTCACGATCCCGAAGTCTCCTCCCCGCCCTCCTCCCAACACGGCGTAATATACATCGTCGTTGTGCTGCGTCGTCTTGCCTGCTTCCGGCCGCACGATGTGTTCTTTTTGGCCGCTGGCGAGAATAATGTCGAAGGCGAGTACGTGATCCGCGAGGATGCCATGGCTGCGCGCCACTATCCCCCACCCGCCGGTGTGTACATGACCGCCGAGGTGCACGTGTGCGCACATTCCCATCGGCAGGTAGATCCCGTTCGTGTTGTTTTGCCCGGCCCAATCACCTAAGGCGTGGCTGACTCCGCAGCGCAGCACGTTTTTATCACCATCATAATTGTACTCCGTAAAAGTCTCGCTCAAGTCGAGCTGCATATTGACTGGTGCGGTAGACGAGTATCCGCAGTATTGATGGCCTCCGGTGCGCACGGCGATCTTCATGTTGAGCTCGCGACACAGTTGGATTGCTTTCTGAATATCCTCTTCATTAAATGCATAGAGAATGATACGAGGAGAAACGTCCGGTTCTGGGAATGAGGTGGTGGCGTACTGCTGTCTTTTCTCTGTGTACTCGACGTCGCCGATGATGAACCACTGTCCCATGAAGGCGAGCGCATTCGCCTTTGCTCTCAGTTCTTCCAGTTCCTGCTTGTGCTGTTCGACGTATTCTTTGATGAAGTCCGAACAGTCCAGAGTGATTTCTATGTCCATTGAGGTTTTTCCTTATTCTGCGGTTATACCTTTCCGGGAAGGTTGAGGATTGGGGGTTGACTTCTTTTCGAGGCGAGCGACGACCATAGCACAAAAATTTCGGTTGTGTCGCTAAATGATCTGAGTTGTGTCACGCGGAATGTATTTCAACGCGCAGATTGCTTCAAGGATCTGTTGGATCACTTCCAGGCTCTGCTAAGTCCTGTCTCGGATTTGAGCGACGCCCATCGTGGATTTTTGAAATGCTCACGGGATCCACGAAGTCCTATCTGAACTTGCGCAGATATCATTTTTCGGTGGTGAGAGAACCTATAAGGGCGCTCGTCAAAGCCCACATAGGATCTCGGCCGACCCGAATAAGCCCCCCTCGATCCCACATTTCATCGCGTAATCCCAATTAGTTTCTGTGGCGGTTCAGATATGGTATTGATCACGGCGACATATCTTCCCGCGAATACCACTAAAAATTTTGCAGCGGAAAGAAGATAGAGCCGCGGATTTTCACGGATGAACGCGGATCTGATCTGCGTTCATCCGCGTTCATCCGCGGCTAAATGATATGAGTTAGGACGTGACGGCTCCTGCGAGCAATTCGCCTTCGACGACTGCGATCTGAGCGTCAACCATTCCGAAGATGTTCAACTCACCGCAGCGAGTGAAGGCAAAGTGCTTCACCGTGTTTGCCAGTGCTTCGGGTTCGTTGGAGTTTTGCATCGTTCCCATGAGCACAAACAATGCGGCCGCTGATTCATTACCAGCCCCACAGATGATTCCTGCCAGCGCCTCGATCTTTTCTCTTGAATCACCTTTGCTGATGCTTTCACCTGCTTCGTCGCGGCGCACGACTTCAGCAAGCCACGGATCGTTTTGTTCTAATGCGTGACGGAGAGTCGCGCGGCTCTGCGGATCGAGCGACTCATCGTTTAAGGCTGACTGCGCTCTCTGTTTGAGAGCATTCATTATAGTTGCGGTTCGGGTTGTTCGGTTTACGTGAGATGTTGCTTGGCGCGCTGTTGCGCTACTATGACGTTCCATGGTCTTCACCTTTCTTTGGAAGGTTGAGGTCCTAGGGTCGGCTTTGTGATGGCGTCACAAGTCGGCCCGCTTCTTTGTGTGGAGGGGTTCGAGGACCATAGCATAAAAATCTTCGGTTGTGTTGCTGAAATGCAGACTCAACCAAGGCAAGCGATGCGATAGTAATAGTTTAAACAGACTGGACGCGCTGTAGTTGTGAAGGCGTATAATACCGGCGGAACAGTGGGTGACGTCATGATGGAAATAACAATGAAGCTGGACGAAGGCGTTTTTTCGGCTCTCCGGCGTTCTCCGGACGAGTTCGCGAATCAGATGCGTCTCGCGGCTGCAATCCACTGGTACAAGCGTGGCGAAATCTCTCAGGAAAAAGCAGCACAAGTTGCCGGACTGGATCGCACTGATTTTCTCCTCGCACTAGCGCGTGAAGGCGAAGATGCCTTCGTCGTCGACTTCGCCGATTTAGACAGAGAACTCAGCCGTGGCTGAATCTGCCGTTGTTAATGCATCTCCTCTCATATTTCTCTCCCGGGCAGGACTCTTCAATCTACTCCAACTAGTTTCTTCCGAAGTAATTGTTCCCGAAGCGGTCGCCATTGAAATTGAGGTCCGAGGCGAGAGTGACCAACTGCTCAGGCTTTAGCAACGACTTCGTGGCTTGTGGTTACTCAAACACCTCCAATCCCACCGCAAATTCAAGCTTGGGATTAGGACCAGGCGAATCCGCCGTACTCGCATGGGCTCACACTCATGTAGGCTCTGAAGCAATCATCGACGACTTGGCCGGAAGGCGGTGCGCAGCAGCTTTCAATATTCCGGTGCGCGGCACTCTCGGCTTAGTGTTGACAGCGAAGCAGCGTGGTCACATTTCTTCAGCGCGTGAGCTTCTCTACCAACTGCGCCAAGCTGGAATGTATTTGTCCGACCAGGTGTTGAATGAGGCGTTGGCAAAAGTAGGAGAGTAGACGTGCATCATTTCGAATGGAGTAAATGAAGATAATAAACAGTTCGTTGTAAGATAAGCCGACAGACTCTGATTTTCAAAGGGTAACCTCCATGCCCGGTAACTCAAAACCTTCCAAAGCACGCAGCGGCGTTTTTATCTCTTACGCGCGCAGCGATGGGGAGGAGTTTGCTGACCGTCTTCGCCAGCGTCTTGAAAGTGAAGGGATTCCGCTCTGGCAGGATCGCGTTGGCATGGAAGGTGGGCGTGACTGGTGGTTGCAGATCACCGAGGCGCTTGATCAGGTCGAGTTCATGGCGCTGGTGATCACGCCGAATGCGCTGAACTCCGACACGGTTCGAAAGGAATGGCGCTACGCGCGGCAGCAAGGCGTCTGCATCTATCCGATCAAAGGTGCGCCCGATCTCAATTTCGAAAGCTTGCCGCGCTGGATGCGAAGCGTGCATTTCTACGACCTCGACCGTGAGTGGCAGAAGTTCGTCAACGACCTCAACACGCGCTGCCAGCAGAAACGCGTTCCGTTTATGGTCGGAGATCTGCCTGAAGGTTTCGTGCGGCGGCCAGGCGAGTTCGATCAACTCCTCCAGTTTCTTGTAAATGACCAGCGCGAAGAACCCGTGGCCATCACCGCCGCGCTGAGAGGTGCGGGAGGTTATGGAAAGACCACGTTGGCAAAAGCGCTATGTCACGATGAGCGCGTTCAGGATGCCTTTGATGACGGCATTCTCTGGGTCACGCTCGGTGAGAGTCCGGGCGACTTAACCGGTCGGGTTGAAGATCTGATCGTCACACTCGGCGACGAGCGGCCAGGTTTTACAACGCTCGACGCAGCAGTCAATCGCCTGAAAGAACTGCTCGTGGATCGCGACATTCTGATCGTCATAGATGACGTTTGGGACCGCGCTCATCTCAACCCGTTTATCCAGGGCGGGCCACGTTGCGCACGCCTGATCACGACGCGGAACCTCGACACGCTGCCGGCGGGAGCCGCAAAGGTGCGGGTCGATGCGATGCAGCAGGACGAGGCGACGGCAATGCTCGCCGCTGGTTTGGACCACGACGAAGAACTGCGACGTGATCTGACGAAGCTTGCGTCACGTTTGGGTGAGTGGCCGCTGCTGCTGAGGTTGGTCAACAGCGCTTTACGAAGTCGGATCGAGAACGATCATCAATCGCCGCGCGATGCAATTAAGTGGATCAACAGAGCTCTCGATAAGCGCGGACTCGCTTATTTCGATGCGCGCAATTCAGACCAACGTCATCAGGCTGTGGTGAGGACAATTGGCGTCAGTCTTGATCTATTGAGCGCGCCAGAAGGCGAACGTTATGGCGAGCTCGCGATCTTTCCAGAAGACGTCGAGATTCCCCTCGCTACGTTGGAAAAATTATGGGCCAAGACCGGCAGCTTTGATGAATTCGATACCGAAGAATTGTGCAGCCGTCTGAACCGCTTTTCTCTGTTGTGGAGCTACGACGCCAGCCGGCGACGCATCAGGTTGCATGACGTCGTACGCAAGTTCTTGATCGAACAACAGGGCGACAAGCTGCCGTCAATCCACGCGCAATTACTCGCTGCTCATAGGTCAGTGACTTGGTCCGAAATGTCACCCGAGGAGCCTTATCTGTGGGATCACCTTGTGCATCATTTGGTCGAAGCTGGTCGCGGGGATGAGTTGGTGGCCACGGTCAAAGAGTGGCGTTATCTGGTTATGAAAACGTTGCTTCGCAAGTCGCTCGCAGTCGAGGCGGACTTGCTTGCTGCGGAGAAGATCGTTGGTGACGATGAATCGCTGCGGCTGTTGCGGCGCAACTTTGTGAATTCCGGTCATCTTTTGAATCAGTGTGAGAAGAGAGAAGACATTAAAGCTACGCTGTTTTCGCGCCTGCAACATCTGAACGACTTAAGGCCACTTACGACAAACTTGGAACAGCATCTGAAACGGCCGTGTGTTTTGCCCGCCAGCACGCTGCCGGACTTGCCGCATCCAGCCCTTGTGCGTACGCTGAGCGGTCATGCCGGTTTGGTGACAGGCTGCGCAGTGAGCGCGGATGGGGCGACGATCGTCTCGGCTTCGCATGACAAAACGCTGAAGGTGTGGGATGGGCGGAGTGGTGTTGAGCTCTTCACGCTGAGCGGTCATGCGGCTTGGGTGAATGACTGCGCAGTGAGCGCGGATGGGGCGACGATCGTCTCGGCTTCCACTGACAAGACGCTGAAGGTGTGGGATGGGCGGAGTGGTGCTGAGCGCTTCACGCTGAGCGGTCATGCGAAGGAGGTGACAGACTGTGCGGTCAGCGCGGATGGGGCGACGATCGTCTCGGCTTCCGAGGACCAGACGCTGAAGGTGTGGGATGGGCGGAGTGGTGCTGAGCGCTTCACGCTGAGCGGCCATGCGAAGGGGGTGACTGGCTGTGCGGTGAGCGCGGATGGGTCGACGATCGTCTCGGCTTCCGGTGACCAGACGCTGAAGGTGTGGGATGGGCGGAGTGGTGCTGAGCGCTTCACGCTGAGCGGCCATGCGGCTGGGGTGAGAGGCTGCGCGATGAGCGCGGATGGGTCGACGATCGTCTCGGCTTCCGCTGACCAGACGCTGAAGGTGTGGGATGGGCGGAGTGGTGCTGAGCGCTTCACGCTGAGCGGCCATGCGGCTTGGGTGAGAGGCTACGCGGTGAGTGCAGATGGGGCGACGATCGTCTCGGCTTCCTATGACCAGACGTTGAAGGTGTGGGATGGGCAGAGTGGTGCTGAGCGCTTCACGCTGAGCGGCCATGCGGCTGGGGTGAGAGGCTGCGCGGTGAGTGCGGATGGGGCGACGATCGTCTCGGCATCCGATGACCAAACGCTGAAGGTGTGGGATGGGCGGAGTGGTGAGCGCTCCACACTGAGCGGCCATGCGGAGAGGGTGATGGGCTGCGCGGTGAGCGCGGATGGGGCGACGATTGTCTCGGCTTCCGATGACCATACGCTGAAGGTGTGGGATGGACGGAGTGGTGCTGAGCGCTTCACGCTGAGCGGCCATGCGGAGAGGGTGATGGGCTGCGCGGTGAGCGCGGATGGATCGACGATCATCTCGGCTTCCTATGACCAGACGCTGAACGTGTGGGATGGGCGGAGTGGTGCTGAGCGCTTCACGCTGAGCGGTCATGCCGGTTTGGTGACTGGCTGTGCGGTAAGCGCGGATGGGGCGACGGTCGTCTCGGCTTCCGAGGATCAGACGCTGAAGGTGTGGGATGGGCGGAGTGGTGCTGAGCGCTTCACGCTGAGCGGCCATGCTGATGGGGTAATTGGCTGCGCGATGAGCGCTAATGGGGCAACGATCGTCTCGGCTTCCTATGACCAGACGCTGAAGGTGTGGGATGGGCGGAGTGGTGCTGAGCGCTTCACGCTGAGAGGCCATGCGGCTTGGGTGACTGGCTGTGCAGTGAGCGCGGATGGGGCGATGATCGTCTCAGCTTCCGAGGATCAGACGCTGAAGGTGTGGGATGGGCGGAGTGGTGCTGAGCGCTTCACGCTGAGCGGCCATGCTGATGGGGTGAGAGGCTGCGCGGTGAGCGCGGATGGGGCGACGATCATCTCGGCTTCCTATGACCAGACGCTGAGAGTGTGGGACGCGCGCCCCGGAGAGTGCGTGGCGAGGCTAGACGTCGATGGTCCCTTATATGGCTGTGCCTGCTCCGCCGATGGTGAAATAATCGCAGCAGTCGGTGCGCGCGGACTCTACTTCCTCCGTCTCGTCCGCTAAGTTGTATCCGCAGATTACGCAGATTACACAGATCTGTGTAATCTGTGGATACCGATCTGTTAACGCTCGAACATTTCCGAACGTCAACACGTTAACCGCAACGAATCTCCCCGTTCGGGTCACTAACAAGCAGGTCATCGCTCGAAAACTTGGTGCAAAACAGGGTTCGGGAATACAATACCCGCCAAAATGCCGCAGTTTGTCTGGCCGGGCAGATTATTGCCACAATCCTCCGGCTTGCGGTGTTTGCATCGTTGAGAGAGCGGTGATAGATGAACGGACAAGCTAGAGCTTTGATCGATTCCATGTCTAACGACTTCGGAACTGAAGCGGTAGGTCTGCTCAGTTTCGACGAAGCGTTTACCCTCCATCACCGCGCCGTTTTTAGGACGGCAAGAGCTGTCGTTCGCGATTCAGCCCTGGCTGAAGACGTGACGCAGGAAGTGTTTCTACGACTTTATCGCAATCTCAACTCCACCCCGGGCGAGGAACTGCTCCGGGCGTGGCTGCTGCGCGTGACTCTGAACGTGGCGCGAAACACCTTGCGGGGACAAAGCCGCTCGATGGTTCGCGATAACGAGTATCACAAGAGTACCGCCGATGGCTTCTTTGTCGAGGCCCCGGAAGAAGACTTCGAACGCCGCCAGGCAATCGAAGAAGCTCGCCGCGCCCTCGACAAAATCAAAGAGCCGATGAGAAGTTGCCTGTTGCTCAAACAACAGGGACTCTCATACCGCGAGATCGCCACCAGTTTGTCGCTCAAAGAGACAAACGTCGGCAGCCTCGTGGCGCGCGGGCGCAAAGAGTTTGCGAGGGTTTACGGTAAGATCGGAGGCAAACCATGACACGGTGTTTGGACGAGGGCAAGCTGCAAAGCTATTTCGACGGTGAGCTTTCCATCGAGATGTTGGAGAGCGTCACGACGCATCTTGCTTCATGTGTGACTTGTGCCGCGGCGGCGCGCGAACTGGAAGAGGAGTCGGCATTCGTTATGTCGGCACTAGGCGCGGAGTTTGAGGCGAGCGTGCCGACCGAGCGCCTGCGCGAACGCATCAACGAGGCGGTTGTAGGTGATCGTCTCGCACTCGCGCAATTAACACAGAAAGCAACACAAAAAGCCGGCGGTCTGGCAGGATTCTTCTCCGGTCTACTCAATTTCGGAACACAGCGCACTCTCGGTTATGCGAGCCTCGCGGTCATGTTGGCGTTTGCCGCAATCATGGGCGTAGTGAAGATGAGGACTACGACCACGCCTCCGCAAGTGGATCAGACGAGTGCTGAGGCCGGCAACAAACAACAACCCGCCAACAGTGCAGTTGCGCAAGCATCTCCGGATCGAGCCGCAGACGAAATTCCAGAAGTTAAGCTTCCCGTACGCGAAACACCGAAGAGTTATGTGCCTGTTCGTTATAACAAAGCTGTCCCTGCGACTCCCAAGCCTGCTCAGGTAAAACTTATTCCGGGTGAGCGCTCATACCTGCAAGCCATCGCGCGGCTGGATTCAACAATTAAGTCGAACAAAAAGAGCATGAGACCTGCACTGCAGGTTGAGTTTGAACGCAATCTCGCAGTGGTCGATCGCGCTATCGCAGCCACTCGTAGCGCAGCCAAGAGCAATCCAAATGATCCCGACGCGGCCGATTTCATGTTTGCGGCTTATCAAACCAAAGTAGACTTCCTCAATACGATTGCTGACGCCCGTGTCGGTGGAGGTCGCGGACACTGAAAGGCCGGCCTAAGTTGACAAAGAAGTTGTTTGCAGTTTGGGCAGTAATCGGCCTCCTTCTCTCTCTGGCAGGTTCCACCGCCGCTAACGAAATCCCCAATCCCCAACCAGGCGAAAAGATTGACCGCTCAATGACGGTCGATCCGCAAGCGATCGTCACACTTTGTGTGGCTTCGGGCACGTTGAAGGTGCGTGGCTGGGACAAGGACGAGATTCACGTTCGCTCGCTCGACGCCGCGCAGATCGATTTCAAACGCATCGACAAAGTTAAAGATCCGGCGAAGCCCGCAGCCCGCATTGACGTGATGGTGTTCGATCGATCTGCTGCCGCGAGGCCAAGGCTCGACTGCCAGGCACTCGCAAGCGTGGAAATGGACGTGCCGGCAGGTGCGACCGTGCAAGTGCAAACACGCGACGGCGATATCACAATCGCTGGAGTCGCAGGAGCTTACGCGGGTTCGCAAAACGGCGACATCATGATCGAGCGCGTCACGAAGCTGGTTGAAGCGGGAAGTGTCGGCGGCAGTATTTTTCTGAAGGACTCGAGTGGTCGCGTGAGTTTGAGCTCGGCGGGCGGGGTTGTCGAGGTCATAAATGTCAGGCCGTCGGCGGATGAAGATACATTTGAAGTCGGGACGGTGAGTGGCGATATTCAATTGAGCCGGGTAAGTAGTCCGAAAGTAACGGCCAAGACCGTGAATGGGACGGTTACGATGACAGGGCCGCTGACTAAAGCGGGCTTCTACAGTTTTACGAACATCGCCGGTGACGTGGTTTTAGGGATGCCGCACGACGCGTCATTCCGTTTGAATGCAAAGGTTTCAGAGAAGCACGACATCGTTTCGGATTTCGCGTTGAAATACTTGAACGAACCGCCAACGCCGCCACCTGCAAAGCCAGCCAAAACTCCGGAAGCTAAGGGGAAAGTATTGCCGCGTACTGGACCAGTCGTGGCGCCGATCATGGTTGAAAAGCCTATGGTAGCCATACAGCATGTTTTGCGAGTGAGCGCCATCTGCGGAACCGGCGACGCCACCATCTCGATCGCTTCCTTCGGCGGCACTGTCCGCCTGAAGAAAATCTAGCCGCAAAAAGGCACAAAAGCACATAAAGGAAGAGATCTGGCAGTCAAATTCATTTGACCCTTCTCCGCAGTCTATTTGTCCTTTTGGTGCCTTTTTGCGGCTAAAATTTTTTCTTGCCACAACCTTTCCGGGGCCGGTGTATTGACTATAGAGCAACGCAGAAGGGCCGGGGGCGGTTGGAACTAGTTACTTCAGAACTGACTGCTCTCGGCCTTAAAAGTAAGAGGACAAGGGAATGAGAAGCACGGGACGACACAGCGAAAAATCAGGCTACCTCGTGATACTGCTTTTGGTGGTGGGCCTGACCGCATTCTCGCACTCCATGAAGGAGTTGACGGAAATCCACCTGTTGACGCTGGATGCGAGCCGGCTAGTCGCACAATGGTCCGGCAACGTCACCCCCGCTGAAATCCCCCAAGTCCCGCAGATCGCGCAGACAGTAATAAGAATCGAAAAGCACAAAAGTTGTGAGAGTAAACAGTCGGCCCCCGCAGTTGAACTTCCCTGGTTAACGGAATCGAGCGCCGTAGCGCCGGTTCGTAAACAAATCAAGATCGAAAGACCGAAGCGACCCGCTATCCCCAGCGAAGCTCAACTCGCGAAGCTGAAAAAACTCCAACGCTTTGACATCGATGCAGACGCGTTCGAAGTACGCGTACCGACTGTTCAGCTTCCCGATGCGGATGAGTTTCCCGCGCTTACGTTTAAGACGAAGACCCGCAAGCCCGGTACATTCAGGATTAACCCTCGCGATCGTGAGATGCTTTTGAAGACGCTGAATCGTAGTATTAATCTACGCATTGCCAGTTAATAACCTTTTAACAGGAAACGAAAAGATAATGATTAGGAAAAGCCTCATTAGTATAGTTCTGCTGACTGTCGCCCTGGCCACGAACGGCGCTGGACCAGCAGCCGCAAGTGCGCTCCAGGAACTCAGGCCTGTGCCGTCTGTTTCAACAGCCGATTCGACCACCGCTGTCGGCGAGACAGGTGAGGAGTTGCGCGAAGAGTTTCACCAGACGTACCCGCTGTCGCCTACCGGTCGTATCAGTCTCGAAAACATCAACGGCGGCGTGCAGATCAAAGTCTGGGACCAGGCCTCAGTACAAGTTGACGCAATTAAAAAAGCATATCGCCAAAACCGGCTCAACGAAGCGAAGATCGAGGTCAACGCAACCCAGGAAAACATCAGGATCAAAACCGAGTATCCATACGAGAACCAGACCTTCCGCAGTGGCGAGGGACGTTACGATAACCCGGCGATAGTCGAGTATTCGCTGACTGTGCCGCGCAAAGCCGTCCTGGAGTCGATCGAGATGGTGAACGGCTCAATCGACATCGACGGCGTTGAAGGCCGTGTCAAAGCCACTTCGATTAACGGTCGTGTAAATGCGCGTGGTCTCGTCAATGAAGTGCGGTTGTCAACCATCAATGGCCAACTGATCGCGACGTTCACTCAGCTCGACGAAACGAAGCCGATTCAACTGAATTCAGTCAATGGAAGTGTTGCGCTCGTCATTCCATCCAACGCTAATGCTTCGATTCGTGCGAGCACGGTCCACGGGGGAATCACCAACGATTTCGGATTGAAGGTGAAGCACGGCGAATATGTGGGTCACAGCCTGGACGGCCAGATCGGAACCGGTGGCCCACGCATCAGGCTGGACAACGTCAACGGCGGAATCAAAATCACGCACGCTGAAGACGGATTGCCGGTGAGCCCGGCAGCGTCCCTCCAGGGCGAGGCAGCCGTCCGCGAAACCGAAAGAGTCATTGAGGAGGATGTGAGCAACGCAGTCCAAGCCGCGGAGGCTGCACACGCAGCTCGTGCGCGCATTGAGACCGGGCGTGCCGCGCGTCAGGCCCAGCGCGAAGCGCAACGACAGGTCGATCAGTCGCTGCAAGAAGCGCAGCGTGAGATCGAAGCTGCGCAGCGCCAGATCGAGCGCGAACGCGTGCGGGCAGAACGAATCGAAGTTCGGACGAAAGTCATCGCACGCGGCAGTGGCGGTTACAACAGTGAGCGATTCACTGCCAAGGAAACGAAAACGTTCGCCGTTGGCAGTGCGCCGCGAATTACCTTGAGCACATTCGACGGTCAGGTGACCATTCACGGCTGGGACAAGCCGGAAGTGACGTACACTGCGACCAAAGGCGCAGCGGACGAGGAAACGCTGAAACAGATCTCGATCCAATCGCAACAGCAGGGTGACGCAATCGCGATCAATACCATCAACACCGAGGACGTCAACGGCCGCGTGAACTTCGATGTTTACGTGCCGCGTCAAGCGACCTTGCACGTTTCGTCAGGTGACGGCGCGCTGAACCTCGATGGAGTTACGGGACAAATCACGCTGCGCTCGGGCGACGGTCCGATTGAAGTCGCTAATGGTGGTGGACAGCTTCAGCTAAACACCGGCGACGGTAGGATTCGCGTCATCAAGTTTGAGGGACAGGTCGATGCGCGCACCGGCGACGGCGCGATCGCGCTCGACGGCAATTTCAACGCGGTGTCGGCGAGAACGGGCGACGGTGAGATTTCCCTGACAGTTCCGGCTGGCTCAAGTTTCACCATCGAAACGAATTCCATGGAAGACCTTGCTAACGAGGGTTTTGTTGTCAACGAAGACGTCACGCCCTCTCCACGCGTAAAGCGCTGGAGGATCGGTAACGGCGGCAAGGTATTTATTCTCAAGACTGGCGAGGGGAAGATCCTCCTGCGACCCCGCCAGTAAGAGAACTCATCCACAGATTACACAGATTCGCTACAACAATCTGCGTAATCTGTGGATAGGATCTGCGAGCTCTGGAAGATTCTTTGGACCGCGTGCGTCCAAATGAGCGGTAACCTTTCGAGCAGCTTTCTTAAAACTGCGAACAGGGAAACGTTTTCATGAAGGCCGCATTGCTCTGCACTGCTCTGATCTTTTTGTGCTGCCTCGCGGCGTATTCTCAATCTCTCTCTCCCGAGGCGCCGCCCGGCGTCAAAACCGGTAAAGCCGCTCTTGCCCTTCCCCCCGAAAAAGCCAACCCCGTAAAAGCAGTCCTCTTCGCCAAGCCGCCAGTGATCGATGGAAAACTCGATGACGAAGTGTGGAAAACCGCGGTCTTATTAAAAGACTTCTACCAGATCCAACCCGGCGACAATCTCATCCCCGAAAATCGCACCGAAGTACGAATCGGTTACGACGCGCGCTTCCTCTACCTCGCCTTTCACTGTTTCGACGATCCCGCAAAAGTTCGCGCGAACATCCCCAAGCGCGACCAAATCTGGGACGACGATTACGTCGGCATTCTCTTCGACACCTTCAACGATCAGCGACGCGCTTACGAGTTTGACTTCAATCCTCTGGGCGTGCAGGCCGATGGAATTTGGACTGAAGGCCAGGGCGAAGATTTCAGTCTCGATCTCGTCATGGAGTCGAAGGGCATGGTCACGACCGACGGCTACACGATCGAGGTCGCGATCCCGTTCAAGTCGTTGCGCTACGTCGCCGGTAAAGACAAGTCGTGGGGCATTCACTTCTGGCGTCGCACGAAGCGTTTGAACAATTCGCTCGACATGTGGATTCCGATGGACCGCGACAAGAACAGTTGGCTCGCACAAGCGGGACACCTCACCGGTCTCGAAGGTCTTTCTACGGAACGAACCCTCGAGCTGATTCCGAGTTTGACCATTTCAGAAACCGGCAAACGAAAAACTGCGCTCCCGTTCAATGCGCGTGCGGGAACTCCCGATCTCGGACGCTTTGTAAACGAACCCGTAGATTTCGATCCCGGCTTGACTGGCAAATACACGCTCACGCCGACAGTCACGCTCGACTTCACGCTGAATCCCGATTTCGCACAGGTCGAGTCAGACCAGTTAGTCGTGACAGCAAACCAGCGGTTTCCGATCTTCTTCGAAGAGAAGCGACCGTTCTTTCTCGAAGGCATCGACATCTTCCAGACGCAGATCTCCGCGGTCCATACACGCGCGATCGTCGATCCCGATTACGCCGTGAAACTAACCGGCAAGGTTGATCGAAACACGTTCGGTTTAATACTCGCTTCTGACAACGCTCCCGGAAACTTCACCGAAGACGATCGCACCAACCCGGACGTCTTTCCCGGCATTCAACGCTTCGTCGACAAGAATGCCGCGGTTGGCATCCTGCGGTTGAAGCGCGACGTCGGCAAGTCAGATTCGTTTATCGGTTTTCTCTCGACTTACCGTCGCTTCGTCGACTCGTATAACGAGCTCGGTGGGTTTGACGGTCGGTTTCGTATCGACAAGCAAACGACGTTTAGTTGGCAAGTGCTCGGCACGCACAGCCGTCACCTGTTTTTCTTTCCCGAAGAAGGTGAGCTTCGCGACAGCAAACAGAACGGTTTCAGTTACGCGCTCGACTACAACCAGAGTGGCCGTCACTTCGGTCACCAGTTCACGATGGTGGGCCGCACGCGTTACTACGTCGCTGACGTCGGCTTCAATCGCCGGCCCAACACCAATAACCCAAACTGGTTCATTCGGTACAACTCCGAACCGAAACCCAAAGCCAAACTGATCTCGTGGCGAGTCTACACAGACTTCAACGCCAACTTCGACTGGCAGGGGCGTTCGCAAAACTTCAACAACGAAACGCAGGTCCAGTTTCAACTGCCCGCGCAGACGTATTTCGGCACTGGTGTGGATAAAGGCTATGACCGTGTTTTCGAAAGCGAGTTTGGACCAAAGCGACAGGCAGGATCAGATTGCGTGGTCCAGAACACGTGTACGTTTGCTGGTGAGGATAACGAGCGATCGTCGCCGACGACGGGCTTGTACGTCTTTGGAGGCTCGTCGCCGAGCAAGAAGTACAACTTCAATTTCTTTTTGCTTCGTGTTTGGGGGTCGATGGATTTCGATTTTGGCGCGGGACCGAAATATCCGCGCGTGAGTCCGCCCGCGCTTACAGCCAGAGATGCGCTTGAGGCTGGTCTGTGCAACACGATTCCGCTGCCGGCTGTGTGTCGATCACCACAGGATCCCGGGCCGGGCGACTTCTGGCACTTCGATGGCGGCATCTCTTATCAACCGACAAGCGCACTGAACGCGAGACTGAGTTATACAAAAGAAAGGCTCACACGCTATGATACGGGCCGGATCGCGTTCGATGAAAACATCATCTCGCTCCGCACCACGTACCAGTTCACACGCTTCCTTTTTGCACGCGGCCGCATCGACTACGACTCGTTAGCTTCCAACGTCAAAGGGCAGTTTTTGCTGGGTTGGACACCCAATCCGGGAACGGCGTTCTACGCCGGATACAACGATGATTTGAATCGTAATGGATTTAGTCCGTTTACCGGGCAACTTGAGCCAGGTTTAAGGCGTAATGGAAGAACATTTTTTATAAAGATGTCCTACCTCTTCCGGCGCAGTTTTTAGGTCGTCGTAATTAAATACAGAACCGAGCGCGGTAGCGCCGGGTCGATGTTAACCATCACGTACTGTGAATACCGAGTATACCCGGCGCTACCGCGCTCGGTTCTGTGCTATTTATGAGAATTAACTATCTCCCACTTCTATTTATCCTTTGCGTCGCACTGTGTGCGAATGCTCAGACGCCCGAAAAATCACAGCCCGTCACGATCCCGAAGTTTGAGAAACCTCCCACGATCGACGGTAAGCTCGACGAAGAAATCTGGCAAAAAGCCGCCGTGCTGAAAGACTTCTACCAGATTCAGCCCGGCGACAACACACCACCTTCCAAACCAACCGAAGTCCTGCTCGGTTTCGATCCGCAATTTCTCTACATCGCTTTCAAAGCCACTGACGAGCCCGACAAGATCCGCGCGACCGTGGCCAAACGCGACAACATCTTCAACGACGACTACGTCGGCTTCATGCTCGACACCTTCAACGACAAGCGCAAAGCCTTCGAAAGTCTTTTTTAATCCATTTGGCATTCAGGGCGACGGCATCATCACCGAAGGACGTGGCGAAGACTTCAGTGTCGATCTGCTGATGGATTCGAAGGGCATCATCCATGAGACCGGCTTCAATGTTGAGATGCGATTCCATTCAAGTCGCTGCGCTTCGAAGCCGGCAAGGGAAAACTCTGGGGCGCATTTCTTTCGTCGCATTCAGCGTTTTGAGCGCGAGCTCGATTCGTGGATGCCAATGTCGCGCAGCATCGACAGCAACCTGAGCCAGGCGGGCCATCTGACAGGTCTCGAAGATATCTCCGTCGAGCGTACGATCGAGTTGGCGTTCTACGACTCAAGCGCGACGTCGGCAAGGAAAACTCGCTCGGCATGGTCGCTACCAGTTACAACTTCATCGAGAAACACAACCAGGTGCTGGGAGTTGACGGTCGCTTTCGTCTCGACAAGCAGACGACCGTGAGCTTCCAGACACTCGGAACGACGTCTCGTAACTTCTTCTTCGATCCAAATGATGGCGAGACGCGTTACCGCACCGGCAACGGTTTTGGTTATTCCGCAGACTATAACGTCTCAGGTCGCAACTGGGGTTGGGAGCTCTACGGCGAAGGATTCACGCAGGACTATCGTGCCGACGTTGGCTTCGTGCAGCGCACAAATTCAAACTTCAATTACGGTCTTATTCGTTACAACTCCGATCCGAATCCGAAGAAGAAAATCATCTCGTATCACGTTCACAACGTTACGCATGCTGACTACGACTGGCAGGGCCGGATGTATATCTGGGAGAGCGAGAACCTCGTCGAGTTACAGTTGCCGCGCAACAGTTGGGTCGGTGCGTGGTGGGAGCCGGGATACGAGCGCTTGTTCGATCACGAGTTTGGTCCAACAAGAGAAGCTAAGTCGTGTAATCCATTCTCGGCCGACAAAGATAAGAAGTGTACGTTCTACGGCGAGAGCAACGAGCGTGCTTCGAACAAGCAGCACTTGTCGTTCTATGCCGGCTCGCAGTACAGCAAGAAGATTCAGTTCAACGGGCAGGTGACACATCGCTGGGGCCACTTCGATCTCGACTTCGGCAACGGCAGCAAGTATCCACGCGTGAGTCCCGCGGCGCTCGCGCTCGGCCAGGAGGCGCCGCTCGATCCCGGTCGCGGCAGTCTGCTTCAGTTCAACGGCAGTATCACTTACCAGCCGACGAACGAGTTGCGCACGCAGTTCAGCATCAACTCGCAACGATTGCGGCGCTACGATACGGATCGCGTCGCTTATAACATCAACATCCTGACGTTTCGCGGCACGTATCAATTTACGAAAGCGACGTTCACGCGATTGATTCTCGATTACAACACGCTCGACTCGAAGCTGCGGGCGCAGGCATTGCTCGGCTGGACGCCGAGTCCCGGCACTGCCTTCTACGCGGGTTACAACGATGATCTGAACTACGACAGCCTGCATCCATTCACGCAACAAATCGTCCCCGGCTTCCGCCGCAACGCACGCACGTTCTTTATCAAAGCGTCGTATTTGATCCGGAAAGGTTTTTAGCCACGGATTTCACTGATGAACACGGATCAGTGTTAATCCGTGAAATCGGTGGCTAAAAAGTTTACCTATGCTTTACGTAACTTTACATAACTTTACGTAATCGGCTGTGGCTTTTCGGGACTCGGTATCGCCCGCGTGATAAACTGCTCAGGATGTTCCAGACCCGATTTCTCTTTATAGGAGTGTCGCTCTTACTGGCGGCGCTTTTTTTGACCTCTTGCAAGAGCGACTACCAGGCTTCGCAGCGACAGGGCCAGGGGCGTCCCGGGCAGGGCGGACCAGCGCGCAAAGTTAAAACTGCGACCGTTGCCGAAACTCCTTTCGGCGAAACCGTAACCGCAAACGGCACACTCGCCGCCTACGATCAAACAACAGTCAGTGTAAAAGTTCCGGGACGCGTCAGCACGCTCTCAGTCGATCTCGGTAGCGTCGTCTCAAAGGGACAAGTCATCGCCGTCGTCGACTCTGCTGACTACCGTCTCCGCGTGCAACAAGCAGAAGCTTCACTTCAACAAGCGCGTGCGCGTCTTGGTCTCACGCCGGAGGGCAACGACGATCGCGTCGATCCGGAACAAACTGCCACAGTACGACAGGCTCGCGCAGTACTCGACGAAGCACGTTACAACCGCGACCGTGCGGCACGCTTAGTCGAGCAGGGCGTGATCGCCAAAGCTGAATTCGAGTCGGCGACTGCTACATTCAAAGTTGCGGAGGGCCGCTATCAGGACGCATACGAAGAGATCCGTAATCGTCAGGGCGTGCTCGCGCAGCGAAAATCCGAGTTGGCACTCGCGAGACAACAATTAAAAGACACTGCGGTGGTTGCTCCACTCGATGGCATCGTGCAGGAGAAGCGGACAAGTATTGGTGAATATCTTGCGGCGGGTGCGCCGGTAGTAAACATCGTGCGCATGGATCCGTTGCGTCTGCGCGCTGAGATTCCGGAGCGTGAGTCGCGCACTGTTCGCACGGGTCAGGATGTTCGTGTCACCGTTGAGGGCGATACGAATGTCTATCTCGGAAAGATCATGCGGCTTAGTCCCGTAATCGCCGAGCAGAACCGTGTGCTCATGGTTGAAGCGGACGTACGAAATAATGGAACGCTGCGGCCTGGATCGTTTGCGCACGCTGAGATCATGACGAACGACGCGAAGATGGCTGTGACAGTTCCGAACAATACGATCGTCACTTTCGCAGGTATTGAGAAAGTGATCGTCGTTCAGAATGGAAAAGCGTTGGAAAAACCGATCACCACTGGCCGGCGTAACAATGATTTCACTGAGATTGTTTCCGGAATCAATATTGGGGAAAAGATTGTAGTTGATCCGGGCAACCTGCAATCGGGTCAGGCTGTCGAAATTGTCGATTAGGCCACACAAAGGCACAACGCGAAAAATTGCAAAAACTAGCCGAAATCTGTATTCGTCGTCCTGTTTTCGCGGCCATGATTGTGCTATCGCTGGTCGTGGTGGGCGCGGCTGGATTTTTCAGGCTGGGTGTCGATCGCTTTCCTTCTGTTGATCTTCCGACAGTCTCGGTCCGTGTGGGTCTTCCCGGGGCAGCGCCGGAAGAGGTCGAGTCGCTCATCGCTCAACCGATCGAAGAAGTCGTAAACACAGTCGACGGCATCAGCGAGCTGAGATCGGTTTGCGGACAGGGCACCGCGATCGTAATCGCGACCTTTAAACTCGATCGAAATCTCGAATCAGCGACGCAGGATGTACGCGATCGCGTCAACACACTCGGCAATCGTTTGCCGGAAGACGCGACTCCTCCCGTCATTCAGAAATTCGACAACGACAGCACTCCGGTCCTGACCATCGCGCTCTCCGCCGATCGCTCATTAAGAGAACTAACAGAGCTCGGCGACAAGGTAGTACGCCCGCAGCTCGAACGCATCGGCGGCGTCGGCGAAGTGCGCGTCGTCGGTGGTCTCGATCGCGCGATCAATGCTTGGATCGACGCGGACCGGCTGGCGGCTTATCAGATTTCGATCACGCAAATTCGACAAGCTCTCGAACGTCAGAACGCTGATGTGCCGGGCGGAAACGTCACTACCGGCAAAGAAGAGCTCACACTCCGCACGCTCGGAAGATTCACCGATCCACGCCAGTTTAACGATCTCGTAATCGCGAATGTGAACGGCGCGCCCATCAGGCTTCGTGACGTCGGCCGCGTCGAAGACGGAACTAAGGAACAGCGATCGTTCTCGCGTCTTAACGGCGTTCCAACTGTTACCCTCGATATCAGGCGACAGTCAGGCGCGAACACGGTCGAAGTCATCAAAGGCTTGAAAGATGCACTTCCGCGCGTCACTTCGCAGCTACCTGAAGACGTCAAAGTTGAAGTCATTCGTGACCAGTCGCGCTACATCGAATCGGCGCTGCACGAGATCCAGGTCCACCTGATCCTCGGCAGTATTCTCGCTAGTCTCGTGGTGCTGCTCTTCATGCGCTCGTGGCGCTCGACACTGATCGCGGCAGTCGCGATTCCGTGTTCGGTAATTTCGACCTTCGGCATGATGAAGGCGCTCAACTTCACGCTCAACAGCGTGACGATGCTGGCGCTCGTGTTGATGGTCGGCGTGGTGATTGACGACGCGATCGTCGTCCTCGAAAACATCTTTCGCTTCATTGAAGAAAAAAGAATCGATTCGAAAGAAGCGGCGCGCGAAGCAACGAAAGACATTGGTCTCGCGGTACTGGCTACAACTCTGTCTCTTGTAGTCATCTTTCTGCCGGTGTCGTTCATGTCGTCCATTTCCGGACGCTTCCTGTACCAGTTCGGAATCACCGCAGCCGTCGCGATCATGGTCAGCTTGCTCGTGTCGTTTACGCTCACGCCGATGATGAGCTCGCGACTGATTCGCGTGAGCGATGTGAAGGGGGGCCACGACGCTCCGGCTTCACGACGCGGTTTCTATCGTTATATCGATGGCGCTTACTCGTACATGCTCGCGTTTGCGATGCGACATCGTATCGCCGTCGCCCTCGTCGCGTTTGCAATCGTGTTGACCAGCGTACCGCTTTATCGCGCGGTGAAGCAGGAGTTCATTCCGACGAATGTCGATGAAGCGGAATTTGAAGTCAGCGTCAACGGTCCGGAAGGCACGAACCTCGCCGTGATGAATGAAGTCATCACCGCGATGGAGAAAGACATTCTCGAGACGCCGGGTGTGCGACTCGTGCTGTCGTCGTCAGGTGGAAGTTTTCTCGGTGGTGTAAACCAGGGCAGCGCGTACGTGCGCATCGCGCCGCACGAGGAGCGCACGGTTTCGTTTGGAAAATTCTGGACTGAGCTGAAGAGGGGAAATCCGCTCAAAGCATTCAAAGGAAACTACACGCAACAGGACGTGATGCTTGAAGTGCGCCGGCGACTCCAGAAGTACGCGCCGATGCGCATCGGTGTGCGCAACGCGCAGTCGTTCAACTTTGGTACCGGCGGCCGCACTGATATTGACTTCGTGTTTCGTGGACCAGAGCTCGTCGCCCTCGCCGGTTACGCGGATGATCTGGTCGAGCGGTCGAAGACACTAGGCGGCATCGTTGACGCCGATACAACTCTAAAACTCAACAAGCCGGAGCTGCGCGTCGTGATCGATCGCGATCGTGCCGCGGACCTCGGTGTTGACACGTCAGACATTGCCACCAGCTTGCGACTGATGGTCGGCGGTGAAGAGGAAGCGTCACGCTTTCGAGATGAATCGATCAACGAAGATTACGATGTGCAGCTACGTTTGACTGAAGCAGACCGGAAAGACGTGGAGACGATCAAGCGGTTGTACGTTCCCTCGTCGAGAGGTGGCGGCGGGTCCACAACAGCAGGCGGCACGGCTGTAGGCGGGCCCGGACTGGTTCGGCTTGATAATCTCGTGAAGATCGTACGCGATACGAGTCCTTCGCGAATTGATCGCCTCGATCGTGAGCGACAGGTTTCGGTGCGTGCGTCGGTGGCGCCGGGTTATGCTCTCGCGGATCGAATCGAAGTGCTGCGAGACACGGTTAAGGAGATGAACCTGCCGAGTGCTTACACGACGACGGTTTCTGGTCGCGCGCGTGAGCTCGAGCGAACGTTTACGGAGTTTATCTGGGCGTTCATACTCTCGATCATCTTTATGTACATGATCCTCGCGTCGCAGTTTGAAAGCACTGTACACCCGCTCACGATTCTTTTGAGCTTGCCGCTGTCAGTGCCGTTTGCGCTGCTGTCGTTGTGGGGCACAGGAGACACGCTCAATCTTTATTCAGCGCTCGGTATTCTCGTCTTGTTCGGTGTGGTGAAGAAGAATGCAATCTTGCAGATCGATCACATGAACAGTTTGCGCGAGAAGGGCATGGAGAGACACGAAGCGATCATGCAGGGCAATCGCGATCGTCTCCGACCGATCTTAATGACGACGCTCGCGCTCGTCGCCGGCATGTTGCCGCTCGCATTGGGAACCGGACCTGGCGCTGAGGAGCGCCGCTCGATCGCGATCGTAGTTATCGGTGGTCAGACGTTGTCGCTGCTGCTCACGCTCATTGCGACACCGGTAGTTTATTCGCTGCTCGACGATATGAAGGGGACCGCGAGATGGCGACGCTTCGCCGAGAGCGCCGCTGCGTTCACACATGGCATCGTTGAGAGATTGAAGCCGCGCCGCAAACCCACGCGTGAGAGTACTCCTGAGCCAACGATCGAGAGTGGAGATTAAACCTGGTAAGAGGGATTTAGCCCTTTCCAGGTGACTTGTTCTTTCCAAGTGAGTTGTTCTTTGTTTAGGCTCTCCTCAGTCTCTGAAGTTAGCGCCCATCCGATCGAGTTTCCGCAACAATCCCGGCCAGACCAATCGTCCACCGCCACCTTGCGTTACGACCTGTTCCTGCGCTGGAATCTGCGCGAAGACACGCTCGTCGATTGGCACGAGCTTCCCGCCACCTGATTGCGCGAGGATCTGAATCCGGCACGCTCGCTCCAGTAGAAACATCGACAGAAAGGCATCCGCCACGGTTGGTCCAACTGTCAACAATCCGTGATTTCGCAGTATGAGAAAAGTCTTTCTGCCTAAGTCTGCCACGAGGCGCGGCTTCTCTTCGTCATTCAATGCGAGCCCTTCATAGTCGTGATAACCAAGCGACGCGAGCACAAACAGCGATTGTTGTGATACTGGCAAAAGTCCCTTTTCCTGCGCGGAAACCGCGATGCCGTATTCCGTGTGCAGGTGCATCACGCAACGCGCATCTTCTCGCGCGGCGTGGACCGCGCTGTGAATCGTGAATCCGGCTGGGTTGATGCTGTACTCCGAGTCCATCACGATCTTTCCATCAAGATCGACTTTCACGAGACTCGAAGCGGTGATCTCTTCAAACATCATCCCGTACGGATTGATCAGGAAATGATGTTCGGGTCCGGGCACGCGCGCCGAGATGTGTGTGAAGACCAGGTCATCCCAGCCATAATCCGCAACGAGACGATACGCAGCCGCAAGATCCACGCGCACCTGCCACTCTTCCGGCGAAACCTGATGGCGAACGTTGGATTTCTTCACCTCGGGAGCGCTCATACTTGTCCTTTCATTTCTTCCTGAACATTTTCGGGCAGGTTGAGGATCTCTTCCCAGCCGGAGTTATCGGCGCGCATTCGCTGGACCAGATCGTCGCGAAGCTGTCGCAGCTTTTCACTTAACTCGCACGGGTAGTTTTCGATGTCGGCAAAGCGTTGTCGTTGTTCTTCGACAAAGATTTTTTGTTTCTCGATCGACGGGATCGCCGAGTGTTGCCCGTTCTCCCAGAACGGAACGAGCAATCGCTCGACTTTTGTCGCGCCGGGAATCTCGACGTCTTCGCTATCGAGACCGATGATGTCGCCGACGTACATTCCCTGTGCGTCATTGCCACGAAATAGCTGTAGCCGCCCGGGTAGCGTGATCTTGTCTTCGGAGTTTGAAGCCTTGAGTGTTGGCTGTCCCTTCATCACGCACTGCTTGAAGATCACTCCGGCGACAGCCGGCACTTCGCTCGACAACTTCGTACCGATGCCGAATCCCGCAACTTCAGGAAACTCAGCGACGATCTTCCTGACCTTTTCCACCGTCAGATCGCCCGTGAGATTAGCGCGTAATCCCGACAAACCATTCGCTGCGAAGAAGCGCAAACACCAGTCGCCGAGCTCCGCGAGATTTCCTGAGTCAACACGAAATCCTTTGAACGCACGGCGACGCGCTTCGGTTGAAGTTGCAGCCATCGCCGCGTGTACCGCGCCCATGTAAACGTCGATCGTGTCGAGCAGCAACGTCGTGCCGTTCGGGTTCGCGTCGAGCCAGCGCTCGAAAGCGACCTGTTCGAAATGTTTCGGTTTGCCGGTGCGCGCATCGATCTCCGGCTGGTCCATGTACTCGATGTATGCCTGTTGCCAGTAGTGAGCCTCGGTGCCGACGGCGGGAATGTCGAGACGGTGCGCTGCTTCGAGATTTGAAGTGTCGTTGAAGCCGCCGACGAACGCGTAAACAGCGATATCGACGGCGCGCTCTATGTCGCCGTTGCGACGCAGTGAGAAATCCGAGAGCCAGCGATTGCCGGCGGCCATGCGAAACTGCATCGCCGTGCTGGCTGTCGTCATCGGCAGATCGAACGCGTGCTCAAACTTGATCTCCTGCGCCTGCGTCAAACCGAACGCGCCGCTAATGTCGGCAAAAGGCTCCTGCGCGAACACGATCGTGCCTGGACGCACCGCGCGGATCTTTCCGACGAACTGAATGTCTTCGATCGCCTTGGCGAAGAGTTTCAGACCGCCGCGGTCCTGTTCAAGAAAGCGAAGACGCGGACGATCGATCTGGCTATCGACGAGGAGTCGCACGAGACGCTCGTGGCCCAGGCATGGTGCGAAGGGAAGTTTGCGTTGCGTGACGTAGAAAGTAGCTTCCGCATCACTCAATCGCTGATCGTGGAGACGCGTCACATCTTTAAAAGACGCGTCACCCATGGCGGCGTGGTAACGATCGATATTGAGAGTGCCCATCAGGTAACGATTTCGGCGCCGGCGTCGCGCATCTCGTCAATCGCGCGGTCACCATCGCCGGGTTGAAGATCGACAGGGCGCATGGCGTTTTCGATAGCCTTAACTCTGAAGCCGTGTCTCAGGGCGTCGAGCACGGTGTTTTTAACGCAGTAGTCAGTGGCGAGCCCACCGACGACGACTTCTTCAACGTTTTGATTGTGTAACTGAGTGGCGAGATCCGTGTGGTCGAAAGCTGAGTAGCCGTCTTTGTCGTCGACGCCTTTCGAGATCACTGTGATACGTGGATCGTCGCGCAGCGCGGGATGAAACTCTGCGCCTTCGGTGTCGCACACGCAGTGAACGGGCCACGTGCCGCCGTACGCCGCGAAGTGTTTTGTTACGGACGGGTGCCAGTCGCGGCTCTTGTAAACAGGCGCGCCACGCTGGAGAAAATCGTCGATGAGCTTGTTGAGAGGTGCGACCACTTCGTCGCCATGCGGGACGGCGAGAGTTCCGCCGGGGCAGAAATCGTTTTGTACGTCGATTACCAGGAGCGCTTGTTTCGGTTCAGTCATCTCGTCACCGACAATGTTACACTTCTCATACCATGAATCATAACGAGGTGGCCAAGCGCATCTGGCAGAAGGATGCGACGCTCTGGAAGTCTGATCCTGACAACATTAAGAGCATCAGTAACTCGCTCGGCTGGCTGACTGTTGCTGACGAGATGATAGGCGGTATTGACGATCTCGTCGAGTTTTCTGAGTCAGTTCGCAACCGCGGTTTTCAACACGTGATGGTCTGCGGCATGGGCGGCTCGTCACTGTGTCCGGAAGTGCTGGCGCGAACATTCGGCAGGCAGCCGGGATTTCCGGAATTGCTCGTGCTGGATTCAACCGATCCGGACGTTATTGCCGCTTTCAGGGAACGGATCGATATCGAGCGTTGTCTTTTCATCATCGCCTCAAAATCCGGAAGCACGACCGAGCCGAATGTCTTCTATAAATACTGGTACGAAGAGGTGAGCAAGCTGCGGGACAATCCGGGCGATAACTTCATCGCCATTACCGATCCCGGTTCGCCACTCGTCAAAACCGCGGCAGAGCTCAAATTTCAACGCACGTTTCTCAACCAGTCCGATATCGGCGGACGCTATTCGGCGCTTTCTTACTTCGGTATGGTGCCCGCGGCCTTGATGGGACTCGACGTGCGCAGGCTCCTCGAAGGAGCGCGACACGCCGCACAGTCGAACGATGCGGCCGTCGAGCTGGGAATCACTGTGGGTGATAACGCAGCCGATGGACGCGACAAGCTCACGCTCGTGATCGATCAATTTCTCGAGACTTTGGGACTCTGGATCGAACAACTCATCGCGGAAAGTACCGGCAAAGAAGGCACAGGAATACTGCCCGTCAACGGTGAGCCGCTCGGCTCTCCTGATGTTTATGGCAACGATCGCTTGTTCGTCTCAATTTCGCTCGGCGGTGTTTCAGAAAGGACACAGCTCGAAGCTCTTGCTGCTGCCGGTCACCCGATCGTCTATCGTGAGCTCAACGATCTGTACGATCTCGGCGCCGAGTTTTTCGTGTGGGAGTTTGCGACTGCAGTTGCAGGCTGGCGTCTCGGAATCAATCCATTCGATCAACCCAACGTGCAGGAAGCGAAAGACGCGACGAAAGAACTGCTAACCGCTTTCACCCGTCGTGGTCATCTCGATCCACGCAACACCGTGGCCTCGGATGAGTTGATAGCAATTTATGGTGCTGATGATGCTGAGCAAGCCTCGTCGGTCGCAGAGGTTTTGAGACTTCATCTCGCGACGATCAAGCCGGGCGACTACATAGCATTTCTGAATTACATCGAAGAGACACCTGAGATCGATCGCCAGTTTCAGGAGCTCAGAACTCAACTACGCGATAACACCCGTTGCGCCACCACGATTGGTTATGGCCCGCGTTTTCTGCATTCGACCGGACAGCTACACAAAGGCGGTCCAGACACGGGCGTGTTCTTTCAGATCATCGCCAACGATGAGGTTGATTTCGCGATCCCTGGCGAGCCTTACACATTCACCATCCTCAAACAGGCGCAGGCGCTCGGCGATTTCCGCGCCCTCGTGAAACGTGGCCGCCGCGTGATCGGTATCGATCTCGGAGAGAATACCTTTACCGCATTAGAAGGGTTGAGAGCACTTTTAGCCGTGGATTCACATGGATGAATGCGGATCAGAGTCTGTCAATCTGAACGCGCGGAAGTCGTACGATTCACGTCCTCACCGCACAATTGTCGTACGCGACTGGAATCCACCCCCTAATCGATCTTTATAAATTCCAAGACAATCCCCCAGGCAAAACTGCTCTTTCGTAAGGCATACGAGTTGCCGCTCGAAAGGCGATCACTCGCTCTCGTGGGCCCTGCCAATTTGGAGGAGGAACCGTTGCCGTGAGGTTTATCGATAAGTTTTTCAAAAACGAGCTAGCTATAGATCTGGGCACAGTCAACACACTCATCTACCAACCCGGCAAAGGAATCCTTTTGAACGAGCCCTCAGTTGTGGCGCTCGATCGCTACGATGGTGAGGTCGTCTGCGTAGGTCACAAAGCACTCAAACTTCTGGGGCGTGAGCCGCGCGGTATCGAAGTACACCGGCCAATTCATAGCGGCACGATTTTCAACTTCGAAGTCACGCGAAAGATGCTGCGATCTTTTATCGGCCAGGTGACGGACGGAATTCGCTTCGGTCATTTTGTCGTCGGCATTCCTGGCTCAGCGACTGCGGTCGAGCAACGCTCAATTCGTGATGCCGCGTACGATGCTGGTGGCCGTCGCACCGATCTCGTCGACGAAGGACTCGCCGCTGGAATCGGCGCGGGTCTCGCGTTTGACGATGAGCGCGCGCATCTTGTCGTCGATGTCGGTGGTGGCACTACGAACATCGCGATCGTTGCGTCGGGTGGAGTGGTTGCGTCGACGAGTTTACAAGCAGCCGGAAACGCGATGGATGAAAGCATTCGCGATTACGTGCGGTCCAATTACTGTCTACAGATCGGCGAATACACTGCTGAAGCGTTGAAGCGTGAGCTCGGTGCGCTTAGCGACGATGACATTCCCAACGACGAGCGCAAGATTCAACTTGTCGGGAAGCAGTTGAGTGATGGTTTTGCTTGCGCGGTGCAGATTACGGCGGAAGAGGTGCGCGAAGCATTGGAACCGACGATCAATGAGATCGTGACGGGCATCCGGCGTGTGATTGAAGACGCGCAACCGGAAGCTGTCGCTGACATTTACTACTCGGGAATGATTCTCACGGGCGGTGGATCACTGCTGAAGGGATTGAAGAGTCGTTTGCAAAGTGAGCTAAAGCTGCGCGCGACCGTGCCGGAGGATCCGATCAGCACTGTCGTGATGGGAGCCGGTATCCTTTTGGACCGGCCCGATCACCTGTATCGTTGTGCGATCCGTCCGAACTTGCCAGTGTGGCAGGAAGCAGAAGAACTACAGGTGAGCTGGTAAACACGGATTTTACGGATACTTTAAGACAGGGTTTACACGGATCAATCCGCGTTATCCTGTCTTAAAAAAATCCGTGAAATCCGTGTTAACAATTAACGTATCCCAGAGCCCAAAACACGATAATGAAAATCAAAATGGTGGAGATGCATCCGCCACCGAACTTCCACGCTGCTGCGCCTGCCAGTATTCCTCTTAATGGACCTTCCATTGATTAACCTCCCCGCGTGATATCGAAACAGTTATCAAACTTCGCCGCCTCTTCGGCAATCACAGTGCCAATCTCACTTGACCCCCTTCTTGAGAAACCTGAGCAACGACTGTTCAGCTTTGTGTAGACCACGCCCACGAAACCCGATCAGCTCGTCGAGATTCGTGGCGCAGGCGTCGATCACCTGGCCCTTCTCGAACGAGCTGATGATCTCCGGACACACGTAAGAGCCGCGACAAACTGCCGGCGTGTTGCCGAGCACCTCCGCCGTCTCTTTGATCGCCGCAACGATGCGTTTGTTGCGCGCAGTCTTCTTATCCGGAATCTCAACACCGTTTCGCGCGAGTGCGCACGCGCAAACGAGTGTGCCCGCCCACGTGCGAAAGTCTTTCGCACTGAAACTACTGCCCATTACTTCCTTGATGTACTCGTTGATATGGCGCCGCGTCACAACCACCGGCTTGTCATCACCGTTTATATATTTGAAGACGTTGTAGCCCGGCAGCTTGATCGTCTCGCGAATCACGTGCGCCACTTGACGATCGCGTAACTCGCGTTGCTGTCGCACGCCCGCTTTTCCTGGAAAGTCGAATCCGATCAGCTCGCCTTTTACAGTCACGTGTTTGCGACGCAACGTCGCGATGCCGTAACTGCCGTGCTCACTCGCATAGACTTCGCTGCCCGGTCGCATGTAGCACGTCGAAAGAATGCGCAGCACAGCGGCGAGCACGCGCTCACGCGTCAGACCCGGCTGGCGTAAATGGCGTGCGACGGTGGCGCGCATCTGCGGAATCGCTTTCGCGAACTTCGTGATTCGTCGAAACTTACGAAGCTCCTGCATGCGTGTGTGGCTCTCGTGATAGAGATACTGCCAGCGTCCCGCAGTGTCTTTTCCGATCGCCTGCACTCTTCCATTCGCGGCCGGATTGATGAACACGTCAGTCCACGCCGGCGGAATTTTCAGATCGTTAATCCTGTCGAGATCGGCTTTCGTAAGACGACCGCTGACCGGCTTGTAGCGGAAGCCGCGTTTGGGAGTGCCGAGTCGACGTATGCCGATGTTCTGAAGACGTTCGAGTTTTGTCATGGGAACGGAATTTGTCTGCGCATTAATTTTTGTATCGGTATCAGGTCAGTCAGGAAGGTTAACTTTGAGTAAGCGTATTGATCCTCGTTCGAAGCCTAAATACAACATTATCTGTTCGTGGTGTGGTGCCTTGATCAGGTCTACTAATGTGCAGCTGCCGGAACAAATGTGTTTGATCTGTCATGCTCGAATGCTCAACGACTATTTCCAACGCATAAACAAAAGCCACGGATCTTCACGGATGAACACGGATAGGAAATAATTCTTTGCCGTGTTTATTCGTGTAATCCGTGGCTGACAATTACTTCCGCTTTTGATCGCCGCGGTCGCCCTGCCCCGGTGGAACTTTGGTCTTCGCCTGTTGTTGGCGATCGCGCGCAAGTGAACGTCCCACGTCCGTCACGTCTTCGAATTGCCCCTTCTCATTTCGCCTCACAAAGCGTTTGTCTGTACCGGTGTCGATTAATTCACGATGACTCTTTGCTGATTTCTTCGCCATTTATGAACCTCCATGAAGTGTAGCTTTCCTGTACAGCCGTAACCCCGCATTGTTTAGTTCCGGGGCACTTAATACCTAAATCATTACACATTCTTCCTTCGCGCAATCGCGATGCCAGCACGGATCGTGATTTGCAGTTCGCCAGGGCCATGGCAAGTAAAAAGGGGAGTAGTAATGGCAAGCTCAAGCAGCCGAAGTCGCCGATGCCGCCACAGCATCAGGAGAAGCCCGGAGTTGAGGCGAAACTCAAACCGCGACCGAACTATCAGGCGCCTATGTACCAGGGCGCTGGAAAACTGAAAGAGAAGGTGGCGCTGATCACTGGCGGTGACTCCGGGATTGGTCGCGCTGTGGCAGTGCTCTTTGCGCGCGAAGGTGCTGACATTGCATTCACGTTTTTGAGGGAAGAGAAACGCGACGCCGACGAAACGAAGCGCGCGATCGAAGCCGAGGGTCAACAGGCGTTTCCGTTAACGGGCGACGTTCGCGATCCAAAAGTCTGCAAGAAGCTCGTCAAGCAGACGGTAGACAAGTTTGGCAAGCTCGACATCCTCGTCAACAACGCTGCGTTTCAACAGCACCAGGAAAGTCTCGAAGACGTAACCGAAGACCAATGGGATCGCACGTTCAAGACAAACATCTACGGCTATTTCTATATGACGAAGGCAGCGCTGCCGCATCTCGAAGAGGGCAGCGCGATCGTTAACACGGGATCGATCACGGGACTCGAAGGCAGCAAGCAGTTGCTTGACTACGCTTCAACGAAAGGCGCGATTCACGCGTTCACAAAGTCGCTCGCGCAGAACCTCGTCGAGCGTGGCATTCGCGTGAACTGTGTGGCGCCTGGTCCAGTCTGGACGCCGCTCAATCCGGCGGACAAGGAAGCGAAAGACGTGGCTGAGTTTGGCGCCGACACGCCGATGAAGCGTCCAGCACAGCCGGAAGAGATCGCGCCTGCATACGTTTATTTCGCGTCGGAAGTGGATTCAAGTTATGTCACGGGGGAAGTTTTGACGTTACTCGGAGGCGAGACAACCGCGGGCTAAGTGCGGTAGACCGCTCAAATTCATCAGGAGGAAAAGAGATGGCAGACAATGCTAGCAGTACGGCAAGCACCGGAATCATTGCAGTTCTCGTAATCTTCGTGATCCTTGTGGTCGCCGCTTTGTTCGTGTTTGGTGGGCGCTGGTTTGGTGGCAACAAGCGGATCGATGTGAACATCGGTACCCCGGCCAAGTAATATCGTGATGAGAGACGATTCCCAACGAAGCACATCCGTCTGGATGGCTACGGCAGATACGCCGTCTCAATCCCGGCTGAAAGAAAATATTCGCACTGACATTTGTATCATCGGTGCGGGCATTGCCGGGTTAACAACGGCGTACCTGCTTGGAAGAGAAGGCCGGTCTGTTGTCGTGCTGGACGACGGTTTGAGCGGCGGTGGCATGACGGGCCGCACGACCGCGCATCTCACCAATGCTTACGACGATCGTTATTTCGAAATCGAAAAGCTGCACGGGGAAGAAGGCGCTCGTCTGACAGCGGAGAGTCACACCGCTGCGATCGAAAAGATCAGCGAGATTATCGCGGCAGAAAAGATCGACTGCGATTTTGAGTGGCTTGACGGGTTTCTGTTTTGTGCACCGGAACACTCAGTGGATCTGCTCGACGATGAGCTGGCCGCAACGCATCGCGCCGGACTCAGCGGAGTAGAAAAAATCGCGCGGGCGCCCGTTGACTCATTCGATACAGGTCCGGCGCTGCGCTTTCCACAACAGGCGCAGTTTCATCCACTTAAATATCTCGACGGTATGGTCAAAGCGCTCATGCGTGACGGTGGACGTGTCTTCGGACAAACGCACGCGACGAAGATCGAGGGCGGCTCGCAAGCGCGAGTTGAGACGAGTCATGGTCCGGTCGTCGCGAGCGATGTCATTGTTGTCGCGACGAACACTCCGGTTAACGATCGAGTCGCGATTCACACGAAGCAGGCGCCTTACGTCACGTACGTGATCGGAATGCGTATTCCGAAAGACTCGTTGACGCGGGCGCTTTACTGGGACACAGGCGATCCGTATCACTACGTGAGACTGCAACGTGAAGATGATTACGACGTTTTGATCGTCGGTGGAGAAGATCACAAAACCGGACAGGCAAACGACGGTAGCGAGCGGTTCGAACGGCTCGAACAGTGGACTCGTGAGCGCTTTCCACAGTCGGTTGACGTTGAATATCGCTGGTCGGGTCAGGTGATGGAGCCGGTTGATGGCCTGGCTTTCATCGGGCGCAATCCCCTCGACGACGATAATGTTTATATCGCGACGGGCGATTCCGGCCAGGGCATGACTCACGGCACGATCGCCGGTATCTTGCTGAGTGACTTGATTCAGGGACGTGAGAACCCCTGGGAAGATTTGTACAGTCCTTCGCGCATACGATTGAAGGCGTTGCCGGAATACGCATCGGAGAACATCAACGTTGCGGGACAGTACGCTGATTACGTGACGGCGGGCGATATCAAGTCAGAATCAGAGTTGCGGCCCGGAGAGGGCGCGATCATGCGTGAGGGTGTTTCGAAGATTGCCGTGTGTCGCGATGAGAACGGTAACGTACACAAACTCTCAGCCGTCTGCCCGCACCTCGGATGTATTGTCGCGTGGAACTCGACCGAGCAAACGTGGGACTGCCCGTGTCATGGTTCACGGTTCAGTGCCAGCGGGCGAGTTTATCAGGGACCAGCAAATAGCAATTTAGCCGCAGATGAACGCGGATAAACGCAGATCTAATCCACGTTTATCCGCGAAGATCCGCGGCAAAATACTTACACAGCGCGGCGTCCGGTCACGAGGTTGATGATCAGGATGACTACAGCAACGACCAGCAGCAGGTGAATGAGACCGCCGCCGACGTGTGATAGCAACCCAATCAGCCACAAGACCAACAGAATCACCAGAATTGTCCACAGCATGATCGAATCTCCTTCTTGAAACTATCCTCACCCATTTCCAAAAGCAGTTTTGAAACGAGCAACGTCCATGCCAACCCGCAATACTGGACGGAGACCTATGTGTGATGCATCACAATCATCCGGTTTTCGATCGCGCCTTCGGTTAATGTTTTGATTTCATCCAATAACGCTTGAACATATCGAGACGAACTGAGTATTATTCACGGCGTAGTCTAATCCCATCTTTTTTGGCGCCGCCTCGGTCCCGAATTGCGGCGCTATTCGGAAAACAAATGAGTGGAGCAGAACAACCCCCTGTCGAATCAGCCTCCGAAGGCAAATACGTCTATTGCATAATCGAGACTTCCGAGCCGCACTCGTTCGGTCCGATGGGTATCGGCGGCCGCGGTGACGATGTTTACACTATTCATCACAAGGGCCTCGCCGCCGTCGTCTCCAACACGCCCCTCGTTGTTTACGATCCGACGCGCGAAAACGTGTTTGCCCACGAGCAGGTAAACGAGACAGTGATGCGCGAGTTTACGGTTCTGCCGATGGCGTTCGGCGCACTGTTCCGTACCGAAGAAGACATTGTCGAGCTGATACGCGGCACCTACGATGCTTTGCGCGACGTGCTGGCGAAGATGGAAGGCAAGGTTGAGTTTGGTTTGAAGGTGAACTGGGATCGCGACAAAGTCACTGCCGAGCTCGAACAGAAAGACGACGAGATCCGTCACCTCAAAGAGCAGATCGTTTCGCGTACGACCGGCTCGACTTACTTCGCGCGCATGCAGCTCGGACGTTTGATCGAGACTGCGTTGACGGATCAGGCGGACGCTTACATTCGAGAAGTATATTCACAGTTGCGGGACACTGCGGTCGCATCGCGCGCCAACAAACCGATCGGCGATCGCATGATCATGAATGCGGCGTTCTTGATCGAGCGCGATCGCGAAGCCGAGTTTGACCTGAAAGTGAAAGAGATCGCTTCGAAGTACGAAGGCAAGCTTTCGTTCAAGTATACTGGTCCCTGGCCCCCATACAATTTCGTTCACATTCGTCTCAAGCTCGAGCGCGGCGAAGGCGCTACGGAAGCAGTAGCCAGCTAATGTTTTTAATCGACGACTTACTCCTGGCGCCGGTCAACGGTTTCAAGTTCATCCTCGGCCAGATTCAAAAGATGGCCGATCAGGAGTTGAACGACGACAGCATGATCAAGGAGCAACTGCTCGAGTTGCAGATGCGCTACGAGTTGGAGGAGATCTCCGACGAGGAATTCCGCGAGCGTGAAGCGGAGTTGTTTGCACGTTTGCGAGCGATCAAAATGCGCCAGCTCGATTTGATGCATGAAGCTACTGCGCACACGGCTGAGTCGTCGAGTTTCGTGATCGAAGTGGGCGGAGACGATCACGGCGATTTCCGCGACAAAGGTTGAACGCCCGTTACCTTTTCTTTGGTGGCAAGGGTGGCGTCGGCAAGACGACCGCCGCATCAGCGACTGCTCTCTATCTCCTTAACAAGCTCAAAAAAAACGAGTCAATTCTGTTGTTCTCCACCGATCCAGCTCATTCACTGTCTGATAGTCTCGACGTAAAAATCGGTAATCGTCTGGTTGAAGTAAAACAATATCGCGGGGCGCGACTGTTTGCTTACGAGATGGACGCGAGTCTTGCACTCGAGAGGTTTCGTGCGGAGCACGGGAAAGTGCTCGCGGAGATCGCCGAGCGTGGGACACTGCTCGATGAGGAAGACATTAATGAGTTGTTGAGTCTTTCGTTGCCGGGTATGGATGAGGTGATGTCGTTGTTTGAGCTGAGTGAATTGGACCGTGAAGGTGCGTATGCGCACATCGTTGTTGATACGGCGCCGTCGGGTCATACGTCGCGGTTGTTGCGATTGCCGGAAGTTTTCGATCGAATGGTGAAGGCGCTCGATTTGATGGGCGACAAGCATCGTTACATCGTTGCGCATTTTGCGCGTCGCCGGCCGGTGGCAGATGAGGTTGACGTATTTTTGCAGGATCTGAGCCGGCGGATCGAGGCCGTGCGGAAGTTACTGCACGATCGTGAGCAAACGAGTTTTACGCTCGTGACGATTCCCGAAGCGATGAGTGTTCGTGAGACGCAAAGATATTCGACGTTGTTGAGCGAGCAAGGTGTGCCGGTGCGCGATCTGATCGTGAATCGCGTCGAGCAGGAGCATGGTGCGTGTGCGTATTGTCGTGCGCGTGTGCGGAGCCAGCGGCCGTGGATCAAGCAGATTGCGAAGTCGTTTGCGAACTTACAAATTCGTTACGTGCCTTTGATGGCGAAAGAGGTGCGTGGCGTTGATGATCTGAAGAAGATCGGGAAGCTAATCTGGGAAGAAAAATCAATCCACGAAAAGCGGGGGCAAGCCACCCTTCCTGACTTGTTCTTTCTTAAAGCGCCTAAGGTAGGAACAAGTCAGGAAGGGCGGCTTGCCCCCGCTCTCAAGAAGAGTAAAGGTGACTTTCCGCTGGCATCGCGCAAGATCGTGATCTTTGGCGGTAAGGGAGGAGTCGGGAAGACGACTGCTGCTGCGGCGTTCGCGCTTGCGCTCGCTCAAGCGAATCCAGAACAAAAGATGCTCGTGTTCTCGACTGATCCGGCGCACTCGCTGTCAGATAGTTTCGATGAAGATATCGGCGAGCGGAAGAACGGTGTCGGGGGTCATGCCAATCTCGACGGCATGGAGATCGATCCGGCTAAGTGGTTTGAAGAGTTGAAGGAACGTTACCGTACGTGGACTGATGAGCTGTTTGCTTCGCTGTCCGGCGGTTCGCGTATGGAGATCAAATTTGATCGCGAAGCCATGAGGGAGTTGGTCGAGTTAACTCCGCCCGGGATCGACGAGATCGCTGCACTCGGCGCGATCAGCGATCTCCTGGACCTGGAGCAGTACCAAACACTGGTCCTCGATACCGCGCCTACCGGCCACTTGATACGTTTTCTGGAGTTGCCGCAGGTCGCGCTCTCGTGGATCAGAATGTTCATCAAGCTGTTGTTGAAGTACAAAGACGTGATGAGGGCGAATCAGGTGGCGGAAGAGCTCGTGGCGATGTCGAAGAGTATTAAGAAGGTGCTTGCGTTGCTGACCGATCCGGAGCGTTGCGAGTTTGTTGGTGTGGCGATCCCGGAGCGCATGAGTCTTGAAGAGACGATTGATCTCGCGAAATCGCTCGAGAAGTTGAAGGTGCCGATGAGTAAGTTGCTGATCAATGGTGTAGTGCCTGTAAACGACTGCAAGTTTTGCCAGTCGCGCCGAAAAATGCAGGAGCAGATGATGGAGGAGTTTCGGGCGAAGTTCCGGCGGCGCGCAGTCGAGATCTTTGTGGCGCCCCAGCAACCGCACGAGATCCACGGACCCAAGTATCTGGCAAGGCATTTTAGTGCCTGGGAGAAGTACGCCCGCAACAACGCACAGAACCGAGCGCGGTAGCGCCGAGTCAATTTCTATTCGCTGGCGTGTTGGTTGGGCTGACCCGGCGCGCTACCGCGCTCGGTTCTGTGCGTTGCGCGTTTGTGGGTTTGCGGGAGAATATAGCGTCAATGGCTGAGCTTGCTTACTACGTCTACTGCATTGCCGAAAACGCGGCTGCCGCGCAGTTGCCGGTTGAGTCATTGCCTGCGGCGATCGAGGAAGAGTCAAAACTCGAGTGGATTTCAGTCAACACACTTGCAGCACTCGCCAGCAAAGTCCCGCGCGCGATGTATAGTGAAGAAAACCTTGCCGAACAATTAACCGACGCGACCTGGACCGCGATTCGCGCGATGCGACACGAGACAGTCGTCGAGTTTGTCGCGAAGCGCGCCACCGTGATCCCGCTTCGTTTCGGAACGATCTATCTCGAACGCAGCGGCGTCGAGCAAATGCTAACGGACAAGAGCCGCGAGCTCGAATCGATCATCGAGCAACTGCGTGGACGCGAAGAATGGGGCGTGAATGTCTACTGCGATCGCGCTGTGTTGTTATCGAGTATTACTTCCGTGAGTCCAGTATTGCGCGATCTGGTCCAGCGTGCCGAGCAGTCGCCACCCGGACAGTCGTACCTGATGCAAAAGAAGATCGAGACGCTGAAGGTTGACGAAGCACGTGCGGCAGTGAATCGAATCGTCGACCAGATCGAGCAGACACTAAAATCGCAAACCGACGACGCCCGGCGTTTGCGCATTCTGAAGGTTGAGACAACCGAGCACGGTGAGCTGAAAGCGAAGTTTGCCTTCTTGGTGAAGCGCGCGGCATTCGAAGAGTTTCGCGATGCGGCGGAACGTCTCGCGCAGGAGCATCAGCCCGCCGGCGTTCGTTTGGAACTAACAGGTCCCTGGCCGGTCTACAATTTCTGTGCAGGATAAATCATGTCAGACTTCGATCAAATGATCGTCGGCGAGGAGTTGGAAGAGAGCGATCTCTCTTTGCTCGAGACACTCGATCACGTGCTCAACCGCGGCCTCGTGATCGCCGGTGAGATCACCATATCCGTCGCGGACATCGATCTGATCTTTCTGGGCCTGAACGTGATTGTTAGCTCAGTGGAGACTGCAAACGCAGTAATACGCAAGCGCGAAGCAACGGAATGAGGCTATACGTTTACTGCCTTGCCGAGGGCGTCGAGCGGCTAAACAAGACGCCGCCCGGTGTTTCCGGCGCCCCGGTACGAATCGTTGAATTCGACGAAGACCTTTCGGCTCTCGTAAGTGTTAGCAGGTTTGAGGCTTTTCAGGTCAATCGAAAAAACGCACTTGCTCATCATGAAGTCGTGCGCAGTATCACTGAGCAAACGACACCGTTGCCCGCACGCTTCGGAACGGTTGTCACAATTGAACAACTCCGGAATTACGTCTCAACACACCATGAGGCGATCAAGGCCAAACTCGCGCACGTCCGTGGCGGCGTCGAGATGAATGTGAGGATGATCCACTCAATAGACAGCGCAGACACGTCTCAGGAATCCAAAAACGTGGGACCCGGCACGGCATTCCTGCTGGAGAAGCGTCGGGAGCTCGTCCGCGATGAGGCCGGAGCGACTCAAAAGGGGCAATTATCCGAATGGCTGCGCGATAAGTTGGGCGACCTCATAAAAGAGGAAAAAATCTCTATAACCCCTTCGGAAACAGTAATTTTGGCCAGGGCAGATCACCTCATTGAACGTGTACACGTTCAGGAGTACCGAGCAAAGATGGCGAAGGCCGTGGAGGAACGGCCCGAGATTCGCTTTATGGTGAGCGGCCCGTGGCCGCCGTATAGTTTTGCAAACATTGAGCTTGAGTTTAGCAGGCAGTTCGGAGTAAGCTGATGTCGTTTTCCCCCGAAAATCCCCTTTCGGCTGAGCCGGAGATCGAAACTTCGCACGCAGATGAGTTTGTGGAGCAACTCCGTTGCGTCACAGACACCCTCCCTTCGCGAATAAATATCGATGCGCAGAGCGTCGAAGAGGGTCTGGCCAAGCTAGTACTAACTTTGATCGAGTTCATCCGCCGCCTGCTGGAAAAACAGGCGGTCCGCCGGATGGAAGGCGGGGATCTCTCACCTGAACAGATCGAAGAATTGGGGTTGGCGCTCATGAGGTTGGAGGCCAAGCTTCAGGACTTGAAAACTCAGTTCGGATTAGAAGATGAAGACCTCAATCTCGATCTCGGTCCAATCGGGCGCTTGATTTAGCAGTAAGCATCTTGCTCGGCAGGAGTCATACGATGGTGGCGGCCATCCAAGCTTTTTGAGTAAAGCCGCCCCTGATAGTGGAGGGCGAAAGTGTCCAGCGAGCGGTCTACCCTGATAACGGCCCGTCCCCCGGGCCTGGTTGATGTTCTCGACCGTATTCTTGATAAAGGACTTGTGATCGCTGGCGACATCAAAGTGTCGTTGGCGAACGTAGAGCTATTGACTCTGCAGATCCGTCTGCTGGTTTGCTCGATCGATAAGGCCGAGCAGATCGGTTTGAACTGGTGGCGCTATGACACCAACCTGACGACCCGCGCCGAGCGCGCCGAAGCGGAAAACGTTGAACTGAGGTTACGGCTGAACGAGCTTGAACAGGAGATCCGAAACCTTGCGGCTGCGAACGTTGCTGCGGCGGGCCGCGAGTCAACTGAAGTTATTACCAGTCGTCGTGTGGCGCGGAAACCATCAAAGCGCCGCAATAAGTAACCAGATTCGAATGAGAAAAGTTTTTGAGAAGCAGTGGGCGCCGTGAAACCTCGCGTGAGCTCGTATAACACTTCTAAAAAAGGAACCGAACCAAATGGCTGTCGAAAGAGCCCCAGGCGGAAGCAGCTTAATTGACGTCCTTGATCGCGTACTCGACAAGGGTATCGTGATTGACGCATGGGTGAGAATTTCGCTGGTGGGTATTGACCTGATTACGATCGAAGCCCGCGTAGTAGTTGCCTCCATTGATACGTATCTGAAATACGCTGAGGCCGTAGGCTTAACACCGGCCGTCTCCCGACCCGCACTGACACCGGGTGGTGAAGTTGTAGAAACGGAAACTCGACGCCGCGAAACTCGAGCATCAAGGACCGATAACACGCCGCTCGGCTGAGTAGACTGTGTTCGAACATTGGGAATCTTTTATGGGAGAAGTTCCCTCAGAATTTGCTTTTCGAACGGCCCCATCCCTTTCGGAGCCTGAGCGGCCCAGCTCGCGCGCGCGCCAGTATGACGTCTTTATCGAGACGACTACGCAAATGCTGGCCACGCCCAAACTCCAGGAGCGACTTCTTCTCGCTCTGGAAGCAATTTCAACAAACTTCGGTCACCAGCAAGCCGCCATTGCGATTATCAATGAGCGCGAAGCCGAGTTGCGGATTCGCGCGGCCATCGGTTTTGAAGGAGAGCCCTCGACCACCAAAGTCGAAATGCCAGTCGATTCGAGCGCGGCGTGCGTGCGCGTGATCCATGATGCTCAGCCGCTATGGATCTCAATGGCAGAAGACGAAGCCTCACGAAGTCTCTTCGCTAACATGCGCTGGCAATCCGATGTCCTCGCCATTCCACTTTTCGGCATCCCGGAGGTCACATCGCGTCCCGGTGCAGTGAGAGCGCCGATTCAATACTGGGCGTTCGAGCCGGGTGGGAGAATGGGCGTGTTGTACGTTGGCGCAAACCAGGAGACGGCTGAGGCAGAATCGTTGACGCTGCTCAAGCAGTTCGCCGAACGGATCGGGATCGTAGCCTCACTCGCCGCGCACCAGGAACGGCTTGTCACCACCGTCACGAAGCTCCAGCGCGAGCGACAATGGATCGAGTCGATCATGAAGTCGGTCGCCGATCCGATCGTGCTGACGGATCTCGACAACCAGATACTCTTGCAGAATCGTCGTGCTGAGGAACTGTTCAGCGGTTCCGCCAACGCCGGTGAAGGTAAACGCCGTGCGTTGAAGATGAACGACCTTTTGTTCTCCGCTTATCTTTCGAGCGCCACGGTTTCTTCTTCTGAGGTTATCCAGAGAGATATCACGCTTGTCGATCCGATCGAAGGTTCCGACATTCACTTCGAAGTAATCTCAACACCGGCCGCAAATTCACGCGGTGAGCCGCTCGGGCTTGTCTCGATCTTCCGCGACGTAACGGATCTGCGCGAAGCGAATGAAGAGCTCGCGCGTAACTTCGTCAAACTGCAACAAGCGGAAGCTGAATCACGTCGCGAGCGCGATCGTCTCGACCTGATTATCGAAAACGTAGGGCATCCGATTGTCGTTTGCGACTCTGCGGGTAACTTCATCCTGTTCAACCGTCGCGCGGAGTTGTTGTTTCAGGAGAACGAATCAGTCAATTTGTCAGCATCTGCTGCGGTGCGCACGAACGCAGTCAAACTCACGTCGTTCATCTCTACGCTTGCATCGGCTTCTGAAACGGGACGACAGGCTGAGATTGAATTGATCGATCCGGAAGACAGTCGTTCGTTGCCGATGGAGATCACCGCGCGTGAAGTTCTGGATGCAACTGGACAGGTGACTGCCGTCGTCTCAATTCTTCACGACCTGACTGAGATTCGTGAGCTTGAGCGACGACGCGTCGAGCAGCAATTGTTTGAATCCGAGAAGCTGGCCGCTGTCGGGCGTCTCGCTGCGTCGATTGCGCACGAGGTCAACAATCCTCTCGAAGCGATCAAGAACGCGCTTTACCTGATGCAGACTGGTGCCGAAGGTGACAAGAACTCGCGTTTTCTCGAGATTGCGAGAAAAGAGACGGAGCGCGTGTCGCACATTATCCGGCAGATGCTTGGCTTTGCGCGCCGGCCCGGTGAGGTCGACTGGGTCGATATCAACCAGTTGCTGGAAGAGACGCTGGTCCTTCTGGAAAAGAAGATGCGCCAATTGCGCATCAGAATAACCAAATCGCTCGACGACTCCCTGCCACGCGTCAAAGCGCGCGCCGATCAGTTGCGACAAGTATTTCTAAATCTGATCATCAATGCACAGCAGGCGATTGAAGGTGACGGCGAGATTGTGATTTCCACTTCGCGTTACGAACAAGCATTGCAGCCGTCGATTGTTATTCAACTTACGGATACTGGCGTCGGAATAGCGGAGGACGATCTGCCGCGCATTTTCGATCCGTTCTTTTCCACCGGCAAGAAAGGAACCGGGCTCGGCTTGTGGGTCACGCAGGACATCGTGAGGCAGCACGGTGGCCGCATCGAAGTGACCAGTGAGATTGGTAGAGGCACGGTTTTTAGTATCGTGCTTCAGGTTGAATCCCCGATACTCGAAGAGCAAAGCGAAACCAGATCGGCGACTAGATGAGTCAATCGTTCAATCAGTCAGGAAACGGCGCGCCTCTGGACGAGGCAGGCGGCTTTGTATCGTTTAGCCAGGCGGCGCGATTGCTTGTTGTGGACGACGAGGAAAGTTTGCGCATCACTACGGCCGCCATCTTTGAGAATGAAGGCTACGTCGTTGACACCGCGTCGAGTGGTGATGAGGCCATAGATCTGATGAGTAAAGAAGACTATGACCTCGTGCTCACCGACCTGCACATGGAAGGAGGCGACGGTCTCTCCGTTCTTAATCAGATTCGCCGGCACGCGCCGCTCACCATTTCAGTTGTGCTGACCGGATTTGCTTCGGTCGAATCAGCGATTGCCGCGTTGCAGGAGGGTGCTTACGACTATCTCGTCAAACCGTGTGACATCGAGAGCATGAAGCACACGATTCGCAGAGGTGTCGAGCACCGCCGGCTTATGCTCGCCGAACAGAAAGCCCGCGCGGATCTGCAACAACTGAATCTCGATCTCGAGCAGAGAATTGAAGAGCGAACTGCGGAGCTGAAACAACTCAACGTTGAGCTCGCGGATGCTAATCGCGCCAAAGACGTTTTTCTTGCCACCCTCTCTCACGAGCTGCGCACGCCGCTTACGCCCGTAGTCGGATGGATCAAATTGTTGCGCAGCGGAACGCTCGACGAGAAGAGTGTTGCGCAAGCGCTTGATGCAATCGAGCGAAATGCGTGGTTGCAGTCGAGACTGATTGACGACCTGCTCGACACGTCTCGCATCGCCACCGGCAAGCTTCATTTCGAGCCGAAGCCGACGGATTTGAATGCGACGGTTAAGGCTGCGGTTGATACTGTGCGCGCGTCGGCTGCGGCACGAAACGTCGAGCTGTCGATGACGTTGTGGCCGTCGAGTTTGACAGTGATGGGTGAGCCTGTTCGTTTACAGCAGATCGCGTGGAACCTCGTTTCGAATGCGATCAAGTTCACCGATCCCGGTGGCAAGGTAAACATTACTACGCAGCTCGACGGCACACAGGCTTTGCTGACCGTAGCTGATTCGGGTGTTGGTATCCCGTCTGAATTTTTGCCGCATGTGTTCGATCGTTTCCGGCAGGCAGACGGCTCGACTTCGCGACGGCACGGTGGTTTAGGTCTCGGGCTCGCCATTGCCGATGCGCTCACGAAGTTGCATGGCGGCTGTTTACAGGCCAGGTCAGACGGTGTTGGAAAAGGCGCCACGTTCTCACTGCGAATTGAGCTCGCGCCGCTTGAAAGAGTCGCTCCCGAACCGGCAGACACGAAACGTCATTCACTCGACGGTCTCGAAGTCCTGATCGTCGAAGACTCGCCTGACACGCTACTGCTGTTGAGCACGATCTTTCGCCGCGAAGGTGCGAATGTGGCGACTGCTGCGTCAGCGGCAGAGGCATTAAGTAAAGCTGTCACAAATCGCCCGCACATCATCGTCTCAGATATCGGTATGCCTGACGTTGACGGCTATCAACTCCTCGAACAGCTTCGTCTCCTTCCCGGCCTGAGCGAAGTACCTGCGATTGCGGTGTCGGGCTATGCAAGTGAAGAGGACCGCGAGCGCGCACTGGCTGTCGGCTACCTGGCCCTCGTCCCCAAACCCATCGACGTCGACATCCTCTTCAACCTCATCCACGACCTCAAAGCTCCGGCGTAGCGTAACTGACGAGAGAGCTTTGGACCCTGAAGTCATAACCAGTCTCGACCAAATCAACCCGACGTGGCTGACCAGAGTTCTCCGGCGAAACGAAGTATTGAAGGGAGGACGCGTCGCGGAAGTCAGTTATGAATCCGACGTGACGAGTTTCTCAATCATTGCCCACCTCAAGATTTCCTACACTCGCAACTCAGAAGCGCCCGATCGATTGTTTCTGAAGTTCTCAAAGCCCGTGCATCCTGTCTCCACTCCGGAGGGAGGTTGGGAGGTGATCTTTTATAAGTTTGTCGCCCCGCACACTCCCTCCGTATTGCGTTGCTATGATGCTGTGTTTTCACGTGAGCAACGCAAGTTGCATCTTCTGTTAGAAGACGTCTCAGACACACACTACAGTGAACCGCCTTCACAGTTGCCGCCGACGCGCCGTAATTGCGAGCTGATCGTCCGAGCCCTGGCAGATATTCATGCTGCATGGTGGGAACGTCCGCCGTGGGACGTGCTCGGCTGGTCTCTTCCTGATCAGACTGAAGTTGATCGAAGGATAACGGACGTTCGAGAGCGCATCAGTCGCTTCGCCAACTTTCTCGGAGATCGGCTTACCGAAAATCAGCGCAGTATTTATCGTGAAGTGCTAGCGGCGTTACCTGATTTGTACACACGCCTGACGCTTCCAGATGGCTATACTGTCGTCCACGAAGACATCCATATCGGTAACGTTCTCTACCCTCGTGATCCTGATACAGGCAGCGTTCGCATCATTGACTGGCAGACCTGGCTCATCGATCTCGCACCGAAAGACCTGGCCCACATGATGGCTCTTTTCTGGTTCCCGGAGCAGCGGCGAGTTCTGGAAACCCCGCTTCTAAAGCAGTACCACGATCGCCTCTGCGAAAACGGCGTAACTGGCTATTCGTGGGAGCAGTTATGGTACGACTACCGTCTCTGCGTAATCAGAAAACTCTTCCACCCCGCCTGGCAATGGGACACCGGCCACGAGCCAAACATCTGGTGGAACCACTTGGAAAGAGTGATGATGGCGTACGAGGATCTGGAGTGCCGGGAACTGGTGAAAGGCGGTAGAATACGCGAGGCTGATTAGATAGAGGGTAAGTTATGACAAACGAAGAGATTTTGCGTGAGATTAACTCCTTACCACCGGAAGCACAGCGTCAGCTTGAGGACTTCTTATCCTTTCTGCGAGAGCGCTACGGAAGCGGTCAGCAAAAAACTGCTCCCACACCCGACTTAGAATCTGAAGCATTTGTCGGGATGTGGCGTGATCGGGAGGATATGCGCGATAGTTCAGAGTGGGTTCGAAACGTCCGCCGGTCGCACTGGGGCGAGTGAACATGACTTTGACCATCGTGGACTCCGACATTTTAATTGATGTGGCACGCGGTGAGGCGCAGGCGATCAACTGTTTAGTAAGTCTTCAGCAAACTTCGACTCTAGCCATCAGTGCCGTTTCACAAATGGAGTTAATTGTCGGTTGTCGGAACAAGAAGGAATTGCAAGATCTGGAAAAGTTTCTGAATCGCTACCAGATTCTTAAGATTACCGACCGAATTTCTGATCGCGCTGTTGATTTATTGACACAGTATTTCCCGAGTCACGGTTTATTAATCGCGGATGGCTTAATTGCCGCCACAGCGCTAGTTCACAATGAGGCGTTTATTACCAAGAATCAGCGGGATTTTCGTTTCATCACGGACTTGAATTTGTTGGCTTACCCGTGATTGCACCTCGCTGCCGAAATACTCATACAGCTCGTAAAGTATGAGGGACCTGTGCCCCTCCACACCAAAAACCCTACACACACAAATAGTTGACAAAAACAAATTTGTAACTATAATGGTTACAAAACGGCGGTCCGTGTTTCCCAGATAGCTTTGATATGTCGACAAATAGCAGGTTCGCGGTAGCGGTACATGTTTTAAGTTTGATGGCCTGGTCAGGCGAAGAACCCCTTAAATCAGAACAGGTTGCAGAAAGCGTAAACACCCACCCAGTCGTGATCCGGCGCATCCTGAAGGAACTCGCGGAAGCCGGGCTGGTGGTGTCGCAAACCGGTTCGCTCGGCGGCTCCCGCCTGGCGCATGACCCAAATGAAACCACCCTGCTCGACGTTTACCAGGCGCTCGAATATGGCGGCGTCTTTTCGCTGCACCGAGCTCCTCCAAGCCGCGATTGCCCGGTCGGAGTGAATATCGAAACTGTGCTGGGAGACGTGCTGCTGGAAGTTGATACTGCGGTTGAAAAAGTATTGCAAAACATAACTATTAACGACGTCGTGCGGCGATTGAAACCCTGTGGCGCTGCTATGGCATCGAAGACGACAGGTAATATTGTGAGGAATGGCAAGAGGAAACCGTACGAACAGAAGCAGGTAGCTTTGCCCCCACTGCGAGCAGGGGCGAAGAGCCGGGGGAACGGATCCTCCCGAACTGCGTAATTAAAACCGCGAGAAAGGAATATAAATTTGTCCAGGCTTGAAAAAGATCAAAGCGGTATCGAGCTCATGAATAAGAGCGAATTCGTCAGCCTCAGCGAGGAACTGACGGATGACGCCGTGTCGATTGAGGATATCGACGAGGTACTACAAACGCTCGAGCGGGCTACCAGTGGTGAAACCGAGATCGAGGAGCCTTTGATCGAGGAGTCGTCGTCTGCCGTCGAATCCGAAGAGGGGATGAACGAGGAGGTCGAGCTCGACCTCTCAGCCGGCGAAATGGATAAGACGTCGGATCCCATCCGCGTTTACATGCGCGAGATGGGTGTTGTGCCGTTGCTTACGCGCGAGCAGGAAGTGTCGATTGCGAAGCGCATCGAGCGCGGCCAAAAGCGTGCGGAAAAAGCGATCGCACGTTCTCCAATTGCAGTCGTTGAGCTGTTCCGGATTGGTGATGAGCTGGCTGCCGGTGCGCTCAACATCCGCGACGTTGTGGCTTTTTCGGACCAGATGGAGACCGAGGAGCACGAGGATCGCAGTGAAGAGTATTTGCAGTGGACGATCGAAGGTCTTAACAACATCCAGAGTCTCTACAAGAGAGGGCTGAAAGAATTCGATAAATTCGCCGAAGAGCTGAAGCTTTCGCGAGGCAAGCGTTCGAAGAAACTGTTGCGTTACCGGCGCAAGCTGGCGCGCACTCGTCTTGAGATCGCCACCGAGATTAGAAGTCTGCACCTGAAGGAAGCTGCACGGCAGCGACTCATCGGCGCAATCGGCGCTGTCTATAAAGAGACGCGCAATCTCGAACGCGAGATCGAGTCGAATAATGAAAAGCTGCGGCGCAAGGGTTTGAAGGCAGACAAGGCGAAGGAATACCGGAAGCACGTTGCAAACGCGCGCAAGCGTTTGAAAGAGATCGAGACGGAGCATCACCTGACGGCGCTCGAGATCAAACGTTCAAATCAGATGATCGCGATCAGCGAAGCGCAGACGGCACAGGCGAAGCACGAGCTGACGGAAGCCAACCTGCGCCTCGTGGTTTCTATTGCGAAGAAGTACCAAAACCGTGGTTTGCAGTTTCTGGATCTGATTCAGGAAGGCAATCTGGGTTTGATGAAGGGTGTCGATAAGTTTGACTGGCGCCGCGGTTATAAGTTTTCAACTTATGCGACCTGGTGGATTCGGCAGGCAATCACGCGTGCTATCGCCGATCAGGCGCGCACCATTCGCATTCCAGTGCACATGATCGAAGTCATCAACAAGCTGAAGAACACTTCGCGTGAGCTCGTGCGTGAGCTTGGCCGCGAACCAACGACTGAAGAGATCGCAAAGAAGATGGATACTTCAGTAGATAAGGTTCGCAAGGCGCGGAAGTTGATGCAGGACCCGATCTCTCTGGAGACACCCATTGGTGAAAACGGCGATTCGCAGCTCGGCGACTTGATCGAAGACAAATCGAGTGAGAGCCCGGCAGCGCGTGTCATCACGTCAAACTTGCGCGAGATTGCAGGCGACGTGTTGCAGACGTTGAGCCCGCGTGAAGAGCGTGTGATTCGTTTGCGATTCGGACTCGACAACGGCGGTCACGAACGGACGCTGGAAGAAGTAGGCCAGAACTTCAACGTGACGCGCGAACGTATTCGCCAGATCGAAGCAAAGGCGCTGCGCAAACTGCGTCACCCCTCGCGGGCGCGGCTATTGAAAAATTTCCTCGAAGGAGAGGGGCAGTAAACCATAGAACCGAGCGTGCGTAGCGCCGGGGTATCATATTAGGAGCAATGAAAAATGAGTGAACATGTGAAGGAAGTGAGCGATAGCTCGTTTGAAAAAGACGTATTGGGCTCCGGTAAGCCGGTGCTGGTGGATTTCTGGGCTGAGTGGTGTGCCCCTTGCCGAATGCTGGCGCCGACCGTTGCGGCTGTCGCAGAGCATTATGGTGACAACGCGAGCGTGGTGAAGTTGAACGTTGACGACAACCCTTCAACCGCACAACGTTACGGTATCAAAGGCATCCCGACACTGATTCTTTTCCGCGAGGGAAAGGAAGTCGAGCGCGTTGTGGGCGCGACCAGTAAAGAATCGATCACGAGGATGATCGAGAAGTACGTGACAGTGAAGGCCGCAAGCTAGAAAAACACTCTGGGCGATTAAAGGCCGGGCGTCTATGGCGTCCGGCCTTTTTTATGTACGACAGTCTCGCAAGTCAACAGCGGTTGCTACTGTACTAGCAAGAACCGTAAATCCTTTAGATTCCGCTATCCTCTCGGATAACTTTCGAAAATTACGCTTGCCAGCCGCTTAACTCGCACGTAATCTTTGGCCAACTTCAGTACCTGTCGTTCCCCAGGTTCTGCACTGACCCCCAAAGAGGCGAGCTTTACCCATGCAGGCGGTCAAGAATTTGCTTAGTCAAATCCCGGCTCCAGGTCTTTCTGACAATGAACGCGTGCGTTTGCGTTGTCAGTTAGCCAGGCAATTCGAAAAGACCGGCAACTTCGCGGCCGCGTGCGGAGCCATGGACGATCTGTGGATAGGCGTGGGTAAGCGTCCTAACCTCGACCCGCTGGATGCACACACGTCTGCTGAGGTATTGCTGCGCCTCGGCGTGCTGACGGGTTGGATTGGTAACATAAAACCGATCCGGGGCTCGCAACAAATCGCGAAGGATCTATTGAGTGAAAGCATCGAGATCTTTGTAGCGGTGGGCGACGTTAAGAAAGTAGCGGAAGCGCAAACAGAGATGGCCCTCTGTTGTATGCGCGAGGGTTCATTCGATCTGGCCCGAACGCTCTTCGCCGAAGCACTGGCTCGACTTGACGACCATGACGGCGATCTAAAAGCGCTGACCGTATTGCGAAGCGCAATGGTTGAGTTGCAGGCCAGCCGCTTAGACGATGCGTTACACATCCTGACCACGGCGGTTTCGCTGTTTGAAGCGAGCGCCAATCAAGTACTCAGGGGGTCGTTCCACAATCAGCTCGCCACAATTCTTAAAAAGCTCGGGGTCAGGGAAAGTCGCGAAGATTACGTAGATAACATCCTGAAGCAATATACCGCTGCAAGTTTCTACTTCGCGCAGGCGGGCCACACACGCTATCAGGGAGTTGTCGAAAATAACCTTGCGATGTTCTTTATGGAGCTCGGAAGATTCGCGAAGGCGCACGAACACCTTGATTGCGCGCAGGCGCTCTATACGAGGCTTAACGACAGTATCCACCTTGCCGGAGTCGAAGACTCGCGCGCGCGCGTTTTACTGGCCGAAGGAGAAATCTCGAAAGCGGAGAAGATCATTGACGCGGCAATTCGCACCTTCGAGAGAGGCGATCAGAAGTCGTTGCTTGCAGAGGCACTGACAACTCGCGGAGTGGCATTAGCTAAGCTGCAACGATGGGTCGAAGCGGTTGCAAGTTTCGAACATGCAATCGATATCGCTGAGCAGGCGGGTGATTTCGAGAAAGCAGGTCTCGCCGCCCTGGCGTTGATTGAAGAGTTACCTGAGCGCCTGACCGAGGATGAGCTGTGCCTGATTCTTGAACGTGCTCGCGGTTTTCTGAAATACACGCAGAACACCGCCATACTGCGACGTTTGACTGAATGCGCGTGGCGCGCCATCTCAATTATTCATACCACCCGGCCGGATTGGACCACCTTCTCGCTGACTGAAACTTTGCGCCATCATGAAGGCCGGTTTATCCAAATGGCGCTCGAAGACTCCGGCGGTTCGGTTACGAAAGCGGCAAGTTTGCTGGGTCTTCCGGGTCACCAAAGTTTGAATTTCATACTGCAGAATCGCCACCCGGAACTTCTCACGGCGCGGACGCCGATAAAGCGCCGGCGGCGAAGTACATTGAAGCTGGTCGAGCCAGGGAAAAGTTTGGAAACGACAAAGTCGGATGAGTAAGCCACCGGGGACCTTCTCGATTAAGCAACGATTCCTCCCGCGCAAACGATACCACGTCCCTCGCATTAACGTGGCCCAGGGGCCGGAACGAAGCCCAGAACGAACCGGCCCCACGCGCGCTTGCGAAACATATAATCGAATACAGCTTTGTGTGCTTTTGTGCCTCTTTCTGGCTAAAATGAGGGTGCATGGAACAAACGAAGCCCACGCGTCTCATCGTCGGCATCACCGGCGCCACCGGAACGATCTTTGGTGTGCGACTTTTGCAGATGCTGCATGGGTCGGGAGTCGAGACGCATCTCGTCGTGAGCAAGTGGGCGGCGCGCACACTCACACATGAAACGCCACACTCACTCAAATACGTACAAAGCCTTGCGACGCAGAGCTACGGTATCGGCGCGCAGGGGGCTGCGATCTCGAGCGGCTCGTTTGTAACGCTGGGAATGGTGATCGCGCCGTGCAGCATGCGCACGCTGGCCGCGATTGCGCACGGCCTTGGCGACAACCTGATTCATCGCGCTGCTGATGTGATTCTCAAAGAGCGACGCAAACTTGTGCTGGTCGTGCGCGAGTCGCCTTTCAACGAGATCCATCTCGAGAACATGTTGAAACTGGCGCGCATGGGCGTGGTGATTCTTCCGCCAGTGCCCGCGTTCTACAATAACCCTCAAAATCTCGACGACATGATCAATCACATAACGATGCGTGTGATCGATCAATTCGATATCCATCTCGACGTAATGAATCGCTGGGATGGCGTGTTGCTGGACAGAAAGCGATCCACGGAAGCAGAGTAGGAGAACAAGTCATGGGTGAAATGGTCCAATTCCCGTTTGCCGGAGGAAACACCGGCGGTTATCTCGCGACACCGAAACAGGGCAGTGGCCCGGGCGTTATCGTGATTCAGGAGTGGTGGGGACTCGTCGATCACATCAAAGACGTTTGCGATCGATTCGCCGCGGAGGGCTTCGTCGCGCTCGCGCCCGATCTCTATCACGGGAAGACGACGAAGTCTCCGGATGAAGCCGGCAAGCTGATGATGGCGATGCGCATCGACGAGGCGGAAAGAGATCTCAGCGCTGCCGTTCAGTATCTTGCAACGCAAGATTCAACTACGAGCGATAAAATCGGCGTCGTTGGCTTCTGCATGGGCGGCGCGCTCTCGCTCTACACGGCGACAAAGAACGACAAGATTGGCGCGTGTGTTGTTTTCTATGGCGGACATCCGAGAGTGAAACCCGATCTGCCGAACCTTCACGCACCTGTGCTGGGTCTTTATGGTGAGAAGGACAAGGGCGTTAATCCTGATGTGGTTCATGCGTTGGAGCGCGAGGTGAAAGCGCTCGGCAAGTCGATTGAGGTCGTAATTTATCCCGGCGCGGATCATGCTTTCTTCAATGATCAGCGCCCGCAAGTTTACAACGCCGAAGCGGCGGCCGATGCGTGGCGACGCACAATCGTGTTCCTTCGCGAGCATTTAGGTTAAGTTTAGAGTTCAGCCTTTAGGTTGCTGTTTCCAAACAAAGCAGCAAGCTAAAGCTTGAACTCTGAACTCTCTATCTTTACCACTAAAAAGAGGAAACTGTTTATGACCATGTCTTCGTGCGTATTGACTGTGATCTCGCTCCTGTTTCTACTGCCGCTGCGCGTAGTTGCGCAGGAACCCCCGAGGCCGCCGGCGACGCCGTCGCCATCTCCAACCGTCACAGCGAGCCCTTCGCCAACGCCGACGCCCGAAGCATCACCAACACCGCGCGATCCGATGTCGACACCGACATTCAACGGACTCAGGATGCGCTCGATTGGTCCGGCATTCACTTCCGGACGCGTCGTTGCATTTGCGGTCGATCCGACAAACATCTCGCGTTACTACGCCGCAGTTGCATCAGGCGGTGTTTGGAAGACGGTCAATGCAGGCATCACCTGGACGCCGGTCTTCGATAACGAAGGCTCTTATTCAATCGGCGCCATCACGCTCGATCCAAAGAACCCGTTAACTGTCTGGGTCGGCACCGGCGAGAACAACAGCCAGCGCAGCGTCTCGTACGGCAATGGAGTCTATAAATCGGAAGACGGTGGTCGAACGTGGCGCAACGTCGGTCTCAAAACTTCCGAACACATCGGCCGCATCGCAATCGATCCGAAAGACTCAAACATCGTGTACATCGCGGCGCAAGGTCCACTGTGGGGGCCGGGTGGTGAGCGCGGACTTTACAAAACCACTGACGGCGGCAAGATCTGGAAGAGCATTCTCAACATCAGCGAGAACACAGGCGTCACCGACGTCGTAATCGATCCAAACGATCCAAACACGATCTACTGCGCTTCCTATCAACGACGTCGGCACTTCTACACACTCATCAACGGCGGTCCCGAGAGTGCGATCTACAAATCCACGGACGCAGGCGCGACGTGGAACAAACTGCGCGCCGGTTTGCCGACTGTCGAGCTCGGCCGTGTCGGCCTCGCGATCTCGCCGGTTGATTCAAACGTGATCTACGCGACGGTCGAAGCAGCCGATCGCAAAGGCGGAATCTTTCGTTCGAGCGATCGCGGCGGCAGTTGGGAACGACGCAACGAGTTTGACGCCACCGCGATGTACTACGCGCGCATCGTTGCCGATCCGAAAGACGTCGATCGCATCTACGTGATGAACGTCTTTCTGATGGTTTCGGACGACGGCGGCCGCACGCTTCGACGGCTCGGCGAGAAAAACAAGCACGTCGATAATCACGATATCTGGATCGATCCGGCGAATACGGATCATTATCTCGTCGGTTGCGACGGTGGCATTTACGAGAGTTACGATCGCGGCCAGAACTGGGACTTCAAACAGAACCTGCCCGTGCCGCAGTTTTACGACATCACTACCGACAACGCGAAGCCCTTCTACAACATCTACGGCGGCACGCAGGACAACTTCAGTTTTGGTGGCCCATCGCGCACCCGCAGCGCGTCCGGCATCGTTAACTCCGACTGGTTTGTCACAAACGGCGGCGACGGTTTTCGTTCGCAAGTCGATCCGGAGGATCCGAACACGATTTATGCGTCGTTACAGCACGGCGTGATCGTCCGTTTCGACAAGCGCACGGGCGAGCGTATCGGCATTCAACCGCAGCCCGGTCGTGATGAAGATCCGCCGCGTTGGAACTGGGACACGCCGTTCATCATTAGCCCGCATCTACACACACGTCTCTACATCGCGTCAGACAAGCTTTATCGCAGTGACGATCGCGGCGACACGTGGACCGTGATCAGCGGCCAGCTCTCGCGCGCACTGGACCGCGACAAGCTGCCGGTGATGGGCAGGATCTGGAGCATCGACGCTATTGCCAAGAATGCCTCGACGGCCTTTTACGGCAACGCTTCGGCGCTCGCGGAGTCGCAGAAGAAAGACGGTCTGATCTACATCGGCACTGACGATGGTCTGCTGCAAATAACTGAAGATGGCGGCAAGAACTGGCGCAAGGTCGAAAAGATTACGGGCGTCGCTGACATGTCCTACGTCAGTCGCATCATCACGTCCAATCACGATGCGAACACGGCGTACGTGGCTTTCGAGAATCACCAGAACAACGATTTCAAGCCATATCTCTTGAAGACGACCGACGCCGGACGAACGTGGACATCGTTGAGCGCGAACCTGCCGAAGAATGGACCAGTTTGGGCCATCGCGGAAGATAACGTGAACCCGAACCTGCTTTTTACAGGCACCGAGTTTGGTCTGTTCTTCTCAGTTGACGGTGGGCAGAAGTGGATTCAGCTCAAAGGTGGTCTCCCCACGATCGCCGTCCGCGATCTGAATATTCAGAAACGAGAAAACGATCTCGTCATCGGGACATTCGGTCGTGGTATTTACATTCTCGACAACTACACACCGCTGCGTTCAATCAAGCCTGAAATGTTGCGACAGGAAGCGGCCGTGTTTGCGGTGAAGGACGCGTTGATGTACATCCAGTCGCAGCCACTCGGCGGCCGTGGCAAGAGTTTTCAGGGCGAGCGCTTCTTCACCGCTGACAATCCGCCATTCGGCGCGACCATCACGTGGTACATGAAAGAGGCCATCAAGACGAAGAAAGAGAAGCGGCAGGAAAGCGAGCGTGAGGCTGAGAAAAAGGGTGCGCCTGTTAGTTGGCCCACGCGCGCTGAGCTGCGGGCTGAAGAAGAGGAAGAAGCGCCGTCGATGATCGTCACGATCACTGATTCTTCTGACAACGTCGTGCGGCGGTTGACTGGACCGATCGGCGGAGGAATGCAGCGACTGACGTGGGACCTGCGTTATCCCGCTGCAAATCTTTCTGCTCCACAACCGCCTGATGCGGATTTCGATTTCGAGCCGCCGTCTGGTCCACTCGTGATGCCGGGCACGTACAAAGTCACGGTCGCGAAGCGTGTGGACGGTGTGGTTACGCAGCTTGGTACACCACAGCAGTTTCAGGTGGTGGTCGAGGGACAGGAAAACATGTCGGCCTCCGATCAAACGGCGCTTGTCGAGTTTCAGACGAAGGCCATGCGTCTGCAACGTGCTGCGTCTGGTGCGACCCAGGCCGCGGGCCAGCTCAGACCGCGACTCGCGGCAATCAAACGTGCGATCGCAGAAACGCCGTCACTGCCGCAGCGTTTGCAGGATGAGGCGACCGCGCTGGATCGACGCACAACCGAGGTCCTGCGCGCGTTGAGTGGTGACGCCGCGGCGCGGCAACGCAACATCAACACGCCGCCGTCGATCAACGATCGCATCGGATACGTGGTTGGCGCGCAACGCATGTCAATCTCGCGTCCCACACAGACGCAGATCGCGCAATACAACGCCGCCGCACAGGACTTCGAGAGTGTGTTGGGCCAGTTGCGGCAATTGATCGAAGTCGATCTGGACAAACTCGAGAAGCAACTCGAGGCCGCAGGCGCACCCTGGACACCGGGACGCGTTCCGGAGTGGAAAAATCAGTAACAAATCCGTGTCATCCGTGTTTAAAAGGAGATCTGACATGAAGCGCTTCGGGATCTTGTTACTCATTCTGATTTGTTTCTCGACGATCGAGGCTCAGAAAATCTCCGAGAAAGTCACGGGCATGGAGAAGTTTCCGGGCTTCTTCCCGTTTTACTGGGACGCAAAAGCCGGAAAGATCTGGCTCGAGATCGACAAATGGAATACTGAATTCCTCTACGTCGAATCGTTGCCGGCAGGCATCGGCTCAAACGACATCGGTCTCGATCGCGGTCAGCTCGGCAACAGCGCCATCGTCCGTTTTGATCGCACCGGACCACGCGTGTTGCTGGTCGCGCCGAACTACAACTTTCGCGCGATTAGTAACAACGCAGACGAACGCCTCGCGGTCAGAGATGCGTTTGCAGAGTCGACACTGTGGGGCTTCGAAGTCGCCGCTGAAGAAGGTAATCGAGTGTTGGTTGACGCGACGAGATTCTATTTGCGCGATGTCCACCAGGTCACGCAAACACTTCAACGCGAACAACAGGGAACTTATCGACTCGAAGACTCGCGCAGCGCCTTCTACCTTCCCAACACGAAAAATTTTCCGCAGAACACGGAAGTGGAAACCACGCTGACGTTCACAGGCGAACCCACGGGCCAATACGTTCGAGAAGTCGTGCCCGTGCCTGAAGCGATTACGGTTCGCGAGCGTCACTCGTTTGTTCAGTTGCCAGCGCCGGGATTCAAGCCACGTGTGTTCGATCCACGCGCCGGTTACTTCGGCATCGACTTCATGGACTTCGCGACGCCGATCCAGGACCCGATCACGAAGCGCCTGATCGCGCGTCATCGTTTGCAAAAGAAAGATCCGGCCGCGCGCGTGAGCGAAGCCGTGAAGCCCATCGTCTATTACGTGGATCGCGGCGCGCCCGAGCCGGTGCGCTCGGCCTTGCTCGAAGGCGCACGCTGGTGGAATCAGGCGTTCGAAGCGATTGGTTACAAGGACGCGTTTCGTGTCGAGGTCATGCCTCCAGACGTCGATCCGATGGACGTGCGTTACAACGTCATTCAGTGGGTACATCGCTCGGCGCGCGGCTGGTCCTACGGCAACTCGCTCACCGATCCGCGCACCGGTGAGATCATCCAGGGACGTGTTTCGCTGGGCTCATTGCGCGATCGTCAGGATTTTCTGATTGCTGAAGGTCTGCTCGCGCCGTACGATAAAACCAACACCGCATCACCGAAGCTTTTGGAGATGGTGCTGGCGCGCCTGCGTCAGCTATCAGCACACGAAGTCGGCCACACGCTCGGACTGCAACACAACTACGCTGCCAGTCCGGTTGGTCGAGCGTCGGTGATGGACTATCCCGCGCCACGCGCGAAGCTTGGTCCGGACGGAGTCCCGGATCTCTCTGACGCATATGCGAAGGGCATTGGTGAGTGGGACAAAGTCGCGATTGCTTATGGCTATCAGGACTTTGCTCCCGGCACTGACGAAAACGCCGCCCTCGATCGCACGTTGAGCGATGCTTTCACACGCGGTCTCATGTATCTGACGGACCAGGACGCACGACCGCCGGGCAGCGCGAGCTCGGTGGCCCATCTCTGGGACAATGGTACGAACGCGATCGACGAGCTCGGAAACGTGATGAAGGTCCGTGCCGCAGCGCTGCGACGCTTCGGCGAGAACAACATTCGTGAAGGCGCGCCGATGGCAACGATCGAAGACGTGCTCGTGCCGATCTACATGTATCACCGTTACCAGGTTGAAGCCGCTGCGAAAGTGATTGGCGGGCAGGACTACACATTTAGTTTGAAAGGCAAAGGCGATCGCAATCCGCAGATCGTCGCGCCGGAAGAACAGCGACGCGCGCTGGTTGCGGTGCTCGAGACGATCAAACCGGATGCGCTTGCAGTGCCGGAGACGTTGTTGCGATTGATTCCACCGCGCCCTGCGGGTTACCAGCGCACGCGTGAAAACTTTCGTATTCGCACGCAGCCGGTGTTTGATGCGCTTGCGCCTGCTGAGGCGGTTGCCGATCATGTCAGTGGATTTCTTTTGAATCAGGAACGGGCGGCGCGGCTGGTCCAGTTTCACGCGCGCGATCCGCGTAATCCGGGTCTCACGGAAGTGGTCGACAGGGTACTCGCCTCGACGTGGAAAGCGCCTGCGGCTACGGGTTATGCGGGTGAGATCCAGCACACAGTCAACATGATTATACTTTCCGATCTGATGGCGCTTGCGGCCGCCGAGCGTGCGTCTAACCAGGTGCGGGCGATCGCCTCGTGGAAGTTGGACCAGTTAAAGACGTGGCTGACGGTGCAGAGTCGCTTTCCGGTTGATGAAAACCAGCGGGCGTTTCTGTTTTACTCGATCGAGCAGATCAGGCGCTTCCAGGAAGATCCGAAGAAAGCGAACATCACGCCCGCGCAGCAACCACCCGACGGCCAACCAATTGGCATGGGCTGGTGGACACGAGCGGACGACGATTGCAGCCACAGCTGGTAGTTTCGGATTGAGTTCAGAGTTCAAGCTTTAGCTTGCGGTCCTGAATTCAACGCCTGCAAGCTAAAGCTTGAACTCTGAACTTCTGTCCGGACGGTTCGAAACTAATGAGTGCCGAATCCGTATCATTCGTGTTTTTCTGCGGTGAATAACTGCTGTAACATCCGTGACTATGCAGGTTCCTGAAGAATACGTTGGTGAGGTGCTTGACGAGAAGTACCGTCTCGAACACCTGCTCGGAAAGGGCGGGATGGGCGCCGTCTACCTCGCCACACACCTCGGTACCGAGCGTTATGTCGCGCTAAAACTCATCTCGCCGCAGTTTATGCGCAACAACGAATTCGTCGAGCGCTTCAAACGCGAAGCGCGCGCTGCCGGACGTCTGCGCCATCCGAATGTCGTTGACGTAACTGACTTCGGTTTCGCGCGTGTAAAAGCGGGGCAGGTTGCATACCTCGTGATGGAGTATCTTGACGGTTGCACGCTCGGTGATGTTCTCGCGGAAGAGAAACGTCTGCCGCTTGAGTGGGTCGCCGACATTCTCGATCAGGTTTGTTCCGCCGTTCACGAAGCTCACCAGCAGGGCATCGTCCACCGTGACTTGAAACCTGACAACATCTGGCTTGAGCCGAACCGTCTCGGTAGTTATCGTGTCAAGGTTCTCGATTTTGGTATCGCGAAGCTCGGTGAAGCAGGGGCGCCTGCGGCTGATGACGATCCGGCACTCACGATCATCGACGACGTTGCTGCTGCGGCGGCGGCACTCGAGAACGATACGCTCATGCGACCAGCCGTCGATGACGCCGGCACACAACATTTCAAAGCCGAAGCCGTTGGTACGGTTATCCAGGATCCGCTGACGAATCCTCTGCTCAATCACACAGACCAGGCGGATGATGACGGCACACTGCTCTTCGATCAGAAAACACATAGCGGAGGACGACACACCGAGCACAGCGCGACTTCTCCCCACGGCGCTGCGTTGACGCGCGTCGGCGCGATCATGGGCACGCCGCTTTACATGTCGCCCGAGCAATGTGGTGGTGGCCACGTCGACACACGTTCAGACATTTACAGTCTCGGCGTCATCGCTTACCAGATGCTCGCCGGCGAGCCGCCATTTGGGGGTAACACTTCGGTGGTGATGCGCGCGCATCGCGAGCAGAAGCCGCAACAGCTTCGGGAACATAACAACAAGATCCCAAAGCGTGCTGCGGGAATCGTGATGTCGGCGCTCTCCAAAAACCCTGCCGAGCGACCGCAGACTGCGTTTGCTTTTGCGAGTGCGCTGCGGGCACAAAGCGAAGGTGTGGGAGCGTTGTATCGTCGCGCCTTTGCTCTTTACAGCGAATACTTTCCGAAGTTTATAAAGCTCAGCCTGCTCGCGTATCTGCCGGTGATCATCACGAGCTTTCTGCTGATAGGTGTGTCCCAATTGAACAAGTACTGGCTACCAGTAGGAATGCTCCACAAGGTGGTGGTGTATTCAGCGCTCGGAATTCTAGGTTTGTTGAAGTTTGTGGCGGGCACTATTTCCGGCGGTGTGATCTCGGGAGTGACGGCGATAATCATTGTACAACTGACCGCAGCGCCTTTGCGGCCGGTGAAACTGCGCGAGGCGTTCGTGCTTTTGCGCAAGCGCTGGCGTCCGTTTCTTAAAACGCTGATCAGGGTGACGCTGTGGATCTTGCTCGGGATAATCCTGCTGGTCATTCCGGGCATGGTGATGTGGATGCGTTATTCACTCTATGCTCCGGTGGTGCTCGTTGAAGGACTGCAAGGCAAAGCCGCGATGCGACGCGCACGCGAGCTTGCGTCACGCTCCTGGAAGACGGTTATTGTGGTAGCGATAATCCAGTTTCTAATCCCGGCGATTGTCAGTGCCTGTGTCGGCTATATGGCGGGACGATCGAAGGCCAATAAGAACACACCTTCCGCGCAGGTTGTTCAGCAGGTTCTTGAACTTGCAAACATCTTCGTAATCCCACTGATTTCGATTGTGCCGGCACTGCTTTACGTCAAGATGCGCCAGCTCGGAGGCGAGTCTTTGGCTAGCGTCTGGACGCAAATTGAAGAAGGCGAAGGAAAACAGAGCGCCTGGCAACAGCGCATGCGCACCCGCCTCAGCCTGCACACACCCACCACGGGCCAAAGAACTACCGGCGCTTAGGCCACAATAGAACACAGAAATAAAGGTGCTGTCCTAGTGCGCCGGGATAAACCGGCAGGTTGTAGTGAATGAAAGAGTCATACGTTAAAGGTTTAGCCAACCATAACGACTCCGAGTCATGCGGCGGCGCTCGTAAGAGCGACGGCGAAGCG
>Ga0126311_10000005_pt1 | contig 165937 bp, 137 predicted proteins | sample Plot61_FD_92539 | JGI IMG/M metagenome (GOLD analysis project Ga0126311, IMG submission 92539) | Serpentine soil microbial communities from UC McLaughlin Reserve, CA, USA - Plot61 | ecosystem: Environmental > Terrestrial > Soil > Grasslands | place: USA: UC McLaughlin Reserve, Lake County... | reverse complement strand
TGAGGCTGTCGCCGGGACGCAGTTGCGGCAGTATCTCAAGGAGCGGCTGCCGGAGTACATGATTCCGGCCTCGTTCGTCACGGTGGAGCAGTTTCCGCTCACGCCGAGCGGTAAGATCGATCGTCGCAGCCTGCGGCTGCTGGCCCAACGCAGCGCCGCCGAAGAAGACGTGCGCACCGAAGCATTGAGCCCCACGGCCGAGCTGCTCGCCGGTGTTTGGGAAGCAGTGCTTGGCGTTGAGCACGTCAACGCTCACGACAACTTCTTCGATCTCGGCGGTCATTCACTGCTGGCGACGCGCGTCGTCTCCCGCATACGCGAAGCCTTCAACTTAGAAATTCCGCTGCGACGACTGTTTGAATATCCGACTGTGTCTGAGCTCGCGGCGCATATCGACGAGCAACTCCGCGTGAGTCACGCCGCGGCTTTGCCGCCCATCCGGCCGCAGTCGCAGGGCCACACCCGGCCACTCTCTTTTGCCCAGCAGCGGATCTGGTACTGGGAACAGTTGCAACCAGGCACACCCACTTACAACCTCAGCTCCGCGTTCCGGCTGGCAGGAGAGCTCGATCTGGCGGTGTTCGAGCGCAGTTTCAACGAGATCGTGCGCCGTCATGAAACTCTGCGCACCTCGTTTACGGTGCTGGACGGCGCCCCGGTGCAGGTAGTGGCGCCCAAGAAAGCTTTCCGCGTCAGCTTTATGGACCTCAGCTCTATGCCCGCGGCGGAGCGGGAAACGGAAGCGCGACGGCTCGCGGTGGTCGAAGCGTTGCGCCCGTTCACCCTCGCGAAGTCACCCTTATTGCGGGTCAGCTTGTTGCGGCTGAGTCCGCAGGAACACATCGCCCACGTCTCCATGCACCACATCGTCTCCGATGGTTGGTCCCTCGGCTTGCTCGTCGAAGAGGTCACGGCCCTGTACGAAGCCTACCACTCCGGCAAGCCATCACCGCTGCCGGAGCTGCCGGTGCAGTATGCCGACTTCGCCCACTGGCAGCAGGAGCTGTTGCAGCCGGGCAGTGAAGTGCTCACCTCGCAACTGGCCTACTGGAAAAAACAACTGCGCGATGCGCCGGAGCTGGAGCTGCCGCTCGATCGGTCCCGACCGGCCGTCTACGATCCGCGCGGCGCGCTCATGCCCTTGCACTACTCGGCGGAGTTGTCGCAGGCGTTGAAAAAACTGAGTCGCAGTGAAGATGTGACACTCTTCATGACCCTGTTGTCCGCTTTCAATGTCCTGCTGCACTCGCAAAGCGGGCAGGAAGACATTGTGGTGGGTACTCCCATCGCGAATCGCACTCGCCTCGAAACGGAAAAGCTGATCGGGTTCTTCGTGAACATGCTGGTGCTGCGGACTGATCTCAGCGGCGACCCGACCTTCCGTGAGCTGCTGCAGCGTGCCCGTGAGGTTACGCTCAGCGCCTACTCGCACCAGGACGTGCCGTTCGCCAAGCTGGTGGGAGAGCTGAACGTGAAGCGCGACGTGAATCGTAATCCGCTCTTTCAGGCCGTCTACATCCTCGGTAACACGCCCACACAGACGCTGAAGTTAACCGGCCTCACTTGGAGTCCGTTCGAGTTCCAGGTGAGTACCGCGCCTTTTGATCTGAGTTTGTTCCTCACCGAAACTGCGGACGGCTTGCTTGGCTCAGTGATGTACAACACCGCCCTCTTTGAAGAGCAGACCATCCGGCACTTGTTCAATCACTACCAGAACCTGCTTGAACGAGTGGTCGCAGATCCCAATCAACGTCTCTCGCACTTGCAGGTCCTGGCCCTGGCCTCCACCGCCAAATAAGACTTCACTCGCGAAGCGAGCTTTACTCACACCAGCAGGTTTTCTATTTTCACCGGCAGCTCGCGAACACGAACGCCGGTGGCGTGGTGCACGGCGTCGGTAATCGCGGCGGCGACACCCGCGAGACCGATCTCGCCGATGCCGCGAGCGCCGAGCTCGTTGATCTCTTTGTCGGGAAAGTCGAGAAAGTGAACATCAATCGGGGGTGCGTCCAGGTTCACTGTCATGATGTAGTCTGCGAGGTTGCTGTTGATTGGTGCGCCGTTCTGGGGATCGTAAGAGGTCTCCTCAAACAGCGCCATGCCGATGCCCATCACTACCGCGCCCTGGATCTGATTACGCCCGGTGAGTGGATTCAGGATGCGACCAGCATCGATCACCGTCACCACACGGCTCACCCGCAAACGAGCGATCTCTGCCTGCCACGTGACCTCGACAAAGTGGCAGCCGAACGAGTGCATCGAGAATTTCGAGTTCGGCGCAAATACCGTCTGGTCAGCACTGCCGCTGCCTGCGACCAGCCGTGCATTCGCTCGGCGAAGCACATCGCCGAACGCAACTCCTTTCCCAACACCTTCGGCTTTGACGAAGATGCGACCACCTTCCAACGCGAGATCCTCAGGATTGCGTCCCAAGAAAGGTGAGCCTGGAGTCGTGACGGCTATGATCAGCAACGACGTGATTGCCTGATCGGCGGCCTTGAAGACAGCCGGGATCACCGAGCTGGTAGCCAGCGAACCGCCCGAAATTGGACCATCCGGAAGCGCGCTGTCGCCCAGCTCAACTTCGACCTTTTCAATTGGAACTCCTATCTTCTCTGACGCAAGCTGCGCGAGGATCGTGTACGTGCCCGTGCCGATGTCCTGCGTTGCGCACGCAATGCGCACGGTTCCGTCGTCGCGCAATTGCAGGTTCGCAGCGGCTGCAAATCGTCCTGCTATCCAGGCCGCACCGGCCATGCCCCAACCCAACGTCAGGCCGTCTCGCTTCATCGAGCCCACCGCCCGGTTGCGTTTAGACCAGCCGAACTTCTCCGCCCCAAGATTCAAACACTCCACGTAATGTCGTGATGAAAATTGAAGGTTGTTTGACTCGTCGAGCTTCGGCTCATTGAGAATGCGAAACTGTACCGGATCGATCTTCAGTCGCTCAGCCATCTCGTTCATTGCCGATTCGGTCGCGTAGAGTCCGGGCACAGCGCCTGGACCACGCATGTCGGCAGTCGCGCCGATGTTGCGCCGGGCACGTCCCCAGTGTACGCGCAGATTGGGAACGCTGTAATGAAACGCCGTCGCTTCACCGCAGTCCTCATGATAATGATCGATCATCGACAGGTGATAGACGTAATCGTGCTGGAGCGAAAGGAGCTTGCCCTCTCGCGTCGCGCCCAAACGCATGCGCTGTTGCGTACGCGCACGATGCCCGACAGTCTGGAACATCATCTTACGACTGATGACCAGCTTCACCGGTTTGCCTAACTGGCGTGCGGCAGCCGCGGCGAGTGGAACGTGTGTCCACGGATAGAGCTTGCCCCCGAATCCGGAACCGAGGAACTTCGCGATGACGCGCACGTTCTCCTTCGGAAGACCGAACATCTGGGCCAGCACGCTGCGCAGGTTCACGACTCCCTGCGTCGAGTCGTACAACGTCAGTATCTCGCCATCCCAGATCGCGGTAGTGGCATGCAGCTCAAGTGGATTGTGCGTTTCCGGAGGCGTGACGTAGGTTTCGTCGAGCTTGACAGGCGCACTGGCAAACGCGGCGTCGGCATCGCCACGCTGGCTTTGCAGTCGTGGCACTGGTCCATAGCCGGTGAAGACGACGTCAGGATCGTTACCGGCTTCGAGGCGCGTCTCAACATTCGGTTTATCTTTCGAGTAGCTCGCACGAACTGTATCAGCCGCGGCCTTGGCCGTTTCGAAAGTGTCAGCCACGACGAGAGCGATGTACTGGCCGTAGTATCGAATTACGTCGTCTTCGAACGGCGGACGGCGCTCGAGAGAAACGCGATCGAAGCCCGGCGCCGGAGTGGAGCGAAAGATCTTGCCGATATTCGCGCGATGAAAGATTGTACGTACGCCCGGCAGCTTCTCAGCCGCCGCCGTATCGAGCGCGAGCAATTTGCCATTCGCGATCGTCGCCTCCACTGGAACGGCGTAGAGCATTCCAGGGAAGTTGAAATCGGAAGTGTACTGGGCCAGCCCGGTGACTTTTCGTGGACCATCGATGCGCAGTGTGTCGCGTCCGATTGGAGATGATGGTTGTGTAGTTGCCATGGTTGCTCCTCAAAAATCAGGCTGCGGCTGCTGTGCGAAGTGCGTGCGTTATGCAACGCTTCGCCAGCTCGATCTTGAACCGGTTCTCGCTTTGCGGCTTTGCGTTTTGCAGCGCCGCTTCGGCTGCCTGGCGGAAAGTCGCGTCGCTGGCAGGCTTGCCGGTTAGTGCGGCTTCGGCTTCGGGCGAACGCCAGGGTTTTGTTCCCACTCCGCCGAGTGCGAGGCGCGCACGCGTGATCTTGCCGTTGGCGATGTTGAGCACCACTGCCGCCGATGCGAGGGCGAATTCGTAAGACGCGCGATCGCGTAACTTCAAATAGAACTGTTTGCTGCCGCTAAGCGGCGGGGGGAGCGTGACGTGAGTGATGAGATCGCCAGGCTCAAGCACAGTCTCACGCTGCGGTGTATTGCCGGGCAGAACATGAAAATCGCCGAATGCGACTGCGCGCGTCCCTTTCGTACCCTGGATGTGGACCGTCGCTTCCAGCACCGCCAAGGCTATACACATGTCTGACGGATTGGTCGCGATGCATTGCTCGCTTGCGCCGAAGATGGCGAGCGTACGATTGTGGCCCGTGATCGCTGGACAGCCAGTGCCGGGCTCACGCTTGTTGCACGGCATTGCCGTGTCGCGGAAGTAGACGCAGCGTGTGCGTTGCAACAAGTTCCCTGCAACAGTAGCCATATTGCGGATCTGCGCCGAAGCGCCTTGCAGGATCGCTTGCGATAGTACTGAATAATCGCTCTGCACTTTTGCGTGATATGCGAGATCAGAGTTGCGCGCAGTTGCGCCAATCTTCAGTCCGCCATCAGGCATGACTTCGATCTTGTCGAGAGGCAGACGATTGATATCGAGCACACGATCGGGAGTCTCGACGTTCAGCTTCATGAGATCGATCAGCGTTGTGCCGCCACCCATGAATCGCACGTCCGCGCCCTGCTGCGCCGTCTTTGATTGTGCAGCGGCGGCGATGGCAGCAGCCGAATCTGGTGGCCGAATGAATTCGAATGTATGCATGGAGAGCTCTCCTACGCTCGGTCTGAAGTGCCTTTTCGAACCTGTTGGATCGCGGCGACGATATTCGCGTATGCACCGCAGCGACAGATGTTGCCGCTCATCAGCTCTTTCACTGCCGCGTCGTCCGGACCACAGGGTTCCTTGAGAAGCGCAACGGCAGACATGATTTGCCCTGACGTGCAGTAGCCGCATTGATAGCCGTCGCAGTCAACGAAAGCTTTCTGCATTGGGTGTAGCGCGTCCGGCGTACCGAGGCCCTCGATGGTCATGATCTCGTTTCCATCGTGCATCAGGGCGAGGTTGAGGCAAGAGAGCACGCGCTTGCCATTCACATGGACCGTACACGCGCCGCATTGCCCGTGGTCGCAACCCTTCTTTGTTCCGGTGAGCACCACCGTTTCGCGTATGCAATCCAGCAGCGTGGTGCGCGGATCAATGTTCAATTTGTGGTCCTTACCATTGATGCGCAGCGTGATTGGAACCGCACCCTCGATCGTGGGGCGACTGACTTCACTTTCGCTCGTTGGCTCGGCAGTCGCGTGTGCAGGCAGGTACGCCGAGATTACGCCCGCTGCCGCGGTGGTGCCGCCCGTCTTTAGAAACTCCCGTCGTGATTGATCGACCTCAGCCATGATTCTTCCCTTTCTTTATTGATCATCTCTGTGCCATGGATTCTTCGCGGGTGTGAGCCCAAGTCTCACCGCCGTCTTTACCAGGTCTGCGAGCGAATCAACCTTCATCTTCTGCATCACTTTTCCGCGATGGGCCTTTACAGTGATTTCACTGATCCCGAGTTTCACACCAATCTGCTTATTCAACATTCCGCCCACCACTAACAGCAGGATGTCTCGCTCACGCGGCGTAAGTGATTCGTAACTGCTCCGCAGTATGGTTATTTCAGCTTGATTTTCGAGCACCGCGGCGCTGTGTTTGATGGCGTGCCGGATCGCGCTTAAGAGGGCCTCGTCGTCGAATGGCTTGATTAAGAATTCGACAGCTCCAGCTTTCATGGCCTGGACCGTCATCGGAACATCGCCGTGGCCCGTGATGAAAATGATAGGCATGTCGATCCTCTCGCTGCCGATCAGTTTCTGCAACTCGAGGCCATTGAGATCAGGAAGAGAGACGTCGAGCACAAGGCAACTCGGTGTGGTCGTTCGCGGATGTGCAAGAAATTCCTCTGCGGACGCAAACGTCTCCGGCTGCCAGCCAGCGAATTTAATCAACAGCTCCAGTGATTCGCGCACTGAAACATCATCGTCAACAACAAAGACGATCGGCTGCTGCTGCGACTTAACGGCTGGCGTCATACTCGAAGCGCTGTGTTCAGCGCCTCCAAAAGATCCACCGGCTCAAATGGCTTAAACAAACACTCAACCGCACCCTCTGCGATCAAACGAGGCCGCACTCCCGCGTCGCGCTGAGCCGTAATAAAGACGATGGGAATCGATTGCTCACGAAGTTTCAGCTCTCGCTGCAGATCTGGTCCACTCATTCCTGCCATCGCCACATCAAGCAGCAGACAGTTCGTAGCTCCAACTGCTTCAGAAGCCAGGAACGCTTCGGCTGACGTGAAAGCCTGCGCCTCAAAACCAAATTCCCTGAGCAGATCCGGAAGCGACTCACGTACGGATAGGTCATCATCAACAACTGATATGAGGGGACGTGTAATCATCAGTATGCCTCGCCAACGCGTTGTCAATCGATCAACATCAGGGTAGTTACGCAGAATGCGCCTATCGAAGCGTGGTTGTCCATCATACTTTGGTATCGATCGCGGTCGCGTTCAATCCAAGAAACATTGCAAGCGATCATACGCCAAAGGCGTTGGCTAATTTCAGCCCAGGGTTGGAGCGCCAGCGACAACCTTGGGGCAATTAATCAGAACAAAAATTAAACCCTGAAAGGGTTCCGCGGTTGGCGAACCCCGTCAGGGTTGATGCCGAAATTAATTGGCGATCCCAGGGTTCTCGTTCCTCGAACCCCGGGCTGGAATTAGCGAACGCCTTCGGCGTAGTACCGATTACAAACCCTCAGCCGCGCACGGAATTGAAAACGAGAACGTTACACCCGGACCGTCATTCGCAGTGGCCCACAGACGACCATGATGGCTCTCGATGATCGAGCGGCTGACGGAAAGTCCGATTCCCATACCGTCAGCTTTAGTTGTGTAAAAGGATCGGAATAGCTGATCCAGAGTTTGTGAATCGAAACCGGTACCGGCGTCTTGCACACTCACACGCACACAGTCACCTTCGTCCAATTCAGTTTTGAACAACAATTCGCGCGGACGATCATTGACCTCACTCATTGCGTCTGAGCCGTTGCGCAGCAGATTAATAATCACCTGCTGTAGCTGCACCCGGTCACCTGTTACCAACGGTAACTCATCAGCAAACTCAGTTCGGGTGATGACGCGGTTCCACTCCAGCTCACTCCGCGACAACGCAATCACTTCGCGAGTCGCCTCATTCAGGTCTACCAACTCAACGGCTGCATCCTTCTTACTAAAGAGAGCGCGCAGTCGCGTGATTACATCAGCAGCGCGGCGACCATCGCGGATCGTGCGTTTTGCGGTTTCGCGCGCGCCGTCAACATTAGGCGGATCAGCGTCCAACATCTTCACACACGTGCTCGCATTCGTGATGATGCCCGACAAAGGCTGATTGACTTCATGCGCAATCGAGGCCGTCAAAGCGCCGAGACTCATCACCCGCGCCACGTGCGCCAGCTCTGAGCGGGCTTTGTCCAGCGCCTCTTCCGAAGACCGGCGAGCGGTAACGTCCTGAACCGCCGCCATGTATTCCAGCTCACCATTTCCATCCCGCATCAGATGCGCGACTGCATGCATGTGTTTGATTGATCGATCCGGCATTATAAGACGGTAGTGCCACTCGAAATCATCCCTGCCGTTTCGTGCCTGCTCCACCATTTTCTCGTACAACGTGAGGTCCTCAGGGTGGACACGTGTGCGGATCACATCGAGGGTGATCGTCGTTCGCGGATCTAATTCGTAAATGCGATATAGCTGCTCTGACCAGGTGATTTCGTCGGTGGCGACGTGCCACGAAAAACTTCCGGTGCGACTGAGTCGTTGTGCTTGAGCGAGAAACGCCTCGCTGCGCCGCAGTTCTTCTTCGACCAGCTTTCGTCGAGTAACGTCGGAAGTGAATCCCACCACCCGCACCGGCTCGCCGGCATCGTCAAAGAACATGCGACCATTCGTCGAAAGCCAATGCAGCGTTCCGTCAGGCCACACGACACGATACTCGACCGTCACCTGGCCTCTTCGCTGAGCATGCTTGATCGCATCGACCACCGTGGGCCAGTCGGCCGCATAGATCATTCCCTTCCACGTCTTGAATTTTCCGTCGAAGGTGCCCGGAGCGAGGCCGTATAAAGCCTGCTGTTCCGGCGACAAATAGTTGAGATCCTGTTGCGGATACCAGTCAAACGCCAGCGCACCGGAGGACTTTTGAGCCAAATCGAGAAGATCCTGATTTGATTGCAAGCGCTCGAGAGCAAGCTGTCTTTCGGTAATGTCAATGTTTATTCCATACCATTTGACGACACGGCCCGACTCGTCGCGCACGGGGTTCGCGCGAAAGAGAAACCAGCGGTATTCCCCATCATGACGGCGCAGACGTGCTTCACCCTCGCCTAACTGCTCGGACGCCATGATGGCCTGCCACGTGAGGATCAAACCCTCACGATCCTCCGGATGAACTGCAGTTGTCCAACCCCAGTCACTTGCCTGCTCCGAGGTGAGTCCGACGTAGTCGAGAAAATGCTGGTTGAAGAATTCCGCGCTGCCATCCGGACGACCCGACCACGCCAGCGCCGGGATCGTATCAACGATTAGTTTGAGCTCGCGGTCGCTGCACTGAAGAGCTGCTTCATGTCGCTTTTCGGGACGCGGGTACATGGCGTGAGGATGCCTCTATGCCGCCAAAAAGCCAAGCGGGGCTGATGTCACTTATACTAAAGTATCGATCGATACCTTCGTCTAATAGATTAGCCTGCTCTACAGTGGTGTACTTCGCCCATGGCCAAATTTTTTTCAGCGTAACTAAAGACTATGAAATACGATCGCCGTCAATTTATGGGTGCCGCGTCGCTGACCATCGCTGCAACCCTCGCAGCAACTAACCAGGCCAGGACGGTCGTGAGCAATCTGCCGGCAAACAACTCCTTCGGTCCGGTGAAGCAAATCGATGCCGGTTTATTGAACGTAGGTTATGTTGAAGCTGGTCCAGCCAATGGCCGTCCGGTAATTTTGTTACACGGCTGGCCGTACGACATCTACAGCTTTGTTGACGTGGCTCCGCTGTTAGCTGCGAAAGGGTATCGCGTGATCATCCCGTACCTGCGCGGCTACGGCACAACCAGTTTTCTTTCGAAGGACACCTTGCGCAACGGACAGCAATCGGTAATCGGCGTCGACATCATTAATCTGATGGATGCGTTGAAAATCGAGAGAGCAGTTCTTGGCGGGTTCGACTGGGGAGCACGCACAGTCAATATCATTGCGGCGCTTTGGCCGGAACGCACCAAAGCGCTGGTATCGGTGAGTGGTTATCTGATTGGCAGCCAGGCAGCCAACCGGATGCCGTTACCGCCGCAAGCTGAACTCGATTGGTGGTACCAGTATTACTTCGCCACTGAACGCGGCCGGGCAGGTTACGCAAAATATACGCGTGACTTTAACAAGCTCATCTGGCAGCTCGCGTCGCCCAAATGGAAATTTGACGATGCGACCTTTGATCGGAGCGCATCGTCGTTTGATAATCCGGACCATGTTCAGATCGTGATTCACAATTATCGCTGGCGCCTAGGCCTGGCTGAAGGAGAGCGGCAATACGATGATTTTGAAAGGCGGCTTGCTCAAGCTCCCGTGATTTCCGCGCCAACGATTACGCTTGAGGGTGATGCCAACGGCGCACCACACCCGGACGCTGCTGTATATGCAAAGAAATTTTCGGGCAAATATGAACATCGCATCATCAATGGCGGTGTCGGACACAATTTGCCTCAGGAAGCACCGCAGGCATTCGCCAAAGCGATCATCGACGTGGACAGCTTCTGAAATCTGCACGGTTTCCACTCGCTATCGCAGGTGGGACTGATTGTGTCCAACAGTGGATCCGGACTTGAGGCAAAGCCATGCATCGACAGACTGTCATTTTCGCCTCGTTGCTAATCATTGTCATATTTGTGATTGTGGCGATTAGTTATGTAACCGGTTCAGGACCGCTGGGCGTTTTGAGTATGGGTATTTCACGCCTGACATCTGGAGAACAAATGATCCCTTCTCGGACTCTGACTCAGGAAACCAAAGCGCCGGTCGCTCCGGAACTATCGAGAGGCGTTTGGATCAATTCCGAATTGCTTACGTTGAAGAGCCTGCATGGACGCGTGGTGTTGATCGAGTTCTGGACGTTCGCCTGCTACAACTGCCGCAATACCTTGCCAACAGTCAAAAAGTGGGACGCGCAATATCGTGACAAAGGATTAACCATCATCGGCGTGCACACACCGGAATCAGATCTTGAAAGTAACTTAAACGATTTGCGGCGCGAAGTTGCAGAGTTAGGCATCAAGTACCCCGTAGTTACTGACAACGACTACTCGACATGGAAAGCGTACCGTGTCGAAGCCTGGCCCACCCTGTTCCTGCTGGACAAACAAGGACGCGTGCGTTGGACGCACGTCGGCGAAGGTTACTATGACGAGACAGAAGCAGTGATTAAGAAATTACTCGCTGAAGAAGTTGATTTACAGCACTGACGATAGATAAAGCGACATGTTGATGACGATCAGCACTACCCAGCTAAGAGTCCACTGCCAGCGAAAGCCATCGCGGCGTAGCAGCACGTGCAACGTTATCGCCATCAAGACCACGCTCGCCAGTACATTGACGATTGACGTCCACACCCACGGTTGCACGGTCAGAGAGTTATAGAACGCTGCCGGCAACAGCGCGATAGATCCGATCAAACAGACCCACCCGAGTCGATTCCAATACCTCAATCTACTTTTTCCATCCAGAAAAGCAGCAGACAACAGCAGTTGGATCGTCCAGGTAAAGCACGGGATCAGGAGTCCCCTGGTCAGAACCTCTCGCCAGCTAACAGTCCGGAAGAAAACTTTTAGAGATGCCGAGAAAACGGTTGTTACCAAAAAGGAGCCGATGAAAAGGAGAATAATTTTTCTCATTCAGATCTGAAGAACCGGCAATTGGCGCATTAGCATACCTGATCACTAAGAGGCACAAAAAGCTCAAATCAGCAGAACCTATTTTGAGCTTTTTGTGCCTTTTTGTGGCATAAATAAGTTGCTATGAGAAATAAATTCAAAGTAGCGGTCTTAATTGCGTTGGTGCTCTCGGCAATCACCGCCCAGGCTGAGATTTTTTATGAACATCGTGTCGATATTCCTTTTGCGCCCGCTAAAGTCCCAGACGGCGTGACCTGGTCTCCATCGCTGTCATTAAAAGAGGGTGGACTGTTCTCAGAAAAACTGCCGGCGAATATGTCTGCCGAAGTGTGGGTTGAATCGCAACCAATTTCGGCGGGGATGTCATGGCGACCGCCAACGTACACTAAGATCAGATTGGTAGTCGAAGCGGGCGCCAGGGATTTCACTTACCTCCAGACCTACTTTCGCTATAGTTGCGACCGCGTGCATTGGTCCACATGGTACAACTTACAGTCAGCAAAGTCTGAAGCGAATGTTGCAACTGTTTATGAAGGTGAGTTGTCTATACCTCGCATGGTCCAGGAACCTTATTATGCAAAGATGCAGGAGTGGTGGAAGACGAATCCTGTATGGTCTTCGGATGAGCATGAGTTGTGTGTCTGGATAACGAGCCAGGATCCCGAGTTCTTCTCCCGACAATTCCCGTTCATTGGCTATGTACAAGTCCGACTTGAAGGAGAAACAAGAGGACTGCAGCTCAAGTCTCTATCAGTAAAAGTTAGTGGAGCTGTAAGCGGGCTCCACACGTTGAGTAAAGGACCAACCAGATCGACGACAGGCGAAAGGTGGTTCTTTGATGTGAGTAAAATTAGATAGTCTTTCCAGATACTTAGCCATACAATAGGCTCACTTTCGCCTCGCCTTCGATCACAATGGGAAGCGGTATGCGTTCTTTGGTACTTCGTAACGGGTTTAATGAAAACCGCAGACTACGGGACCGAAGCTTTTACCGACCAGGATCGCGCCTACAACGGATCGCGGTTTGCCGAAGTGCGCGATGCCGTCTTCACGAAACCTTATCAACAAGTGTGGGGCCGTGAGCCGCTGCCAACCTACAAGGTTACGCTCAGGAGTGTGCTGCACGGCATTTGGTCATTTGGCAAGCGATATCTTTTTAAACTTGCCGTTGCCCGCACCGTTGATTCTCATGCCGATCTGCGCTGGGGCACCGATGGAAAAGGTTTCCGGCGGTTGTTGCATCCAAACGGCGTTTGTCTAACCGGACGCTGGCGCATTACAGAAGAAACAGAATATTCCGGCTACTTCACCAAAGGCAGCGAGGCGTTGATCGTAGGGCGTTATTCTACTTGCTGTACTGAGACCCGCCGTGGTCATACGCGCTCACTCGCACTGGTGGGCAAGCTCTTTCCGACAACCGACGCGAATCACACTCAGCCTTTGCGCACCGCAAGCTTTTTTACTCAAGAGGATATTGGCGGCGAGCACACTGATTATATCAACGACGCGGAGCTGCGAAACGCGCCCGACGTTCATGTGCTGCGGCGCGTTCGTGGCACGCCAATCCTGCTTATCACGGGTCTCGTTTTTCAAAAGGTAGACAAGGAGCCCGCCCAACGTCAGCTCTATCAAATTGCCGAGTTGGGCAAACCGGACAACGAGCCCACCCGCTCTCCGAGGTTTATGCGGCTGCTGGTGGCAACCGATCAACCGAAGATCGACGGCGACGCGCTGGATTTTCGCGATGAAGTGATGGCGCAGATTTTCGATCGGGGCGACGCGACTCCGAAGCGCACACTGCGATTCGATATCGAAGTCACTGACGAAGGCTCAACTCACGGCTCGGCACTTGCACAAAAAGTCAGCTTCAGTAACTGGAGGCGTATTGGCCGGCTGACTTTTGATGACGCAGTGGTCTCCTATAACGGTGACTTTGTGCTTCACTTCAATCACCCCACCTGGCGGGACGACGGCAACAATCCGGCCACTGCCACCCGCGTAAACGAACGAAAGGTATCTTGAAGCCCGCTCTCTGCGGCTCTCCGCGTATCTCTGCGTTAAAAAGGGCTATTTCAACGCAGGGGCCGCAGAGATACGCAGAGAGCCGCAGAGAAAACCCCTACCGGGTGCCTTGCAGCTTGCGTTGTGATGAGGCATTATAAACTCTGATTAATCCTTCTCTCGCGCATCGACGGTGATGCGCTCCGCGCATAAAACGATCAGCGCCGGACGTTTGGATGGTTCGAGAGCAGGCCTGTTTCACACAATCGAAGCCGCTCCTAGTTAAGAGCATCCGAACGTGATCCTTCGAACGCCACCGTTCGCCGAAGCCAAATCCGATTCGCAGCTTCTTTTTCATCATTAACAAGAGAAAGGTATATCTTTATGGTAAAGAAACTTTATGTAGGAAACCTCGCTTTCCAAACTACCAGTCAGGATCTTCAGGAACTGTTTGGTCAAGCCGGAACGGTTGAATCAGCAAGCGTGATTGAGGATCGCGATACTGGACAATCGAAAGGTTTCGCTTTCGTTGAAATGTCTACGGAAGAAGAAGCGGCTGCAGCGATTGAACAGTTCAATGGGAAGGAAGTTGGCGGTCGCGCCTTAAAAGTCAACGAAGCCCGGCCCAAAGAAAATCGTAGCGGTGGTGGTGGACGTGGCTTTGGCGGCGGCGGCAATCGCGGCGGTGGTGGCGGCTACGGCGGCAATCGCGGCGGTGGTGGCGGCGGCTTTGGTCGCGGAGGAGGAGGAGGCAACTCGGGACGTCGATCTGAACCGCGCTGGTAAATCCCCACATTCTATGCAGTGTTCGATCTCCGCGTGATTGTTGATCGCGGAGACCGATGCTGCTGTGTCTAATTTTGGCTACAAAGGAATCTATGAATTTTTCTCAATTAGGATTGGCAGACGCACAATTGCGCGTTTGCGAATCACTCGGATACGTAAATCCCACCCCCATACAAATTAAAGGCATTCCCCTCATTCTCAGCGGCACCGATGTTATCGGTTGTGCAGAAACCGGAACCGGCAAGACGGCCGCATTTCTCCTCCCCGTCATTCAGAACCTGGGTACAAAAAAGCGTCCGGGCCTTCGTGTCCTTGTGCTTGCGCCTACGCGCGAGTTGGCACTCCAGATCCAGAAGAACTACAGGGAGCTCAATCACCTGAAATCTAACCAGAGCGTTCTCGTCATCGGTGGCGCCAATATCAAAGCGCAGATCACCGATTTGCGACGTGGAGCAACAATCGTGATTGCTACACCCGGCCGTTTGCTGGACCTTACAGAACGTGACGCGATCGATCTTTCCACTATCGAAGTCCTCGTCCTCGATGAGGCAGATCGCATGCTGGACATGGGTTTTCTGCCGGCCATCAAAACAATCATGGCGATGTTGCCGCGAAAGAAACAGACGCTGTTGTTCTCAGCCACGATGTCTCCCACAATTGAAAGTCTGGCTCGCTCGACAATGAGACAGCCGAAGCTGGTTGAGGTAAGCCCGCGCGGACGTGCGGCGCAGATGGTTGAGCAAACTGCTTATTCAGTTTCACTGGAGAATAAGACAGCGCTTTTGCTTAATTTGCTTGAGCGAGAGAACGGAAACGAATTGCTGGCAAAAGTTTTGGTGTTTACGCGCACTCGACGCGGCTCCGAACGCCTGTCACACATTCTCAAATCTCGCGATCACAAAGTGAACCGCATTCACGCTGACCGAAGTCAGCCACAACGCGAAGCAGCTTTGCGGGACTTTCGCGAGGGCCATACACGCGTGCTGGTCGCGACCGATATTGCTGCGCGTGGATTGGATGTTGATGCCGTCTCACACGTCATAAATTATGACGTGCCTGATGTTCCTGAAGACTACGTACACAGAGTGGGTCGAACGGGCAGAGCGGGTAAACAAGGCAAAGCGATCACGATCGTCACCCCCGTCGACGAGTTGTCGATGAGAGCAATCGAACGGCTGATTGGACAACCGATAAAGCGCGTTGTGCCGGAAGGTTTTGGCGGCTTGCAGGTAACTGTGGCCGCCACACGCAAACCGCTGGTGCCTTTCGGGCGAACTTCCCGGGGCGCTGTGCGTTCTTTCAGACCGCAGCGCGGGCGCTGATTCGTGAGTGTCGCAGTTTTGTAATTTTCCCTGTGCAATTGCTGCGTTTACGCTGTCTCTGTGTTTAGATAGCGCTGAGCGCAAAGATTGCACAAAGGAAGTTCAAACCGGGATCACGCGAATAGGTTGTCAAGGAATTTTTGTTGAATGATATTTGAAGACCACACCGAAGCCATACGCGCTGCGAGAGGCGCCGTTAATTGGGGTACAGGCATTTTTCTCATTATTGCGCATCTTGCTGCCGTCGCGGCGCTCTGGTTCTGGAGCTGGCCGGCGGTGATAACCGCGCTCGTCCTTTACTGGGTAGGTGGCAGTCTTGGTATCGGCATGGGTTGGCACAGGCTGCTCACTCATCGCGGTTATAAGGCGCCCAAGCTGGTTGAATACTTTCTTGTGACCTGCGGCACGATGGCGCTCGAAGGCGGACCCATTCAATGGGTAGTGACGCACCGGATACATCACGCACACACAGATAAAGCAGGCGATCCGCACACGCCCCGCGATGGTGGCTGGTGGGCACACGTTGGTTGGATATTGTGGGGGACTGCACAGAATCACAGCGATAGCACCTTCGCTCGCTACGCACCCGATCTGATAAAAGACCGCTACTACCGTTGGCTCAATACCTACTACTACGTTCCTCTATCAGTGGTAGGCGTGCTGCTCTTTATATTCGGCGGTTGGGATGTATTGCTGTGGGGAGTTTTCCTGCGTCTTACGCTCGCGCTCCATTCGACCTGGCTCGTTAATTCGGCTACGCACCTGTGGGGAAGTACGAGATTTCAAACCGGCGACGATTCGCGTAATAGCTGGTGGGTAGCGGTCCTGACATTTGGCGAAGGCTGGCACAACAACCATCACGCTCATCCCACCTCAGCGCGTCATGGTCTGCGTTGGTACGAGATCGATATAAACTGGCTCGGTATTCGTGCTTTGCAGCTTTTCGGACTGGCTCACAGCATCAAACGGCTCCGCTTCAATCGCGCTTCTTCCGCGTGGCAACTGGTGCGTGGTCCTGTACGAGAGCCACGTTATTAAGGACAGAAGGACAGACTTGGGACACTGCCCATGATCGGAGCACAGCCGGTCTGGGCAGATGACTTTCGTCAAATTCCCGGCAGTAGACCTCAACTGCGAAGCCACCCCCATTTCAGCTTTACGTTTTATCGCTGCATCAGACTGGAAAGTAGTAATGAAAATCTTACTTTACAACCCTGATAACGGGGTGACGCGCAATTTCATGCCGCATCTCTGGATGTTTCTCCTGCAATCGCTCACACCAGCGGGCCATGAGGTTTTACTTGTAGATGGCAACGCCCGGGCGATGGATGAGAAGGACCTCGTGCGTTTCGTTCGCGAACAGGATGTCAAACTTGTCGGCATCGGCGCGATGACCAGGATGATAGCCAAGGCTTACCGAATGGCTGATGCCGTTCGCGCTGCGGGTATACCTGTGGTGATGGGCGGTCCTCACGTGACTGAAGTCCCGCACGAGGCACTCGGGCAAGATGGCGGACCACGCCACGCTGATGCTGTGGCTCTTGGTGAGGCTGACGAAACCTGGCCAGAGATAGTCGAGGATGCCGCGCGTGGCAGACTGAAGGAGATCTATGCGCCGGTAGACGAGAATGGTAAGGACCGAAAACCGAGTTTGCAACCGTATCCCTCCATTCCCTGGAAGACAATGGATTTGGATCAGTTCAACCTGGTCCCAAAAGTCGTCGCTCCGCTGCTCAGACGACATGGAAGCGGCTGGGGAACATTTCGACTCATTCCGATTGAATCTGGTCGAGGATGTCCGTATGGCTGCGAGTTCTGCACTGTCACCGGCTTCTTCGGCGACTCTATAAGATTCCGTACAAACGAGAGTGTTGTCAGTGAGTTGCTGGAGCTGAAAGCTCGGGCTACCAGTGAGCGCGGGCAAATTGCCGTCTTCTTCATCGACGACAATTTCGCCATCAATATAAAGCGCACTAAATCATTGTTGCGTGACATCATCGCGGCTGGTGCACAAATGAATTGGGTTGCACAGATTAGCGCCAATCTGTTGCGAGACGAGGAGCTCATCGATCTGATAGCGGCCTCGGGAGGCAAGTGTATATTCATTGGTATGGAGTCAATCGACTCGGCGAATCTTGCTGATGTAAACAAGGCTTTCAATAAACCGGCCGAGTACGCAGCGGTCCTGGAAAGACTTGCGAAGCGACAAATTCATGCGATCACTTCGTTCATCTTTGGGATGGATAACGACACACCGGGCACGGCAGAGCGGACGCTTCAGCAAATTCGTAGCTGGCCGCCCGGATTGCCTGTCTTTGGAACCCTGACACCCTTTCCATCAACTCCCCTTTACAAGCGGCTTGAAGTTGCGGGGCGACTCACACGGCCAAAGCACTGGCTGGACTTCCGGCCTTTCCAGATGGCCCATACGCCGCTAAAGATGACCATTGAGCAGACCCAAACAGAGGTCAATCACGCGTGGGAAAATTCCTACAGTCCGGCGGGCATCGCCGGTGCGCTAAATTCGATCAGTGACGAGCCCATAGGACGTCGCGTAAGCATACTGATTGCGCGTCTTTGTTTTCGTGGTATCTACTTTCCGCAAATGGGCAGGTGGGCCTGGACCAAAGTGATCGTTCAGAATCGACGGACGATTTATAACCTCGCAAAAGAAGGGGTGGTTTCGCGGCGCACCGCACGAAAGGATCAACCGGTTACAGTTAGCACCCCGTCAGCCGTCTAACAAACGCAACCTGACGCTCGTTGTTCAGTTTGAAGATACGCCGAAGTCGTTGGCTAATGTGATTTCCGATAATGTGATTCCGATAACTTCAATTTGAAGATACGCCGAAGCCGTTGGCTAATGTGATTCCGATAACTTCAATTTGAAGGTACGCCGAAGGCGTTGGCTAATTTCAGCCCGGGGTTGGAGCGCCAGCGACAACCCTGGGTTACTTAATAAATAATTATCGAAAACCCTGAAAGGGTTTGTCTTAAAGGCGAACCCTTTCAGGGTTCATCAAATATCTGGATCAAGATCCCAGGGTTCTCGCAAGCTCGAACCCTGGGCTGAAATTAGCGAACGCCTTCGGCGTATCTTGAAATGAAGTTATCGGAATCCCAATATTAGCCAACGTCTTTGGCGTATCTCCGGATTTGCAGCCTGAGTTTCCTGACTGCTCACACCGGCTCGCACGGCCGCAGAGATTCTTTAAGGACCTTGAAGCACTCGGAACAAACCACCTTTGCCTGGTCCAGGAACTCCCTTGCGGACTCGGGTAAGACTCCACCTTGAAGCGGAAGCCCATACTGTTTCGTACAGGCATTGCAGTACGCCACCTTAAAGGCAACGGGCTCCTCCGCAATGACACCTACTACGTCTTCGCCCGTAATCACACAGTCAATCGTAGAGCTCCCCGTTACAATATCCTGCCAAACATGTTCGCAAGTGAGTACAATTCCCTGCTCGCCATGTTTCTCACATAAATACTTTCCCATTGCAAATTCTTACTCCAAGCCCAGACTCTTCAGGAATTTTATACCAGCCATGGTTGTGCCGGGCGCATCGACTCCGCCCGACCGGAGTATATCCATACAATGAGTAACGCAGCTATTGTTAATGGCATTATACGTGCCGCCCGGTTGGCCCATTAGTTCCAATTGCCGTCGCATCGCTGCCTGGGCATTTGGAAGTGCTATATCTACTCTGGCTACCGCCTGCTCGGTCTGAGTAGCCACCTGAACTGTCGTGTTCATTTGCGCGTCGACGATCACCTGTTCGGTTTGAAGTGTCGCGCCATTCGCCTCGGTTGTGACGGTAAAGTGCGGATCTCCGTTAGCGCCGAGCCTGAAGAAGTTGACAGTGGCCGCTCCGGCTTCATCGGCCTCTGACAATCCAAGACTGGTGAGCTCGCCGAACTCGCCCACCGGCCCGCTGAATGCCCCGATTACGAACATGCCGTAATGCATAGTCGTCATCAGTGCCGGAACATAAGGCTGCATCGCCTGGCCCAACTGTTCGCCATAAGCGGAATCGGTGACGGATTCAAAGTTTCCATCAGCGCCGAGGCGCACAGTGCTTCCGACCAACCCGTTGTTTGCCCAGTAAAAATTTTCCGAACCTTTCACGTAGGTCAAGTGACCGATGTTTGTTCCGGTTGCGATGGGGTACCAGCCGCCGTACAGATCACCATAGGTGTCGTGCATATAGGCTTCCCACTGCTTGTTATCGAGCGCCTGGTAATTGCCGTAACCGTCGGTGATCCAATGAACATTAATCGGCTCGTCAGGCTCCATGCCTGATGGGTCGACAAATCGTAGTGGGTTATTCAACCCGTAAGAGTAGCGATTCCATGATTGCGGGCCGAAAACACTGGCAGAGCCTGCTAGTGGATCGGGTGAGGTGAAGCGGCCCTGGTTACTTGCATAGTAGCGCGCGCCAAAATAATCGAGCGACGTTTCCGCATCTCGCTCTTTCTCCGAAAACCGTTGCCGCAGGTTGTCAAGACTTGTGTAACCCTTGCCAGTAGTGCGACCAGTCGCGGAGCCGAGCTCTTCACCGAAGGGTAAATAGTCATGACGCGAAACTCCCGCGAGTGATCCACTCTGGTCCAGGGCCATTCGTGGTGTTCCCAGGTGATCGTTGATAAGCCAACGAAGGTCGATACTACTGCCGCTGTTCCACGCATTCAGGACGCGGTCGCGCAGCTCCTGAATGTGAACTGCGTTGATCAGTTGGTTTTGAGCCAGGCCCACAGCGTAGCCGAGGGCAGGCGGACCAAGAGCCTGGTCGAGAGCAGTGCGCATTTCCAGTATCGGATCTGCCTTAGGCAGATCGCCGATGTTAACTGCGCCGGCAGTCGCAACCGGCTGTTGCCATGTATAAGCAGAGAGGTTCAGGTGCGACCGCAACGCATTGATGGCGTCACGTAGCTCAGTGATGTGCCGTGCTTGAAGGGTGGTCTCATTGATCACCAAAGGATTGTCATGAATGACCGGCGGCGCGCCCCATCCGGAGGCGACCGTCGCGGCAATCAGCAGTTGACCACCACGATAGCCATATTCCTTCTGTGGCGCTGTATTTGAGCCGTTTTGGGGATATTCGGCTATTAACTCTCCCCCGACACCATAGACTTGCCAGGTTTCAGCTCCACCGATATTGCGCTTAACTCTGTGTCCGGATCCGTCATATGTATAGACGGACAATTGAGTGCTGTTGTCCGCGAAGGTTGTGGTCGCATTTTTGATCCGGTTCTCTGCGTCGAAAGCTCGATCGTATTTTTTGCTGAGGGCACTGTCGGTGTAGTAGTCCTTCTTTTGATTACCCGAAGCATCGTAGTCAATTAACGGGTGGCTCGCTTCCGTCTCATTTGGCCCATACAAACGGTTGGTGGTGGTATTTTGAACGACTGCGGATGCCGTGTTGTTGATGCCGGCGCCGGTGGCGCTCGTGATCTTACGATTCCCGTATTGATCGTAGCCGTAAGTCTGCTGCCAACTTCCTTCCGCGACGGACTGCAACCGGTTTATCGAGTCATACTGATAGGTTTGACTGAAAAGGTCGTAATGCTGCTCATATGTGGCGTCGTCGACCTGCGGAATAAAGACTTGTTGGGTTTTTAGATTGCCGTTGTTATCCGGCATCGGAGTGGTGCTGTTAATCCCACCGCACATCCCGCCGCAGGTGCTGTAAGAATTGATAATCGCTCCGCGCTGCCAACTCGTGTCGTTCGGAGTCAAACCTTCGCGAATCTCTGATAACTGACCGCGCGCGTTGTAAAAGCGTTTGTTGTAGACGGGAGTGGCCGTCTCGAGTTTTTCCTGCGTCATGCCACCGAGCGAGGTATAGGCTATGCCCGTTGAGTAGTTGCGCAGCGTGGTGCCGCCAAGCGTTCCTTTGAATGTCGTGAGGCGTCCGGTTGTATCGTAAATATTCGTAACACTGTTACCCGATGGGTAAGTCATCGAAGTAATGGCGCCGGTTAGATCATAGGTGTAAGTCATGGTGTAGGTCTGAGCACCCATGACTTGACTTGCTGTCTTTACCCGGCCGAGGGCATCGAATACGGTGTAGTTGGAAGTCGATACGGTAGAGCTCACCGACGATAAGCGGCCTTTACCGTAGGTGATGTTTGGATCGTAAGAATAGGTAACCGTGGGAGTGCTGTTCGAATCGTTTGCATAGCTCGTCGTGAGCATGCGGCCCAGCGCGTCATACGTATAGTTTGCCTGCACTCCACGCGCGTCAGTGCGGTGCAACAGATTACCGTCGTCATCGTAGCCATCCGCCTGGCAAACGCCGCTGACACGGGTGCCGTAACAAACGTTGCCACTCTCGGGATTAGTAGCCGATAACAACCGCTTCAGAGAATCATAAGAAAACGAGCGTGTCTGCCCTCCCTGGCTAACCGTGATCAAATCGTCCAGCGCGTCATAGCTGTAAGTGGTGAGATAGCTGAGACCGCCGGTGGTTGGATCTTCGATTACTTGTTTCAACCGTCCCAGGCCATCTGTAATTGTTTTGCGCGAATGGCCGGCGACTGCCGGATCATGCTGATCGGTGATGGTCGTTTCATTACCGTTATAATTCGTGTTTACCGACGCGGTGTCCGGGGTAGTGATCCTCGTTACTCGCCCCAAAGAGTCGTAAGTGGTAATCGTCCAAATCGCAACTTCGGATTGCGGACGATAAGGATTTGAGGTTTTAAAGGCGCGACCCAATGCGTCATATTGCTTCTGCACTAAAATATAATTCGCGCCCTCGTACAGCCGAGTATCCGTCGTGCGGCCTAAACCGTCATAAGTCGATTCGCTCCGCAGCACTTGATCATTAAACGTGGTCTGATCTTTATAGGTCGCGATTTTGTGACTTGCATCCTGGTAATCATAGATAGTCTGCGTCTTAACGTCCGCTCCTCCATTGACTGCCCGGATTGCTTTTGTCGGCCGGTCCAACCCATCGGCGTAGTACACACTTGACACGATGCCATTGACGTCCTCGCTATCGACTGGCTGGCCCAGGTAGTAGTCGAATTGAGAATAGGCCGTATGGCCCACCGCATTCGTAACGGAGGTTGGTAACGCGTAACCATTGTTGCCCGCTAAATTCAATTCAGGCGGGCTGGTATTTAAGCGCGCATTCCCATCTGGAGAACCAAAGCGGTCCCCGAAATCGAAAGTCGTTACAATCGGATTCTGGGTGGTGTTACGCGGATCGATTACTTTCACCACGTTCCCAGCAATGTCGAATTGAGAAAAGATCGTGCTCGAATGGGTCACTGCGTTATTCACCAGGATATAACGAGTGACGGAGGTGGGATTACCGCGCGTCGAGATAGTAGTGGAATTGTATGCGGCGTCCATCCCGCTGATTGCCAATTCGGTGAAGCCGGCACGCGGATAGGTTTGGAGCGCCGCATTATTCGTGCCTGAGTATTTGTCATACTCGAAAGTGGTACGAGCGAGTTCGTTATTGCTGGCGTCGAAGATCGAAACTTTTGTCGGCAGATTCAGGATGTGAGGGCTCGAGACGAGGTTTCGATTTGTATAGTCGACGTTATTGACAGGATTGACGGTCAGGTAATCAGTATGAGTGTGCTTGAGAAGACCGCCGGGAGCACCTGCTCCATAGTCATAGAGCCAACTATCCGTGGGATTATTAAACTGGTCGTAGCCTACGGCCAACGTTTGCGGATTGATGGACGAAGCCTTTGATACCTGGTTTGTGTCCATCAACGTTGAGATAGTCTCAACGAGGCGCGGATCGTTGGGAGGAGCGCTGTCCGCACTGCAACCCCACGGCACCGGAGTGCACCAACTTACTGTGTCACGTTGTCGCCATTCGAGCGCCTGGCGCCGGAGTACTGCGCCGGCCGTTCCATTAACCACACTAACGAAATCAGTTTGGTACTCTTTGCCTTCCTTCCAGAATGACCAGTAAACCGGTACTAAGGACGAGGGTATGCCATTCCCGACAAAGTAATGCTGCTCCCGCGCCAGGAGTGTTCCCCCCGCGTTAAGGTGATCGACCGTGAGGGGCTGCAGCGAGGTTTCCCACCCGGATCCGGTGACGTTGTACGCAGTAACGCTTTCCGGTACAGAACTGGCAGCGTCCGGATACGTGCGGCGGGCAACAGTCCGGCGATAGACTTCCGACATCGTGCATTCCTGGCCGTTGTAACAAAGCACTCCGGATGTCGGAGTGTGATCGTATTCAACGGCCCCACCTGTCGGGAGCACGACACGCGCCAGCTCGGCGTAATTATTGTATTGAAGCTGGTAGCTTCGACCATCCGGTATTTCGATCGCAGACACTACGGTCGGATTAAAGAGATTGGGATCGAGATTAGTTAAATAGTACTCGGGAAAGAGCGCTGTGTAGTGTGCGAGAGCGAATCCGGCACGCAATGACTGGCCCAGGCTCGTGTAATGGACGCGGATTATTCGTGAAGCGCCACCAAAGCCTTTGAAGCTGATCTGATCGTAAAAAATCGATGAGTTGTCGGCATAACTAACCGTGACTTGCCGGTTCAGCGAATCAGTAACACTGGTTAAGCGCTGATAGGTAAGTGCGTTCTGCGGGTCGGTACCATACGCGAAAGTTAGCTTGTTCCCGTTACGGTCACGCAGAGAGGTCACGAGACCTTCATCGACTCGATATTGAGTTCCGTCCGGAAACTTCAGCACGCCCGAAGGAGTGCCGATACCGTACGTGGTGTTATCCTCAACTATATTTTGATCCGAAAAAAAGGTTAGACCACTACCGTCTTTAGAGACAAAAACTTTTCCACGAGAAAAAGTTTGGTAGCCACAGATCCCTAAATTTTTCGGAGCGCCGTTGGTCTGCGAATCCACCAGCTCATGTTCGGATCCGTCGGGTGAAGTAAAAGTAATACGAGTAATTACTACGGAATAAAAGATGCCGCCATATAGCTGGGGATTGCAGTTGCCGGGTTGGTCGCCCACGGTCCTGGTCTGGACTACGCCTGGTCCATAACCTGGCTTGATTCCATCCCACCAGTTTGACTCAGGCGCGCTGTAGTAAATCAAATTGCCGTCATGAAAGGGATCGTAGGAGCCGTTTATTGCTCGCCAATGTCGCTCAATTGGCAGCATCATGCTGTATTGAGCGTTGCCTCGCCCGCCGACGTGAACCAACTGAAAGCTCGCGCTGAGATTACCGTTGTACAGGTTGATATGTTCAAAATCACTCAAGCTATACGAGCCGGCTGGAGCACCGGGAGCTAAGCTCGCCGGTGTGGTTCCATCAGTCGCGCTGGTTTGACCTTGAACAGATCCGCCTGCGAGTGCAACAACACTGATGACTAGTAGAGAGTATTTGAGCAATACGGAGTGAATGAACGTAGTAGAGCGCATCATGACGTTTTCCTCAGCGAAGAATGCGGCCAGGATTATTAATTTGCGGTGATCGTGATTTGGCAGACCCAGCTGGGATGATCTGCTTCCTTCAACAAATAGCGACCAGGCGGAAGATCAAGGATCTTATTCCAATCAAGTCTTCCGCCTTTGCGAGTTTGTTGCTCGTGTTCTCTCTTCCCGTTTTCACCGTCCAGGTGGAACACGAGATTCGGATTGTTACTGCGGTTGTCCACCATCAGCAGAAAAGCTCCGCGCGAACGCGTCAGCTCCGCCGGCTCGAAACCGGTTGGCGTCAGGGTGACAAAGACCGGGTTGATCCGTTGCTTCTGTTTCTGGTCCACCACAGGGTTTTTGTGACTGCGTTTTTCCGCGGACACGAAAACGATAGTGGTCAACCCGGCTAAAGTTATCGCCAGCAAGATTAGAAGCATTCTTCGCGACATGATTTCTCTCCTGAATAATTAAAGATTTCTGTGGCACACACTCGGACGTGTTACTGCAAACTCAGCAACACCAGTATCTTTCCCGACCCGAGAAGACGGCATGCGACGGAGCGTTGCTGAACAGAAAGCCGCCCGAATCTCCCGTCCCTAACCCGAAACGAATCTGCCCTTTGTCAACCAAATTGCTGATGTCCAGCTTGTAATTGGCTGTCGGCGTGCCGATGCCGACATTATTGGTGTTTGTACTGTTGATATTTCCGTTACCGTCGGCGGTGGTCCACTGGGCCAACGCTCGTTGCGGCTGGCAGAGGCACAGGGCGAAAGCGATGAGAGCGCAGACGAGATACGGCATCGTGGTTGGAAGGGGTCTTCTAGATTTCATAACGTCTCCTCGAAAATTTGCGAGCTTAACTGCAAAACTAATCGGGCGTTTGGAGACAGACGTATCCAATGAAGATTGTTTAGTAATCTAATCTCCGGTCGGGGCGCGCAGGCACACCTGTACCTTTAAGTGGGTATGCCCGGACGCGGTTCCAGGCGCTTCTTTAGGAGCTGGATTCGGGTGAGTGGGGACAGAGACTCAGAGGAATTCAGCCGTCATCAGAATTTGATTCTGTTGCTGTCGGGTGTTGGGCTCCGAGAAAATGCGTGCGCACATTATTTCAGTTTTACAAACCTGTCAATAGGCAAAAATTTCACACTTAATTACACAATAAAAATGGGCGCCTGAGCGCCCACGTTAAATCCCTAATAAATTTTTCGACCGAAGACCGGGACCAGCTCGCGGTTTGATGAATACGCCGAAGGCGTTCGCTAATTGCAGCCCAAGGTTGGAGCACCAGCGACAACCTTGGGAATAATCAATCAAACAAAAATCAAATATTTTTTTGAACGCTCCCCCGAATTATTACATCTTGAACGTCGATTCGAGACAACAATTCAACGCTGCAATCAACTCGCAAGAAACGTTGGAAAACATCATAAAGCCAGCGCTCTTTTTAGGTTGACAGTAGATCCAAAAGGAGTATCATTACCGCGATCTCAGCGACGGTGAAGCCGCAATAGGCATTGTCTCCCTGCCGTTTTAGGAGGAATTCTCTTAGCCTTCCCAGTAGGCTAAAGCGCGTGTTGTGAGGCGCATTAGCAGCCGAAATCCGTATAAACCATAATCGTTAGTTTGCAAGTAGTTCAGCGCCGGTATCGTCGTAACTACTAATTCGATGAACCGTCGAATCTTTTAAATCAGAATTGAATCGATTGGTCCAGGTTTTTGAATTTTTAAGGTGGGTTTTAGACCAAAGAAGAGTCGCAAAAAACTAAGCTCCGCCATTACTAGCCGGTAACGACGGAGCATCAAAACAACACAACCTTCACTGCATAAGCCGCAAAGGTGCATCGCTCGACAGCCCGCATCATAACGCAAATGCATTGAGGACTCAACAAATCGTTAGGAGTCACATTGCAGACGCCTCCTCCTGTTAACTCATAACCATAGTTTCACTTACGTGGGTAGAACGCTCGGATGCGAACAGGCGATCTGTTGCCTCAGTGTCCGGCACTAGTTCACGGGATGAATCATTGCCAGAGCGAGCAGGAGGGAGTGGAATTGCAGTTGCGGACTCCATTTTCAAATGGAGCTAAACATGGGTGTTGAAACGTGGCCAAACAGCCGTCAATGGTACCTGGTATATACGAATCTCAAACAGGAAGAACGGGCCAACGAAAATTTGAAAGCGTGGGGCGTCGAGACCGTGTATGCGAAACTAAAAGCTCGACGCTATAACGAGTTCACTGGTGCGCCAACTTACATCACGCAGCCATTATTCCCGCGATATCTATTCGCTAAGTTCAATGCTCGGGAACAGCTATCCAAGGTCCGTTTCACGCGCGGAATTCAAAACGTCGTATGTTTCGGCGAGAGTCTGGCGACCATTGACCACGAGATTATCGATATTATTCGCGAGCGCATTGACGAGAATGGTTTTGTCAAAATCAATCACGAGCTAAAGCCCGGAGATAAGGTGGTTATCAGCGCCGGCCCCTTAAAAAATCTGATCGGGATCTTTGAACGCGAGGTAAAAGGAAGCGACCGGATCACGATACTGCTCACGGCCATCGGATATCAGGGTCATCTCATGGTTGAGAGGGATCTGGTGAAACGAGCTGTGGGATAAGCGGTGAATGCCAGCGGCACGAGTAATCCCATAACCAATACGACCATGGCCATAATGAACGCGACAAAGTTCAGCGTCAGGCCTATGAAGATCTGGTAGATCACCGGAACCCACAGGATGATTGCCGGCACCGCGCAAAGCGTCAGCATCAACAGGGTGCTAAACTTTTTATGCTGCGGTGCCCATATCATCAAGGCGACGCCAACCATGCTGAACAACAGCGGCCAGTGAAATAGAAAAGAACCGCCGGGTATAAAGACGCTGACGATGAGCGTCAAAAGCAGCCACCAGAGGATAGCTCCAAGCGCCAGACTCTCGCTGTTCGTGCGTTTAGTCATCAAGACATAGACCACGGCCGTGATCGCCAACGCGACCGCAACAAAACCCGCCAGGAATAACCTGCTTTGAAGAAATTCAATTGACGGGGCGCCACGAAACATCCAGATAACTTTCCAGAGCAACGATCCAGCCAACCCGGCAGCCAGGATACTTACAAGGAGCGCTAATGCGCCCATAACAATTCCTCGAGCTGTCAGCCTTCGTTTTCGCAGACCGAGTACTAAGAGTGTGACAAACAGCGCGCCCACGAGCAGTGTTAGAGGCATTACCCAGATGCTCGAGTAGTGGACCAGCATACGGCCAAACAGATCGAAGTAAACATCGTTTCGAGTACCTGGTCGGCTCAGCTCCAGATTTCCGAAATGCCGTGCGAGACCGACTGCATACGATCCCTGGTGCTGGACCATGTTCGGGTCAACCGAGCTCAGGTTATCGAGCGGCGAATGATAATGAGTGAGGCCATCGATTGCAGCGAAGTTGAAGCCGTTGACGCCCGCCTCTTTGAAAACGGTGAGGTCGGTATCGTTCGGTAGCAGTCGATAGATCTCGTATGAAAGTGAATGAGCAACCGGGTAAGGCGCTGCCTTCGCAAACTCATCTATCAACCAGCCATTGTTGTCGCTGCTTTCAAACATTATCACTGGGCCAGTATTGCCACGCGCCTCGAAGTTGAGAACCAGGCCGGCGTCTGCGGCCCATGGATGTTCGGCTATAAAAGACTTCGCGCCCAGCAGACCTGGCTCTTCAGCATCAGTGAAAAGAAAAATGACGTCGTTCTTCAGCGGCTCGCCGGCTTTGAGAGTGCGCAAAGTTTCAAGCAAAGTTGCGACGGACGAACCGTCATCGCTGGCGCCAAAACTTCCTTTGACAGAGTCGTAATGAGCCATCAATAAAACGGCCCGACCGCTGCCCGTGCCTTTCAGCCGGGCAATTACGTTCTGAACACCACCTTCCGGAGCTCCTCTGCTGGACTTAAAAAGAGTTGAGCTTTGGATTTGAGGTGTAAGTCCGGCCGCGGATAATTCTCGGATCAGGTAATTACGAACTTCAGCTAGCTCGGCTGAGCCGGTTGGATGAGGTTTAGCCGCAATGACGGCGAGATGTCGCATCGCGCGGCTTGCGGAAAACGCCGAAGCTGCAACTCCCTCAGGCACGGCGCGCGGCGGCGACTGCGTGTAAATGCTGAGAGCGATCAATAACCCAAGCAACAGGACGATCGCGATCGGTCCAACGTACGTCACCGTTGCTGAGCGCACCTCGGCTTGAGCTGACGGTGCGGACACAGAATGTTCGCTAATCATTTTATTTACCTCATGACCGGTTGTGATGTTGTGCTTGAAGTGAGACGCGCGGGCTACCGCCATTTAGGCCGGGATGTTGATGCCGGAACCTAAGAGTTGAGCAAACGAAAACCGACACAGTTATCTAAAATTCGGGAGGGCGCAGAGTATTTCATGCTCGTGTTGAGGTGTCAATCGTTTTCAAAATAGCAGTAATGGTTCAGTTTGAAATACGCCGAAGGCGTTCGCTAATTTGAGCCCAGGGTCCGAGCGCAGCGAGAACCCTGGGTGTCAATTCAAAGATAGGCGTAACCCTGAAAGGGTTAGGCGGTTGGCGAACCCTTACAGGGTTTAAAATCATCGTTGGCTACAAACCCCCAGGGTTGTCGCTGCGCTGCAACCCTGGGCTGCAATTGGTGAACGCCTTCGGCGTTTACATCAAAATTTTAAACTGAGGCACCACCGATTTGCTGACCTGGCACTGAAACAAATTCGCTTTCCGGAACATAGAATATGGAACCTCGTGATTGCTATACAGGCGCTAATGTTCCCTGCCATTAGCGCCTGTCGAATTCATCTTGAACTCTGGGGGCCACTCGTTCGGGGTGTGTCTCCCCTCTGGAGGACTTTGCAATTCAGTTCACAGAAGGTTTGGTATTTTGTAGTCGTCCATCGGGCCTGACATAGCTTCGTCCCCGCGTAGCTCATGGGCCTAAACCATCCTTCTTCGCTCAAGTGCGACTCATGTCCTCGCTAAACCCTGCGTTGATGCGTTTTTAGCACTAGTCTTCAACAAGCAACTGACGGCTACCCATCCTAAAGGAAATCATTTGCGATGCAATCGTCATCGTCATCTCATGTACTTTTAATTGGACCAGTCCCAGATGGTGCTGATCCCGCAACCTTGTCTTTCATTCTTCGCGAAGCGGGTATTGAAACTCGACTGCTGCCGCGGCCGTCGACTCTTGACACGAACATAGCCGCAGAAGTTTTGGACCACGAACCGGCGCTGATAATCCTGGAGCTGGACCATCACTCGACGGATGACGAACAGCTCCGAAGCTTTCTTAGCTCCCTGCGTCTCGACATTCCGCTCATCGTTGCGGTCCAAAACCCAAAGACGATGTTCATTCGTTCCATGCTCGAGCTGGGAGTAACTGACTTCGTTACTCCGCCCTTTACTCGCGTGAACGTATTGCCAAGAGTTTGGCAACTGATGAACCACAACGGCGCGAATTCCTGCGGCAACACTTTGCTGACGGAAAGCGTGGCCCTGACCTGCAACGGCTTGATCGGTGAGAGTCCGGCGTTTCTCGACGAGATTCGCAAACTTCGTTTGCTGGCCCGCTGTGATGTCACCGTCATGATTTGTGGTGAGACCGGAACGGGTAAGGAATTAGCAGCCCGCGCGATTCATTACCTTAGTGCCCGGACGGATCGACCTTTCGTACCCGTCGATTGCGGCGCGATACCGCCAGGTCTGGCTGAAAGCGAGATGTTCGGTCACGAGCGTGGCGCGTTTACCGGAGCCGTCGCCAAACAACGTGGTCTGGTGGCGGCAGCGGAACACGGCACCTTATTCCTGGATGAGGTTGATGCGCTGAGCCTGAGTGTCCAGGCAAAGCTATTGCGATTGCTTCAGGAGCGAGAATATCGATCACTCGGCTCCAGTGATACGAAGAAGGCTAACGTGCGGGTCATCTCTGCTACGAACCGCGACTTAAAGCAACTCGTGCGTAAAGGCGAATTTCGTGAAGACCTCTACTACCGTTTGAACGTAGCGCAACTCCGGCTTCCTGCTTTGCGACAACGACGGGAAGACATCACTTTACTGGCGAGGCATTTTGTAGCGAAATGGTCTACCAGATTTCAACTGCCACTGCGCCAGTTTTCACCTGGTGCTTTGCAAAAACTTCTCATGTATCAGTGGCCGGGAAATGTGCGCGAATTGGAGAATCTGATCGAAGCCGCAGTGGCACTCTGTGATGGAGCGATGATCTGCGCGAAGGACCTGGTCCTTGCTGCTGAACCCTCGCAAAGTGGCGGATCTTTTCGCGAAGCGAAAGCACGGATCGTGACTGAATTCGAGCGCGATTATGTCAGTCGACTACTCAGTGCGTGCAGAGGAAATGTTAGTGAGGCCGCGCGTGTTGCAGGAAAAAACCGCCGGGCCTTTTGGGAGTTGATTCGAAGACATAATGTCGACGTCCAGGAGCTACGACGCGCGGCCGGCTGAGCTCTTTCTGTGCAACAGAGAAATCAGCCGGTTTTGGATTCAGTTTCGCGGGGCAGGTATTTTGCCAGCAACGTGGCGCTGCCTTTTATGGGCTTCTCCCAGTAGCGAATTATTCGCGTCGCAATCCGTTCAATGGCGCTGGCCACACTCGAATCAGGCGCCTCACTCAAAAAGATCCCCGGCTGCTTTAGAGTCTTTCTAACCGACTGCTCGTAAGGTATTACGCCAATATGATCGGCCTCGATTGAAAGCATCTCGTCGAGAGTGCTGTCAATTCTTTCAAACATTTTACTGTCTTGTGCTGCGTCTACCATGTTGTAGATAAAACGTGGCCGAATGCGCTCACACGCAGCTTTGATTTTATGGACCGCGGCCGGGTTCGTTTCCGCCAGCTCGTCTCGAAATCGTTCTACGGTAAAGAGCGGGCTGTTCACGCTTTGTTTGTAGATCTCATTTAGTTTCTCTTTCAGCGAAGCATCTCGCCGAAGTGTTTGATCGATCGCGCGCAGGACCAGACTCTTGATGAAAACCAGAGTGCTCATCAGCGCCGGATGTTCGGGCGTCGTGACAACAATCCCCGACTCGCCGGCAAGAAAGAGATCGAGCGTATTGAAAGCGGTGCCCGCGCTGAGATCGATCAAGACATAGTCCGCACGCAGCGATCTGAGCAACCGCAGCAACAACAGCTTTTGATTGTAGGTAATGTTTGCCATGAAAGGCATGCGGCCGTCACCGGGAATAAAGCCAAGGTTGCGTATCTTTGTCTGGACTATCAAATCAGTTGGTGCGCATTTCACTGTGCCACGCAGGTACTCGCCAATGCCGGCATAGCGATTCTCCAGACCGAGTAAGGTGTGGAGATTCGAATTTCCGAGATCGGCATCCACCGCAATTACCGACTTACCCGCTTGCGCGAGGGCCACGGCAAGATTAGCAGTGACGAAGGTCTTGCCAACGCCACCCTTGCCACCAGCAACCGCGATAATTGTCGTCTGTTCAGTCATGCGTTTGCATCATTAAACGGGTTAACTTTTATCTGTTGCCCAACTGCCAACTCATCGGCAAAACGTGTATTCAAACGCATGAAATACAAGTTCCATTCCACCCGTCCGCTGAATTTGTGGAAGTTCAACATCGCCTCCTCGAAGGCCAGCCTCGCGTTCTTTCGCTGAACTTCCGGCTCGCCGGCAGGAATACTCAACAGCGCTCGCAACCCGCGAGATGCGGATAACAGCCCGAGTTGCAGCGGTTCAGGGAAAACCAAACTGCCGGCGCCGGTAACCTGTTGCTCCACGAGCTCAAGTGCTTGTACGTCCCGCTGGAATTCATTCCATCGCCCTAACATCAAATTCACCTGGGCCGGCTCATAGTGAAGCAACTTTCTTGCGTGTTCTGCCTCTTTGCTCGTTGCCCCCGGCAGAGCTTGCCGGGCCTCGATAGTGGCTAACGCATGTTGCGCTAAATCATCCATTCCAGCCTGGGCTGCATGTAAGCCAAGCTTGGTCAACACCAACTGGTTTCCCGGTTCCTTTAACCAGTGTTCAATTGCACGCGTGATGTATTCCCGTCCCTGGTCCAGATCACCGGCTTTAACGATCGTCATCGCCTCCAGATCCGACATCGCTTCGATTGGATAACCAGGGCCACTATGTTGCGCATGCCATTGTCGCTTCTCAACAATTACCTTCGCGTTGTGACGATACCAGTGCTTTGCCTCATCCCATTTTTCTAATGCCCAACAGGTATCCGGAAGGGTCAGGTGCAGCGAGAGATCGAAATAGGCTTCGATCGCGCCGGCCTTGCGCGCCACTTCTGCTTCGGCATCGTCCTCAGTCTGAGCCGCGAGCTCATACTGGTAGGCGGTCTCTAACAATTGTTTCAATTCTTCATTCATTTCAGTTCTCACTCGGTCAACGCATCCGGATCGGCCGGACTCTTATATTTCGACCCCACCGTATCAGTGCAGCTACTTGTCGATAAAGCCTGCGAAGATCCGCATAATTGGGGACAATAATATGAACCGGAGCATTAATCAGTTTTTGTCGCAGGAAGGCTCGCATACGGTTCACGTCGATGTATTCACCTGGATGTAGGCTTTGCAAGGCCCTGCGCAATCGTTCACGCCCGGCGCGTGCAACCGGACTCTGGCTCGTAAGGAATCCTTCTACGGCATCATCGGTCCATGCCAAACCAGTTTGAGTGCCGGCGCCAGGAGTCCCAAGCCCAGGAATATGTGTCCCTCCCGGTTGAACATACTTCATCTCAAAATGATAGACAGAGACCTTTCCGGAGACTGGATTAATCGAAATGCCAATTCGATCTATGCCCCATCCTGATCCGGTGTATTGACCTGGAATAACAAAATCCATGCGTGGTAATCCGCCGATTTCGCCTCTGCGCAACGCGCGCTCGACGAGCTCTTCAAATTCTGTCCCGGTTAGCGGCTTTGCCGGGCCTGAGCCGATGCCAGGTGTTGCCGAAACCGTACCAGCGCCGCCAGTGACACCACCACCACCACCGCCACCGCCATTTGTTTGTCGCTGAATTACCCCCGTCTCCGGAGTAGGCGTCAGGAGCCCCGGATCCATGGGAAGATCTATTGACTTCAGCTCAGCCCTGGACTCAATCTGTGGTTCTTCTTCTCCGAATAACTCATGTTGTGCGATACCGAGACCTGCCCCAGCCCCGGTAAGCGCAGCGTCCTTTGCCGCTTCACGAACCAACTTCTGTTGCGCCTCGCGAGCGAGCTGCTCTTTCAGCTCGCGCTCTGAAGCCTCAAAAATCGCCTTTCTCGCAGCCCTTTGAGTTGCGGTTGCGGCTTTCGCACCAAACGCATCAAGAAGCAGACCTACGGTATTCAGGATCGACTCAACGAGGGCCGCAGTAATTTGTCCCTTACTTATCAGCGCAAACTCATCCCTGACATGAGCATTCCCGACCGCCGATAAATCGAGGTACCTTTCCCAACTTACTATTGCCTGCCCCGCTCCGATCCCGAGACCAACGCCCACCAGCAACGCCGCGGTTAGTCCACCCGTAAAAGGAGCGGCGATTAAGGCGGCAGCAGCTAACAGACTTAATCCTAACGAGACCCAGAATTCCTTTGTCTCGTGATCTTTCAGGATGCCCTTTCCTATATCCTGGTAGAAAGGATGTTCCCACGGGAATCGGGGAGCAAGAAGCTCTTTAGAGGAACCACTAAAGAGGCGAGCGTGAACCGGAAGTAAGTCGTAGAAACTGATATCCTGAGTCGCAACTTTTTGATCGGCCTCCTGAGCCTTCTCAAGCGCCTTTCGAAGAGTAGTTCCAACAACCCCCTTCGCTTGAGCAGCACTACCGGCCTGGGCCAACTCATCCAGCCGGTCTTCCTGAATCAGGACATAAACTGACGGATAGAGATTGGCAAAGCTGGATACAACGGCGCTGACACGATCATACTGACCCTTGATCTGCTGCCAGTCGCCATAAGGAGGATTCTCATCCCCATTGGGAGGGCGATCAGGTCGGGAATCAGGATTGAATGGGGCCGGAAACTCAGTAGACCATACGGCACTATCCATATCGGGATTTTCGATTCGGATATAGCCGACGTTGATCTGACGAAGCTGCTTTAAAGCAGATTGTAGCTCACTGACCTGGGCCGCGATTTTTTGAATTCCCTCCACGTATTCAGGCTCCACAACCACATCGCCCGTCCCGCGGAGGTCTACGCCAACACGCTCACCTTCCTGGAGAATCGCCTCCCGATTCCCGGCGATATATTTCCGGGCCAATTCTATGACGTCCCATGGAAACGCATTTTTCGTTTCAACAATCAGCGGTAACTCGTTGAGTTGATCGCTCTCATCAAGCGAGTCTTTCCACGCTTGTTTATTTGCTACAGCTACTTCAGGCAGGCGGTCGCCAAAGCTATCCCAGATCCGAGCAACCTCTCCTTCCTCATTATCGGTAACGACGCCATCAACCAATTCCTGGACCATCCGAATGCGAAAGCTATCCGGGATTTCGGCCAGCTTGCCGCGCGTAGCGTAGGAGCTCATTTCATAAGCCACATCATCGCGGTCACTATCGGGAAGCTCATTTAGCACCGCAAACGCAAGACCAACTTGAGCGGGTAAGTGATTTAACAGGTAGTGGCCCAACTCTTCTTCATCCAGATTCCCCCAACTTATGTAGCTATCGATTAAGGCCGAAGCGCTTTGTGGTTGTGATCCGTTGTCGTTGTCTCGTTGAATGAAGACGCTGCTGCTCAAGGGGTCTAGCTTTGTCTGGACTATGATTGCCGCATTTTGCGATGCGGCATGTTTGCTTTGGAGCGGTGTCTCAGAAACGGGGCTAGCTCCCTGTTGCACGACGTGTGTCAGCTCGTGAGCCAGTAATTGCTGTCCTTCACGCGAGTGAGGTGCATAGTGTCCCGGACCAAAAGCGATGTTCGGTCCAACCGTGAATGCTTTCGCGTTGATTGACCTCGCCGTTTCTGTCGCGCGAGAATCCGTGTGTACTCTTACGTCGCCAAAGTTTGTCCCGAACCGTGACTCGAAAAAGCTGCGTGTCGTTTCCGGCAACGGACTTCCGCTGCCATTCATTGCATAAACGTTGGCAGCGAGGGCGGTTGTGACGTTCGGCGCTGATGTCTCGTCTGCCTGTCGTTGGACCACATCGTCGTCGTTATCTTCCCGAACCGCTAACGACGCGCGCTGAATCGACGGTCTGGTTGCAGCCGGCTCGGGCATGCGCATGACGGTGTCGGCGACGCGATCGGCTTCCTGTTCGAATGGATCGTCGGGTGTGCTGACCTGGAGTTTTGCCTGAATGTAAGGAGAGTTAATCAAGCGCTGAACGGCTTGATTGCCGATAGACCGTTGCAATTCAAGCAGCGGATGCTTCGGGACAGACGAGCGAGCAGACGATTGCGCCGGAATACGACCGCCACCAACAGGAGATTTTTGAACCTTTCCGGCGCCCTGGCGTTCCACTCATCCACCTCATAACGATCAAATCCTAGTGCAAAAAACTCGCGGCAATCTGTAACAGGAAACCCAAACTCAGCAGTATCAACCCAATCAGCGCAAACCGGGATTGGCGTAGTGTGTGACGCACGTGCGGCAGATTGATATTCAGCTCATCGGTCTCTTCGGATATTCTTGAGACGCCGATTCTCAGCGCCTCTTTTCGGGAAACAACAAGCCCACACGCCAGCACGATCGCGCCCGTCATCGCGGTAACGAGACCAAGAATGTCTAACCATTTGGGATCCATTTAGCTCAACTGTATCCGCTGGCCTTTGCAATAAACTTCTATGAGCCGTTCATAATGCGGCGGCTCTGAGTCGAATCCTGCTTCGAAGATTGTTACCCAGTCCTTGCAGTAATTGTTTGCGTCGTACGGGTCCTGGCTGGCTGGATCATTGAGGTACCTGGACCAATTAAGAAATATTCCCGTGAACGGAAGACCGGTCTTAAAAACGCCGCAGGCTACGCGGTTGCCCCACCCGTCGTACCATTCACAGTGGCCGTGCAAGACACCCGCTTCTATATTTATCCGGGCAACTATTGCTCCCCCACTAGTCTGTACAACAATCTCTTTTGCAGTGCTTGCCATTTCTGATCCTCACGGGCGTCCGGGGAGTTTCTCATTACAGAAACATTCCTCCACGTGACCGGTTCTATTCGTTCTCATATCGGGGACCGGGTTATTGTTACGATCCATCGTCGGCGCTGTTAAGGGTTTCCAGTCCAGAGGCGGCTTCGGACCTTCAACTGGTCGTGGTCCATTCTTGGACATTACTTGCGATGGTCCATTTCCACTCTTATCTGTCTGACCCGCGACCGTGTGGAAATCCAAGTGAGCCGGCGCCTTGGCGCCAGTTCTGGTGTTCTCGTGTTGCAGGGTATATTTCCAAAGGAAGAACTTATGGAAGTGAGGATTACACGGCTTAGAGCAATCAGCGAGTTTCGTCATGGTTGCGTAGACAGCTTCAGTCGAAGGAAGGCCACGAAACACGTAATCCTTAAAAGCAAAACCAGAACAGTTATAATCTTCTCTTTCGGGCGTTGATTCGGTGGCGAATTTCTTGTGCGCATCGTCAGTGTTTGTGCCCCACTTGCCATCAAGCGTATCTGTGTAGAAGCCCGCCGCTTTTAATTTGCCCTGGTATATCTCAACTGCTCTTCTCGTGTTCTCGCCGTAAACTCCGTCGGGTGTGACTCCGACGATCCCCTGGATCTCAACGATGGTCCTGGTCACACTTGCTGGTGGCGCGTATCTGAATCCCGTGTCGGCAACATGATCCACGCGTTGGACCGTGCTCTTCGTTCCTCCCTGCTGCACGACGTGAGTCAATTCATGAGCAAGCAACCGTTTGCCGCTCGTTGTTTCCGGCGAGTATTGACCTGCGGCGAACGCCACATCACTTCCCAATGTGAAGGCTTTTGCATTCACTGATCGCGCTGCGCTTGCGCCATTGGCATCCGCGTGCAAACGCACACCGCTAAAGTCCTCGCCAAACCGCGGCTCAAAATATGCGCGTAGCGATGGCGATAAAGACTGACCTCCGCCCTTCAAGTTGTTGATTTGCGATTGTGCGCCTTCAGAAGCTTGAAGCTGACCGTCAGCTCCCTGCAACATCTGATTCTCATTTTCCTCTTCCGCTGCTCGTTGGAGAGGCTCGTTTTCTTCCAATGGACCACCATGACAGTTCTTACAAGCACGCTGAACGACGGGCGCTTCTTTTTCACACGCCGCACATTTTCTCTGTATCCGTGAAATCTGCGGTTGAGAAATACTCGTCGCTAAGCTTTCGCCCGGCGCAGACATCCGCATCACCGTATCCGCAACTCGATCTGCCTCCTGCTCAAAATGATCTCCGGGTTTGCTGATGCTGAGTTTCGCTTGAATGTATGGTGAGCGAATCAGACGCTGCACGGCTTGATTACCAACAGATCGTTGCAGCTTTAGTACGTGAGGTCGTCGGGCACCAAATTGTTCCGAGCGTTTTCCAACACGATCTCCGCGAGTATGAGTTCTTTGAACCCTTGCTGCTGAGTGCCGTTTCATAGAGCAACCTCATTAGCTCATTTCAGACCTGCCCAAAATGCAAGACTTGATCGCCAAAAGACGACGGTTCTATCGTGAAGATTATTCTTGGATCAACACCAAGTAACGCCACCAGATGTTGCACAATCGACCCGGAGGATGGAAGGGAAACGGGTTGGGTATATACCGGCGAGCGGGGATCGCCTAACATAGGCGGTTCTGAGAGATTCAATTCGGGTAGCCGTGACCGAACTTGAGTAACAAACTGTGTTGCGGCGTTCAAACGTGGAACATCAGTGATCTGGATGCCGCCGATCTGTGTATCCCAAATAGCATCCCGCGGGTAGAGGACATAGCGACTACTCAGATTAGACCACCGGTAAATTGGTGCTAGCGCGATCAGCGCATCCAGTATTCCTTCGATTTCATCGTGAACGTCGACTACGGGTTCGAGCACTTCGATCCGTTCGTCAGCCTGGATAAAATTAACAGGCAAATGCTGTATTTCTCTTAGCGTGCGGACGAAGTGTGACATCGCGTCGCCGGCGCGATGATCCGCCTGATCAATGCCATTCATGTCCATATCTTAGCTCAGCTTTCACGTCCTGTTTACGGTGCCAGTGCAACCGCCGGCTGTTTTTCTTATCGGGAAGCGAATTAAATGCGTTTCGGCCAGCACTCCACCAACAAATAGCTGTTGAGTAACGGTCTCTGTACATCCGGCTGCAGGAATCCTGGCTTGAGAAGTGCTTCCAAGGCACACGCCATAAGTATCAGTGCAATTACGAATCCTCCCGTGACCCGGCGCCATTGGGGGATTCTCTTCGATTGGACACCCGGCGCCACCTTGAACGTTTGCGGGGCTACAGCCGTGATCGTTTGTAACGACTTCCGTCAACATCAATCCGTTCAGTGTTGTTGGGCATCCAGCTCCAGTGGCCGTTACTCCTGTAATGTCGAAGACAATCACTGCTCCGCACTGCCCAGCGCCACAACTGGCTGTTGTTTGGTTCGCATACGTGATCACATAGTTGCAAGTGGTCGCAGGTGACCCCGGAGGTAGTGGAAGGATTGGCCCCCCGGGAGTTTGGGCGGTAAGGACATCTTCATTGTCTGTTGCCGGTTCCTCGCCAACAGTCGACAGCGCGGCAACCAACGTGCTCGAGGCAGCAGGACGAACGACTTCAATGGATGGTGGGCCTACCTCCGCCGCGACTTCTTGTTTGCTACTGCACGCACTACACCCGCCACCGGCACTTCCTGAACGCTGTATTTTACTTTCACATTCCGCACACTTTCGGTGGACGTTGGGGAGCGAGGTGCGATTGGAAACAATTACTCCGGAGCGAGCATGACCAGCCGATATTGTAGCCGCCATATGATCGACTTCCTGCTCTGTCTGATCTACCGGCGAACCGGCGTTTAGTCTTGCCTGAATGAACGATGACTCAATCAGTCGTTGTGTAGCCTGGTTTCCAATCGATCTTTGGAGTTCAGTAAACCGGTGGCCGGAACTCGACGGTGCGGCAGACCGCCGCTGCACAGAATTCCGTGTAGCCGGTTTCGAAACCTTCGTTACAGTCTGCCGTTCCATCGTTCCGCGCCCCTTTCAATCACTGCTCAGGCTTTGAGCCTTTCTCTTTTTTACCTTTTTCGGTCTCTGCTTTACCCGCAGCTCCGACTTCCGGTGGGATCACTATCAACGGGTCCGCTGGACCAGGCGCCGGTTTCGCGGGTAGCAGCACCTTCAGATCCCTAAGTTCTTTTTTCATCTGAGCGAATTCTTGCGGATCCACCACGTCTACCTTCTTGTCACAGCCAAGCCACTGGATTGTTCGATCGTTGACCATATTCGGCAGCCACGAGCAAACCAATTTGATAGGGTTATAGACCCACTCTTGCACATCCGGAAGAGCAAACGGCTTCTTATCCTCACCAACCATCTTTATGTAGCCTTCCTCTCCGAGGGCGCCAGTGAACACCGACAGCAGAATGTGTTGCAGCAAACGTGGCGTCAACACGTAGCGGCGACAGTGGTTCATACAAATACTATCCAGCCGGCATTCTTTATTCACCGTGATCTCGCCCAGCACCACAAAGCAAGGCTTGTCAGCCGAACAACATTCCGGACACGGAACTGATTGTTCGCAGAACTCCGCCATTTTCAACTGCTGGCAAAGTTCCTTAGGGTCATTACCAGAGTAATCAGGACAAACGGGCTCTTTGTCTTTAGGCTTTTGAAAGTCCGGTGTACACCCGCAAAGGTCCTTGATTAGTCCCGGATAGAGTTCAGGATTCGCTTTTTCATTACACGGCACGAGCTCGATGCAATAGCCTTCCTTGATTCTCGAGTTCTCGCAGGTGCGCTCCTCACAACCCCCTGACGGCAGGTAAACCGACACGGGATTCGAAGGCTTTTCATAATAGCGAACTCCGATGTAGTAAGACTTTGAGTTACCCACCACATCTTCAAGGCATTCGCCCTCCTTTTTCCCTTTGTCGTCGCAGGGCAATAGAGACATGAGATCGATGGGCTTAGTATGTGGAACCCAGATTTCATTTCCGCAGCAATCCAGAGCCATACCCGAAGTTACATCGATCGATCGATCGCCTTTATTTCCCTTCAGCTCCAGCCCACACACTACGCCCCAGCCGTGCAGCATGCGATTGAGGAAACGCCGCTTCCTGGTGTGATAAGCCTGCTCGGCCTGAAAATCCTTGTCGTCGAGCAACATGCCGTGGAAATACCGCAACCGTTGATACTCGTTGTAGTCGCATACGCCGCTATCTTTATCAGCGCACTTTTCTTTGTTGGCGATCATGACGTTCTCCTTAAACTAGATGCTGCTATGGATTCGTTCGCGTCATCACTAAATCTTAGAAGTCCCTATACGGATCCTCTTTTTGCTTTTCCGTGGACGGCATAACCCGGAACCAATCGACAAAATCTCCACCTTGCGTTCCGTTGCCGGTAGGAAGCTTGTCAGCGAGGTAATCGCCGTCGAGACCTTTACCGTCTTCACTCCAGATCCGGCTGCCACGCAGCACGATCTCGACCGTAACACCTGACTCGTAACGAGTATCTGCACGTAGCTCTGAGTCGGGACGATCGAGCTCGCCATCCACCCAATCGCGATGCGCCACAAAGGTCGCGGTGTAACAATTCCCTTCCGCATCGGAATGTATTCTCTCGACCGGTATGCGCTTAGCGATGAAGGTTCCCGTCCCGGTCTCGCGGTAGATATAGGAAACAATGAAGGTGTTGCGATTTAAGGACCGCGGTTCCAGCTTCCGATCGAAGTAGACCTTCAACCCTCTCTTCATCATTTCCACGAACGTGCCGAAGTCGACTTTACGGTCCGGATAGGCAACTTTGCGCCAACTGAAGTCGACGATGTGAGGCAGGTCACCGTGATGGCAATGAATCAGGTCGTAAAGCAGTGAGTTGTTGTAGACGAAGCGACGATTCGTGCAGGGGTCGAGGCTGATGTTAATCTTCGACTCGTATCCTTGCTGTTCGTAACCCTGCTGCTGATAACCTTCTTGTTGATAACCCTGCTGCTGCCCGTACTGTCCCTGTCCGGCTGAGGTAACTTCGACCGTTGCCAGCACAACGCAGTTACACTTGTCGCAACTGTGCTTGCACTCTTTGAGTCCCTCACAAAGGTGCTGGTGAAGCGTCGGAGTTTCACAATTGCGCGGATCATCGTAATTCGCGTCATGCTTGAAACGGTCCAGGCACTGATCGTATGGCTGCTCCGCACACTCCTTGTTCCACTTCCTGATCGTTACTTTGAAGCCGTCGCGAATGCGGTTGAACTCTTTTCGCTCCTGGTCGTTACACCCGACCGGAGGCAAATCGACCGGCTCCGTACAACACTCGTCGTATTCCAAACACAGCATGAGCTTGCAGTTGTAATCCTGCTTCCCGTGCGCGTCGCGACAGTGATCGTCGTAGTCTTTAAACTGAACAGTGTGTGGCTTACAGACGATTATCTCGCGGCCACAACAGTCGAGGGCCATGCCCGTCTGGACAGTGAATTGGCGCGAATTCTCGTCCCAGGTGACGTCGAGTCCACACACGACTCCCCAACCCAGCACCATGCGGTTAACCAGGTGGCGCTTTCCGTTGAAGTACGACTGTTCCTGAATCAGATCGCGAACAGTAAATTGTTTGCCGTAAAAGTAATTATTGCGCTCAAAATATTCCGTCGCGCATACATCACACTTTGAAGATTTGTCGAGGTTCATTTGAGTATCCTTTCATTCGCCATTGCACCACTTTGAAATTACGCCGACGGCGTTTGCTAATTTCAGCCCAGGGGTTGGAGCGGCAGCGACAACCCTGGGACCAGAAATCAAAAGTCATTGAACCCTGAAGGGGTTCGCCAATCGCCTAACCTTTTCAGGGTTGATCGCGATTCTGAAACGATGCCCCAGGGTTCTCGCAAGCTCGAACTCTGGGCTGAAATTAGCGAACGCCTTCGGCGTATTCATTAAATTTTCAAACTGACGCACTACCTGTTTCTTCACTCAACTCACAGACGCTTTGAACTACCTACCCAGGCTCCTCGTTCGAGACGAAGTACACGCTGGTCTTCAGCCATTGCCGAACCAACTCCCAGCGGCGTGTCTCCAATGCGATAGGGTTGAGTGTCCGTGACCGTGCCACTAACACCCAGGATCGCGTTGCCGATGCTTCCCTGGGCGGCAATGGACCGCAGCCTGCAGCTCGTATGAGCCGGCTTTTGTTCATCAACAATCCTTCGTAAAGTTCCTTCCAGCTTTTGAAAGTCAGTCGGCTTCATATCGATAACAATCGTGAAGCGCCGCGCTGTGGAAAGAAACGGCTCGTCCGCGTCGCTAATGCGATCGCGAATCGCACCGTAGCCAACCACGGTCGTGTCACCGACGCTCATGCCCTTTGGCCCAGCCGCCAGCAACACCGCTCCTCTTCCCAGTTTGAAATCAGAGGCGCCCAGCACGAGGGGCTTGAGTCCACGCGAGTGCTCCGTCAAAAACACGGGACGTCCGGTGTAAATCTCCAGAAATTCAATCAACGCTTCAGGTGTTCCCTTGCGGTTGAACAAGCTCGGCGATCTTTGAATGAAGCGCCGCACGCGATCCTCTGGCAGCTCGTCGTCGAACGACAGGTTTACCCACGATGCCAGCCACGGCAGAAACTCCTTTGGCGTCACCCCGGGATCGAAGTAACGAAACACCTCATCAATTTGCTGGTCCAAGCCATCAAAGATCGTTTCAAACAGCGACAGGAACCGTTCGAGGAACGCGGCGCTGATCGGATCTTCGTGATACGCAGGCGGGAGATATCGCAGATAAGAAAGACGCGGGTAGTAGATCCGCACTGAGTTGATCGACGGGCGCGTTCTGTGATCGAAAGTAATCAACCGCAACTTGAACCAGAGAAAGCGGCCCTTATTGGGATCGAATAAAAAGTCGGGCGCGACTTCCTGTTTGGTTTTGAGTTTCTTGTCGGGCTCTTCGAAATCGGCGCCGGTAAAAATCTGCGGGCCTTTCCAGTCCATGCGGTTATCAATGGCGGCAGCTTTCGCCTGTGCCGAGGCCGTGGTCGCGAGAGTTGCATCGTGAGCGGCCTTCAAGTTTTGGTTGTCGCTGGTGAAGTAAAAGACCTCGACACTCGACTTTGGCGGGATGCTTCCCTTCAAAGCCAGCCGGTGCCACGCACTCTCGGTTTCACCATTGTCCAGGGTTCGCGAGTAGAAAAAGCCGTCCTGGCCGACGGGATTGGTGGCGAGACTAAAACGCGCCAATCCTTTATTCGTCGCGAGATAGACTCCGTCGCTGCTGTCGAATCCAATCCCGTCGATTTCAAAGAACAAGTCAGGAAGAGGGGCTTGCCCCCGCCGCTGCTTGGATTGAACAAGCGGGGGCAAGCCCCTCTTCCTGACTTGTTCATGGTTCAACTCTGGCAGTTCGACCTTGTCGAGGAACGAACCATCCTTATCAAACATGAATAAACCGTCTGCATTTGTTTCTTTGTCCGTCGAGACGAGGAAGATCACGCCACGCTTGTCGATCTCCATCACTCTCGGTCGCGTGCCTTCCAGCGCTTCCGGCTGCGTGACTTGCAGAAAAGTTTGCTCGCGCTTTGTCACGTCGATGCGAATAAATCCACCTAGTTTGGGATCGAGCACGTAGACCAGTCCGTCTGGTCCAACTGCGAGCGCTTCCGGCTGCATAAGATCTTCGGGTAGCCAGCACTCTTCTCTGGGCGCCTGAATCGAGTGTCGACAGATCTGCCATGTCTTTCCATCCTCGATCAGCGTGTAAAAGAAGCTCTTGCGATCCAGATCGAGATCGATCACATCTTGAATGTTGAACTCCTGGATTATCTGGAAGTTCTCACGCGAAAGCGCCAGCAGACGACCGCTGCGAGTGGTCTCATTTTCTGTATGCTGATCGAGGATCCATAGATAGTCGTCGCTGAGCCAGAGTTTTCGTGGCTCGATTATTCCGCAACCGGAAAAAGTAATGAGTGTCTCAATTTCACAACCGGTGCGGCGACGCAACTTCCAACTTCGCTCGTTCTGCTCGTTGACTTCTAATTCAGTCCAGTAAACCTGCCCGTGCTGGTCCACCACGATATCGCCTGCGCCGCTCTGCCAGTTGTCAGTTACCAGCCACGATTCGAACGACGGATTCACGAAGAGCGAAAGACCGTCAGCACCGTTTTCCAGGCGCTTCAACAAGCCGGCGCCGGCCCACTGAGCTTTCGTCTCGATCACCTGGACGTTGAATTCGCGCTCAGTCACAACCATCACCACCTTTGCGTCCACGACTTTCAAACGTTGCTAACTGAAGATCGTGAGGAGTGGAAGAAGACGTCGGTAAACCGTCGTAAGGCAGCTTCAGAGACTCGCCCACTTTCGCGTCGTTGAGCGAAACGCCCGTGACGTAATCAACCCCGGGAACCTTCGCTAATAACTGGCTCACCTCGGAAGGAAAAACGGATCGGCCAAACGGCCAGCCTTTTCCTTTTTCCGGTCCACCGAAAACCGGATCGAGGAATTCTTTGAGGGCGCGATTGATTTCGTCGCGCACGGTGGTTTCAGACGCGCGTTTCTTCAGGAAGACGTTGCAGCTAACCTTGACCGCGACGTACTTCGGTCCCTGAATGTGCAGACTCGTAGTGACGAGACGGCGACTCTCCAGATGGTTTTGGACCGTCTTCAGAAATCCTTCGCTGGGTTCCGGTGGAGTTGCATTAGGAAACGCAGCTTGCGGCGGAGGCGCAGGCAGAACCAGAATCGTGATTTCGCCAGGCAGCTTCAGGGTTGGCAATTTGGGACTGAAGTTTGCCAACACACTCGCCCGCGCCACTCTCAACCCGGGCGTGTTCAAGACGAGCTGTTCGTAATCTTTCGCAGTGAGAGTGATTCTTTCTTTTTGAAACACTTCGCGCGCGCGCAATTTTGTTTCTTCGAGAGCTTCCTTCTGCCGGCCGCCTATCGCGGGTGTTAGATTTTTACGATCAGTGATTTTTGTGCCCGGCGGTAACTCGACATCGAGCGCCCACGCATGACCGGCCGGCAAATTGCCTGCCTCCAGTTGAGAGTAACGATAAAAGCGCGCGCGAATGGATTCCTTGCGTTCCGGCACTCGCCCGTTCAAGCCATTGCCGAAGCGCACGGTTCCCTCGTTTGGATTCAGCACGTAATGCCTGTCTTCGGGACCGGATTTAAGAAAATTCTCAACCCGTTCCCACGTAACCCAGGCTCGCTCAGGCAACAGGCTGGTTTGCATCTCCAGTCGATCTGAAACAAACAAATCCGGAAAAACTTTCTGCAACAGCAACCTGTTAAATCTGCGCACAAAAGATGGCCGTTTACAGCGCCTTACGCTGCTGTCTTCACGAAACTCTTCAGGCACGCTGACCTTGCGAAACACTTCGGCCTGATAAAAACTGGTTTCATTCAGAAGCTTATTGCAGACCTGGGCTAGCGCATATTTCGTGTCATCCGGGAGTGGACGCTGTGCGTCAACCACCCCCGGATCGATCTTCCGCAGCTCGCCGGCTATGTAGGTCAACGCTGCTTGGAGTGGCCCACGCGGATTGCTCAGTCGCTCAGTCAAGTCATTCCAATCGAGTACTTCTCCGACCTGAACCGGTCCATCATCGACTGCATCCGTCAGCAACAACGGAAACTTCTTCAGCCGCACGACTTGATCGGCTTTACCAAGTCCTTCTCCAGCGTCCTCATTGACAATCGTTTCCACTTGCCTGGCGCTGATCGTGTTCGTCTGTATCTTCACGATGCGCGGCGGAATCTCGTAGCTTCCTCCGATCAACTCCGCCCGCAGCCGTTTGGGAACGTTGTCAGGCGGCGCCGAAGGTGAGCGAAAGATCAATTCGCCGCTCCGCGACAGGTTCAAAGTGCTGTCGTCGATCACATCGAGATCGTTCCACTGCGTTGCCCCTGCGCGATACGACCAACGCAGTTTTGCGGAAGGTTCAAAACCTCTTGGTGAAGCTTCGAGCGGTGTGCTCGCCGGCAAGTCGTCCTCGAACAACGTAATCGCAAGCTGACCCTGAGACCCGGTGAACCAGTTTTCAAATTCCAGCTCTAACGAATCGCCAATCTTCGGCGCCGGACCAAACGCCTCGTAGTGGCCGACCTCGTTCTGCTCGGCGCTGGTTTGCGTTCGCTCCTGGCCGCCGGCCTTCGTGATCACTTTCGTCAGTTTGGCCCGGGTCAGATACAGATCCCGATTAGTCAAAAAGCGCAGGTCTTCGTTTCCGATGGACCACATCAACGTGTTAGCCCGAACCAAAATGTCGTTGGCCGGGAAATCCAGCGCAAAAGCAACTGTTACCTGCGCGGGTTGCGGGCCGAGCGGAACGAGTCCCATGAGGGAAAAGAAACGCGCATAACTTGACGCCGGTGTTCGATCGAGCCGGTACTGCTCGATCTCAGCGAGCCACGCGAAGAGATCGAGAAAAGTAATCCCCGGATCGTGAATGTTGTGATCGGTCCACTCCGGCGCAGTGCTCGGAATCTGCGCGCGCGCGTCATCGAAGATCCTCGCGAAAGGCTTGTCATCGAGTTTTGGAAGCAGCAAACCCATCACCTGTTCTCCGTGGCAATATCCATGCTGATTTTGTGAGTGCCGCTGGCGACGAGAGCGTGGTCCTCAACGTCAACCTTTTCTTCAGAAGCGCTATCGCCAAACACCATGCGCAAGGTGGCGATGTGATCGACATCGTCAATGTCTTCAAGCAACGCATACAAGTCTGACGCAGCGAGGTCGCGACCAAAATCCCAGCCTTCGTTGGCAGGACCACCGGTTAGCGGATGGAGAAACTGTTCGAGTTTCTGTCTGACGCTTTGTTCAGCCGCGGCCACTACATTGACAGACTTCGCGACGACAGTTACTTCAACACTGACTAGCACGTACTTAGGTGGGCCAACAAAGATATGGTCCTGATGTACGAGAGTGACATCGGCCCGCTTGGCCAAAAAGTCCTGCACTGAGCGCCGCAACGCGAGCGTAGGCGTAGGCGTGGCTGCTTTCGAAGCGGGGACGATATACACACTGGTCCAACCCAGCTCATGACGGCCACCCGCATTTCGGTTCGGCAGGCACAGCGCTTTGCGAACTTCGCGCGAAGCCTCCCGCGCGAGACGCTCGAAATCTTCAGGCGTCACGGCTCGATCGCGATGGCTGATCTGCGCGGGTCCGATTTCGAGCATCTCTTCATTAGTTGCCGCTTCTGAGCCACCACCCGCGCCGACCGGGTTGATCACCGAGTCAACGCCGGTAACCGCAGTCACGGCTGCCGTGATTTCACCCGGCGGTACGTTTCCTGCTACGCCGCCTCCGGTTTGATAAGAAAAGGCCTGGATGGAATCACCTCCAGGAGGAGGAATTCGCCCGCGCACTCCATCGCCGAACTCGATCTCGCCGGTGTGTCGATCGAGGCGGTAGACGCGGCTGTCGGGTTTGGAATCGAAGAACTCAATGACCTCAGTCCACCTGATCCAGGTTTGCAGCACTTCACCGCGCTGGTCCGTGATGGCTTTCATCACATCGTCGCCCTGTTCTTTCACTAGCTGCTCGCGCTGGTTGTCCGTCAGAGTTTCCAGCACTCGGACCTCTTCACCTTTGAGAACCGGGACCTGCTGAAATCGGTACTTTTGATTTTTGACTGCCGTGCTCGAGCCAAGAATCTCATTGCGCACCGTACGCGCCTGATGCGCGGCGACGGTGTTGAGGAAGACGCCTTTGAATAGCGGCGACTGTTTCCAATCGCCCTTGGTCAGCGTCGCGCGCAGCCAGTACAGCGCTTTCCCAAATTCCCCTCTGTTCTGTAAACCGATCGGAACAATCCAAGTGACAAACTCCGGTCTCGTGAATGCCTTTGTCTTATCAGTGGCCGACATCGGCTTCCAGGTGTTCTCACTTGCGAATTCCCAGGTCAGCTCGGGCTGATCGCGATCATCGACGTGCAATTCTTTCGCCTCGACGTAAAGCCGAACTGGTCCCCCTGCAAACTCGCGATCGAAACCGAAGTAAACAGCTTTGCTCTTGTCTTCGAGAGGGAAGTAAGGTTTGAAATGTTTGTCAGCCGTATTATTGGCCGCTGTCTGGTCCAGGTAACTCAGATTATTAAACGTCAAACAAAACTCCGGCTGCTTCAGCTCGGTGAGTTTGTATTTGATCGTGAGACCACTGCCCGATCCTTTCGTCGACTTGATGACTTTAGGTGGGCGGATCGGATCTTTCTGGACCGTTACCTCGAACGTGTCCTTATTAAACTTGAACTGCTCGCGCCCATAATCGCCACCGACAATGCGCGCTCGGATCCAGTAATTCTCCTGCCCGGCGACTTCTGTTTTCTCAATGTCGTCCGGAATGACGAAACGTATGTTTCCTCCAATCAGAAGCTTGTCCGTTTCGTCTTTGGTTATTTTCAGCGCCAGCCAGCCGCGCCCGTTCCAGTACTCCCAGGACAACTCAGGTCGTAGCTTCGATTGCTCCGGATCCTTATGAACAAACCACGCCTCCGGTATAGGACCAGGCGTAATGCTGTAGGTGGATTCAAACGTGGGTGCCTCAGCAAACGCGCTACGAAGTAAAATATTATTGGTGGATTTGAAATATTTCTCGATGCGACGTCCCGCCTCACGCGCGCCCTGGCCCGAGGTTATTTGGAGGAACTTACCATTGTAGAAGCCATCCTTCTGTTGTTGACTGCGCGGATCGAGAACAGCCCGAGTAGCCGAGGAGGCCGTCAGCTTCGCCGCCGGTTCAGCGCGTAGCACAACATAATCATCATCTTCATTCGGATTGGTGGTCCACTCGCGCGCAATGGTCACTTCATTGTTGGTTCGTTTTTGACTGATCCGGCGCAATTGGCCGTTGACATAGACCTTATCTCCAACGATTACCTTGTTAAAATCGTCCGTTTCCAGGGTAAGCGTTGTATCGGTCGCTGCCTGCACCTTGCCACTCGATTCCTCACGCAGAAGCTCGTATTGCGTCCCCTCGGTGGGGATTGCATCCAAAGGACTGTCGAGTACTCTGAACTCATCGTTGGCACGAACCGGAGCCGTAAGCTTGCGAACCGCATCGCCGCTGGAATTCATGCCTGGTCCAGCCAGCACGTGAAAGTAATATGTTCCCGACTGCGATGGAGACTGCTTTAGCAGGACGACCTGATGTGGACCAGCTTGAAGCGTGCCCGTCGTCAACACCTCTCCGCTCACGCGAAACTCAAGCAACGCGTTCTTTGCGCTGGTAGAGAAGGTCGAGACGTGCAGCGGCTTACCATCATCAAAAAGGCAAAGCGTAAAAGGATTGCCGTCTAGGTCAATGTCGCTTGCTATCTGATGATCCGTCCAATTTTCACTGGTAACGTCTAACGACCACAGGTGATTGTCTTGACCGCGCACATAGACTTTCCAGTTGCCCGGACTGGTTTCAACCACCGTCGGATCTGAAGCCAGTTTCGGAGCCGGGGTTCCGAACTGTTTTTTACTGTTTGTTTTGTCAGTGTCCAGGACGATGAGGTCGTCGTTTTTGCTTCGCAGAAAGACTTTGAAATGCTGGTCATTCCCCACCGTGTAGGGGACGGCAAAAGGACGAGCATTTTTCGCCGCATCGAAGTCGGGATCCGGAGTGTTGGGAACCAACTCGCTCCACGTCGAACGAAACATCCAGGTCTTGTTTTTAGTGTCGGTAACGAAGACCGCGAAGGATCTTCCGACACTTAACACGAATGGCGTCGAATCGATCGCCGGAGGATCTTGAATTGCTTCCCAGGAGCCGCCGTCGTCCTCTGCGGGAGTTCGCGTTTGCTGGTAGAGCCTATTGTCAGCCACCGCAAAAACCTGCCAATTAGGTGCATTAAAAATTGCCGCCGGATTGAACTGTAAGGTCCCCGGAGTGCTCCCCAGAGGAACCCATTTTGTCGACTTTGGATCAGGAGAAATGAAGCGGAGGTGAATCTTTCCATCTTCTCCATTTACAAAAGCGCCGGCGTTTCCAGCGGCATCAATCACAACGGCAGACTCTGATTGAGGAAGGATCCTCGTATCTTTGGGACTGTCGTGGCTGTCCACCTCCAGATCAGAAGATTCCGGAGACACCTTAAACTCGAGGAGCTTGCCTCCCACTGTCCTCGCAAAGATGCGGAAAGTTTTGTCGTCGACCACACCTGCGGGCGAAGCAAGCAACTCAGTAGGGTCAAACTCAAAGTTGAGATTGATTTCAGCTCCGTGCTTTGAAAACGCTTCTTCGCTGGCGATTGCGAAACGATCAAAAGTTCGTGGCTCAGTCCCGAAAGGAAAGAACTCGACGTCGGTAGTGAGCGGAGTCTCATTGTGGAAAGCCTGGTCAGGGGCAATGCCAGCGGCCTCCGAGCTCACTTTAAGGAGTACCGATTCTACAGTCGGCATTAAACGTTCCGGCGTTGCCGGTAACGGTCCATCCAGACGCGCGCGGATCCAGCGATTCTTGCGCCCATCGATCTCCTTTTCCTTGATCTCGCCCGCTGGTTTGTTCAGCACCACGTTACCATTCCGGCTAAAGCCCTGCGTGCTGTCGAGATCAACTTCAAAGCGACGCCATTCTTCTTCTTCCTCCGTTTCGGTTACGCCGAAGAACTCCCACACCACGTTCAGTGGCTCAAGATTGGCGGTCGTTCCGGCCTGCTCCACTTCCAACTCAATCTGGGCTTCGCTTTTGATCGCGAAGTAATCGGCATGGCCCAGGTACAGCACGTGCTCCTGCCAGTTTCTGGCTTCGAATAATTCAAATTCGGTGACCCTTTTAACGGCAGTGTCTTCCACGTAATCCCGAGGCAAAGGATCGGTAACGGTGACAATTGAGCCCCGGGCGTCGAAGACGACGAGGTGATCGGTGTCTATCCGTAAGAAGTCGTCTTTCTTCACCTGATCGGGAGGTTCAAGCTGGAGAAATTTCGAACCCTGTGATGAAAAGGCCGTGACTCGCAACGGGGGCAGCTCATTTCCAACCTTCTCGAGCGCCAGAAACTTCGCCGGAGGTTTGTAGATACGATCCTTCGCAGGATCGACGACGAAAAGCTCTGTCAGTTTTGCAGGTATGGCCCAGAGAGGCTCTATCGTTTCGAATGGCAACTCTTCCGGTCGCTCTGCATTAGGCGCGGCTGATACCTGAGTTTCGTTTGGAACGAGAAAGGGCGCCTCGGTTCCGTTCGCGAGCCTGAAAGTAACCGGCACGCGCGCGGGCGACTTCGGCAACAACCTGATTCCCAGCATGTCGAGGAACGCGAGGAAGTTTCGATCGGGTGCGCGATTCAACCTGCTGATCACGCCTTCGGCAATAGTCGAAAAAATCTTCAACAGGGCGACGCCGGGATCCTCGTCATCTTTCCCCGCCCACTCCCTTGTGTAGTGAGGCGCCATCCGCCGCAACTGCCGCAACAGGTGCTCCGCCTTGCGATCATCGATCTTTGGCAATGAGACTCGCCGGCTCATCCTGCTCCTTCAGTCAGATAAAAAGGAAACACCAGATTGAACTGCGTGTTGGTATCGCGTATGCGACAGTCCATACTGATTTCCAACTTTCCTTTGTCTGCTTCCCTCGTCAAAATATTGAGATCTATGATCTCCACTCGTGCTTCAAACTTGGTGATCGATTCGCGCACGCGGCTCTCGAACAAACCCAGCGTCGCGCGGTTCATCGGTGCAAACACGAGGTCATGAATGCCGCAGCCGAAGTCCGGACGCATCAGGCGCTCGCCGGGCGCGGTGGAAAGGATGATCCGGATCGATTCCCTGATGTCTTGTTCATGCACTGACATGGCAATCCGGCCGGTGGCGGGATTTACGCCCACCGGAAATTTCCAACCCTGGCCGAGAAAAGCTTTTGACATCGCTAGTTCCTATCCGATTAATACCGTCGGTTCTCCAAGCAGAATCGGGTTTGGTGCGCCCACTTCCACTATCTGATCCGTTTGCCGTGCGGCCGGCAGGCTATTGATCAAAACCGAGGTGCTCCCGACCGCGACGATTCCTCCGACGTGAGGTTTTCCCGGAGGATCGACAAGCGGGCAGGTGTGAAAATCTGAGCCGGCTCGCCACGCGGGTTTGCCTCCGATGAGAACATTCACACTGCCAGGTCCTGGCGCGAGTGGAGTTCCATGACTTGTTTGATCGCCGACTCTGGCTGCTGGCAAACCCATGTGTTTTTCCTCTCTGCGGCCCTCTGCGTATCTCTGCGATCTCTGCGTCTAATCGTCACTTCTAACGCAGAGAGCGCAGAGGGCCGCAGAGAACCGCAGAGAAATCCTCTGCTAATTGATCCGCACCAGCGCGCCCTGGATACTCAGCGTGCCGGTGGCCTTGATGTTCATCGATGCACCTGCCTCGATGTCGATCTGCTGTGATTTGATTTTCAAACTCAATCCACTTTCGATCGTCAGACTGTTTTGCTGCGACTTGATCACGATCTGATTGCCTGAGTTGTCTTTGATCACGATCTGCGCCGATCCGGCAGTGTCGTCCATCAGCAGCACATGTCCGCCCTGCGTCTTGATCTCAAAACTCTCCTGTCCCTGCTTTTCGAAAAACTTGATCTGATGACCGCAACGCGAGCGGATCAGCTTCGTGTTGTTCTCACCGTCGGAGTTCCCTTCAGGCGGCTTGTCCTTACCATTCCAGATCGATCCGAGGACATACGGATGCTCGATATTGCCTTTGTCAAAAGCCACCAGTACCTCATCGTCGACTTCCGGAATCCAGACAGTGCCGCGGTTGTTTCCTGCTGCCATCACCGCCACGCGCGCCCAAAAACTCTCCGGCGAATTTTCCCGCCACGGATACTTGACCTTCACGCGACCCAGTCCGTCCGGATCCTGGTTGTTTGTCACGAGGCCAAGCGCCACTCCCTGTATCCGGCTGCCTTCCTGTTGATCTTCAGATTGAAGCAGCTCTAATAGACTCATATCGTTGTGTCCTTCACCTTGAACGTAGTGCGATAACCTGAGGTGTTGATCGTGTGCGTGGTCTGCTCGACGTAATAGGTCTTGCTGAACTCGCGGCCCAGACCGAGCAGCTCAATGTTTTTGTCGGCGCGAAGCTCCGGCAAGCCAATCGATTCACCGCTACCCTGCACAAACATCTCTGATCGTTTCTTCAGGATGGCGGCGGCCCATAGATCCGCTTGCTGTTTAGAGAAAACCGGGACTCGGATTTTCAGCGGCGCCTCTTTCTCGCGACAGCACGTTTGCAATGCCTCCGCGCCACTGCGTCGCGGTCCATCGCGCCGCGGCTCCTTGCCCTTCCCCGCCGTACCGACGATTTCCGATTTTGTAGGAACGTTCCAGCCGCGCACTTCAACACTCGTAACCTGTTCGGAGATGTTGATCTCGGGAGTGAAACTCAGCAGGCCCTTGCCCCATTCGAGAGTCGCTATCGGCTGACCATCATTGTCTGTCTTACGAACACTTGCCGGGGCCTTAAAGTGCAGAGTTTGATCAAACGTATAAAGCTCGAATCCATTGCGCTCGGCGAGCTTCTCCAAAAACTGCTGATCACTTTCAGTGCTCTTCTGAATAGTCGGATGTTTGATCCGAGTGTCTTCCACTTTTGGTGTCAGTCCATAGTCCTTTGCGACCTTGGCCACGGCCTCGCTGTCCTTGGCGTCAGACCAGTGACGCGATTCTTTCCCTTTCGTCATGCAGTAACTCAGGTCGTATCCACCGACCGTGATTTGGGGCAGACCTGACGCTGGAAAACTTGTCGACACCGAAGTCACAAACCCTTTCAGCAACATGTCCAATTCCGGCTTGGTTTTGGAGCCTTTGTAGCCCATGTAAATCTCCACCGGACTGCCGAACGCAAACAGGTCACTCAGGTGAGCAAACTGCCGTTTCTCTAAATCGAAAGTACTGTTAACCGTGAACGTGAAGTGGTCGGCTCCTTTGAGAGTGTTGTCCACCTGGACCGAAGCAATCTCCAGGTAGAGTTTTTGGACCACGTCGATGCCCTGCACCAACAACTGAAACGTCGGAACGTAAAGGCTGTTGTGTATGCCTTCGAGCTCTGTGAACGTCTTTGTCATAACAACGGCGGCAGCTCCAATTCGGTGCCGGGCGCGACGATTCTCGGGTTCTCAATCAAGTTCTGATCTGCAATCACTCGCCACAAAGCCGGGTCGTTGTATTCTTCATTCGCGAAGAACCAGAGCGATTCGCCTTCCTTTAACACTCTTCGCTTGGTCCGATCGGGAGACTTCAGCGGGATCCGTTCGAGCTGCTCCTGGACGGTTTTGTATTCCTTGAAAGTTACGTTGAGCGTGGCGCGAACAGGCGTGCCGTCGTCGAGGAAGTAGGTGAACTTCTGAGTGACACGCTCGATGATGCCGACGAATTGGAATCCTTTGGGATTTCCCAGCGGAGGTCCCCAGGTGAACTCGCACACCGGCGGCGCGTGCAGGTCAGAGTCGATCTCCATCAGGTCGGCGATCTGTCTTGTGTACTTTCTGACGTCTTCCCTTTGCGTGACTGCACTACCATGACGGGATGATTTCGCGTAGGTATCGAAATAGAGCTCCATCGTCAGCGTGTCGGCATTTCCCGTCACAAATTGCGTTACCGGACTCGACAAGCCGGGCAGAGAGGTGCTTTGAAAGGTGTTTCCTTGTTCAATCGTGTATTCGGCCGGATTGAAAAGCACCTTAATCGGTTCAGCGTTTTTCTTTCGCCGAGGAGTGATGTAAGCAGATCTGAGATCTGTGGAGGCCATAGTTGTTAAAGCCCTCTTCGTTCTCTTTCAATTCTGAGTTCGCGTTCCAGCTCCTGGCGAACCTGATTGGTCAACTGTGCAATCGACGGTAATTGCGGCGCGGGTGCTTTGATTTCGTTTTGCGCAGGACGGAAGTCACGTAGCGCCGTGACGAGCTGTTGAAATTGCGGCGACTCGTTTTTCGCGTAAGTGAGATCGGGCGGTGGGCCGAAGTATTGGACCTGCCGCGCTACTGTTTCAGCGCTCGACGAAGATTTCGAGACGGCAAACTTCTGGACCACACTTGCGAATGAGCGCTCTTGTAGCGACTGCTTGAGTAAAAACTGGCTATTTAGTTGTTTTAGAAACGTTTGTCGTGAATGTGTTGCTTCATCCACCGTCCTGATGTTGACCCAGCTTCGGAATGAAAGCGCGGCTTCCATAAAGCTTTGAAAGATATTCCGATTGATACCGTCTCGAACACTCAGCAGTTTTTCGCGAACGAGTTGCCGGCTCTCGCGGTGGCTATTGTCGTTAGTAAAGATCCGTTCAAGACTGAGCGACGCCTGGTTTGTGAAGCTGCGGACGTGGTCCGACTTTTCTGCGTATCGATGTTCCGTCGATCTTTGGAACAGGTTTGACAGGAACTGTGTCCAGTGCCGCACGGAGTTGGAGATCGTGATGAGTGTTGGGCGTTCTGTAGTCGCTGAATGCCGCGTTACCGAGTGAGTTGACAGCATTCCCGCGAGTTGTTCGAATAATTTCTGTGTCGTGTGTAGTGCCGTCGCTGTCGTTCTCAGTGTCGTCTTTTCAACGTGGCTGCCTGGGCTGTGCCGCTGATTCTTGACTGCAAACAAAGTGGACCAGTACTGGCGGGCAGGAAACACCCGCGCCGGCGCCGAGAAAAATGATGACTGGAAGTTGAACGTGTTGCCTGCGTGCGAGCGCTTCATAAAATTGCGGACATCAAATACTGGTCTCGAGATCGATTGATGTGATGCTTGCAGGTTCCGCGTATGGCTTTCAGAGAACATGTTGCTGATCGGACCAGAATTGAATGTCAGTTGAATGCTCGGTGCGAACAGAAACTGCGATTTAAGCTGGCGCGGCTGCGGCCAGCTCATTTGTCCGAACGGCTCTGCCGGTTGCTGAAAGCTCAAAAGAGCTGCCTTGAACAATCCTGTTCCGGATCTCCAGCGTCTTCCAATCCAGTCGTTAAACTCCGGCTTGATGATCGTCGTGACGTCTCTGCGCAGAGCGGTTAGTTTGTTAATGCTCGTGAAGTCCATCAGCTTTTCGTCAATCCGTGATGTGCAAGCTCAATACTCTCCACCACGACTGTATTGCCCGTGGCGTTCAAATCAGTGCCGTTCCATTTCACTGGAAATGCGTCTCTAAAAACCCAGCGCCATTTCTCCTGTCCCTGTGCATCGAGCAACATCACCGAAATGGTCTTCCGTAGAATCTCGCCGCCCACAATCTGCTGGTGCCAATCCCAAAACTCCCTCGCGTCGGTGATGCCGCGCTTCAGAGTTAAGTTTGGATAACGTGTCTCCTTGGCGATCTTGTGGACGTAATCGTTGACGCCGCCCTCGCGGTAATCGTCAACCTCGGTGCGCACCTCCAACCCGGTCACCTCAGAGAACCCACCTACCCTCACACCGTTTATCTCCACCACGAACCGAAAGACCTTGTAGGGATCAACTGATCTCATTCCAACTCCTACATATCGAAGATATTTGGCGGCTCGTCGCTAAGCGTGCGATTGATGCGCGAAATCTCTTCACACCAACGCCGGCGCTCGCCGTGTTCTGCATTCATCAACTCATCCTGCGACCAGTGAAAGTGATAGGCGATGAAGGCCATCTCCTCGTAAAGCTTTTCGAGGGGATAGCCCATCAAACTTCCCCCAGGTCATCGTCTCCGGGATCGATTTCCTCATTGCAGTTTGGGCAGGAAATCTTTCTCGCTGCCCGGCCGTTACCATTCGCATTGATCTTCTGATAAAGCGACTGGAGATACGACACATCCGAGGCATAGAGGTTTTCGATGATCCGGGGATTGACGTCCGGCAGGACGCCAAGCTTTGTGATCACACGTGAGAACAGGATGATCGTCAGGTACGCGGGGTTTGACTGCACGCGCGGATCCTTCAACGGCAGAATCTCATCTGCCGCGGTTGCCAAACGCATCACACCTTCCTGGTGCAGCATCCCGCTGTCGTCCATGTAACCGCGCGGCAACCTAAACTCAACTTCAGTTTGAAAAGGCATAGTTCAAAACTCCTCTTTGGAGATGAAGATCACGAAATGCTTTGCATAACAAATCCGATTAATTCAAATCCTTGCGCCCTAATCCCACCCACGGCAGTGAGTGGATTGGTTCGGATCCTTTCTACTGGCAATCCCACCGGCTGTGGGTGGATTGTTCGGATCTTTTCTACTGGCAATCCCACCCACGGCAGTGGGTGGATTGTTCGGATCTTTTCTACTAACAGCACCGAACCATTCATTAATCCCATCCACGGCAGTGGGTGGATCGTTCAAATCCTCTCTTTAGATTGAACTTGAACGATCCACCAACTGCCGTTGGTGGGATTTCAAGTCCATCGTGTAAGTTTCGTCTAGAAAACATCTGAATGATCCACCAACTGCCGTTGGTGGGATTTACGAGACGCGCTTTACACCTTCGTTTGCGATCTCGAGCATTTCTATCGACACGTCGTTGCCCTTGGCGTTGAGATCCATGGGATCGTATTTGCTGGGCCATGCTTCCACGATTTCCCAGCGCGCCTTGTCTGCACCGGCTTCGTCAACGACGACAATCGCGATGTTCTTTCGATCGATCGTTCCGTCCACGATCCGCCGGTGCCATTCGTAAAGTTCTTTCGAGTCAGTAATTCCCCACTTCAGCGTGACGTTGCCGTACTTCGTCAGGCCGGTCAGCTTGCGCACGTGAGTCGGATCGGATCCCTCACGGTAATCGATCGGATCGACGGTGATGTCGAAGCCGCTGCACTCGCTGAAACCAGCCTGCTGAATGCCGTTGATTTCCAAACGGAAGCGGAAATTTCTGAGCGGATCTTTCCTGGCCATGATTTTCTCCTCTTAGCTGCTTCAATCCTGGTTTTAGACCTCGGCGATCTCCGAACCTCCCTGGAATTGGGTGAGACGAAAGATCACAAACTCCGCCGGCTTAACCACGGCAAGACCGATGATGCAAATCAATCGCCCATTGTCGATGTCAGCCTGAGTCATGGTTGTGCGATCCACCTTGACGAAGAATGCTTCCGCAGGCTTAGTGCCCATCAGTGCGCCACTGCGCCATTCGGTGATCAAAAACTGAGTGATCGTTTGATTCACACGCGCCCAGAGTTTTTCGTCGTTGGGCTCAAACACGACCCACTGAGTTCCTTCATCTATCGATTCGCCGACGTACAGGAAGTAGCGACGGACACTGATGTATTTCCAGAGTGAGTTAGTCGACGAGGTGCGGGCGCCCCAAACCCTGATTCCGCGAGCGGGAAAGGCGCGGATGCAATTGACGCCGCGAGGATTCAGAAAGTCCTGATTGCCTTTGGTGATCTGAAATTCCAGTGAGCGTGCGCCTACCACCACCTCGTTGGCAGGAGCCTTAAATACTCCGCGTTCGATGTCAGTCTTCGCGTAGATGCCGGCAATGTGGCCCGTCGGAGCAACCAGCGAGTCGCGATTGAGCACGGGATCGAAGACCTTGATCCACGGAAAGTAAAAAGCTGCGAAGGTCGTGTCCTGAGGTGGCCGAATGTTATTGATAGTCGAGAGTGTGTGTTTACCGGGCGTGGATTGCAGGATCGCAAAACGGTCTCGCAGCTTCGCACAGTGCGCGATGATGTCGGTGTAGAGCTCATCGATCTCGTGATAGTCAGGCGCACCAACGATCGCGATTTCGTCAACTTGCTCAAAGCCCTGCAGACCTGTCTTATACGACGTGCCATCGTCGGGAAAGCTTTTCAGCTCGCGGCCGTTATAGTCACCTCTCGCTACGGTTGCGCCATTGTTTCCAGGCGTCCCGAGGGTATTCAACATCACCAGATCCTGATCCTGCGGTCTGACGTTCCCAAGGGCATCGACACGAATCAAACTGGAGCTGCCGTTGATCGTCTTTTCGTAGAAGTCGATGGAAGTCGGATTCGGCGAAAGATTGTCGTAGACCTCGAGCAGTGTCGGCTCGCGTCGATTGGGATTCGTGATCTCATCAGCATCAGTCGGATCGACTACGGGCAACGGAGGTGCTGTATCCCAGTACATCACCGTCAACTTGAATCGCTGCTCGGTGGGTGGTGCGCCGACGACGTCCAGGCTTGCCGGTCCGATTCTTGCCGCGATGCGATTCCCCCACTCTCCCGGCCCGGTCGCTCGGATTTGCATCTGATCGAGGTTTGCGATCATCGGCACAGCGGTGGCTGACGTAATCCGCCCGATGAAACAACGTTGACCGCCATTCAGAAAAAATCCCTCGATCGCAAATGGCAGGCTCGATAAATCGAGTAGAACGTGTCCGCCGTAGAGTCGTTTGAATTCTTCAAAACCGGTGATGAGCCGCGGCTCTTCCGGTCCACGAAGGGTCTCTCCCAAAAACCCGGCGGTGCTGGTGCCAACACCCTCGATTGGTCTTGGGCCAAGTTCGATCTCTTCTATGTAAACTCCGGGTGATAGATATTCAGGCATTTTGTGCTCCTTCTTTTGACGCCGCTATTTCTTTCCGTAACCACCTGTGGGCTTACCCTGAGGCGGCTTGTCATATCCACCGCTCGGTGCTTGCTGCTCATACCCTCCGCTCGGCGGCTGCTGTTGTTGCCCTCCACCTGGAGGCTGCTGCTGTTGATAACCTCCGCCCGGAGGCTGCTGCTGCCCATATTCGCCTCCGCCTCCGGATGGTTGTGGCTCACCACCACCACCACCTCCACCTCCACCACTGCCTTTTTCACAAGGAATGTCTTCGGCCAAATCGAGGAACAGCTTCTGCCGGTCAGCACGGAATTTGTCGCATTCCTTTTTCGCCGCCTCGGCGTTGGCAGTGTTCTTCAGCAGCTCGTGGTGAAGTAAGAACCGGTGAAACTTCGCGAGGACCAGTTCACGCAGTGCGGCGATCAACCGGCTGCGCAGTTCAGTGGGCGATAGTTTCTTCTTCAGTTGTTCAGAATCGTCGTAGCCTTCCGATGATCCCTCGGAAGAAGGCTCTTGCGACTGTCCATACGCGCCTCCTGACTGGGACCCCGGCGTGGTCGCATATCCGCCTGACTGCGTCGTTGGATCAGACTGTCCAGCTCCGCCATTCGGTTTTGGACATTTCTCTTCATCCGTCCCGGGCCAATCGATCAGCTTGTAGAGGTCTTCGAACTCGAGGCCGACGGCATAAGCCGATTTCGGTTTGTCCTCCTTGTTGAAGGCGTCGGCCTTCTTAAAGAGTGCTTCCAGATCGGTGAAGACCTTGGTTATCGTGTCGAGGAAGCCTTTTAGGTTGTCGTAAGCCTCCTGCTGCCGCGCCTCTTTGTTTCTGGCCTGGACCAGGCAATCACTTGAGTAATTCAACTTGCGTCTCAAGTCGATCCACCGGCAACAGATTAAGTTTTCTTTGTCGTCGTATTTTTCTTTGCGGTAGCGCTCGATGCATTTCATGGTGGTGTCATCGAGCGTGCTGGCCCACTCTTTGATCTTTGCCCGCCATCTCTTAACATCGGCCAGTTTGCAATCGAGTTGCTTGTCATAGAACTCTTTATACTTGGCAACTATCGCGTCAATTCCCTGATACTCCTTTTCAATATCTTTCAGCTCGTCAGGAAATTTGGTGCTTGCTTCGGTGGGCTCTGTCGCGAGCGTCTTGACTTTTTCACTCAAAGCATCCAGCAACTCGCGGAATGGCTGCTTGGCGTCCGGTATTCCTTCCATATTCAAATCGTCACATTTGCATGGGCCTGTCGGCTTTTCGCCGGGATCCGCTGGTTTGGGCTCGTACATGTCTCTACTCCTTCATAGCGAACGGGGTGGTCTGGTCGATTAGAGCGGAAGGTCAAGCGCGTTAACCTTCTGCGTTGTGCCTTCCTTGACTACTACTGTCTTCAATTGACTTTGACTGGCGCCTTTGACGGCCACTAAATCCGCAGTCAAATCGGGATCTCCCTCTCTCACTTTTGGTAATCGCTTGAAAAACGCGACGTATTCACCTTCGCGGTTGGTGAGTGCTTCGACGGTCTTGATAACGGTTTGCGTGTTGTCTGCCGGGTCAACCTCCCGGTACGTGGCGCGCACGACTGCGTCGGCAACACCGGTTGAGCTCCGAGTGACAGTCCCACGCACGAGGGTCGCATGCGACGGGAACGGGTACGACGGCCGCGGCGCAAGCTGCAAGTCAAACGACAAGACGACGTTGGGAAACACTTCGACCGGGATCTCGAGTGTGTCAGTCCATGTTCCCTGCGGTGGCTTAACAAAGAATGGATCCACGACTTCCGGCTCGTTTTGGACCAACAGCTTGTACTTACCCGGGACGATGTCTTCAAAGCACAACCACCCGCTGATGCTTCTGATCGGGCGCGCCGTGGGAAGCTCCTTCAGCTTTGCTCGGAGGTGGGTAAGCGGCCGCTCCTCAGTGAACTGATCCACCGCCCGGATCGCGATCGACAGATCGTGACGATGAGAATCTCCCTCTTCAAAATCAAAGAGGTGCCGGGTTTCATACGGGCGCGTGAAGATCATGCCGCTTCATCCTCCCGATTTTTTATCGACACAACCTGGTCCACGTCGGCTCGACGCGTCGTGACGCGCGCGCCACCCTGCGTGCGGATGGACCGTAGTCGAATTGGAGTTAGCAGGAAACTGACTGAGGCGCGAAGCACACTGTCAGGAAAGACACTCCAGATACGAGTTAGATCTTCAACCGTCATCGGCTGCAAAGTGAGCCGCAGCTCTTCATCGGGCCGGAAATCTCCCTGCAGCGTAGAGCCCGCCAGAATTCCGTTGTCAAAGAAAACGCGCATCGCGAAACCGAGTAACAACTGCGCGTCGAGAGTTTGATCGCTCGGATCCTGGGTCACGGCGCCGAAAGCAGTCAGCAAGTAATAAAGATCAAGTGGCTGCGAAAGCTCTCCGTTGAAGGCCAGGCTTCCGGGAACTTCAAGATCATTCCGCAGCGCCACTGACGGAGAGATTGAATACAGGCACAACGTCAACCGGATGTTGCTGTTTTGATTGACGTCGCGCGGCGAGAGCAGCGCGATCTGATCGCGAGAGGAAATCGGACGCTGCGCAGTCGGCGGGTTGCCCACCAGATTGTCTCTGAGCAGCTCAATCAACGTCAGTCCTGCATCTCGGATCGCCGAGCTCATGCCACCTCCGTAATGCGCGCCGGCGCGCGGAATTCCGCCATCGCGAATACCTTGCCGATCTTTTCGATCTCGCGTTTGGTTGCGTCGATCAGGCATTCCATGTCGATCACGCCTTCGCGATCGATGGCGAGGAAAGCCGCGCGCAAACTGATGTTCTTGATATTTCCGCCCGCGACGTTTAGTTTGCGCGCGAGCCAACGGAAGTCGACGTCTTCTCCCAACGGCGCATTCGCTGGAAAACACTTCTGCCAGATGAGCTCTCGATCCTGTTCGCTGGGAAACGGGAACGGGCAAATGAAGCGCAGCCGGCGCACGAACGCGTCGTCCATGTTCTGCTTCATGTTGCTCGCGAGAATTACAATGCCGCTGTATTCCTCCATGCGCTGGAGGAGGAAGGCGATTTCAAGATTGGCGTATCGATCGTGGGAGTCTTTGACTTCAGAGCGCTTTCCGAAAAGTGCGTCGGCTTCGTCAAAGAAAAGAATCGCGTTGCTTGCCTGAGCCTCGCTAAAGATCCGCTCGAGATTTTTTTCGGTCTCGCCGATGTACTTGCTCACCACCGATGAGAGATCGATCTTGTGTAAATCGAGACCAAGCTCTCGCGCCAGAATGCCCGCAGCCATTGTCTTACCAGTGCCGCTGGGACCTTCGAATAACGCGGTGACTCCCCTCCCGTAGGAGAAATGTTTTTCGAAACCCCACTGCTCAAAGATCACTTGCGCCCGTTTCACGTGCGCGGCAATTTCATGTAACTGTTTTAGTTGCGCTTCAGGCAGAACAATGTCAGACCACGAATCGCGCGTGTCGATCTTTCGGGCGAGGCTGCCAAGGTTTGGCGCCGCGACGCCGGATGCAGCCTTGCTTAAAAGGCTCGCATTCAGTTGCGGCAGCGCAGGGTTTTCCCAGTAGGCTCGACAACGCCCCGCTTCCACCGTCTGCCGGATCTGTCCCTCCGTGAAGTTAAACTTGCTCGAAATCTCTATCAGATCTTCCGCGCTCAGCTCCGATCCAACTTCATGCAGATGCTTGCTCCAGCAGCTCATACGACTTGTCGAATTAGGCGCGGGACATTCCAAACTGAGAAACAGTTGTGGTGGCGCCTCGGGGGTCCAGCGCTGACTTCCGGAAAGGAAAGTTAGTGGAGAGAAACTCTCGACAGCGCGCAGCAACGCTGCTAATTCCGCGCTCTTGTTTTCCAATAACAGGCTGTCGAAGTTTTCAATTAGCAGAACCGCCGGCAGTAATATTGACTCGCGGCCCAATCGCCAGAACGCGTCGACACCATTCAAATCCGCTCCGAGGCGCTTAACATTTGCGATGAGGAGTGGCAGACCGATATGCCGGCTCGCGTAGACAGCCAGCGATCGCTTTCCCGTTCCCGGTCTGCCGTAAAGATGTATTACCGGTCGCAGCGGGGCTTCGCCTTCCGCGAAACATTGCTCGACCAGCTTAATCGTCTGATCTCGAACTTCGCCGGGCGGAGTTATGAATGAGACCGGATCGTTCGGCATTACCAACTCGACCCAATCGAGCAAGTCTCTTTCGATTTGCGGAGTTTGCAGCAGGAAGGCGGCGATGCGCTCATCGAGCTTCAGAGTTAGCTGCAAATAAGGCAGGTGTCTGCCGTTTGCATCGCTTAACTGAAGTAGATGATTTTTGAGAAGCGGAGCATTGGGCGAAAAGATTGCGCGATTCTCAATGCTTTGCAGCAGGTCGTTCGAGAAGAGTCTCAGCGCGAGATCGATACTCGGTTGTTTTTGCGTGATGTCATCCTGAAGAAACGCAAACACTTTGGAGTAGCCCGCATCGATTTCCGCTGCCAGGCAAAGGACGAGGCAGCGTTCTTCAACTCGACTCAGGCGGAACAGTTGTGTGATCTGATTCAGTTGCGAGCTCGCCCTGAGATTAAGCTCGTCGGCTGTTTGTGACGCCGGCCGCACGGTCGGGTCAGAGCGCTGCTCGTCATGGACCATGTGCGCACCGACGTCATGGGAGAGAAACGACACGATCTCATGCTCGTTCAGCACGAGTCCCTGGAGTTGGTCCAACTGGCCCTGCTGGCCTTGCGGAGCTCGGCGCCTGACCTCACGCAACAGATCGTGATTCAACAGCTCCAGCTCGTCGCGCAGGTGCACCCAGTTTGGATTTACTTGGTTCATCGCCATCTGTGTCTGGCCCAATTAGCCGTTCTTCTTGTCGTCGGCATTGAGGCAGTAGTGTTTGCGGCCATCGATGGCCGTGGTGGAGAGAATGAGGTCCTTTTCAACTAACATCTTCAGTGCCTGGTCAACTAAGTTCTGTTCTTCGGAAATCGATTGTTTGAGCAACCACCACTCGAGAATGCCGTTGGCAGTGTCGGCAGCACGCGGGTGCTCCTGGAGGTAACGCAAAATCTTTAGCGCCACCTCCCATGTCTTCTCCGGATCTGCGGGGTTACCAGAATTCTCTCGCTGCATTTCACGACCAACACTAGGCACGGGATGTGCCAGCCTGAAAGCAGCGATTTAGAAGGGAAAACCTAGACCAGATGAGACGAGTAGCAAAGTAGGTTGTGAGAGGGTTGGACTAAGTACGTGTTTCTATTGAATTTGGGTGTGAGACAAATTTGTCCTACATAGGGAGGCTGATGTCACAGCGTCAGCTTCTTGTCTGTGCAACCTCTGTGTTCTCATTTGCCCCGGCCCAGTACCACATCGCGGTAGACACGCTCTGTGTCGCGCGCCATTCGTTCCAGCGAATAGCAGTCGCGCGCGGCAAGCTGGGCGTTGCGCGCGAGGCGTGAACATTCGAGAGGATCGTCGAGTAGGTTGTTAATGGCCTGGGCCAGCGCTTCCGGGTTGTCCGCGGGAACCAGTTTTCCATTGTGCCCGTCCTCTATTATTTCGGTAGCTCCCTCGGAAGCCGTCGCAATCACGGGCAGACGCGCAGCCATCGCTTCTACAATCGCGAGGCCAAACGGCTCGGAGCGCGCGGCGGAGACAAACAACGTAAGTGACGAGAGCACTTCGGGAATGTCGTCTCGCCAGCCTGGCATGGTTACGGTCCCGTTGAGATTGAGTTCGGCGACCAGGCTCTCAAGCGATCTCCGGTAGCTCAAGTGAGGAGACTTGTCTTCGCCAATGACAAGGAAACGCACGTCTGGGCGGCGCGCGATGACTTGAGCGGCGGCGCGTATAAAAACATCGTGGCCTTTGATGGGCGCGAGATGGCCCAACGTCCCTACCACGACCGGGAAGTCGCCGTTGCGGGCGGTTACCGGCTGGTTGAACCGGTGAACGTCGATACCGTTGTGGACTACGGTGATCTTTGCAGACTCGATGACGCGATTACGTCGCAGGCTTTCGGCAACCGCTTGAGAGACCGCGATCACGCGAGCGGCGCACTTCAGCAGCGGGCTGTTAATCCTTTTTAATGGAAAGAGCGCGTGACGCGTGAGCACGAGCCGTGCGTGCGACGCGAGTCTCACAACCAGCGCCGCGAGGTGATAATCCCTGGCCGCGTGCGCGTGGACGATCTCAATATCGTTTGCACGCACAAATCCGGCGAGACCGGTCAGATTCTTCAAGTAGTTGAACCGGCTTAACGCGAAGGTGTGTCCTTTATCAAGGAACGACAATTCGTCCCAGAGCGGGGAGCCGGGAACCGAAGCTGCGTAGACATCGTGTCCGAGATCAGTCAAAGCATGAGAAAGATCTGCCAGATGCCGTTCGCCGCCGCCAAAGGTCGTGACGGAGCATACCTGTAAGATCCTCACTCCAGGTCCTCGGGAGCCGGGCGATCACCCGACTCGAAGATCACGGCGATGTAGTGCTCGGCTGCTTTGGCGAGCCCGAGCAGGGCCGCCAGCTCTGGAGCAGCTTCGCGACCGCACGGCGAACAGACGTGTTCGCCTTCCGAGTTGAAAAGATCAGGCCCGACCTCCAGCTCCGAAGTCTTCCCACACACAGCGCAGACCGACTCGCGGACACGCCGGTTCAACTTGACCAGGAATCGATGACTCATCGACCGCGAGGCTAGCGGAGCTATCGCCAATGAGTCCTTAAGGAGTGCTAAACAGTACTAATGATTGCTAAGACAAGGGCTTTGCACGTGGGATCTTGGTACTGGCTCAGTTTGAAAACGCCGAAGGCGTTGGCTAATTCCAGCCCAGGGTTGGAGCTTGCGACAACCCTGGGAAGCAAACACATCAAGGTGTTCTAACCCTGAAAGGGTTCGCCAACCGCCGAACCCTTTCAGGGTTGCATCGCTAATATAAATCGTAACCCAAGGTTCTCGCTTCGCTTCGAACCTTGGGCTGAAATTAGTCAACGCCTACGGCGTATCCGGTGATCATGATGACGTCGCTGAGGCTGGGGCCGCTCGCGAAAGCAAGGCGGCGGCCATCTTGGGAGTAGCTAAAACTTGATATGCGTTCGCCGCGCAGATTCATCAGGGCGCTCGCAGGTGATCCGTCGAGTGGCATTCGCCAGAGACTGCTGAGGGTGTTGTCGCGGTAGGTGAGCGAGTCGCCCGCCGGGGCAAAGCGCATCACGGAGCCCCAGTTTGTCGGAGCGGGGATTCGCTTGATCGGCACGCCACCCGCCGCCGGAATCAAAACGATCTCGCGCCGCTCCCGGTGCTCCTGGTCCATAAAGTAATACACAATCATTTTCCCGTCCGGCGAGAACACCGGGTGCTGCGCAAACTCCTCCGTCAACGCTATGGGCTCGCCTCCCTCGATCGAGACTTTGCGCAGCCGCGGCTTCTTTCCATCATCATTGGCTCCGTACACCACCCACTTCCCATCCGGCGAGCACACGGGCTCGACGTCGAGGCGTCCCTGCGTGAGTCGCATGAGATTACGCCCGTCGATGTCGACACGCCAAAGGCTGTGCGCGCCATCACGCGTCGATTCGAAAACAACGTAACGTCCATCCGGCGTCACGGCCGGGTAGTTCACTCTGTGCAGTCCGTCTGTCAGTTGTTTCAGTCCCGACCCATCGGAGTTGATCGACCAGAGATCGGTTCTGCCACTGAGAACAGAGACATAGATAAGCCGGTCGTCGGGCGTCATGGAGATGCCGAGGCTGCCGTCCTGTCGATCGATCGTGCCGTGCGTCACCTTCACCGCGCCTGATGGGTTTTCGACAGGGGCGATCGACACGCTCGAAGTCCACTGCACCTGCAAAGCTATCAGCGTGCTGCCGTCAGTAGAGATGCTACTGCGCATGTAGTTGTTCAAGTCGTTGGTAATCCGGCGCGGCTCACCGCCCGCCAGCGGCACGCGCCAGAGCTGCATGGCAAGTTCGGGCGCCGACGCCTCGTCGCGGGCGTTGATGATGAGACTCTCGCCGTCAGGCGTCCATGATACATCTTTAATAAAACGCCAACGCTGCGGGGTGAGCGTGGATTCGACGCGATCTGCGACGCGCACTCCAATCACCTTCATATACGACCGCTGATTTTCCTCCTCTAAAATCGGCAACGCGATCATCTTGCCGTCGGGTGACCAGGCAGGCGCGCCATACTGGTACGCCACACCGCCGGGGCGCTTGTAGATCGCCTCCTCTCCGGCGCCGTCCGGCCTGGCAATTAGCACACTCATTTCCGTGCCGGCTCCGATTGCACCAACCCACACGTAAGCCATGCGTTTACCGTCAGGTGAGAACGTGACGGGACAATCGGAGCGCACGGGTAGAGCAGTCTCAACTCCGCCCAGAACTGGTATTGTGTGTAGCTTGCAGCTCGGCTGGCACTTCGAGTAGTAGAGCGTGTCGCCATCGGGCGAGAATGCGAGTTCCTTGATTGTGAGTTTCGCCGGCGCCAGAAGCTGGAGCGTGTTGTTCGTCCTAACGCGCTGCAACCAGAGGCTATGCATCTCGGCGTCGCGTTCGACGTAAGCGATGTTCTGCCCGTCGGGCGAGACTGCGGCCCAGGCGACACGACCCGTGTGCGTGACGCGGCTCATCTTCATCGGGCCTTGCGATCGAGCCGCTGTTTGCCGCCGGATCATTCCGTAGATCAACAGCGGGACTAACAATCCCATCGCTATAAGTGCGTACAGTCTGAAGCCTTTGATCTCCCAGTTACGGCGAGAGGCGACAGGCAGGCTCATGGGATTGACGGCAGGCACTTCGCGCGTGCCGTGCAGTTCTTTCACCGGCGCGATCAGGCAGTAGCCGCGCCCGGGCACCGTCTGGATGTAAGGATGATATTCCTTCGTCTCGCCGAGCGACCGGCGCAGCGAAGACATGCGCACGGTCAGATTGTTCTCTTCAACTTCGGCGTCCGGCCAGACGGCGTCCATGATCTCTTTCTTCTCGACAACGCGCCCGCGGTTACGCACCAGCAGCATGAGAAGCTCAAACTCCGGAGCCGCGAGCGGCACAGAATTACCGTCGCGCGACAGTCGCCTCGCGTGAGGCTCCAGCACGAACGGGCCAAACTCGTAGATTAAGTTCTCGGGTGCGTTCACGGCGCTGCATTCTACCAGTAAGTTAGCCGGTTTTCTCTGCGCAGAGAAATCTCAACCTGTTGACTACCTACATGAAGCGGACTTATACTCCTGTAGATAATCAACAGGAGACTGCATGGCCGACACCAAGCACGAGGTTCTGCCGGGTACGCTGAATCTATTGATCCTCAAGACGCTCGCCACCCTCGGCGAGCTGCACGGTTATGGCATTGCCCGCCGTATCGAACAGGTCAGCGACGATCTGCTCGAGCTCAACCAGGGCACTATCTATCCCGCCTTGCTGAAACTGGAACAAATGGGCTGGATCCGCACACGGTGGAGCACGTCGGAAAACAACCGCCGCGCCAAATATTATTCACTTACCCGCGCCGGACGAAAACAGTTGACCGTCGAAGAAGACGCATGGCGCCGCACCTCCGCAATCGTGACTCGCTTCCTCACGCCATCGGAGAAATAACATGACCAGCTTACGAATCTTTCTCTCGCGACTGCGTGGCCTGTTTCAGAAACGAAGACTCGAACGGGAGATGCAGGACGAGATCACGGTGCATCTCGAAATGCAGATCGAGGACCATGTGCGTCAGGGAATGAGTCCCGAGGAAGCACGTTATCTGGCGCTGCGAAAGTTCGGCGGCGTCGAACAGGTAAAAGAGACTCACCGCGAGCGACGCAGCCTCGCATCAGTTGAAACATTTCTACGCGATCTGAATTACGGGCTCCGCATGCTGCGTCGCAGTCCCGGCGTCACGGCGGTCGCAGTCCTCTCCCTGGCACTCGGCATCGGTGCGAATACGGCTCTCTTCAGCGTGGTGGATGCCGTGTTGTTGAAGACTTTGCCGGTCGAAGATCCGGAACGCCTGGTAGTGTTTGAATGGCAGGCGGGAAGACAGTACAGAACGAGCGGCATGAGTGGCACTTCCAACGTCGATGGACCACCGGGCACGAGAAGTCTTTCACTCTTTCGCTACGACGTGTTTGAAAAGCTGCACCGCGCCCAAGCCGCGACCACGGAGAGTCCACTCAGCGATCTATTCGCTTTCACTCCACTGCCCGAACTAACAGCAAAGTTCGGCGATCAGGCGGAGGTCATCAATGGGCAAGCAGTGTCAGGCAACTACTTCAACGGCCTGCGACTGAACCCAACTATGGGACGCGCGCTCGCTGCTGAAGACGATCGTCCCGGCGCTGCACCGGTGGTTGTTCTCAGTTACCAGTTATGGCAGGACCGCTTTGGCGCGAATCCCAACGTCATCGGCCAACCACTCAAACTAAACCAGCAGTCGCTTACGATCATTGGTGTCACACCACGCGGATTCAACGGCGCGTTGCAAGTAGGTTATCACCCAGCCGTCACGGTCCCGCTGTCGATCGAGCCGCTGCTGAGAGGTGAGAACAGCAATCTGGCCACGGCGACTTCGCCCGGCGTCTGGTGGTTGAATGTGATGGGCCGGCTCAAACCGGGCGCTAGCGAAGAACAAGTGCGCCAGGCGTTGAACAGCGCTTTTCAAACCGCCGCACTCGAAGCGATGCCTCCGCCGCGCAAGAGCAGCGACCCCGCGCAGCTCGCTCCGAAAGATTATCCGCGCCTGATCTTCGAACCAGGCAATCTCGGAATGATGGACCGGCGCAAGAGTTATGCTTCGACTATCTACGGACTCTTCATCGTAGTCGCGCTCGTGCTCCTGATCGCGTGCGCAAACCTCGCCAACCTGCTGCTCGCAAGAGGAACTCTGCGCGGTCCGGAGATCAGCGTTCGCGTCGCGATTGGCGCCGGACGCTGGCGATTGATCCGGCAACTGCTGACTGAAAGCTTGCTGCTCGCCACGCTCGGCGGAGCACTAGGAGTGCTCTTTGCTTTCTGGGGCAAGAGCGCTCTCGTTGCGCTCACGGACAACGAGACGGGACTCTTACCGAATGGCGTCGAGCTCAGTCTGAACTGGCGCGTGCTGGTCTTTACCCTTGCAGTCTCGTTATTAACCGGCGTGTTGTTTGGTTTCGTGCCGGCGTGGCGCGCCACGACTCTGGATGTGAGTACGACACTGAAGCAAAGCGGCCGCACAACGGGCCGGGTATCGCGGTTGAGCAAAGGGCTGCTCGTGGTCCAGGTCGCCTTATCAGCGTTGTTACTGGTGGGCGCGGGATTGTTCATCCGCACGCTCTACAATCTCCAGAGAGTTAAGCTCGGCTTCAACCCGGAAAATCTGCTGGTCTTCAGGTTGCAACCTGAGCGTGCGGGTTATAAAGACGAGCAGTTGTTGCGCTTCTACCAGCAACTCTTTGACCGTCTGGACCATCTGCCGGCGGTAAGTGGCGCCACGTTCGCGCGCGTCGAGCTGGTTGCAAATGAGAATTGGTCGAATGGTTTTCTGCTTCCCGGCGAGACGGTCGACACCGCGGCAGAGCACGAAACAATGCGGCAGATGGTGCGTGAAAATTATTTTGCGACGATGGAGATTCTCTTCTTGCGCGGACGCGAATTCACGCCGCAAGACAACTTGCACGCTCCTGCCGTGGCCATCGTCAATCAAGCTTTTCAACATGAGTTCTTTCCCGGCGAAGAGGTGCTTGGCAAGCGCGTCCGGTTCACTGACGACAACCAGCTTGAAGTCGAAATTGTCGGCGTCGTGGGCGACACGAAATACGATCGCCAACGCGATCAGAATCAGCCGTTGCTGTACACACCATGGCAGCAGGAGTTAGCAAACATCGGCGAGATGCATTTCGCGCTGCGCACCATAGGTAATCCGCCTGTGCTGGCAGAGCAGGTGCGGCAGGTCGTCCGCGAGCTCGACAGCAATCTGCCTGTCACGCAGGTCGGCACACAGTCGGCGAGGGCTGAAGCGACGCTCGGCCAGGAGCGACTCTATGCACGCTTGCTGAGTTTCTTCGGCATACTCGCACTCGTACTCGCAGCGATCGGGCTCTTCGGCGTGCTCGCATATTCAGTCAGCCAACGAACGAAAGAGATCGGGATTCGCATGGCGTTCGGCGCGCGGGCAGCTCAAGTCATCCGTCTCGTAATCTGGCAGGGGATGAAGCTCGTGCTGCTGGGATTAGTCGTCAGCGCGTTGCTCGGTTATGCGTTGAAGCGCCTGCTCGAGAGTCAATACTTCGCACCTGATAGCTGGCAGCAACAGATGGCCCAACAACTCTACGGAGTCAAAGTAAACGATCCTCTGACGTTGCTCGCGATCGCAACGCTACTAACCCTCGTCGCCCTGCTCTCCTGTTGGTTACCGGCACGTCGCGCAGCGAAAGTCGATCCCCTCGTAGCGCTCAGATACGAATAAACATTACGCCGAAGGCGTTCGCTAATATCAGCCCAGGGTTGGAGCTTGCGACAACCCTGGGATCAGAACATAAAGAATATGCCGAACCCTTCAAAAGGTAATAATATACTTGACGAATCAAGCCGTTCGTGAGACAATCCTCACGTTATGGAAAACGGAAACACACCTAAAACACTTCAACAGGCAATCATTTACTTCTCCGATCCTAAGAATTGCCTGAATTACCTCGTAGCAAAAAGATGGCCCAATGGCGTTGACTGCCCCACGTGCGGACGCAAAGACGTTACGTTTCTTGAGAAACAAAACAAGTGGCAATGTAAGAGCGCGCATTCGCGCCGACAGTTCTCTGTCAAGGTTGGAACCATCTTCGAAGATTCGCCGCTCGGTTTGGATAAGTGGCTTGCCGCCGTGTGGATGATCGTGAACTGTAAAAACAGGATTAGTTCTTACGAGATTCACCGCGCTCTCGGAGTTACACAAAAAACCGCGTGGTTCATGGACCACCGTATTCGTCTCGCCATGCAGACCGGATCGTTTATGAAACAGATGTCCGGCCACGTGGAAGTCGATGAAACGTTCATCGGTGGCAAGGCGCGTAACATGCATCGCTCGGTGCGTGCGCATCGCATTCACGGCACTGGCAGAAGCGGCAAGGTTGCTGTGATGGGTTTGCTGGAACGACACGGCGAAGTCAGAACGATAGTTGTGCCGAACGTCAAACGTAAGTCGCTGCACCGCGAAGTATCGAAGCATGTCGAACAAGGTTCGATTGTGTACAGCGATGCACTGCGCTCTTACAACCAACTTGAAGAGGACTACGTTCACAACGTTATCAACCATGCCGAGAAATACGTTGACGGGCAGATCCACACGAACGGCATTGAAAACTTTTGGTCGCTTCTCAAGCCATGCATCAATGGCACGTATGTCAGTGTCGAGCCGTTCCACCTGTTTCGCTACCTTGACGAACAAACATTCAGATTCAATGCCCGCTTTGCTAATGACCAGGAACGATTTGAAAAAGTTAGTGAGAGACTCGCGGGCAAGCGGCTAACCTACAAAGAACTTACGGGCAAACTCGAAGACGACGATAAATTACCGTTCTAAACAACTCGCTTCTTTGGGGATGAAGAAGCGCGGGAAGAAGCGGTCGAAGTAGGCCGCTTCTTTTTGTGTTTGGCCTTAGCTTGTTTTTCTTCTTCAAGCTTCTTTTGTAACTCCGAATAAGGAACAGCTAATAGACCATCCATTACCCTGTCGAAGTTTTCAAACTCGCTGCGATCTTTCTTCATGTTGCGCCTCTTTTCTTAGTGCTCTTGCGCGTCTTAGGACGGCCTACCTTCCGCACCTTAACGGCTTTAAGGTCTTTTGGATCGATCAGCCATGTACCACCGATTTTAACCGCCTTTAGACGCCCGCTTTCAATCAGCGCTCGCACCCTAGCGTCACTCACTCCCAGCCTACGCGCTGCTTCTGTTGTGCCGATAATTTTCACTGAATTAAATAAACTATTACGGAATCCGAATAATTCTTTGACAAGCGAAGATGCCGCCCTTATAGTTTCGGGCAGAAAAAACGGAGCGGGCTGGCAAGTGCGCAAACACTCGCCAGCCCTTACACAGCCAATTCCTAACACCGTTAAGAGAAAGGAATCGACCATGCAAGATAATCCTATCACGGACCACGCAGACGATCAGATTCAGGAACCTACGCTCGATTGTGGCGACTGGAAACTCGCTTTTGAGCCGCTCGAAGGCCATGCCTACGCAGCGTCTCGAATGGGCTTCAACATCAGGTGGCTGCGGAAGCGTCTTGACGCCCAACTGATCAAGTCGGTCAAGTCATAGAAGCCTTCGATGTCGCGATGGAAGTTTTGTTTCGCTATATCGATTTTCACAAAGCATCCTTCGAGATGTTTCTCAAGTACACAGATAGCGAACTAACATTTGACGAAGAACAGATGTTAAAGGCGCTAGGCGTCAAGATCTGATCTGGCATAACCGAGCAAGAGAACCGATAGGCCGGAACCTCCCACAGAGTCCGGCCTTTTGGTTTGCGAGACCAAAGAAAAATTCAGGCTGATTTAGTTTTTATTTTACGCGCAAATGTTCGGACCATCAGCGTGCGCAATTGCCTGAGAAAATCAGTACCTTTGGCAGCCGTATCATCTGCACCTAAGCGCAAATACTTTTCTTGTACAGCCTTTAGTGATTGACTCAATAGCGTATCGTCAATTGCTTCCAGATCAATTTTCTGGATCGCCTCTATAGAAGGCTCTCTTGTGCCTGTTAGTCTGCAAATAGCATAGAACGCAATATAGTATTTGAGATTGCGCTTGTCCCCGGCCTCTAACTCAGTAGTGCGCAGAAATTCTTCCACGCGGCGAATAATCTGAATACAAGTCAGATAGACGCCTAACGGAATGCTGTTCAAACCAAACACGGATTCATATTTCGCGTCTTGGTTTATATAGTCCGATGGTCGCGCGCGAGCGTCATCTGGTCTTTGCAAGACAATCGAAACGACGGCTTGAAGCAGACCTATAACACTGATGATTTTGCTCGCAGGTTTTCCTTTGTCCTTGTAATAGCCCTTCCGCCGGTCATAGTAAAAGCCGTACTGCTTGAATAAGTCCTCTATTTGATGATGAATCGGATCGGTCGCTCGCAGTGATGCTGCGGGCATCTTGTTTTGACTATTTGTTGCCTTGATAACCGCGTCACCTACAACCGGATCTCTAGTTTCAATGACTTTCATCAAGATGGAACGATCTTCATTGACGGGGCTTGCCTGGGTGAAGTAAGAAAAGATTTCCCGCGAAGTTTGTAGGCCATTTACAATCTGCGGGTCTTCCAGTGAGAGGCGTTTGTGTCCAGCGTTCGATACGCTTTCAGCTATTACCGTAATGCCATTATTTAAGAGCCAGAAGTTAGGCGCACCATTAGCACGCAAGGATGCCCCTATTTGTACGTTAACTGGCGTTGCTTGTTGAAAGCCTCTTACATTAGATTCAAAAATGCGATCCGCAAGCTCGCCGTCATCGTCTCTTAAGAACGCATAAAAATCTCGCAATTTAACAGTCCCGATATACCCTTCCGCTAGTTGTAGCGGCGCTTCTGCCCAGACAAGCGGGCGCGCCGTGGGTGGCCGTTTCATTACTTGCTCCAAAAGAGCTTGGGCATTGATGAAATGAAAATTGCTGGTAGCCTTGTTGAGATGTTCTTTCACTTTGGCCTGAAGCCGATCCACGGATTCATTCGCCTTTGCGTCAGGTTTAACTTCATCGCCGCGCGTTATGTAATAGTAATCAACAGATACAACGGGAAAGCGGCCCGCTACACGCAGGTATTGCTGCTTGAACGTGTGCATGATCTCTATTAACCGCTTGTTGTATTTCGTCGTGAAACTAGAAGCGGGCTTAGAAAGATCAAGCAAGTCGTCCGTAAAGAAGTATTGCTTGTCGATTTCGATCGGACTGAAGCCTCCGCTATTCTTCATCTGCATGATGATTAGTCGGACGCGAGTAACGGTCTTTGGGTCTACGTCCGTATCGTCACGAACTAACATGTCCCTATTCACGATAAAGTAAATTGCATCGATACCGCCATCGTTACCGCCGTCTACGATCCCGTATGCAATTTCTTCATCATTCAAATCGAAATGTTTAAGAAATTGTTCTGCGCAGTAGTAGACATACGCATCTGCGTCCTTTAGGTCTTCACCGCGACTCTCTTGCCAATTCTTGAAATTGGACTCTAGGTGTATAAGATCATTGTGGCTCATAGACGAACCGAGTCCTTTACCGAAAAGAGGTGTGATTACGCTAGACACCGTACACCTCCGGCGCCTGATTCGTCAAGTATATTAACGCTCTTCAAAGGGTTTGTCTTAAGGCGAACCCTTTCAGGGTTAATAACATTCTTTTTGGAACGTTCCCCAGGGTTCTCGCAAGCTCGAACCCTGGGCTGAAATTAGCGAACGCCTTCGGCGTAAGAATAATTTTTTGCAAGTACGAGTGAACTGAACTAATTTGTTAGCTATGTGGACAGTTCACAAGTTTGGCGGCACCAGTCTCGCTGATGCCGATCGTTATCGAGCGGCCTGTGAAATCATTCTCTCCGAACGATCGGGTGAGCGTGTCGCTGTAGTGGTTTCCGCGATGAGTGGCGTCACCAACGCGCTCATCGAAGCCGTGAATCTAGCGGCCGCCCAGGACGAGTCGTACTTACAGAAACTTCAGGCGCTCGAAAACCGGCACCTCGAAACCATCAACGCGCTACAGCTTCGAAACAGCTCCACTCTCAGCGAGACAGTTCAATCCGATTTCAGCGCTATCAAAGAAGTGCTGAGAGGTGTTTGGATCACCAGGCTCGCTTCTGAGCGCATCATTGAATTCGTCTCGGGCCACGGTGAGTTGTGGTCGGCGCAACTGCTGCACGCTTATCTCGAATCTCAAGACTATCGCTCAAGCTGGCTCGATGCCCGTAAGACGCTTGTAGTCGAGCCGAATCCCAACACTGTTACGGTCGACTGGCACACTTCGAAACAGAAACTGGATGCACATCACATCGAGACTGACTTCCTTGTAATCACAGGTTTTATCGCTTCGACACACGATGGAGTCGCGACGACGCTGAAACGAAATGGCAGCGATCTCTCAGCTTCCATTTTCGGCGCACTACTCGGCGCACGTTCCGTCACGATCTGGACAGACGTTGACGGAGTGTTCAGCGCCGATCCGCGAAGAGTTCCGGAGGCCGTCGTTATACCTGAACTTTCGTACCAGGAGGCGGCAGAGCTCGCGTACTTCGGAGCAAAGGTTATTCATCCCAGCACGATGTCGCCCGCGATTACACACAACATCACGGTTGCGATTAAAAACACTTTCAAGCCCGATGCGCCAGGCACAAAAATCTCCGCTACCTCACCGATGGACATGCCGATAAAAGGATTTGCGGCAGTCGAGGACATGGTCCTGATCAATGTGGAGGGCACGGGGATGATCGGAATCCCGGGTGTGGCCCACAAGGTGTTCGGCGCCCTGCGTGCAGTCGATGTGTCCGTGGTCATGATCTCACAGGCGAGCTCAGAGCATTCGATCTGCTTTGCGGTTCCACTCGTACACGCAGAGCTCGCGAAGAAGACAGTTGAAGAGACGTTCGTTGTCGAGATGCAGCGTGGCGAGATTCAAACGGTGGATCTGACAGAGGGTTGTTGCATCGTGGCGATGGTAGGCGACGGTATGATCGAGCGATTGGGCATGGCCGGAAAATTTTTTAGCGCGCTCGGGAAGGCCGGCATCAGCGTCAGGGCAATCGCACAAGGATCGTCGGAACGAAATATCTCCGCGGTCATCCAACAGGCCGAAGCAACCAGGGCGTTGCGAGCGGTGCATTCCGCCTTCTATCTCTCGAACCAGACGCTTTCAATCGGCGTGATCGGTGCGGGTTTGATAGGCGGCACGCTTTTGAGTCAACTGCACACCCGGATTGAGGAGCTCAAGCGACATCGCGGCATCGATTTAAGGGTGCGCGGGATCATGAACAGTCGTCACATGATCCTCGCCGACCGTCATCTCGCGCTCGATCGCTGGCGCGATGAGTTATCGGAGAGCTCGCAGGCGGCCGACCTCGAGTCGTTTATCAATCATGTTAATGCGGACCATCTGCCACATGCGGTACTGATCGACGCAACAGCCAGTGCTGAATTAACCACGCATTACGAAAGTTGGCTCTCCAAAGGAATCAACATCATCACGCCGAACAAAAAGAGTAATGCGGGACCGCTGGCTGGGTATCGTAGCTTGCGCGAAACCGCTCGCAGGCATCAGCGGTACTTTCTTTACGAGACAAATGTCGGCGCGGGCCTGCCGATCATTCAGACGCTGCGCGGCCTGGTAGAGACAGGAGATGAGGTTATCAAGATCGAGGGTGTGTTATCGGGCACACTGTCTTACATTTTCAACTCGCTCGACGGCCGGCGCACGTTTTCTGAAGTGGTGCGAGAAGCGCATTCGTTAGGTCTGACTGAGCCCGACCCGCGAGAGGATTTATCGGGTATGGACGTCGCTCGCAAACTGATCATCCTGGCGCGGGAGATGGGACTCGAAGTAGAGATGGACTCAGTTCAGGTTGAGAGTCTGGTGGCTGAAGACGATCAGACAATGGCAGCGTTGTTGAGCTCCGCGCGCGAAGCAGGTCAGGTTGTGCGGTATGTCGGCACGATAGACAGCAACGGTGATTTGTCCGCCCGGATGCGCAGGTATCCGGTGGACCATCCGTTTGCAAGCCTGAGTGGCAGCGACAACATCGTGAGCTTCCAAACCGCGCGTTACAACACTCAGCCGATGATCGTAAGAGGACCCGGCGCCGGACCAGAGGTCACGGCCGCCGGTGTTTTCGCCGATCTACTCCGCCTAGCCTCGTTTTTAGGCGCCCCACATTGATTCGTTTTCTCTGCCGCCCAGAGCGCTCTCAGAAGGAAAACTTCAACTGGTAACGAATGACGCGGCCGCCGCCGTCCGAGAATTCCGGATGGAGAAACTGACCGGCTGCGGAGGTGAAGACGTTCGCCGGCACTCCGGTGCTCCCAGGTGAAAACGGACTCACGCTGGCGGTACCGTATTGCGGATGATTGAAGACGTTATAAAACTCCGCCCTCAACTCAACAAACTTTGCTTCACCAATAGTAATCCGCTTCAGCAGGTTAAGGTTCCAGTTATTCTGACCTGGAGTCCGCAGCGTATTGCGCGCGAGATTACCGCGCCGCCCGGTGCCCGCCAGCAATCCAATGTATTGCGCATCCAGCGGATTGATACACGCATTCCCCGCATCAGGATTCGTGTAGAAGGTCGCGCCAACTGCAACACTACATGGATTAGCCGTCGCCGTCGCAAGCGCCGGTACCGCACGAACTCCAGTTTGACCATTCGGATTGAAGTCCGGTCGATCGAGATTTCCACCAATCGAGTCGGCGTCCTGTCCATTCACCACCGTGAGCGGCACTCCGGTTTCAAATGTCGTCACACCTGAGATCTGAAAACCTCCCAGCAAGTGCCCGACAAAGCCACGCTGGTCTCTGAAAAAAGGAAGCTCGTAAACGTAAGTCAACGAGAACCGGTGCGTGCGATCGAAGAACGACACCGCACGTTCAGCCGCCTGCCCGCTGAAGATTGACGGAAACGAAGCCTGCTGCGGCAGGTTAGTGTCGCCAACGCCAAACACCTCGCTCGCGTTGTCCATGAGTTTGGACCACGTGTAAGCAGAGCTGAGTGAGAAACCGTTCGTGAAGCGCCGCGTCATTAATAGTTGCGCTGAGTGGTAAGTCGACGACCCGCCGTTCGTGCGAATCAGACGCGAGCCTTGCAGGTTGTCGAGCCGTCCCGAGATCAAACAACCGGTAGTGTTCGGCGTGCAGGTAGTTGAACCCGTAAATCCCGCCGGAGTGATGCGTTGAATTCCCGGATTGAACGCATTCGCTACTGCCGGCACACTCGGATTCAAATCTTCATTCAGGTAGAGCTTAGTTCCCTTCGAGCCGACATACGACACATCAATCAGAAGGTTGGCCGGCAATTCCCGCTGGACCCCCATAGACCACCGCTGATAGTAAGGATTAACGAGGTTCGCAACTACGAGCGTCTGCGAATCGAGTGGAGACAGCGGCCGCGGAGTCAATGGCAACGCACCGGTGGTGTTGACCAAACCTCTTGGCAAGGCAGCATTGACCACCGATGGCACTGCGGTCGCAACCACGTTGGGCGACGACGTCGCGGCATTCGAAGCGATGTTGTTGAAAAACGAATCGTAACCAAGCTGGTAACCCATGCGAATGACCATTTGCCGGTTGCCGAAGAGCCGTCCCAGCAGTCCGTTTTCGAACGCGGGTGAATAAGCGAGACCAAACGTCGGCGCAAAGTTGTTGTTGTCGTTTTCAACCTCGTTGGGTTGACTGTATGGACCAGCAAACGTCACCGGATTTACGTTGAACAACCCGGTAAACGCCGCGGTCTGAAGCGTATTGATCGCGTTGCCGAAGTTCTCGTAGCGCAAGCCGAGTGTGAGTGTGGTTGAGTCAGAAACGCGCCAGCGATCCTGCGCGAAATACGCCTGGCGGAAGAGGAACGGATAATACCGTGGGCTACCGAAATCTCTTTGTGTGCCACCCCCCGAGCCGGCGAAGTTGTCAATGTAATTACCCAGCGCGGTGAAACCGCCGCCCGAGCGGAAGGTCAATAGACCACGCTCGACGATCGGCGCAAACTGGCGCGAACGCTGCTGGAGTAAGTCCAAACCAAAACGGAACGAGTGATTTCCGCGAAGGTAGGTGACAGTGTCCTGAAAGACATAATTATTTGCGACGCGACCCTGTGGCAGGTTTGTGGCGACACCAAATTGGGCGAGCGTCGAAATATCGAATCGCGGCAGCACGAGTCCGAGCTGGTCTTCCGGATTCAGTGGGAAGTCGATGAGGATCCGGTTGTAAGCAAGCCGCGCCTCATTGGTCCAACTCGGTGAGAAGATGTGCGTCTCGCTGAGAAGCACATTCTGATAGGTGTTGTTGTTGGCGGTGCCAAACCCCGGGAACGTGATTCCTCCGCCCAACGGATCTTTCTGATCGTCAAAAAGGTAACGCGCTGAAAATTGATCGTTCTCGCCGATCTTATGATCGATACGCAGCTGCGCCTGACGCTCGCGATACGTTTGCGGGACGAAGAGTGAGCCCGTTCCAAACTGAATGTTGCAAGGCGCAGGACAACCGGGACGCGCACCGATGTCGATATTCTGCAAAGACGATTCGCCGATTACATTCTTCGTTACATCCATGAGGACATCGACGCGAGGATTAACACCGACCGGAAACAGGTTTCTCAACTGCGTGCGCCCGGCCTGAGTTAGAACAGTTCTCGAAGCCTGCGTGGAAGCGCTGCGAAACTGTTCCTGCCAGGCGGCGAAGAAGAATGTTCGTTGCCGGCCATCGTAACGCCACATTGAGTCACCTTCACCGAAGCGCGGGAATAGCAGTGGGCCACCCAGAGTTCCGGCGTAATACTGCTCGGTGCCGCGCGGCGGATGTCCGCGCTCGCGCAGTATGGCGGAGAGAGACTGTGTGTTGGTGAGGGCGTCGTCGCGAGTGACGTCGAAGAGATAAGCAACACTGCCGTGAAATGCATCGCTGCCGGACTTCGTAACGGTATTGACGACAGCGCCGCCGGCGCGACCAAACTCCGCATCGTAATTTGAAGTCTGTACTGAAACTTCCTGCACAGCGTCAGGGTTTGTGATCTGGAACGCCTGTCCGGCGACTGAGATATCGTTGTTCTCAGTGCCGTCGATCAGGAAGTTGTTCGAGCGCCCGCGCGAGCCGTTGACTGAAAACGTGCCGACGCCGAAGCCGAAGCGGTTAGTTGAAACTCCCGGAAGTGTCAGGGCCAGCGCCACCGGATTGCGACCCGCAACCGGCAGTTCAGTAATCCTGACTTTATCAATATTGCCGCCACGCACCGGTGCTTCTGACTGGAGTAGCTGGCCGGCGTCAGCAGCCACGTTGACGGTCTCGATTTGTCCTGCCGGAGCCATCTGCGCCGAAACATCCGACGTTTGATTCGCTCGCACTTCAACGCCTGTGTTCACAACTTCACCGAAGCCGGTGGCGTTGACTTTTAGGGAATAAGTTCCCGAATCAACGGCTTCGAATCGATAAAGCCCTTCATTGTTGGTGGTGGTAGTGCGGCTGAGTTTAGTGGCGGCGCTGGTCAGTGTAACTTGAGCACCGGCGATCACCGCACCGGTGGGATCGGTCACTGTTCCGCTGACAGTGCCTCGACTGGTTTGACTGAAAGTCAGTGTTGATAGGGTGAAAACAACGGCCACGATAAGGAGAGCTCGAGTAGTCATGACTTCCTCCTAGAAGTTGACAGGGCGTTTACGAGTTTTCGTACGCCGGGGCGCGACCTGGTTTGAACCGACGCGAGGTGTGCTTGAACTGGTCGATGCAAGCGTCATTCCGATTTTCGTAGGAGGATATAATCGGAGTGTGTTGTTTGTTTGTTCGAAAATGACATTGATCGACGAGAGTGAGATTATTGTCGATTCAGAATCTTGGAGGGACGTATCTCTGATCTTGGATTACTCGATAAATTTCGGTGGTCGTGAAAGACGTCGAGGGCTCTAAATGAACAGAGCCCTCAACGGAATGTTCCGAGATTTCGGACAACTTTGGAGGCGTTAAGTGTTATCGCCGTCGCCCAAAACACGTGAATAAACAACCGCCTTCGCGACTCCGAAGGTGCCGACCCAGAGCACGCCGTTCTCGTTCATATCGAACTGATTACCGACACCAGCTTCCGGAAGACGCGTCAAAACTCTCCCGCCGATGACGTCACCTGTTCGCACTACGAGTTGCAAGTCTTCTTCCGACGTACCGATCCAGATCCCCATGTTGTTTGACGTATTCACGCCGCCCACGCCAAGAGTCAATGTCGCTATGAAGGCGATGCGGCCGTCATTCAATAACACGTAATCGCGGAACGACGCGAATGTTCCGGTTGTGCCTGGTGCGTTGGCGCCTCTAAGAGCGATGGTCGTCGTGTTTTCGCCGTTACCACGAAAGATGCCGCTCGTACTCGTACCGCCGGTCAAGCCTGCGTTGAATGCTGCTTCGCCGCGATCGCTAAGCTTAATGTGACCAAAAAAATTTCCGTTGTAGCTGCCGCCCTTCGGAGCCGGTTGTTGCTGGAGCGCGATCGCGGTCGCATTTGTTCCGTCACCAACGAACAAGCCTGAATGGATCGTGCTGTTAGTCAATGAAGCAGACGCGATAACCTGACCGTGATTGTTGATTGATGGCTCGCCAAAGTCTGCGAATGTTGCACCGCCGGGTGCGATCTGGTTGGTGACAAACACCGGCGTGAGATCGCCACCTTCGCCGCGGAAGATACCGAAGCCGGCCGACAACTCGGAGAAAAACGCCACCTGGCCGCGATCGTTGATGACCGGCGTACCCAACAACGTGAAACTTTCGCCTGCGGGTGCGCTGATGTCGTCTCGCGCGATGGTGACCGTCTGATTACCGTCAGCTCTGAAGATTCCCTGCGTGGCTGTCGAGCCGTTTATGAATGCGACGTAAGCGATCGCGCCGTGGTCGTTCGTGGCGCGTGGTCCACCCGCGAGTGTCAGCGTGCCGCCGCCTGGCGCCGCGGCTCCGTCACGCATGAGTGGAACGATCGATTTTCCGTCGCTACTGGAGATATCGATACTGTTCACGTCGAACACGACGTTGCCGTTCGGTGTGATGTATGGGTTAGTCACGGTATCAGGTCCAAGGGCCACGGTAGAAGTCGTGTTGCCGTCGCCAACGAAGATACCGGTAGCGAAGGATGGTCCACCGACAACTGCTTCGAACGTGACCTCGTGGCGTGTATTTAATCTCGCGTTAGAAAATGAAAACGGAAGGTAGTTGCCGCCGCTTGGAGCCTCGTCGCCAGTCGCGGCGATGACCGTGTGACGCACTGTAACGTTTGTCGCTGATGAAATCTGTGCTAACGGCAGCGCGAGCGATGCTGCCAAAGCCAGCACAATCAGGTATAAAAACACTCTGCTCATAATCGTCTCTCCTGTTATCAAAACAAAAACATTCGTATAACTGTGTGGTAACTGAGAGTGTCGCGGGTTTATTCCCGAGACGTGAAAACAAAAGCCATTTTGTGTTTTTGCGCCGCTTTGTGGCTAAATAAAAAAATGAAGACGATTGGCATTGTTGCGCATAGCGCTGAGGGCGCGGCTCTTTGTTACCTGACTGCATGTAGGGAAGGTGGGATACAGCTCGGTCCACACATGCACCCAACCATTGTGATGAGCTCGGTGCCGATGGCGTTGAGTATGCGCGGTTGGGAAACCGGGAGCCACGAGGGCGTCGCGAAGTTCTTATCACAGGGCGTTGAGATCGTCGCTGACGCCGGCGCTGATTTCTATGTTTGTCCGGATAACACGGCGCATATCGTGCTGGAACAGATCGCTTCAGATTTGCCGATACCAGGACTACATATCGCCGAAGTTGTTTGTCGCGAAATCACATCGCAGGGATGGAAGCGTGTCGGACTGCTGGGCACAAAGTGGACCATGACTGGGCCTGTCTACGCCCGTGCGCTTGAGCAGCGTGGTCTCGAGCGCATAGTTCCCGATGAGCCGGTGAGAGAACAATTAAATACAGCGATCTTCGACGAGCTCTGCCAGGCAATCTTCAATCCGGAGACTACTCAGCATTTCGTAAATGCGATCGAAGATCTGAAAGCGCGCGGCGCTGAATGCGTGATCCTGGGCTGCACGGAGATCCCGCTGATCGTCACCGAATCCAACTCACCGCTGCCTGTGCTCGATTCAACACGATTGCTCGCAAAATACGCCGTCAATGAAGCAACGAGCGATCGGCCTATTGCGATCAAGTCCGGTTGGCTACCGATTTAGGCCGGAACAATTGATGGCTGGATGAAATAACCCATTAAAGAACCTTCGCGAAGGTTTGAAAAGTACAGAACTAATCCGCCGAAAAACCAGTATTAGAGTTTCGGTATTCAAACGTGAAATCTCCGATACTGACTGCTATCCGGTTCATAGCAGTGACCATCCTTTACTTCGGCAGCTTTGTCGTAGTTTCAGGAGCATTGCTATCAACCGCAGCCCAGCAAGGCACGCCCGCGGACGCCAGTGCGACCCTCGTCGCACTGGTCATTGTCAGTCTATTGAATGCAGCGGTTTGGACTTACGTGATACTGCGTTCGGGTTGGACCGGCTGGAAATTGATCCTGACAGTCTTCGTTGTGTTCTACGGCGCAAACACCCTGATGCCTCAGATCGAGACTGCGTATTTCGTCACACGTCTACCACCGGGCATGCTGCCGCGCCTCTTCGTCGCCGGAATCATCATCGCCGCAGTTTTTGCTCCCTTAGCCGTGTTGATTCTGGGGAAGGTTAGACCAGAGGCACATGTAACACGGCTGAATATTCTCACAGGCAATTGGGTCGGGAAATTATTCTTAATCGTAGTTGCTTATCTCTTTCTCTATTTCACCTTCGGCTACTTTATCGCGTGGAGAAGCCCAGCGGTGCGGGCTTATTACGGCGGCAGCGATCCCGAGAGCTTCATCGCTCACATCGCGAGTCTCTTACGCAGCGAGCCATCGCTCTTTCTCCTGCAAGCATTACGCGCTTTATTGTGGACCGCGGTAGCTGCTCCCGTCATGAAAATGACGAAGGGCGCGTGGTGGGAATCGGGTCTGGCAGTTGCCCTTCTGTTCGCAGTCGTGAATTCGCAATTGTTGATACCAAATCCACTGATGCCGCCAGAAGTGCGCCTGGCCCACCTCGTAGAAACAGCGACTTCAAACTTTATATTTGGCTGGTTGATAGTCTTTATCTTGCGAAGGAAAACCGCAGGTGCCCAAACGCAAGGCAACCGGGTGACGAGCCACTGAAGACATAAGGATGGTGGCCGGTCTCCTTCGCGTAGCTATCGACCACTCTTTCAACAGCCGCGCGTGACACATCATCGCCGAGCACAGCCACTGTTCCACCACTGCCACCGCCAGTAATCTTCGCGCCAAACAACCCCGCTTCTTTACGTACCAACTCGACAATCAGATCAGTGCCCGCAGAATTCAGTCGCAATGCGGTGTAACTTTGATGCGCTTCGTACATCAGCTCCCCGAGCTCGCTAAACCCTTCATTTCTTTCCAGCAGCTCCACAAACCGCTGCACACGCGCGTTCTCATAAATCGGGTGCGCTGTGGGTTTCCTGACGGCGTATTCTTTCTGCGGGTCGATCGCCGTCACCGAATCGCTTTCTGTTTTAAAGCGTCTCAAAAACTCCGCACCTGACATCCGCTCCGGCACTTGATCGACATACTCGCGTTCAAATTCATCCGGCGAGATATTCGCGAGATACCCACCTTCAGAAAAATCCGGTTTTAAATCCGCGATAATCCGCGTTCCCATGAACGCCCCGGCCCGCACCGTTCCATAATCTGAACCGCTGACCGAGTGACGTATTCCCGAATCAATTCCCCAAAGCATTAATTGCGGCGGCAGTGTGATCATGCTTTTGAGCTCGGCCGGTTGGCAGAGCAGCAAAAGCAGCCGGTCGCGCTCACCAAACACGGCAGTCATCTGGTCCATCACGCCGCAAGGCGCGCCGACTACGAGGTTCTCTACCCGTTGACAAAGCAGCGCCTTGTCACGTCCATCAATTTTGATATTGAAAGCTACTGTTACTGCCTGCATCACAGCGACTTCCAACGCCGCTGACGAGCTCACACCTTTTCCCGGTGGCACTCGCGATGAGATCAGGATATTCGCGCCAGACTCGAAGCGCTGATTACGTTCACGCATCAGTACCAGAAACACACCGGCGACATACGCAGCCCAGCCTGAATCGTGTTGAAAAAACTCGCGCGCCCTCTCGTATTCCACCGGGGCATCGAAATCGCTCAGCGACATCGTGAACGAGGAATGGTGAGGTTCGTCGAACAGAGTGATGGCGTTGAGCCGGCGGTCATCATTCAGTTGCAGAGCGACAAACATTGCCTCCGCGATGGGAAACTCAAGAACGTGCGAGCCGGAGTAATCAGCGATTCCGCCCATCAGGTCGAGCCGCCCAGGCGCACGAGTGATGATCAGCTCCGCTTTCGTGTTGAATAGCTGGCGTACGGGAGCAAACGGATGGTCATCGAGTGTGTTGAGTAGATCGAGGAAACTTTGTACATCCGATGCGTCGCGATACATTTCAATCCCTAATAGATAAACCGCGATTCTTCAGCGCTGATTGCAGCAGTGGCTCAATAGTCGTGCGGATGCGTGCGTTTGCGTAACCAACCCAGCTCACGTCCGGCTCAACCGCGAGACGTGCGTTGAGTGGCCCACCATCAACGCCGGTAACAATCACTCCTGCTTCTCGTGCGATAAGCTCAGTACACAAGTCATAAGGATGACAACACAGAAGCCTCGGCAAACCGCGTTCATCCGTGATCGGATCCATCTGCGCTCTGAGATCCGCCGTGAAGCGATCGTGCCCGGCCATCAACTCGTAAAGCTGACCGCCCGTCGACGTGTATTGATCTTCGAAGCACAACGTCTTTCCGGCTTGTGACGGGCCGAGTGCGCCGCGGACGATCTCATCATCTATTGCCGCAAGGACGTCTCGCACACCGGGAAAGAATCGAACTACCTGGGAGTAGCTCTGATCGATGTTGCCAGCACTTGAGGGATGCAGCTCGAGGGCACTGTGCTCTTCGCTCACGCGATTGAATCGTTCCGCGTGAAATCCCTCACCGCGAACGGCCCAAAGCACGTCGGAGAGATGTTGCTTCACGAGCGGAATCTCTGTTTGGACTGCCAGCTCAATATCATTCAGGCTCGTGCCTGGACCACGATTCGGAGCCACGCCGGTGAGTATCCAGCCGCTGCGTTTTTGATACATCAAACCGCGTGTGCCATCGATCGGATCCACGATGATGCGCCAAACAACATCAGACTCTGGTGTTCCACGCGGCAGTGTGACCTGGCCATCACGCAAGCCTTCCGCGATGAGTAGCACAGGCGCGTGCGGCGCCACTTCGCGCTCGAAGAAATCGATCAACACTTCTTCACTCACACGATCGAGCGCGAATATCGTGTCGCCTTCCTCGTCGCTAACAACTGCTGCCAGCTCGCCTGACGCCGCACGCTCACACGCGTCGACCACCGCGGCGCGAATCGTTTCGTGCAAGCGACGCACAGGCTCAAGCAGCGTGCTGATGTCTTTCATTTCGACCACTCTTTGTAATGTACCCCGGCTTGCGCGCGCAGCTCGGCCGCTTTCTCGTCTGGCGAAGTGTCGCTGAGAAAGTTGCCGCCACCAACTTCCGGGCCCGCGAGAAACTTCAACAAATCCGGTTTGCGCAACGGCGGATGAAATTCGATATGAAAATGGAACCCGCTGTAATCAGCGCCATCCGTGGGCGCCTGGTGCAGCGGCATGACGTAAGGAAAAGACATCTGCCAGAGATTGTCGAACCTCACCAACACGTCTTTCAACACGCTCGCAAAGTCGAGCACCTCACGCGCAGAAAGCGTTGCCAAACCTGGATGCGTTTTCTTCGGAGCGACAAACACTTCATAAGCATAACGTGCGAAGTATGGCACGAACGCGATGGCCGTTTCGTTTTCCGAGATGATGCGTGTGCCTGCCTGTTGTTCAGCGGCGATGATGTCCTGGAAAAGCACGCGAGTCGTTTGCGCGAGATATTCCCGGCTTACTCGCGCTTCGGTTTCGATTGTCTTGAAGACAAAGTTCGTCGCATAGATCTGGCAGTGCGGATGTGGATTTGAGACGCCGACGACTTCGCCTTTGTTCTCGAAGATGAGCACGTGTTTGATGCCGGTGAGGCGACCGAGGTCGTCGTACTGTTCCTGCCAAACGTTTAGCAGTTGCTGAATCTCCGCAAGGCTGAGCTCGGCGAGTGTGAGGTTGTGTTTGGGACTGTAGCAGACTACGCGCGCGATCCCGCGAGCAGGTCGATTTTGATAGAGGCCGGCTGGCGCTTCGAGTGCAGACGGCGCCGCGGGCGACACACACGGATGATCGTTATCGAAAACGAATGTCTGCTCGTACTGCGGATTGACTGCACCGCTGACGCGCGCATTTCCCGGGCAGAGATAACAATCCGGCACATACGACGGCAACACCGGCGCACTCTGCTTCACGGTGCCGCCACTCCACGGCCGATCCTGCCGGTGAGCCGCCACAATCACCCACTCTTCTCTCAGCGGATGCCACCGCTCTTCCCAGATCATCTCAGACTCCTAAACTAACTTAGCCACAAAAAGCCACAAAAACACAAAAGAACTCAAGAAAATTATTGAGCTCACCCGTGATCAAAATCCCACGCGCGGGTGGCCACGGAGGGCCACCCCCTACAGTTGTTCGCGCAGTGTTACACGCGGGAAACTGTCATAGCCACGCGAAGTTTTTCAAGCACTCCGCAATAGACTGCGCAAATGAAAAAACTTATCAGCCTCCTCATGGCCTTGGTTCTGTTAGTCCAAATTGCTCCTGCCGTCCTGGCAAAACATAAAGGTGACTGGAACGCGGTTAAAGCCCTCGCGAATTCTTCAGTCGCCGTGAAGACGAATACAGGCGAGACACATTACGGCTTGATGCGATCCGCGGATGATTCCAGCATCACGGTCCAGATAGCCGATCATGACGACTTCACCCCGCAAGAGATCAGTTTCCGGCGTGATGAAGTCGCAAAACTCTGGCGCGCAAGGTTGCGTTTCGGTCAAAAGAACATCGCAAAGGGCGCGTGGCTTGGCGCCGGCGCGGGTCTTGGTGCCGGCTATATCGCAGCGCTGATACAGAGCGCGAAAGACAGCGGCGATCCGTTCGTCGGCGGTGGCCTCTTCATCATTTACGGCGCCGTCGCTGGAGCCTTCCTCGGCAGGTTCTGGAAGAAGAGCCACAAAAAGCAGGACCTCGTTTACAGCACGTAAGTTCGCTTGAACTCTGAACACAACCAGTCTAACGTAACGCCATCATGTGTGGCAGGTTTACGCTTAAAACACCCGAGCGAGTAAAGTTCGAGCGCATCGTCAATACTTTCGATCTCGACAACATCATCCCTCGCTACAACATCGCGCCGAGCCAAAACGTCCTCGCCGTCCTGGAGCGCGATGCGGTCAGAGAGATCACAAACCTGCAATGGGGCCTGATTCCGTTCTGGAGTAAAGAGGCGAAAGCCTTCATTAATGCGCGGGTCGAGACGATCGATCAAAAACCAACCTTCAGCGAGTCCTTTCAACGACGACGCTGCCTCATTCCGGCCGATGGCTTTTACGAATGGGAAAGAGCCGGTAAGAAGATCTCTCAACCCTATTACTTTCAGATGAAGAACGGCGCGCCGTTCGCCTTTGCCGGCGTCTGGGACCGCTGGAAACAGAATGGCGCCACAATCCATTCCTGCGCGATCATCACCAACACCGCAAACGAGCTCTTAGCCACAATCCATCACCGGATGCCGGTCATAATGTCGCCCGAATCACACGATCTCTGGCTGAATGAAGAATCGAGAGCGGCGGATTTGAAAGAGATCCTTAATCCGTTTCCCGCCTCGGAAATGACCAGTCACGCCGTCAGTCGCGACGTTAACAGTACAAAAAGCGATGGCGAGCAGCTTCTGCAACCTGTCGACCCAGCGATAGGCGTCAACCTCAGATTGTTCTGATACAAAGTTATTGTGCCGTCGCGGCGTTTTGTGCGATTCTTATAGCGGCCGTTCAACTCGCGCCAGCCCTAAAAACCCTCATAGAAACCCATAATTGAAACGCTCGAACTTCGAGAGGTCAATATGACGACACGTAAAACTGTTGGCTGGCTCGTCTTTGTCGCCCTCGTGGGGCTCATAATTATTCAGGTGCCCACCATCGCGGCCGGGTTCTGTTACAGCACGGGCTCGAGTTTCTACAAAGCCGGTAAATACCAGGCTGCCGTTACGGCGTTCAAGAGCGCAGTGATGTTTAAGCCGAGCTTTGCTCGTGGCTACATAGAACTCGGCTCTTCGTACCGCGCGTTGAAAAAGTACCCGGAAGCCGAAAAAGCGTACCTCAAGGCCAGGGGCATCGCCGACGACTCATGTGCGGCATGCGGACTGGGAATGACTTACGAGAACCTCGGCCGTCATGACGACGCCGAAAAAGAATTTCAGCGAGCTATGCGACTGAATCCCGACGATGCTTGTGCCTACTCTCAGTCAGGCTCAATGTATTACGACCTTGGGAAGTATCCGGAAGCAATCGCGGCTTTCAAACGCGCAGCCACGTTATATCCAAGCTATGGAAATTTCATGGGTCTCGGTAACTCGTATGTTTACATGCGAGATTATGAGCCGGCCGTCAACGCTTACAAAGAAGCGATTCAAATCAATCCGAAAAAAGTCCGTGCTCATTACCAGCTCGGAATTGCTTACGACTTTCAACAAAGATACGAAGAGTCAATTAGGGTTTATAACGACGTACTAGAGTTAGAGCCCGATCATCAAGGAGCCCGCTACTACTTAGCACTCGCTTACGCCGCGCGGCACAACAAACGCGCCGCCATCGAGCAGTATGAGCAGTTACGAAAGATCAATGAGGATACTGCGGCTGAGCTGCTTCAAAATATTCAATTGTCGGAAAACAGGGAGAGAGGTAAGGAAAAACTCTACTTCGTTCCGTTGAGCAAATTCTCAGCAGCTTCGTTAACCAAACTCGCGAATGCTTGTAAACAGAAAACCGGCATCGAAGTGATCGTCACGCAACCGGTTGCTTTCGCACTTACCACAGTTGACAAGCGCCGCCAGCAGGTTATCGCTGAAGAAGCGATCAACTTACTGAAACTCCGTCATCCGGATCTTGCCTCGGATCCAAATGCGATCGTAATTGGTGTGACTGATGAAGACTTGTTTATCCGGCAAGAAGAGTGGCAATACGCTTTCAGTTACAGGCTGCTGGGCCGGTTCGCGATAGTATCTTCCGCGCGCATGAATCCGGCCAATCTCGGAGGCTCGGCTAACGATCTTCTGACTGAGTCGCGCATACGCAAAATGCTTTTGAAGAATATTGGGCTTCTCTACTATCGCCTCCCCGCGAATCACGATCCGAAGAGCGTGCTGTATGAGGATGTTGCGGCAGTGGAAGATCTCGACAAGATGGGTGAGGACTTCTGAGGATTGCGAGCGGGGGCAAGCCCCTCTTCCTGACTTGTTCATTCCTCTGACTTGTTCCTATCTCGAGCGCCTTGAAAGAGAACAAGTCAGGAAGAGGGGCTTGCCCCCGCTCCGGATTACGAGGCGTCGGCAAATGCTTTTTTCGCGACTTCTGTTAGGGCCGCAGACATTTGGCGATACGGCGCGGCGCCGTGGCTGATTCTCGCGACCCCTAACTGGGCCATCGTCTTTGCCGGTGGAGTATCCGGAAGTACGAGGATGTTTACCGGAAGCGGCGAACGCTCACACAGCTTCTCGATCAACTCAGGATCTCTCAACCCCGGCGCAAACAATCCACTTGCGCCTGCTTCGGCATAAGCTTCGCCACGTCGCAGAGCCTCGTCCAACTCACTCTCATCATGCTGGGCTGGATACGTCTTCAGAAACACATCAGTGCGAGCATTGATGAAGAACGGAATCGAAGTCTCATCAGCCGCTTCGCGAATGGCTTTGACGCGGGCTGATTGATCTTCAATCGTCTGCAATTCCCCGCCACCGATAATTCGATCTTCAAAATTGATTCCAATCGCACCAGCAGCGATCACGTTCCTGACGTTGTCTTTCAGCCCAGGAAGATCCGTCGCATAACCAGTTTCGAAATCGAGTGTGACCGGCAACGCAACACTCTCGACAATCCGTTTGATATTCGTCAGGACGAGTGCAAGGGGAATCTTCTCGCCATCGTCGAAGCCATGCGCTGCTGCAACGGACCAACTGCCGGTCGCGATCGCTTTCGCTCCGGCTTGTTCCAACGTTCGCGCGCTGCCGGCGTCCCAGATGTTGTACAAGATTACGGGCGAGCCTTTTACGTGAAGGCTCTTAAACGTCTCCGCTTTTTCTTTTTGGGTCATGTTAGTTTCTTTAGAGGTCTTTCGGACGAACGATCCATTCCAGCGTTCCGTTGTTAACCAGGTTTGCAGACCATTCGGGAGTCTTTATATCGATCTTTGCAAAGGTCGCTGTCGAAACGCTAACGTGCTCACCCGTCAAGACTGCCACCAAATCCTGAATGCCAGGATTGTGTCCAACCAGCAAAACACTTTGTCGACCATTATCAACCTGTGAGATAACTTCGAGCAGTTGCGAAGTCGTGGCTTCATAAATGCGCTCGTCGTAACGCGCCTCGCCGCCAAATTCTGCTCGTTCTTTTACGAGCTCGATTGTTTCGCGTGTTCTAAGCGCCGTCGAAACCAGAGCCAGGTCGAAATCAATTCTCTTGTCCTTGATGTAATCTCCAATAATGGCGCAGGCTTCACGGCCGCGATTTGCCAGTGGGCGATCAAAATCCCGCATTGATGGATCGGACCAACTGGACTTTGCGTGCCGTAATAGATAGAGCGTGGGCATTCAGGATTGTGGTTGCGGGCGCATGATTCCGAGTTTGCGTAGACGATGATTGAGAGTCGTGCGGTTCACGCCGAGTCGCGCAGCCGCACCGGCTGGACCACCGATCACCCATTTCGACTCGCTGAGCACTCGCAGGATGTGCTCGCGCTCGACGGATTCGAGAGTTATTGCTCCGTTGACGTGATTCGCCGGTCTCGTTGACTGCTTCAATTCGCCGAGCGGGATCTCCAAACTCCGCCCACGAGATAAAATCACACCACGCTCGACAAGATTCTGCAGCTCGCGAATGTTGCCGGGCCAGTGATAGTTAACTAACGCAGCCATCGTTTCCTTCGGCACACTCTCGATCCGGCGCTTCATCTGCTGCGCAAACTTATTCGCAAAGAAATGGACGAGGAGCGGAATGTCTTCCGGCCGCTCGCGCAACGGCGGCACAGTAATTGGAAAAACGTTAAGCCGGTAATACAGATCGCTGCGAAACTTCTTTTCTTCAACCATCTGCTCAAGGTTCGCATTCGTTGCCGCAACTACGCGGACATCCACTTGCAACGTGCGCGAGCTGCCGAGCCGCTCAAACTCGTGCTCCTGTAATACACGCAACAGCTTCGACTGCAACTCAGGGGGAATGTCCTCGACTTCATCGAGAAAAATCGTGCCCTGATGGGCAAGCTCAAAACGCCCGATGCGTCGATCGATCGCTCCGGTAAACGCACCTTTCTCATGTCCGAACAATTCGCTTTCCAGAAGTCCCGTGGGAATCGCCGCGCAGTTCACTTTTACGAGTGTGCGCTCGCGACGCTCGCTTAGGTTGTGAATGGCGCGCGCGATCAACTCCTTGCCCGTGCCGGTTTCACCGTAGATCAGGACAGTCGAGTCAGTAGCCGCGACTGTCTCGACGTTCTGCAACACACGCTTCAGCACCGAGCTGGATCCGATGATCTCCTCGAAGTTGTACTCGGTGCGAATCTCTTCTTCGAGGTAAAGTTTTTCCTTCTCCAGCTTGTTCTTCAGCGTTTCGATTTCGTTGTACGCAAGCGCGTTCTCGACCGCGATGGCAACCTGTTTCGCGACCTGCTCGAATAGCTCGGCGTCCTCTGCTGAAAACGCATGCTCTCGCCGGCTCTTGATTGCGAGCACGCCGAGCGCGCGATCGCGAAAGATCAGTGGCGCAGCGCAACCCGACATAAAGCCTGAACAAGCAGCCCGAGGATCATCACTCTGGCGATAATCGATGACGACCGTTTTCCGCGTCGTGAATGCCTGACCGATCGGATTCCCTTCAAACGGCACCACCCGATCCGTCGTACATTTCCCGTCATGTTCGGGAAAATCAAACGCTGCTACACGCAATTCATTTTTCGCCTCATCGTAAAGCGTGAGCGCGGCCGCTTCGTGCGGCATGACCGGACTCAGCGCAGACGAGATCGCTGAGAGCAACTCGCGCAGATTAAGATTTGAAACGAGCGTGTTGTTGACCTGCAGGAGCAACTGCGACCGATCGCGTTCGCGCGCGATCTGCTCGCGTTGAAATTGAGCTTCGACTGCGACGGCAATCTGCCCGGCCACGAGCTGCGCGAAATCGATATCAAAATCGCGATAAGCGCGGGCTTTCTCACTCCAGAGGTTCAGCGCTCCGAGCTTTTGATGAACCGTGCTCAAAGGGATGCAGCAGACTGATTTGATTCCCTGCTCCCTGATAATTTGCGCCGCGGGAAATCGGAAATCCTCGTCCAGATCGTCAATGATAATTGGTGTTTGAGTTTTCCAGACGTGACCGTTGATCGAATCGTCTATTGAAACTTCCGTTGACTCTTTACCGATCCAACGTGCCGTCGCGCAACCCTCCATGATGTACGAACGCATCACGTTGCGATGGTCTTCGTGCAGCATCACCGCCATGTCGCGAAACGGAAAGAGATTCTGGAGACGACACGCCAGCTCGTGGAACAGCTCTGACAGATCATGGTGCGAAGTGATGGCCTTCGAGAGTTCTAACAGGGTGAGGAACTTCTGTGTTTGCTGATCGTCGGCCACTACCTGAACAGCGGGAGAATTCATGTCTTGATTGTGCATCAAAATTCGTCGAGCCGCAAAAAGGTACAAAAGCATCCACAGATTACACAGAGTTATCAATCAATCTGTGTAATCTGTGGATAGATAGTTGCAAGGGGACGCTCACCATCGTGATTAGAATTACTGCTCAACAAGAATCATCAACGACAACGCTTTTTCTCGAAGGCAAGCTGGCCGGGCGCTGTGTCGACGAATTAGACAAGTGCTGGCAGGCGTGTCTATCAGACGAAGTAGCGGTATTGGTTGATTTGACGAATGTTAGTTTCGTCGATGACCACGGCAAAGAGCTTCTGGCCCGCATGCACAACAAGGGAATTAAACTGTTTTCGACCAGTCTGATGACGAAGTGTCTGATCGAAGAAATCGAAAACACGCCTGACCAAAGTGGCGACCACATATCGTCACGTGACGAGTTGTTGTCACCTCACCACCGCCAGAACAAGCAAACATATTAAGAAAAACAAATGGCCAAGCGCTTGCCTTGTCTATGGACCAACATGAACCTTTGGCACTGAGGTTTAAGTCGCACGGGACGATAGGCGCGTTATCCCGTGCTTCAGCGAAAGCAGGTGGTCCTGAAGGGTAACTGGTGGGGCAAACTTCAGGATCGCCTGCTGGGGGGCGACCAACTTTAAATTTCACTTCAACACGCGCCGGTAGTTCAGGAGGAAATCAGGTGAGCCGTTTAAAAGGACTACAGTCAGTTTTAGCAAAACACAAAATACTAATGTCTGCTTTGGCGCTCGTAGCGATCTTCGTAGTGGCGGCCCTCTTGGGTTTCGCACGTTCGAATAAACCAGCGGCAGCAGCGCCGCGGCCTCTCGAAGTCGAAGTTGTTCCCGTCGAGCAGGCCAACGTACCGATTTACAAAGAGTGGATTGGCACGACCGACGGAATGGTCAACGCCGAAATCAAAGCGCAGGTAACTGGTTACTTGCTGCGACAAGACTTCAAAGAGGGCTCGTTTGTTAAGAAGGGTCAACTCCTGTTTGAGATTGATCCGCGACCGTTTCAGGCAGTCGTAGATCAGGCGAACGGGCAAGTGGCCCAATTCCAGGGACAGCTCGAGCAGGCAACTTCCCAGGTCGCGCAAGCGGAAGCACAACTTTCACAGGCGAACAGTCAGTTGTTGCAAGCGCAGGCACAGCTAGCCCAGGCTGAGGCAAACCAGGTCAAGACGCAGCTCGATGTCGATAAGTATCGACCGCTCGCCGAACAGAAAGCCGTTACGCAACAGGAATACGACAACGCGACGCAGGCGAATGTCGTGTCGAAAGCGCAGGTGGAGGCGGCCAGGGCCGGAGTTGAGGCAGCGCGCGCGCAACTTGCTCATGCGAAGGCGCAAGTGATTACGGCCAAGGCCGGAATCGCCACTGCTAAAGGCCAGCTTGAAAACGCGAAAGCCATAGTTAACACGGCAGTACTGAATCTGGGTTTTACAAGAATCACCGCACCGATCGACGGCATCGCCGGCATTGCCACCGCGCAGGTCGGTAACCTCGTTAACACCACGAGTGGTCCACTGACGACTGTATCGACTGTCGATCCGATCAAGGTTTATTTCACCCTAAGCGAACAGGAATATCTGAATTACACGAGGAAGAGCGATCAGTTGGACCAACTGGAGCTGATACTCGCTGACGGGACGACTTATCCGGAGGCAGGCAAGTTTTATTTCGCGGATCGAGAAGTGGATCCGAAGACGGGCGCGATCCGCATGGCGGGCGTGTTTCCGAATGCCGGGAACCTGTTGCGGCCGGGGCAGTACGGGCGCGTGCGTGCAGTCACGAGCGTGAAAGAGGAAGCGTTGCTCATTCCGCAAAGGGCCGTGACTGAGCTACAGGGGATTTATCAGGTGGCAGTGGTTGATCCTAATAATCAAATCAACATTCGTGCGGTGAAACTTAGTGAGAAGAGCGGAGCGATGTGGGTCGTTGAGGATGGTCTCAAGCCGGGCGAATCCATCGTCGCCGAGGGAACGCTGAAAGTTAGACCCGGAATGACCGTATCACCGAAGCCGTTTCATCCACAGATTACACAGATACCATAAAAAATCTGCGTAATCTGTGGAAAAAAAGAAGTGAGTGAATAAATGATCTCGAATTTCTTTATCAAACGACCGATTGTTGCGATTGTGATCGCGATCCTGACCGTGATCACGGGATTGATCGCGATGTCGGGTCTGCCGCTGGCGCTGTTTCCTGAGATTCTGCCGCCGCAGATCATCGTCTCGACCAATTACACCGGCGCGGACGCAGTCACGATCGAGCAATCTGTCTCGACGCCAATCGAGCAACAGATGAACGGCGTCGACAACATGCTCTACATGCAGTCGATCAACGCTAACGACGGCAGCCAGCAGCTGCTGGTCACGTTTGGCGTTGATACGGACGTCAACATCGATCAGGTCAACGTTCAGAATCGACTCGCGCAGGCCCAACCCAATCTACCAACCGACGTAAATCAATTCGGCCTGACCACGCGTAAATCCACGGGCCTGCCGATGCTCGTCTTTTCGCTCTACTCGCCGAATCAAACATACGATTCGTTATTTCTCGCGAACTACGCAAACATCAACATCAACGATGTTCTCTATCGCGTACCCGGCGTCGGCGAGGTCAGAGTGTTCGGTTCGAGCGACTACGCGATGCGCATCTGGGTGAAACCAGACGTGCTCGCGAAACTGGGCCTCGGCGTTCCTGATCTGGTGAACGCGGTCAAGCAACAGAGCAACGTGAATCCTTCCGGCCGTGTCGGGGCCGCGCCCGCGCCTGCAGGGATGGAGAAGACTTACACCGTTCGCGCGCAGGGCCGGCTCGAAACTCCTGAAGAATTCGGCCAGGTCATTGTGCGCGCAAACACTGACGGCTCTGTTGTGCGAATGAAAGACGTCGCACGCATCGAGCTGGGCGCACTCAATTATCAACAGAGCAACCGCATGAACGGCCAGCCGAGTGTGATCGTGGCCGTCTTCCAATCACCCGGATCAAACGCACTCGCAACCGCCAACGGCCTGCGACAAACGATGACGGAGCTGAAACAGCGCTTCCCCAGCGACCTCGATTACGCGGTCGTGTTCGACACGACACGACCCGTAAGTGAGGGCATGAAGGAAACAGTACAGACACTGCTCGAAGCAATGGTCCTCGTGATCATCGTCGTGTTTGTGTTCCTGCAAAACTGGCGTGCGACGCTGATTCCAGTGATTGCGGTGCCGGTGTCGCTGATCGGAACGTTCGCTGTGTTTCCCCTCCTGGGTTTTTCGATCAATACGTTGTCGTTGTTTGCATTCGTACTCGCGATCGGACTCGTCGTAGATGACGCGATCATCGTCGTGGAAGCGGTCGAGCATCACATCGAGCAAGGTAAATCGCCGCGCGAGGCGACGATCCAGGCGATGAAGGAAGTTGGTGGACCAGTGATCGCAATCGCGCTGATCCTCTCGTCTGTGTTTTTACCGGTCGCATTCATGGGCGGAATTCAGGGCCGGCTCAACAATCAATTCGCAACGACGATTGCAGTGTCGATGTTGATCTCGGCATTCAACGCGCTGACGCTCTCGCCGGCTCTGGCAGCATTGCTCTTAAAGCCGCGAAAGGAATCGAAAGGCGTGGCCGGCCGATTCTTCGGTGGCTTCAATCGCGTGTTCGACAAAGTGATGCACGGTTATCTCAACTGGAGTCACGCGATTCTTCGTAAAGCCGTGATCGGCGTCGTGATCATCGTTGGCTTCACTCTCGTCGATGCGTTTATGGGTTACAAGATGCCGACGAGTTTTCTGCCCGAGGAAGACTACGGCTACGCGATGTTGCACGTGCAGCTTCCACCCGCGGCGTCGCTTGAGCGAACGGACCTGGCGCTCAAGAAAGTCGAGACGATCCTCGCGCACACTGACGGCGTCGAGTATTACACAAGCATCGGCGGCTTCAGTTTGCTGAATCGCATTTCCGCCAGTTACCAGGGCTTCTTCTTCATGAGCTTCAAACCCTGGGACGATCGAACTTCGAAGGAGCTGCAAGCGCAGGCAATCATTCAGAAGATTAACGGCGAGCTCGCGACGCAGATTCCGGAAGGGATGGCGTTTGCTTTCATGCCGCCGTCGATTCCCGGACTCGGCAGCGCGGGCGGCTTTTCATTGTGGCTACAGGATCGTAGCGGCGGATCGGTCGAGTTTCTCGATCAGAACGTGAAGACGTTTATGGCTGCGGCGCGTAAACGTCCTGAGCTCGCGGGAGTGATTACGCAGTACTCCGCGGACGTGCCACAGATTTTTGCCGATGTAGATCGCGACAAGGTACTGAAGCAGGGTGTTGAAGTCGCCGCTGTCTATCAGACACTGCAAGCATACCTCGGTGGTCTATATCTCAATCAGTTCAATCGCTTTGGCCGGCAGTGGCGTGTCGTTCTGCAATCTGAAGGTGAGATGCGCCGGACTGAACAGGACATCGGCAACTACTACGTGCGCAATAAAGACGGCGAGATGGTGCCGCTCTCTGCGCTCGTAACCACGCGCAGCATTACCGGACCTGAATACACGAACCGTTTCAATCTCTATCGCAGCGCGCAGATCATCGGCGCCGCCGCGCCGGGATACAGCTCGAGCCAGGCAATGGCCGCGCTCGAAGAAGTGGCACGCGAAACGTTGCCGCGTGAGATGGGCTACGACTGGGCCGATCTTTCGTACCAGGAGAAACAGACAACCGGGGCCGCGATGAAGTCACTCGCGCTGTCGCTGATCTTTGTCTTTCTGATCCTTGCTGCGTTGTATGAGAGCTGGTCGCTTCCGTTCTCCGTCTTGCTGACAGTTCCGATCGCTCTCTTCGGTGCGTTGGTCGGGCTTTTCTTACGGGGGTATGACCTCGGCGTCTACTCACAAATCGGTCTCATCGTCGTGATCGGACTCGCTGCGAAGAACGCGATTCTGATCGTCGAGTTTGCCAAGGCTGAGGTCGAGAAAGGTCGCGACTTGTTGGAAGCAGCGTTGGAAGGCGCGCGTTTGCGACGACGACCATTGTTGATGACTTCAATGGCATTCATCGCCGGCAGTTTGCCGTTGTGGTTTTCAAGCGGCTCGGGTGCAGAAGCACGAAAGATACTGGGAACGGTGGTGGTTTCGGGAATGTTGGCGGACACATTGATCGCGAGCTTCCTGATCCCGGTGAGTTTCTACGTGGTCGAGAAGGTATCGATGCGGTTCGGCAAAAAACACGGCGAAGAAGACGGGGCCGCACAACTGCAACCCGCATCAGGAGATTGAGAATGGTTAGAAGAGTAAAAGAACATTCCCACGAAAACAGGCGAAGTTCTTACAAAAGATCCTGGGTGTCCAAGCTCAGTCTCTATTGTTTCGCCTGCCTCGTGGGCCTGTTTTTCCTACGTGGTACAGTAAATAGTCAACAACGCCCGACTTCCACAATTCAACCGCCCACGACGTTTCGCGGCGCGGTTCCAGTTTCGGATCAAAACTCGATTGGCGATCTCAAATGGTTTGAGGTCTTCAAGGATCCCGCGTTGCAGGATCTCGTTAAGACCGCGATGGTCCGTAATTACGATCTTCGCGCGGCGGTCGCGCGGGTCGATGCGGCGCGTGCGAATGTCGGCCTCGCACGTTCTGAGCAGTTTCCGCAGTTTGACCTGAGCACGGATGTGACGAGCACGCGCACCTCTCGAAACGGCCAACTCGCTATTCCCGGTCAGGGTGGCAGATCGCGCAGTTTTGGCAGCGTTCTACTCAATCTGTTGACGTTTGAGCTGGACGTTTGGGGACGCGTGCGCCAACAAACGAAAGCCGCCCGCGCCGAGCTGCGCGCTTCGGAGGAAGATCGTAAAGCAGTGATGACGACTGTGGTCGGCGACGTCGCGAGTGGCTATTTCAGTCTGCTCGAGCTCGATAGCGAGATGGAGATCGCGAAGCGCACGCTCACGGCGCGCGAAGAGTCTCTCCGTCTCATCCAGTTGCGACAACAAAACGGTATCGCCACGATGGCGGATGTGCGACAGGCGGAAGAGCTCGTCTACCAGGCCACCCAGACTATTCCCGACACCGAGCGCTTGATCGCGCAGACGGAGAATCAGATTAGTCTGTTGCTCGGAAATAATCCGAGTGCGATTTCGCGTGGTCGACCGCTGGCGGAACAGGAAGACCTGCCCGCGATACCTCCTGGTCTGCCCTCGTCGTTACTCGAGCGGCGGCCCGACATACGCGCGGCTGAAGAGAACCTCGTGGCCCAACAGGCACTCGTGTCTGCGGCGAAGAAAGCTTACTTTCCCCGTATTAGTTTGACGGGGCTACTGGGATTTCAGAGCGATCAGCTTTCGAGTCTGTTTACTGGTCCAAGCCGCGCCTGGACGTTTGTGCCACAGATCACGCAACCGCTCTTTACTGGTGGACGACTCAAGTCAGACGTGAAATTCGCGAAGGCACAGCAGCAACTGGCCGTGATCCAGTACCAGCAAACGATTCAAAATGGCTTCAGAGAAGTGTCAGACGCGCTGGTTCAGTATCAAAAGGTTAAAGAGATTCGCGTTCAACAAGCTCTGCTGGTTGACACTCTGCGCGATCGATCGCGGCTCGCTTATCTTCGATATGAAGGTGGCGTAGATACGCTGTTAAATGCTCTCGACGCCGATCGCGAGCTATTCAACGCTGAGCTCGATTTAACTCAAACAAAACGCAACGAGCTGTTGTCGCTGGTTCAGCTTTACAAAGCGCTCGGCGGCGGCTGGCAATAATTTATTAGCCACAAAGAGGCACAAAAAGCGCAAAAAAGATTTTGTGCTTTTTGTGCCTTTTTGTGGCTAAAACAGATCTTCAATAACAAACGTTAGTGCGATAACAACCAGCACTACGCCGCCAATCAAGTCCGCTCTTATTCGTAAGAGATTTACTGTAGTGTGGCCTAATCGCAACCCAGCCAGAGACAACAACGAACTCATCGCACCGATGATCGTGACAGATACCAGTATCGGAAAACCGATCATTCCCAACGTCGTCCCGGCTATGAGATTGTCCAAGCTGAGCGACAGCGGTAACCCGAGCACCATCCATCGATCCGTTTCGCCAGTTTCCGTTCCCGCACAACGCTGCGCGATGTAGATCACGTAAACGCCGTACGCACACAACAGCAACGGCCCGATATGTTCAACCCATGGTCCGATAAATTCGAGCAGCGACTTACCAAGCAACAACCCAATCAATGGCGCCAGCGCATCGCAAACACCGAAAGCAATCACGATCTGAAGCTGTCGCAAACGACTGAGCTTCAACGTCCCCAAACCTACGGACACGCGGAAGCTGTCGAGACTCAACGCAAATCCCAATAGAAGCAGCGTTACCATGTCGCAATCCGCCAGATCTTACCCGTAGCCGGCTCGGCGCTAACACCACCATTCTCAATCATTTCAAAACTTCCAAAATCCAGAACATAAAGCGCGCCGTCATTGAATTGAACGTCGATCGGCCTGAGCAATCCATGCTGTACAAACGGGTGCATGGTCCAATCACTCGTATCGACTCGCACAACCGAACGTCCAACCTTTGGCCCTGACGGCGCAGTCATCGGCACTTCATCACCAAACAGCGCGACAAAAAGATCTCCCGATGGTCCAATCGCAAATTTCACCGCCGCAGTGTGCGGTGGAAAATTCAGCAAAGACTTCTCCGGCTTCGGCAACTGATCATGATTCGCAAGCAGAAATGATGGGGCAGCGCCGCGTTGCGGTTGATAACGCGGATCCGTGATCGGCACATCACCGATGAAATCCGGCCAGCCATACCACGCACCTTTGCGCACTTCAAACAGCATGTCAGGCACGTTCCCAACCGGACGACTGCCACGATCGTCCGCGCCCTGATCGACCGCGAGAAGCCGGCCGCCAGGAAGAAACCCGAGCCCGTAAGCATTCCGTAATCCCCACGCCACGAGCTCCAGCTCAGTCCCATCCTCGTTGCAACGCATGACCGCGCTCGTGCAAGGTAACTGCGCCTCAACCCGCTGCCCGCGCTCCGTGCGAACACCAAACGGAACGAACGCGCCGGTCTCGGTGCGCGCGTTTTCGCCGTGAAGCGGATCGCGCGTCTCAACATTCACGCCGTTGAGCACGAGATCGTAACCCGGCAGATCGTGGCCGTGCGGCAAGCGACGCAACCATCCGAGCTCATACGCGTCGAGCCCGATGATGCCCGTATTCGTCATCGCGCCCTGACTGAAATAGAGCTTCTCGTCAGGACCAAAGACAGCCATGTTCGTGTGATAGTTACCTGGTCCAGGCAGGTTATCAAGGACCACTGACAAAAGCACACCGTCGAGATCGTAACAACTGATGCGCGCAGGATGCCCGCCTTCGGAAACATACAAACGCCCGCGATGAAACGTCAGCCCGTTTACCGGCGCGCGCAAATTCTCGATCAATAACTCGCGTTGCGAGTCCGATTGCACACGCCAAACACGACCACCCGGCGGCGCGCCGCCAAATGGCAACCCTGACTCCGCCACGTACATTCCCCCAGCGTCGTCGAACGCCAAACTCGTCGGAAACGAAAACCCGCCGGCTATCTCTGTTAAGGCTGACCCCGCGCTACCGCGCTCGGTTCTGTTTGGCGCGCTCATGTTGTTGGCGCGCCTGCCGCAAGCCATGCAAGTAACACGTTTCTTTTGTCGCGCGACATGTCGCGAGTGACAGGCATGTAGCGCGGATCGGTAACGGGATAAGACAACACGGCCTCGAAAGCCTGGATGTGCTGCTGGTAAGTGGCCGGATCTCCGAGACCACCGGGCGGAAAGAGACTATCCATAAACGGATAGAGCTTCGCATACTGCATGAGAAACGGAGCCACGCTGGCCCATGTCGGCGGGCCCTGAAACGTGTCGAATACGAGCACACTCAACGCGCCGTTCGGATCCGGTGGAAAACTCTGATCCTTATCCTTCTCCCACTTGAACGAGACGTTGTAGACCTGCCCGTCGATGAACTGTCGTGGATTGCCCGGATCGTATGCATACATTTTGAAACTCGCACGCCCGTCCGGCCCAGTCGTGACTGAAGGCGGAAACGTGAGTGTCGATGCAGGTGTAGCGACCGGAACCATCGCAGTCGGGACTGGTGGCAGCGGCGGTTGTGGCGAGAATGGCGGCACGGCGGAGATCGGCGCCGGCTGCAACAGATCGCCGTTCAAATCCAGCTTAATCTCCTGCCCGCCTGCGGGTTCGCCGAATTGAATCGCCATGAGCTCGACGTCAGCAACCTCGCCGGGATTCATACGATGGACGATCTGCGTCGCGTTGATGTAAGTGCAGCTCGCACCTTCGGCAAGTGGAACGACGGGAGATTGACCTGGACCAGCCGTCTGCACGATGCCGAGTGGTGTCGACGCAAGCAGACTGAGCTGGTAAGGAGTCGCGGGAAATTCCTGGACACCGGCATTCATCTGATATGTATTTTGAGAATAGTCGTACTCGCCGAGAATACTCGGACTGCCGCTCGGCGGAATCACTGCCACCTGCAATAAGCCGAGATTCGGAGCCGGACCCTGCGGTGCTGTGGTCGGAATACTGTTGCCGAGATCGACGATTACCTTTTGCCGGTTCTTGTCGACCTTGGCATAGCCAAACGAAAGCGGACTGTTTGCGCCCGCGGGACGGAGTGCGCGACCGATGACGAAATTCGGCGGCTCGCCTTCGAAGTATGGTCCAATCGTGCCGACGATTCTGCCCTGGTTGAACTGCGACGAAGTGATATCGTCGTTATATCCATCGACGACAAACTTGATCGAAAGCGTGTTAGGGCTGACGCTCTGCAAGTTTTGCAGGAACGGCGATTGAATGTAGTTCCATTGAACGTTGTCGAGCACGGATTGGAAGTAGGCGCTAAACATCGAATCGGGACGGCCGTTGATCACGCGCACGAAGATGTCGTTGAAGTTGATCACTCTGAAATCGCCCATGAAGTATTCAGTGTCAGAGATCGCCACCTTCACCTGGAGTCCGAAGATTTGCGAAACCATCTGCTGCTCGGTGTCGAGGTCGACGAGCTTCGCCGGAACCGGGCTGTCGGTGCTCGCAACAGAGGCGTTGAGAATCGAATCCTGGGAAACCGCACCGTTGTTATCGAGAGCGCTCTTCACTGTGCAGTTGAGAAACTGCCAGAAGTGATTGCCGTTTGGATTCCATGATGGGAATGGATTGGTCACGGTCGGCTCGAAGTTGCTTGCAGTGTTATTGACGGTTGAGGGCTTGGCAATAAAAGTGCCAGCGAAATGCAGGCGGGGAACGTCGAGGTAACTCATGAGATCTCCTTAACTTTGTACTTTTCGTGCCTCTTTGTGGCTAAAGACGACTCCGGCGACCCAGAAGAGGCCGGCGATAAGTAACACGATTCCGAACATCAACACGGTGTTCTGCAAATTCGCGACAGCGGCGCCGGTTAATGCGTAAAGCAAAGCTGGCGGTAGCGAGCCTGCCAGTGAAGCGACGATCATTGCGCGCCAGTTCATCGATGAGGCGCCAGCCATGATCGCGACTGTCTCGGCCAGCAAGGGAACCGGACGCGTGACGATGATCGCGAGTGTTCCCCAACGCCCGAGAATGCTGCTTGCGCGCGCGCGTTCGGCAGGTGTGACCACACGCTCCAACAGTGCGCCTCCGCGACGCCCGATCACAAAACCAAACACTGCCGCTCCAGTACTTCCGAGCAGCGACAGCATCGTCCCCCACAACACACCGAAGAGCGCGCCATGGGCCACCATCACGATGCTCGACGGCACCGGCAACACTACGTCTGCAATCAACAAACCCACACCAACGAACGCCGCTAAAACTCCACCGTGTCTCATCCACGGCGTCGGGTCTGACAACAACGGCACACCCAGCGCCTCCACGATCAAAAACAAGATCGTGAAGCACGCGATCAGCACCACGACAGTTAATAAGTAACGCTTCATTAGTTCAAGTTCAGAGTTCAAGCTTTAGCTTGCTCTTCCCCGCCAGCAAGCTAAAGCTTGAACTCTGAACGCGGAGCATTAATTTAATAAATTCATCAGCTCGACAGTAGTTCCAAACACGAAGCCACGACCCGGTGCGGGCGCCGTCTGAAAGTGTTCGAAGTACAAACGATTCGTCAGGTTTTCGAGACCGACGGAGAACATGATCCGGTGCTTTTCACCGCGCACTGTGTAACCACCGCGCAACGATTGCACCGCGAACGAGCTCAAGCTGCGGAACGTGCCGTACTCGGTCGATATCGCCGCCGAGAGATCGAGTGGATCGGCTCGCTTCACCTCTCCCTGGTAACGGAGCTCATATTCGGCAAACCACCGGCGGTCCAGACTGTCAAAGCGAACGCCGTTGATCGTTCGCAGCGGCGTGATGTTCGACAGAGGTGCGTCGTCTGCGGAGCCACTCAACTGCACCGGCGTGTCTGAGCGGTTGTAGAACCGTGACAACAATCTCAAAGTGATCTCATCAGGCGTGAGATTCGTGCCTTTCAACCAGCCAGTTGAACCCAAGGCGGAAATCACGCCGCGATTGATCCCCAGGTTTACTTCGTACTGCGCCTCAACACCCTGAATGCGTGCGCGCGCGGTGTTGACGCGCTGCACGTAGATCACACCGTGAAATGGAAACTCCAATGAAATCGGACCGAGTCCTAGCGCCGGATCGATCGGAATAATGAATGGGCCAGCGCCGGTGTTGCCGATGAAGTCGCTCAGATCGTTACGAAAGTAATTCGCCGACACATTCCACTTCGCGCGCTGCACCTTCACGCCGAAGTCAAACTCACGGCCGCGCTCAGGTCGCAACGTCGTGTTTGGAATCACGAGCACGCTAAACGAAGGATCACCGAAATTGCGCAGCAGGTAACGCTCTGTTATTCCAGGCTCGCGATAACTCGTGCCCCAACGAAAGTACGGATTGATCCCCTGCGGCAAGCGGACCACTGCGCCCGCCGTGCCGGTGACGACAGTGCGACTGGTCGAGATCCCTTTCACGCCTTTTACGAGATCGATCAGGCCTGCGGCCCCAGTCGTGCTGATTTGACCGGGTATCTGGAGTAGCGCTGCAAACGTGCGATCGAGCAGAGTCGATTCGATCCCGAGTGGAAAGCCACGCGTCACGGCGGCTTCGGTGCTCCAGTTGTCGACGCGCAATCCGCCGTTGAGACGCAACCAACGGAACGGTTCATGCTCGAACAGATTGAACCAGCTCCAATTCGTGTAGTCAGTGTCAGGATTGCTCGCGCGGCCGCTGATCGCTGTGAATGGCGCAACGAGGTCAGTACGAGAAAACTCATCGGCTGACGAATCGCGCAGGTATCCGACGCCAGTCGTCACCAGCGCACCGACAAACGGCGCAAACGTCGCTTGCAGATCGAGGCCGTGCGTCGTGATCGAGTTTTTATTCTCGGCAAGATTGACTTCTGCAAACGAAGACGGGTTTCCGGTCAATCGTCCAGAGAAAAACCCTAAAGATCCCGGCTCAAAACCGAGAGTCCAACTGCTATCGAAAAGAATTTGCGACGTTAACGTATCGTCAGGAAATGAATACTTCTGCCGGTAAAAACTCGCGGCCACGCGTGGCAACCAGCTTCGCAGCTCGCGGCCTTCATAACGCAATCCATACTTATCGAGCCGGCGAAAGCTGTTGAACTGTCGCCGCGGATCAAACGGCGGCGCGATAAACGAAAAACCGAGATCTTTGTGCTGGCTATTCAACTGCCGGTAACGAATGCTGTGGTTCAAACTCGGAAAAAACCAGACGTCGGCCTGATCGTTGAAGCCGTGTCCCTGGCTGTTTGCCACTTCGCCGCCCGCAGCCAAATTCCAAACTGCATAAGTGCGCGCGACGTTGTTTCCTGCTTCGTTACCCATCGAGGCAGCGAGGTTTCCTAAACGAACGACGTCGCTGAGGGGGATCTCTTCGTTGCCAATGTGATAAGCGTTTTCGCGAAACAGTGAGCCGCCAAAGCGCGCTGCGAATTTCCAATTACTAAAATTGATCGTTGCCGCTCCGCGCCGGAAGCCGCCGTTGGTGTGAACGTCGCCGTTGAAGCGGAAACCCAGAAGGTTGTCGCCACGCTCCTCTTCAGGCGTTATCAAGTTGATCACTCCCGCCATCGCGTCAGAGCCATACAAGCTCGATCCGGCGCCGCTCAACACTTCGCATGCTTCAAGCTGGACCACGTCGACGATGCTTGGCGAGACGCCGGAGGTCGGATCGCTGCGCACGTTGTTGAGTCGCTCGCCGTCGAGAACAATCAGTAGCCTGTTTGACGCGAGCCCGCGCAGCCGGGGCCGTTCGAGCGCGGGATTGGCGTTGATGGTGATCAGATTTGGCGTTTGTTCGAGAGCTCTCGTTGTTGACGCCGGGCGACGCCGTTCAATGTCTGATTGCTCCGTAACTGTAACCATCTGCGGAGCGTCGGCGGCCACGCGCGCGCTTCCCTTTCCGGCAGTTACAGTGATGCTGCTTTCGATAATGCCGGGAGTAAGTGAGAAGTCTTGCGTATACGATTCGTTGCGACGCAGGGTGATGCTGCGTGTCGCGACTGCAAACCCACCGCTGTTGACCGAAAGCATGTAGGAACCGAGCGCGAGCCGGTCCAGCTCATACTTACCTTCTGAATCCGTTGTCGTCTTGACGGTGGCGCCGCTGCCGATATTCAGCATCTGCACGTCAGCGTCGACGATCACCTGGCCCACGGGATCGCGAATCGTGCCGGTAACTGTCGCGCCCGTAGATTGAGCAACGACAATAGAGACACTAAGGCCGTAAAGAAGTGCTATGAGGGCGAGGAAGAGCCTCAAGGTTGATAACCTTCGTCCATCCACTGTTGGAAGAGTTGAATTTGTTCGAGAGTCAGCGGATCGAACGGCGGCGGCGGCATACCGCCACCATTGATGCGTCCGTAGATGACTTGCGCGTTTGCCCTGACCTGATCGTAGTTGGTGAGATCAAAACGCCACATCATCTGGCCCGTGAACTGATTGAAGATGGGCATGATGTCGTTGTTGAAGGAAACCGCCATCGTCGTTTCTCCATAGTTGCCGCAAAAAGGCACAAAAAGCACAAAAATTATGACTGTGGGGCGAGACCGTAGATTCTCAACACGCCGCCGTCTCTGCCGAAGACCAACGCGCCGGCGACGACGTAGTCTTTCCAGACCGCGGCGCCTAAACAATAGCCGTAGCCTCCGTTGTAGCCGTCGGTCTGCATTCCGAGATCGTCCCACCAGAGTAGCTTTCCGTCGCTCACATCAAACGCATAGATCGCGATCTTGCTGGTCGTACAAAACACGACGTCGTTCACGACCGCAGGCGAGCTCAAGCCACACTCCCCGGCACTCGTATACATGCCGGCGAAGACGCTGTTAGCGTTGTCGATGTGGGTGCAATTCGCATACTTCCGCGGATCGCTGTTGTCCATGGGCCACGCATCGGCCAGGTTCGGCGAATTGAAGTCGAGCGCGCGCATGAAAGGCGTCGTTTCGTAATCAATTCCCGGTGAAGCGTTGTGATAGTTTGGACCACCAAGCCCGATGAAGAAACGCGGCGAGACAGTCTTCGAACCCGGGTAAAAAGCTGCGGTATTGAATGCACCTGAAAAGTTCTCACCCGGCGTTACGTTCGATACGTCATTGCTCACCTCGGGAGTGATCGCGTTGGGATCCGGCGGGTGCCGGTCTACGTTCGCGATAAGCGAGCCGTCATTCATGTAAGGCAACATTTGCCGCCACTTAACCAATTTCAAACTGTCCGCATCGAGCACAAAGAAGCCGCCGTTCTTGCAGGTGAGGATCACGACTTTCTGCGAGCCGAGCATCGTGATCACGGGCGCGCTGCCGATGTCGATATCGAAATCGGAATTGCGGTAATTGCTGTCGGGAATCACCTGAAAGAAAGCCTTGAACTTACCGGTGGTAGCATCGAGCGAGAGTAGCCCGTTGGAAAAGCCGGGACTTGGCAGCTCAGGCTTAAACGGACCTCCACTCCAGTTGCCGTCAGGTTCCGGTTGCTGGTTTCCGGTCGGACAATAGATTCGATTCAGAGCTGCGTCGTAAGCAATCGCGCCCCAAACTGAACAGCCCATCACGATCGGCTCGCCTTTGAAAAGCGTGTAGCCTGCCGGTGGTGGCAGTGTCTGCACCGCCTGCTCGGGTAACACGTTTGGCTCGTTAATCTGGCCGGTGCAAAACACGTTCGTGCAGTAGATCCAGTTGACCTTGCCGGATGCTGTGTCGAGACAGAAAACGAAGCTATAAAGTTGCGGGTTCTCGCCTTCACCACAGCCCACGTAAAGCTTTGTGCCGTCAGCAGAGACAACGGGAGAAGTCCAGATGACTGCCGCGGGATACCCCGCACCCACACCGTTGTTGTTCGTGACCGGTTGGTTGTGGTCCAGGTCTTCGTTACGCAGATCAGTAACCCACAATTTCTGCAGTGTGTCCTGGCTGAGACAATAAAACTTGCCGTTGAACGCTCCGAAGTAGACGCGATTATTGAACACGAGTGGAGTGCAGCCCATGCCGGTGAAACTGTGCGCGTCTTCGTTATCGTTTCCGAGGTCCCAGCTAAAAGTGTTGACGATCTGCCCGCTCGTGATATCGATCTTGTGTAACGCACCACCGTTGCCGCCCGTCGCCTGGTGATAATTTGCGACGCCCACGTAGATGAATCCATCGGTGACGGCGGGAACGGAGAGTATTGGACCACCGAGCTCCAAGGTCGCCAGTGTTTTGAAATTAGCCGAAGCAATGGTAGCGGTGTTGAGGTTGCTGTCGGAAACGAAACCGGTGTGTGCGGGATCGCCGTGATACATCCACCAGCCTGACGGCGCCGGCACCGCGGCCGGTGCGGCGGCCGACGACAACAATGCGGTGGTGGTAGGCGCCTCGTGCGCGGCAGCGTTTCTGCGCTTCTGCAATGCGATTTCAGATTTTTTATCCATTAGTGCGCCCTCCGGTTCAGGCCCCAGCTAAAGTCAGACTGGCCTGCTCTGTAGTGACAACTTATGCAGCTATTCCCACCTGCTCCGGCCGCATCGTTTTGAGTTTGAAAGTAAGTTTCCATCGTCGTGTTGACTGCGCCGGTCGAAGGAAATGCGGCGCCCGCGTTTTGCGGATACACACCGCCCTTCTGCATCAACATGTAAGGTTTGTCAGCACCGATACCGGGAACTCCGGGCCACTGCGTAACAACAAGCTGGTAGTACTGCCAGACCGTGCCTTTCAGTAGTCCCTGGTAGAACGCATTAACGTCGCGTGTTGATTGGCCCGCCGGAGTGTTTGGAATCGGATTGACGCGCGTCACCTGGACCGGCGATGGTGTCGGCGTCGGCGTGCCGGGGCCTGTCAACGGCGGCTTGTAGTTGTAACCGTTCGGAGTCGGTGGATTGCCGGTGCCGTTGTTGAATGAATAGCCATTTGGCGGCGGCGATGGTTTCGGTGATACGTCCGGATCAGGTGGGACGTTGTCTACCTGCTCAAATGTGGACCACACCCATTCGGTAAATGGATCGACTTTGTGCGCGATGTGAAGTCCGACAAGCAACACGGTCGAAGGCGTGCATTTTTGCGTTTGCGAATTGTAAAGCTGCGCGTTGATCGCGTAGTAGCGTTTTGGATCGTCGCTGGAAGTACTGATACGCCACGAGGCTTTCACCATGATCGATCCGAGCGACGAGCTAGTGGTCATCGGCATCTGCACGCCAAACTGCTGGTTCTCGAGGGGTGCCAGGTTCTTCAGCAGGTAGAGCCACGTAGATGGATCCTCATCCTTCCCGCGAATGAAGTTGTACTCGGCCTCGTCGTAGCGAATGTCGAAATAGACGAAGTTACTGCGTTGGTCTATCAAGGGAAACGAGAATGCCTCTTTTGTTTGCATCAGAGGCGTGTCGCCCTTCGTGGTGAAGATCAGAGCTTTCTGATCCGCTGGTACGCCAGGGCAGGGACTGGTCGTACTGGGTGAAGGCCACGCACTGGGCCGGTCCTTTTGTCCGAAGAGATCGAAGGAGTCTTTATAAGTTCCCCAGACTACGGGTGTGCCGTTTGGTGCGCTGAAAAATATGGCTTGGTCATTGGGATTATTGGGAACGCCACGCGCGCTGGAAGCGGGCCAGTTTAAGGCGATGAAAGATTCCCATGAGAAGTTGTCGAAGAATGGTCGCGCGTCGAGCGGTGTGGACGCACTTCCGGCACCAACGACCTGCCGTGGAATATTTCCGCTAATAACTGGCGACGGCATTCCTTGTGGAAATCCTGAGGGCCAGGGCGGTAACGTTTGCGTGGTTGGCGAAGCGACAGCGACGAGATTCGCGTTTGTTTGGTCCGGTTGAGTTTTCTGGCAACTGTAGCTGGCGAAAGTTATGAAAGCGATACATACGAGCAGCAGAACGATCTTTTCGTGGCGGCGCAGCGGGGTGGCCATAATTTGATTCTCCGGTTAGGGCCAAACCGAAACATCATCCACAGTAGTGCAAAATTCTGGTGGACAGTGAGGGTAGGCCGAAGATGCTAAATGTAATCGATTAAGTGCGAACGAGGACCACACCGATGATGCATTTCGATAACGCCCGCATGTTATGCGCCCGTAGAGGATCAGTCAATACCATTTCTCTGCGGCTCTCGGCGTATCTCAGCGTTCTCTGCGTTAAATAGCAACGTTAACGCAGAGAGCCGCAGAGATAAGGATTTGACTCTCGCCTGCCCTTTACCACATACTGCGCGCCGGTCAATCCTTTCCCCACCCGACGCTTTCCCCAAGATTGCACTCATTAATAATTTCACGAGATAGGGCGACGGCCCGACAAATTTGCCGTTCTCGCCGCACGTGAGCGGCAGGGGTTTGTCTGTCGTTGCTCTAAGGGCAAGAGCGGCAAAAGAGTGATTCCGCTCTTGCCCCTAAATTCGTGCAACTATAGGACTAACTGGCTTTGCCCGAATAGTGCCTCTTGCCCGAGAATCTAATCCCGCAACCGGGACTTGCCCGAGAAGTGCTTAAACCACAATGCAAGCTCAAGAAACATCAAACGAGGAGCGGCCTAAAGCTGAGAATCAAATCATTGACGTAATAGAGCATTTGCGTGAGCAGTGGCAGGATGGGTTCACACTCGACAATCCCCAGCTCGTGGAAAACTATATCAAAGGTAAACTGCATTTCCTCATCATCATCAAGGACGCGATTAAACCCGAAAACCAATTCGTCGCCCTCATTGAGCGGGCAGTTCCGAAACTCTTTATCGGGGATGATACTAAACTTCAATATAGCACTGAGATCAACGTTGGGAGGAACATCGACCCCTTTTTCTTCGAGCATGTGCCTTGCCAGTCCCCGCCTGAGAAAGCGGGGAGCGGTAAAGTGCGCCATGACGGAACCAGCAGTTATCAAGAAGCGGTGCTTGTCGATGTTGTTAAGTTGACTGAGTCGCCAGAGAAGATCGTTCCCTCCCTTGTACGGTTTGGTATCATCGATAGCATCTATAGCCGCTTGCGTCATGCCCTTTACTTTAGCTTTGCGAGAGGCTTCGTATTGTGTGGGGCTGTCCGTGTCGATTATGGGAAAACCGATCTGCTTTTGCTCCCTGCTGCTAAGGGCAATGCTTTGCTTGGCGCATCCGATCTCCACCAAATGCCAAGTGAGATGGTCAAGGGCGCTTCTCAGGTGTTGGATAGCCTCCCCGGCAACCAAGGGGATAGCGGCTGTCATGGGCTGAACACTGGCGACATAATGCTGCGTGAATGCGTTGGGAAATTGAGGATCTGGCTTGACACCAACTTTATAAGGATCACCATCCAAGAAGGTCTTGATTCTTACTTCCAAATCTTGGATGTGCTGGTAGGCCCGTGCGGTCCTTACGCGAATAAGCCCGATTCGCTGATCGACAGTTAATGGAACGGCATATGACACGGATTAAACCCAGTCCAGACAGACCGCGTTTCGTTATAGACGTGAGGCTCAGGAATTGGTAATCTAGGCACACGAAATTCCCGTTGGGCTGTTACGTCGTTCAAGCGATCCGTCAAAATCTCAGACCGATGTAACAGCCCGACCTCTTTTTAAATCACGCACAACTTAACATAGCGTGCAGCGGTGGCACAATATTCGACGGATAGCACACTACAAGATATTGTGGCGAACAAACCAAAAGGCCGACACTAAAGGTCGGCCTTTTTTACGCCATTGGCGTCCATGCCTTGCCTCGCCATGCCATGCCTTGAAGGCTATCACGTCGAGGATTGAATTCTAACATCACGCAGCTTCGCTGCAAAATTCCGGCATGACATCCAGTTCGTACATTGACTGAATTACAACGCAGAGGTTGTGACAGAGAACCTTAGTCAATGCCTCATTGATTTGCGCTGTCTCAGACTTGCTTCGTAATCGCTCTCCGAAGCGCGCCTTGATCATGCTAAAGACTGTTTCCACATTACTGCGTTTGTGATAGTGCGTTAAGAATTCTTCGCGCTTGAAACTGTAGTAGTGAAACATCTTTTTCCAAAGCTCGCTACCGCGCTTCCCGGTCACATTCGTTTTGAACGGAATGTAAGGCGTTGCACCGTGGTCCACAACCACTTGTAGATTGTCGCCGCTGATATAACCTTTGTCGGCTGATACTTCTTGCATCTTGAATCCGGCCTTTGCAGTCTGCTCAAGTAACGGTTTGAAGTAGGGCGCGTCGTGCGTTCGTGCGCTAGTCAACTCCACGCCAGTTACGATATGCGTTCGCACTCCGCAAGCAACGTGCATCTTGATCCACTCATGCCAGTCCTCAGTATTGCCGTACTTCACATCAAACCAGCGCATATAGTTCGTAGTCGAAAAGCCAGAACTATCAACCGCGAAGTCTGTTTCGATTGATTGAAGCGGCAACGCACTCTGCGCGATCAACTGTTTCAGGTAAGGCGTGAGTGACTCCATTTTGAAGTAATCGAAAATCGAATTGTACGAAGGCATCCGTGAGATATAGCCCTTTGCCAACGCATCGCGGAGATCGCTAACAAACCGTCTGCCGCTTACAGTTGAGTAGGTTTTGTAGGCTGCCGCAAAGATGATGTCAGCGAGCGGCAAGCGCGGTCTGCCGTTCGTTTGGATCGGCTCTTCGATACCTGAGCATAGTTCATGTAGGAACGCGAGAAAATGTGCCTTCTCGTTTGTCTGCGATTTGTTGTAGCTGGACCACTCTTGCGAGTATTTCTTCTTGACCGTGACCGTTTCTGTGACCGTCTGTGAGTTACCGTCATTCGAAACTGTAACCTCACGCTGCAACACGATCTCAACTGCGATAACGTGTTTGCATCGCGCTCGCCTGAATTCAAAATCCCGGCAATTGCAAGACGGTGATTCAGGATCGGGATTGACGGTATAGCTCTTTGGTCCTGATTGCGAAGGAACGGTCCAAGTGTTGTTTGGCTTGCGGACTAGCTTCGTGTGGGTAGCGATTGCGAGTGCTTTGCTTTCGCGTTCAGTAAGTGGGCGGGTAGCGGTTGTCATTGTGTCCTTGCCTTCGTTTGGGGATTGGCTCACAATGAACTTGCGGGAATCAGCGTGAGCAATCGCGTTTGATTTTCAAATGGCCCTGTCGGTTGTTTCAGCAACTGGCAGGGCCTTTAATTTCAATGCGCGTATATTATCTCAAATAATATAGACCGTCAAGCGAGATATGTTACTTGACACCATATAATATCCGGCATAATATATGGTGCATGGCGAAGATAAAAAAGACTGTTTACTACTGGAAATGCGAACGGTGCGAGCATGAGTGGCCGCCTAAGGGCGAGGGCGAACCTAAGTATTGCCCGAACTGTAAATCACCTTACTGGAACAAGCCTAGACGTAAAGCAAACCGCTAAACAACTACCCGCGCTTGACCGTTAAGCACTCTCAACGGGGATAATTAGGAGTGTCTAAATGAAAGGACTTCGGCTTTAGTTCTCTGGTTGAGATTTATTGACAATCCAGTTATCTCAGTGAAGGTTTCCGGCTTGAAGTAAAGTTCTGTACAAAGCGCCTCTCGCGTTATGGATACACGAGTTCCTAGACCATTCAAGGCGTTATCCATGAGTTCTGGTTGTTGAAAGTTTGTCGGCTCATAGGGTTCGCCTCTATTCCACCCCTTCAAGGACATGTATTGAAATGCTCGCCTATATTGCACGGCACTCAACAGGTTCAGATCGTATGCTCGACGCACGATAGCCGCCGCGCTCGCGTGCCAGCGTTTCTTTAGGTCAAAAGCGTGCTTGAAAGTCCAGGGGGCAGAAGTGAACTCTCTGCTAAATGCCTTACGTGGCATCAAGAATGCGCTAGCAAAGCGGTCGGCCACCTTCTCTGTTTCGATGCTACCAGTTGCAATGCCGCGATGTAGCACTAAGTGTCCACATTCATGTGCTAGATCAAATGTCCACCGAGAGGTGCTTGGTATTTTCTGATTAAGAAAAATAACAGTGGTAGGCCCAGTTCTGGAAAAGGCATCAATATCTGTACTCTGAATGATGTTTCTCAGAACTACGATTCCAGCGTGTTCGACAACTCGGCTCATTTGCAGGATGGGACCGTCGAGTCCGAGGCCCCAATGCTTCCTACAATGTTCGGCGGCCCTTTCGATGTCCTCACTATTTGAGGCTGACAGTTCTGGAACGTTCAGGTTTGGGAATCTAAAGAACTTTCTTAGTTGCGCGATCACCATGCCGCCAAGCGTTGCGCGCGCGCGTATTTGGTCCTTCAATCGCTCTGCGGCTTTACGCTTGTGCCTAAAACTGCATTGACCTTCTAGGAAAACGTCTTCAAGTCTTCCATAGAAAAACCCCGGCTCGAAACCGAGTACGATTGCTAGAGCCTCAACAAGGTCGTGGGATGGGTCTTTCCTCTTTCCCGATTCATAGAATGAGATCAGAGAATGAGCAGCAGCGACCTCATCACCGAGTTGCTTTTGTGTAAGCCCCTTGAACTCGCGAGCCAACTGCAAGCGTACCCCAGAAAAACTCTCACTGGGAACTGACATCGCGATTTCCTACTTCCTCCTCGGCTTTCTCGGCTTCCTCGGCTTCCTCGGTTGTCGGTAATCCTACGGGTGGAAGGGAAACAGGTGGAACCACCATGGGCACGACATTACTGCCCTCAGCATTGAATGGGATGTCGTAGGTGTTTGTAATGCTCCCCGACTCCCCGTTCATTTCTACCAAGATCACGCTAGACGCTAATCGTGCTTCGTCTGTCTCAACGGCTAATCGCAAGACAACGTCTCTGAGAGATATACCGTCAATTTCAAGTGTGAGCTGTTGCTGATTCAATTCGGCAAAGGTTGTCTCCATATACTTACCCGGCGGATCGTCAGCATTGCCCTTGTAAAACCTTAAAGGCGTATTGCCAATGGCAAACGTGAAACGGAGCACTTCTCGTTCGTTGAGAATCCTGAGCCAGTCGTACTTAGCGGCTGCCTGCGTAATCGCAAAACAGGATCGGGAGTAGATACGACAGCCGAGACTCCATTCGCTGTCCCCATCCGTTGATTCGTGTTTATCAACTGTCTCCCGTCGTACATCTCGGAGCATCGTTGCAATGGTTGATAAACGAACTTGCGTGAGCGGCGGGTACGCAACCCAAGGTTCAAATGTATCCATGGCGCGCGATCCTATATCACGGACATGACATCGGTCAAGATAATTTTACAGGTGCGCGAATTTTAACAGGAGGGTAAAAACTTAACAGGCCGGTCAAAATTTAACAGGGGCGTTAAAATTTTACCGCCTTTGTCGCGTCGGCCCTTTCACCTAATGCTCTTGCGCGCCTTGCGCGGACGCCCCACCTTGCGATCCTTCACGGCGTCAAGGTCTTTCGGATCGATCAGCCACATAATTCCAATTCTCATAGCCTTCAAGCGTCCGCGAGCGATCATGGCCCGTACTCGGCTCGGCGTTACGTTTAATCGCTTCGCTGCCTCTGCCGTGCTGATCAGTCTCACGGTCCAAAGTATACCATTCCGGCGAAACGGTGCTCCCGCGCAACAATTTCTTTGACAAGCGAAGATCGCGCGTCTATAGTGGCCCGCACAAAAACGGAGCGGGCTGGCAAGTGCTATCAACACTCACCAGCCCTTACACAGCCGAATCCTACTCCCGGTTAAGAAGAAAGGACTCGACCATGCAAGATAATCCTATCACGGACAATGAAGACGACTCTCCTATAGAAACAGAAGTTTGGGAGAGCGCGCTTAATCCCTACGCGACAGACGCAGACGCCGCTTTTGACTTGGCCCGCCGTCTGATGGAAATCAAGAAACTTCTACAAACCCAGCCGCCCAGCGTATCGCTAGCAAAGGCGGCATTAGACGACGCTTGTGAACTGCTCTTTCCGTTCACTGAGTTTCGCAAGGCCGCGTATGACCTATATCTCACTTTCATTGAAGGGAGGCCCACAAAAGCGCAAGAGGATGTCCTGACAAGTTTGGGGATAAGGCACTGATGGGCCGCGAAAGCCTCGGGGAGTTCGTGCGCCGCATCCGCACAGAGAAAAATCTGTCATGTGCGGATGTATCGAAGCGAAGCTCTCGAAAAGGACAACGCCGAATAGCAGGGAGTTACATCAACCGTATTGAGAATCACCCGAATCTCAGCGTCACGGCAGACAGACTAAAAGCTTTAGCCGATGGTCTTGGCGTTCCGGCAGAAGAACTGTTTGCGCGAGTTGTTGGGCTTGCACCTGAAGGCGAGTCCAGCGAGGAAATTGAATTGCTCGCAAGGTTCAGAGAATTATCGCCAGAGCGCCGGGACGATCTATTAAGATTAGTCGATCTGTGGTATCAAAAAGACCGTTGCCCGAAAACTGCTTAAAGCTATAATCGCTTGCCCGAGAAGCCACGAACATTAACGGCTATTCGGGCAAAGCCGGACTAACTCTTGAATCTCACTCTCGGGTTTCGGATAATTAAACACCCCCGGCAGCTTAGTTTTAGCAATTTTGAGGAGATTTAAATGAGAAATATAAGAAAGTTTTCCCCAACTCTTATCGCTGCCTTCGCACTCATATTTTCATTTTCTGCGCTCGCCTTCGGCAAGAACAAAAACGTCAAATTCCCGAACGTTAAAATCAAGAATTTCGGTCAAATGAACGATCGGTTTTTCCGTGGTGCACGTCCGGATGAAGGCGACTACCCGGCACTGGCTGCCCTTGGCGTACAAACCATCATCGATTTGACAGACAACTCAAAAGAGTATGAGCAACCCGCCGTCGAGGCTGCGGGACTGCGTTACATCAACATTCCAATGGAGGATAAGAGCTCTCCCGACATCGAGCAGATCAACCAGTTTTTGAAAGTGATTGACGATCCGGCTACAGGCAAGTTTTTCGTACACTGCGCGGGTGGACGACACCGCACGGGAGTTGTGGGTGCAGTGTATCGCTTCACCCACGATAAATGGAATTTGGATCAGGCCCTGGCTGAAATGGATCAGTACGAGTTCGGCTCCGGCTACGGCCACGGCAAGCAAAGGGACTTTGTGAAAGAGTACTGGAACAAGCTCCAGGCTCGCGGATAAACGCAGATCTGCAAGACGCGGATGAACGCAGATCAGCGTTCATCCGCGGCTCATATCAAACACCACCTGGTCATACCACCAAAGCTTCTCGAAAAAGTCTCTTGCAACCGGTGACGAGTATTTCACCGTCTCCACAATCTCTGAAATGTTGCGATGCCCATCGATCGCTTCGTACACCTGCTTCTCTTCCTGATTAATCGGAAAAAACAGATCGTCGAACAGGTGTGTTCGGTTCAACAGCACACCCGCAGCGCCTTCAGGAAGATCTTCCTGCACGCACATGGTCCATGCACGACGGATGGGCACATACCCTAAATACTCCTCGGCGTCGAAGCTGGGATTCTTCGCGTCGCTTTGCTGCACGACGAAATCGTGATTAGTTATCAGGCCGCGCCAAAGTTCCATCTGCGTATACTGATCGCGTTCGGGAAGGGCAGCCAACCTCGAGGCATGAGGCGTGTCTGAAATCGCACCACACAGCGGCAGGTAAGTCGCCTGCCAGTACCAGCGCGCGAATTTCAATTCGTTGCGTTCGATGAACTCGAACAACTGCGGCACTGAGTATGCTCGGTCGCGCGGGTTCAGCACCGCATCGATTAGAGCATTCGCGTCTAAACCATCTCGCGAGCCACGCATCATCAACACGAGTGGATGATGTTGCGACAGCACTCCCAGCGCCCTCGTTAGATCGTTGATCTCCTGTGGCGATGTTCCGACACTGAGTCGACGGCAGTAATCCTGAAGCATGTAAACTCCGGTGCGGCCGTACTGCGCATACAGCATCAAGTACATGACGCCATCATCAGTCAACACAGATTTGAGTGCGCGTAAACCTGCGTCAGGATCGACAAGATGATGCAACACGCCCGTAGAGATGACGAGATCGAAGCGGTGGTCCAGTTCGCTGACGCTCTCGATTGGCAACTGTCGCGTTTCGAGATTCGACAAGTCGTACTTCTGCTTCAGCGCTTCAGTGTGGTTCAGACTGGTCGGGCTAATATCGATAGCGGTGACACGCGCACCAGGATGACAGAGTGCGAACTTCGCCGCCTGCCACGTCCCGCATCCGGCAATGAGAACATCAAAATCGGCGCGATATTCCTTGTGGGGCCAGAACAGATGATACTCGGCGCGATGAACGTTTTGGTCCTCCCACATCTCACGCGCGCGATCGAGATTTTCGAGCGGAGGTGGATACGGGTGATTTGTGTAAAACTCGCCTACAGGGTCTGCGACAGTTTTCGGTTTCATGAGTTTTGTTTTTTATTCAGAGTTTCGGGGGCGAGGAGTATACACCTGCGGCAAGCAATACCGCCACAGGAAAGGAACAAGTCAGAAGAATAGAACAAGTCAGGAAGAGGGGCTTGCCCCCGCTCGCCCAATCCAAGCAACGGCGGGGGCAAGCCCCTCTTCCTGACTTGTTCTATTCTACACGTCTCCGCAGATCACACGACGGCGTTGCGTGCGATGACTTCGCGGTAGAAGTCGGCGCTTAGCTTCGGCGTGCGTTTCTGGGTGGCGTAGTCAACGTAGTGAATTCCGAAACGGTTCGTATACCCGTCGGCCCACTCAAAATTGTCCATCAAACTCCACAGAAAATATCCCTTCACCGGAATGCTGTCCGCAGTCGCACGACGCAACTGCGAGAGATAACTCCGCAAGTACGTCACGCGATCCGTGTCGTAGACGCGCCCGTCCGGACTCAGCTCATCGGCAGCCGAGCACCCATTCTCAGTAACGTAGATCTCTCTAGCGCCCCAAAGCTTTGCGACGTGACGCGGTCCCCAGTAAAGCGAATCCGGCACGATAAGCAGCCAGAACGATGGCGCGTGTGGATGCGACTTCGCATGCTGAACGTGCGTGAAGCCGGCCGGCGCCGATTCATCAGCACGCACAAACTGCCCCGAGTAAACATTGATACCGACGAAGTCCAGCGGGCTCGAAATGATCTTCAAGTCTTCGGGCGTGAACTTCGGCGCATTCTCACCTTCCGTCTTCAGGTAACCGTCAGTGTACTTCCCTTCCATGATCACCGTGAGGTACGGCGCGTTCATCTCGCGCATCGCGCGCTCTGCGGCAAGAACATTCGGCAGCGTTTCAATCACCGGAACAGGAATCGTGATGTTTTCAGCGAGACCAACCTTCGTACCACTCTTCGCACTCGCGCGAATCGCCTGCACGGCCAGCCCGTGACCGAGCACCGCATGATGCCGCGTTGTGTTTAGTCGCAGCCCGGTGAGTTTCAATCCCGGCGCATGTATACCCCAGCGATAACCAACCTCGATGAACGCGCCAAACTCATTGATCGTGAAGATGTGCTTAACACGATCGGTCAGACGCGCGGCCACGTAGCCTGCGTAGTCGCCAAAAGCTTTTGAAGTGTCGCGCCCTTCCCAGCCACCAAAACGATCCTGTAACGACTGTGGCAGGTCCCAGTGATAGAGAGTGGCGTAAGGCTGTATGCCGTTAGCAAGCAACTCGTCAACGAGACGGTTGTAGAAATCGAGTCCTTTCGGATTCGCTTGGCCATCGCCGTTCGGAAACACGCGCGGCCATGCAATCGAGAAGCGATAGGCCTTCACGCCGAGCGCCTTCATCAACTGCACGTCACTCTTATAAAGATGGTAGTGATCGTTTGCGACGTCGCCGGTTGAGTTGCTGTTCACTTTTCCGGGCGTGTGCGAGAAGGTGTCCCAGATTGATGGACCACGACCGTCTTCTTTGACGGCGCCCTCGACCTGATACGAGGCGGTTGCCGTACCCCAGATGAAACCCGGCGGAAACTCGCGGCCGGTACCAACCGGTGTCGCACGATCTTGAGCACCGCGATTAAATCCGAGCGAAGGCAGCTCCGCAGTAGAAATGAGCGCCGCTCCTCCGGCGAGTTTTGCAAACGTCCGCCTCGAAATTTTCTTCATCGATAACTTGTCCTCCTGTTTTTTTGAAGACAGTGCCGCGTTGAAATAAAAAATTAAAGTTCGACGCCAAACCTGGCCAATAGCTCGCGGCGTCCGGTATTCGTAACACGTATTGCCCTACTGTCGAGATCCTGAGCCACCCATTTTTTCTTAATTGCAAGCTTCAATAGCGCCGCGGCCAAAGCGCCTCCGATGTGAGGACGTCTTTCGCTCCAGTCAAGACAAGCATACGCAAAACGCCGCCGCAATTTTCGTGTTTCTTCGACGTCGATGCCGAGCGCCGCGACCGCTTTCACACCTTCGAGCGTTAAGTCATAAGCATCGTTTGCAGAGCGCGACAACCATTTGAGCTGATCGAATCTGTCGTGTAACAGCACACCCAAATGACCGGCCATGTGATCGTAACAAACTCGCGCGGCACGCAATCGCGTTGGCGTGTTCGGAATAAACTTCGGGCGTGGCTGGTCTACTAATACGCTCAGGCCTTCCAGCACTCGCGCGACCTTTGGTCCATCGAGGCTGTAAAACCTGTGCTTACCCTGGGTGATAACTTTAACGAGGTGCTCGGCCTTCAGACGATTCAGGTGTGCGCTGGCGGTTGAGGTGGCAACGTCAGCGACGACGGCGAGCTCGGTGCTCGTGCGCGCGTGCCCGTCCATTAGGGAAAACAGCATGCGCGCGCGGGCCGGCTCGCCGATGGCTCCCGCGATCCGGGCCACCGCAACTTCATCCAGTTGTTCTACATTCACATTTTGATGATAAGCGAATCGTCGCGGATGTGACAATGGTAAACATTTAGAGTAGTGGTCAGTTTAAAATACGCCGATCTTAAAATACGCCGAAGGCGTTGGCTAATTTCAGCCCAGCGGTTGGAGCGCCAGCGACAACCCTGGGGTTTGTAACCCAACATGAATTGAACCCTGTAAGGGTTCGCCAATCGCCTAACCCTTTCAGGGTTTAGCGTGTATTTTGAATTGTTTACCCAGGGTTGTCGCTGGCGCTCCAACCGCTGGGCTGAAATTAGCCAACGCCTTTGGCGTATTTTAAACTGAAGCACTACATTTAGACAGCATCTAGATGTTTTAGGAGACACTTTCATGTTGAGCCAGGCTGAAAAAGGTGCGGCCTTTGCAGAGCTGCACCAGCGCGCCGGGACGTTCATCATTCCGAACCCATGGGACGTAGGCAGCGCTCGATTGTTGGACCATCTTGGTTTTGAAGCACTCGCGACGAGCAGCGCCGGTTATGCGTTTTCGATCGGAAAGCCGGACAACGCGGTCGGTCGCGAGGCGATGTTGGCCCACGCCGCGGCGGTTGCGGCGGCAACGGATCTCCCGGTCAGTATCGATCTGGAGAACGGCTTTGGTGATGCTCCTGAGATCGTTGCGGAGACGATCAGGCTGGCGGCGGCTACGGTGGATCGATCGAAGACGCAACCGGACGCGCTGATGAGCCATTGTATGAGCGTGCGCTTGCAGTCGAGCGGATAAGAGCCGCGGCTGAATCGCTCGCAATCTTCCGTTTCCGTTCATGTTAACTGCGCGCGCGGAAAATTATCTCGCCGGCAACCCCGACCTGAAACAAACAATCGAGCGATTGCAGATGTACCAGGAAGCCGGCGCTGATGTGCTTTATGCGCCGGGTCTCACAAACAAAGATGACATCGCGACTCTGATCAGCTCGGTCGATCGTCCGGTGAACGTGTTGCTGGGTTTAAAAGGCGTGAAACTAACAGTCGCTGATGTATCTGCGATCGGCGCGAAGCGCATCAGCGTCGGCAGCGGTCTCGCGCGTTGCGCCCTCGGTGCTTTTCTTCGTGCTGCACGTGACATACGCGAACACGGGTCGTTTGCTTTTGCGGATGACGCGGTTGACTACCGGACCATCAATTCAATGTTCGCGTCTTGACACGCGTACGTGTCGAGGCATAGAGTGTCGCCTCGTTACAACTGATCTTTGCAACTTAGCAATCGCTGATTCAACTCGACGTCGTCGGGTTGGACCGTCGCAGGTGCCCATGAGGGGCGACAAGGGAAGATGGGTGAAATGCCCAGACGGTTCCCGCCACTGTGTACCGGCAATTGCATAGCTTCCTTCAACGTCACTGATCTCCACGCGAGATTGGGAAGACCGTGAAGCTATGCGCCGGAAGTCAGGAAACCTTGCCTGCTGCAACGGAAGCGACCACAGCAGCTCCGGGAAAGGGCCAGTGGCGTCAGAGTAAAGTCAGGTAAAACTATCGAGTTTAGACGCCCTCGATCTTCCAATGGAGATCGAGGGCGTTTTTTATTTTGGCCACGAAAAGGCACAAAAAGCACAAAAGTGTTTGTGTGAAAGAGAGTCAAAAACTATGAGAAGAGTCGTCGTTTCGATACTGATCACCTTCGTCGTGATCGGCGCAGCGCAGGCGCAGACAACAGCAATCAGTGGCTACATAAAAGATCCGCAGGGTGCGAATGTGCCGGGTGCGACCGTCAGGCTGTACGGGCGTGAGCGAAGCTTCAGCCTCGTAACCGTGACGGATTCGGGCGGCGCGTACAGCTTCAGGAATCTTGCTCCGGGGGAATATCTCGTCGAAGCTGAAGCAAACGGGTTTGCTCTCGCACCCGCGAAAACCATCGATGTCGAACGAGGCAAGACGACCACACACAACGTCACCCTCGAGCTTTCAGGCTTACGCAGCGCCGTTGTGATCACTGCTTCTGACACACCGCAGACAGTCGATGAAGTTTCGAAAGCACTGACGGTCGTAGCCAATCAGGAGATCGATGAACGCGACGAGATTGCAATTCCCGAAGCACTGCGGATCGTGCCCGGATTGCGCGTGCAGCAACTCGGTGGTCCAGGCTCTCTCACTTCGATCAAAACGCGCGGCCTGCCGAGCGAAGACACGGCTGTCTTGATCGATGGCATACGCTTTCGTGACGCCGCCGCGCCGCAGGGCGACGCTTCCGGTTTTCTGGAGGATCTAATCGTCACCAATGTTAGTCGTGTTGAAGTGCTGCGCGGCTCAGGCTCGTCGTTGTACGGATCAAACGCCGTCGGTGGCGTCGTGAATGTTGTGACGGATGAAGGTGGTGGTCCGATTCACGGCAGCCTGCTCGGTGAAGGCGGAGGTCTCGGGCTGTTTCGAACCCGAGCGCAAATCGCGGGTGGCGCGAGAAATAATCGCCTCGTTTATAGCGGCGGATTTTCGTTCTTCAACGTGACTCGCGGCGTCGACGATGAGGACGAAGCACGCACCACGAGCGGACAAGGAAGAATTCTGTTTCGTCTAACGCCCACCGCGACACTTACAGGACGCATTTACACCGCCAAATCGCGATTACAGTTGAACAACAACCCGGAAGGCATCGGCGTTCTTCCGGCTACCGGCATCATCGAAGCGATTCCCTTTTCGACTTTCATTCCCGCTGTCAATGATCCTGACAACCTGCGTAAAGCGAGCTTCTTCGACGGCGCGGTCACATTCACGCAACGTCCCACTGAAGCTTTCGGCTACACGATCAGTTACCAGGGTCTCATCACAAACCGCAGCGGTATCAATGGACCACTTGGCGCCGGCTTTCAACCGTTTGGCGGCACAACGCGATCCGATTTCGACGCGCGAGTTCACACGCTCAACGCACGCATCGACCTGCGCGCCGGACCTTTCAACTACATCACAGGCGGCTACGAGTTTGAGAACGAGAGTTTTGCGAACCCGTCGTTTCAGGTCAATCCTGCTGATAACTCAGACGTCGACGTCGCGCAACAAAGTCACGCTTTCTTCGTCCAGGACCAACTGCGCTTTCTCGACGATCGTTTACAGATTGCCGCTGCTTTTCGCACACAGTTGTTTAGATTGCAGGACCCGGAGTTTACGCCGGCAGCGTCGGCGCCTTACGCGGGCATCACATTTCAGTCGCCGCCGACGGCATACACAGGCGACGGCTCGATCGCTTACACGTTCCAATCGACGGGCACTAAGCTGCGCGGGCACATCGGCAACGGCTATCGCGCGCCGTCGTTGTTTGAACGTTTCGGCACGGCCTTCGACAGTTTCTTCGGTTACTCGATCTTTGGCGATCCACGTCTTAAGCCGGAACACTCAGTCGCTTTCGATGCCGGAATCGATCAGACGTTTGCTGACAATCGGGTGCGCCTGTCTGCGACTTACTTCTACACGGAGCTGCGCCGCATTATCATCTTTGACTTCTCGGGCCTGATCGATTTCACAACCGATCCGTTCCGCCGCTTTGGTGGATACCTCAACACCGATGGTGGCATCGCGCGCGGCGCTGAAGTCGAGCTCAGGGCAACTCCGTTCCGGACGTTGAATCTCACTGCTGCGTACACGTTCACGAAAGCACAGCAGCGCACGCCGCAGGTGCCGGGCACGATACGCGCGCTTGTGATTCCCGATCATCAGTTCTCGATCGTGGCGACGCAGCATGTTGGACGCCGCGTGCTGATCAATTTCGATTTCTCGGCATCGAGCAATTACCTCGGCGCGGTGATCGACCCGACGACGTTTACGAGCCGCGGGTTTAGATTTAAAGGGCTCGCGAAGGCTGATCTCGGCGCGAGCTATTCGTTGCCGTTGGGTGATGACCGGCGACAGTTGCGTTTCTTTGGCTATGTCGACAATCTCTTTGATCGGGAATATTTTGAGAGTGGCTTTCGTACACCGGGGAGGACGGCCAGGGCAGGTGCAACGTTAGTGTTTTAGATGATGGAAACGGATGATGAGCGAGAGGTGGTCAAGGAGGGTGAGGACTATTACTTCGAAGATGGATTGATGGTCCTCACTGCTCGTTATCTCTTGCGTCGTGGTTACTGTTGTGAGCAGGGTTGCCGGCATTGTCCGTACGGGTTTGTGAAGAGCGATGAATAACATTACGACCTTTCCGCGCCGGATCATCTGTCTCACGGAAGAAACCACTGAGACGCTCTATCTTCTTGGCGAAGAGGATCGCATCGTCGGCGTGTCAGGTTACACGGTGCGTCCACCTGAAGCGCGGCAGAAGCCGAAAGTCTCCGCGTATATCAATGCGAAGTTCGATAAGATCCTTTCGCTCAAGCCCGATCTGGTCTTCGCCTTTTCCGATCTACAAGCTGACATTGCCGCTGAGTTGATTCGACGCGGCGTCACTGTCTTTACCTTCAACCAGCGCAGCATCGTCGAGATTCTGGAGATGATTCTGACGATCGGCCGTATCGTTGGCAGTGCAGAAAAGGCGGAGCAACTCGGAACTACGCTAAGAAGTGAAATGGATGCGATTGCTCAATCCGCAGCGCGTTTTCCATATCGTCCGCGCGTGTTGTTTGAAGAGTGGTACGACCCTCTCATCTCCGGAATTCGCTGGGTCGACGAGCTGCTCGAGATCGCCGGCGGCGATCCTGTCTTTCCTGAGCTGCGCGAATGCCAGAGTGCGAAAGATCGGATCGTCGACCCGGCAAGCGTGATCGATCGTGATCCACAAGTGATCATCGGTTCGTGGTGCGGGCGACAAGTCAAGAAGGATCTGATCCGGGCGCGCGCAGGTTGGGACCGGATCAGCGCAGTTCGCAACGATCAGATTTACGAGATCAAATCAGCCTACATTCTCCAGCCTGGCCCAGCCTCGGTTACCGAAGGCCTGCGCCAACTGCACGCAATACTGGCCCACTCGACTGAACAAAACGTCGATTCTGCCCTGTTACCGCAAGAAAAAGCCGACAAACGTCTGGGAATTACCTGGACAACCCAAATGGGCCAAACCGTCCTCTGAGCAACTGTATTTCGGCTCTCCCACAGATCCGCAAAGGCAATTCGGTCGATTTGGTCGCTTTTGTGACAGTCCTCATCGTGTAACAGGGATTCACAAAACGCCGATTTGCGGAGCTAACCTGAGAACCGGTCACGCGACTGGGCCTCCAGTCACCTGTTCTCGGAATGCCATAACTCGTCTGCTTCAGTCAGACCACACTCTAGGAGGATACTCTGTGTTTAAGACCATCATGATCGGCACGATCATTATTGCGTGCGCCTCAATTGCCGCCGCGCAATCTGACTACAAAAAGTTTGAGTTCTTTGCTGGATATTCGCACAACCGGATCGACACGGGCATTGGCGACGACGATCCTGATCTCGATGATGTCTTCGATGAGCGCGAAGGCTTTCACGGTTTTGAAGTCTCAGCGACCGGAAACCTCACGCGCTACATTGGCATCAAGGGTGACTTTTCAGGACACTTCAAGAGCCGGACATTTCCGTTTCCAGGTGTTACGGGCGGGAGTGTTGACGTGGACTCGCGTCTCTTCAACTTTCTTGGAGGCGTGCAAATAAAGGACAACTCTACAGAAGGGACGTTCAAGCCATTCGCTCACGCGCTTGCTGGTGTTGCGCATGCTCGTAATAACGTAGACATCAACAATGTGGTTTGCGCCACAATCGCGTGTCCAACGGATACCACATTAAACGAGACTGGGTTTGCCGCTGCGTTTGGAGGCGGTATCGACATTCGCGCGAGCGATCGCATCTCCATCAGGGCGATACAGATCGACTACAACCCGACGAGGTTGTTTGACAGCACCCAGCACAACTTCCGAATCGGAGTCGGAATCGTGTTTCACTAAGAAGTAACTTGCCACAAAAAGGCACAAAAAAGCGCAAAGAAAGAGTTCAGAGTTCAAGCTTTAGCTTGCTCGCCTGTACCCCGAGACGACAGCCTGAAGGCTGAACTCTGAACTTTTAATTTTGTGCTTTTTGTGCCTTTTTGTGGCTAATAATCATAATGTCCTGGTATGACAATCCATCCTCACGTCCGGACCAACGTCCATACATCTTCTTTTCAACCACCAGTCCGTATTGCTCAAGCAACTGCATCACGAAACGTTCGTCGTATGCGATTGCGCTCTCGGGGCTATGTTTGTGTACGTAGCGCCACTCACCTTCGCCAAAATTAAATGCCAGATCATTCAGGCCTCTACTCGCCAGCACGGCCTGCGTGTCATTGAGAAGAAAGAACGTGGCGAGGCAACGTCCATCACTCTTCAATAGACGCGCGACTTCACCGAGGTAATTGCTGACTTCAGGCGGTCGCATGTGCGTGAAGACTGACTTCAAGAGGATCAGATCGAATGAGCGATCCGCGAATGGAAACACGTACGCTTCTGCGGGTTGCGCTGCATTTGGATTGTAGGCGAGGTTGCGCACGTCGATGTGGACGAATTGGAAGTTCTTATGACGACGCGCAATGTTCTCTTGGCACCAACGAATTGATGGTCGATGTATGTCTACTCCGACATAGCTTCCGTTTTCATCCAGATAGTTCTTCAGGTGCAGCGCTATCTGACCACAGCCACAGCCAATATCAAACACACGTTCATCCCTCCGCAACGCGGCAAGCGAACGCAGGTAGCCCATAAACTCCGCGCTCGACGACTCAAAGCTACCGAGAGGCCCCACATACCTGCGGAGGTGCAGCGGCGGCAAATCCGCCTTGCAATTCAATGCGCGCACGGCGTAGTCCACCGGCCCGAGCGCCACCAGCCCCGCGTTGCGAACATAGCGAAGAAATTTGATCGCGTTGCCGTTCATCCCGGTGTGCGATTGTGCCACGGATGAACACGGATTACACTGCGGATCTGCTTTTTACTTCCAGAAAATCGTGAGGATAGTCATGCAAATACGTCGCATAATGTTCGCGTCGATCATGATTGTTTTGGTGATGGTTGCGCCCGCGACTGTCACACAACATGCCGCGACAAACTCGTTCACGATCGAGCAGATTAAAAGTTATCCGTTCCCAAACGAGCTGACGGCGTCTGCGGCCGGAGCGCGGATCGCGTGGGCGTTCAATGAGAGAGGGGCGCGGAATGTTTGGGTTGCCGAAGGCCCTGATTTCAAGGCGCGACGATTGACAAACTATGAAAACGACGACGGGCAGGAGTTGACGAGTCTTTCGATTTCTGCTGACGGCAAGTTTGTTGTCTATGTTCGCGGTGGAGATCATGGATCGAATTTCGATAGCTCGGTTGGAGTCAATCCCGCGATTGGCCCAACTCAGATGAAAGTTCAGATCTGGAGCGCGCCGTTCGGCGGTGGCGAGCCGAAGCTTCTGGGTGAAGGCGATGAGCCGTTGATCTCACCGAAGAGCGATCGCCTCGTGTTTGCAAAGGATCGTGGACTATGGACCGCACCACTCGACGGCTCGACACCAGCGAAGCGACTCTTTTTTGCACGTGGCGAGAGCGGTGCGCCCGAGTGGTCGCCTGACGGCTCACGGCTCGCTTTCGTTTCCAATCGTGGCGACCATTCATTCGTCGGTATCTATACAAACGAATCAACACCAATTGTCTATCTATCGCCGTCAACTTCACGTGACTCGAGCCCGCGCTGGTCACCCGATGGAAAGCGAATTGCGTTTGTACGACGTCCCGGCAGTGGCGGCGCGCCTGAGCCGGTGCTCGAACAACGCCCGCAGGCATGGTCCATCTGGACTGCCGACGCCACCACAGGCGATGGACAACAACTCTGGAAGAGCCCGTTCACGTTGCGCGGCTCGCCGCCGAACACGCACGGCGGAACAAACCTGCACTGGGCCGCCGCTGGTCGCATCGTCTTTCTCTCCTATCTCGACGGCTGGCCGCATCTTTATTCGATCTCAGAAAACGGCGGCGAGCCACTGTTGCTGACGCCGGGCAACTACATGGCCGAGTACGTCTCGATCAGCAACGATCGACGTTACCTGCTCTTCGCCGGAAACATGGGAGCTGACGCCGACGATATCGATCGCCGTCACATCGTGAAGGTTCGTGTCGATCGTGCCGAACCAGTACTGATGACTCCCGGCAAAGGACTCGAGTGGACACCGTTCGTCACCGGCGACGGTAAATACATCGCGTACATCGGCGCGACCGCGCAACGTCCACCGCTGCCGGTCGTGATGCCTGCGTCGGGTGGTGGTAAAGCGATGACGCTTGCGGAAGATCGGATTCCGAGTGATTTTCCGGCGGCACAACTGGTCGTGCCGAAGAAGGTGCGCTACAAAGCGCCCGATGGTGTTGAAGTTCACGGGCAGTTGTTTGAAGCAACGGGCGGCGCCTCGAAGAAGCCCGCGGTCGTGTACGTACATGGTGGTCCACCGCGACAGATGGTCCTCGGCTGGCATTATTCTGATTACTACACGAATGCGTACGCGCTGAACCAGTATCTCGCGAGCCGCGGGTACGTCGTGCTGTCCGTCAATTATCGTTTGGGGATTGGCTACGGGCATGATTTCCATCGCCCGCCGAATGCGGGTGCGCAGGGCGCGTCGGAGTATCAGGATGTGAAGGCGGGCGCTGAATATTTGCAGCGACTGTCGCAAGTCGATGCGAAGCGGATCGGGATCTATGGCGGGTCGTACGGTGGGTTTCTAACGGCGCTCGCACTCGCGCGCGATTCGCAGCTCTTCGCTGCCGGAGTTGATATACACGGCGTACACAATTGGACCACGGAACGAGCAGCGGGGTTGCTGGAGAATCGTTACGAGAAGATTCCCGACGTTCAGCAGGCGCTCGATGTGGCGTGGCAGTCATCGCCGGTTTCGTCGATTGCGAGTTGGAAATCGCCGGTATTGTTGATTCATGGTGACGACGATCGCAACGTGCGTTTTAGTCAAACGACGGATCTCGTGAGGCGCCTGGAGAAAGCAGGCGTGTCGTACGAGGAGTTAGTTGTACCTGACGACACGCATCACTTCATGCGACATGCGAACCTCGTGAAAGTTGACGCGGCGGTGGCGGCGTTCTTCGATCGTGTGTTTGGAATGAAGGGCGTTAGTGAGTAAGTATTTTAGCCACGGATTTCGTGAGTCACTTCTTGAACAGGTTCGCAAACGCCTGGCGCGCATCCGTCGGCGCGCCTGATGAGGTTTGCCTCTCGACCACCGTTCGTGTGACGAACAATTCGCAGATGTTGCGCGCGTTTTTGTTGACGATGCGTGCGGGGATCGTTTTACTGCACTGGAAGTGAGCGCTCGGATCGAAGTACGCGCACTGGCGACACGTGTGAAGATCTCCTCGGCAGTTCGGGCAAGTGCTCTCGAGCGTGATGCTGGGTGGTGCTTTTGCTCCGCACGATGAGCACTTCACGGCTTCGCCAAACGCCATCATCTTCGGCGAGCGTGGTCCTTCGCGATCGACAGGCTTCGACAGTGGATTCGGTCGCTGCCCCTGCGGTCGCTGCGGCTCTCGATCGTTGTCCTGGTAACCGCGTTGGCGATATTTTCGATCACTCATGTTTGTGCTCCTGAGGAAGGATGCACTGAATCATACGTGAAATTCAGTGAATGTGACAGGCAAGAAGAGCATCAAATAGAATCCGTGTTGAATGAGCGTCGAAGCCAATAAGATACATCATTATCCGTGCGCGTCGTGTGGGGCGGATCTGGTTTTTGAGCCACGCGATGGGTTTCTGACGTGCCCTTTTTGCGGGCACAAGGAAGCGATTCCGGAAAGTACAGACCTGGTCGAGGAGCAATCTTACCAGCAGCACTTCTGGATTCGTCCGGATCAAATGGAGAAGCTCGCAGACAACGCACTTGAAGTGCAATGTCAAAGCTGCGGCGCGAAGTCGATCTTCATGCCACCACAGGTCGCGGGAAGATGTGAGTTCTGTGGCGTGCAGATTGTGGCCCAGCCAAAGTCTGCGGATCCGATTCTCACGCCCGGCGCAGTGCTGCCGTTTTGCATCACGCAACAACAAGCCAGCTCAAGTCTCAGGCAATGGCTTTCGTCAAGATGGTTTGCGCCCAACGATCTAAAACGTTTCGCAGAACCCGAAGCCATTCACGGGATCTATCTTCCCTTCTGGACTTACGACACCAACACCACCACCGACTACACCGGCCAGCGCGGCGAGTATTACTACGTAACTGAAACTTATTACGACCGCGACGCGCAGGGCGGGCAGGTCGAGCGCACGAGACAGGTGAGACACACGCGCTGGTATCCCGCATCGGGCACGGTTACAGGATCATTCGATGATGTTTTGATTCCGGCGACGACGTCGCTGCCTTCCAATCGTCTTGCAGCGTTGGAGCCGTGGGACTTTCCGCAGTTAAGGCCATACGATCCGGCGTTTCTGGCGGGGTTCAAGGCCCAGCGTTACCAGATCGATCTCAAGCAGGGTTTTGAACTTGTGGAGCAAGTCATCGCGCCTGCGATCGAAAACGCTGTGAGTAATGACATCGGCGGCGACGAGCAGAGGATCGAGAGTCTTTCTACCGAATATTCCGACATCACGTTCAAGCACTTGTTGCTGCCGGTGTACGCCGGCGCTTATCGCTACAACGCAAAAGTCTTCCAAATTCTGGTCAACGGCCGCACTGGCGAGATACAGGGCGAACGTCCCTACAGCGTCTGGAAGATTGCGCTGTTAGTAGTGACGATATTGATCGTTATCGTGATTCTCGTGATGGTGTTTGGTAATCGATGACTTATTCGTTCAGGAAGTGGTCCAACTCATCGCGAATGGTCCGGTAGCACTCACATGTGCGAGACTCGAGTCGCACTCGATCGAGAATCAAAATCTTTCCGCGACTGTAACGAATGGCTCCAGCCGTTTGCAGCGCTCCGGCCGCGACTGTTACGCCGGTTCGAGGAACTCCGAGCGCCTCCGAAATGACTTTCTGGGTGAGATCAAGAGTGTTTGAGCTGGTTTGATCTTGAACTGAGAGCAACCAGCGGCTGAGTGTTGCTTCAATTGTGTGAAAGCGATTGCATATGGAAGACTGCGAGATTTGTGTGAGCATCACGTTGAGATAGCGCAGGACGAAATCGTGAAGAACTTGGCCTTTGTCAAACTCTTCCTGAAATATTTCAGCTTTGATTCTTAAAGCTTCGGTGCTGAAACGGACCTTAACTTCGTAAGGGATGATATGGTTCTTCAAGACGACTGGAAGCCCCACGAGGCCTTCTTTGCCCAACATTGCAACCTCGATCGTGGAACCTGTCTCGGTAGTCGAAAGTAAGGAGATTAAACCGCTCTCGGGTAAGTAGACGAAATCGATCGGATCTTCGCTTCGATAGATGACGTCGTCTTTCTCAAATGTGACTTGGCTTAAATGCGGCGCAATACGGCCATACTCTTCGTTGGGAAGAGCACCCAGAATCCGATTCCGTAAAGCAAGCTGGTTGACTACCTGCAACAATCGACTCCTTAGTACACGTATGGGAGTCCTTTGTCTGAGCTCGCGTATCCTGGGCTTTTACTACTAAGTTATGTGAGACAAACTGGGCGCTGGGTTCGATGCAGTATGCGGCGTTTGGGAACGTGTGTCAATCAAAGTTTGCATGATCGGTTCAAATCCTGAACAATAAAATTCGCAATCAAACAAACAAAGAAAGGACAGTTATGCCAACACGAAAAGCAGAAGCTGAATGGGAAGGAAATCTCGCCGAGGGTAGTGGTAGGTTGAGCGTGGGAAGCGGCGCCTTCGAAGGTCCGTACTCGTTCAAATCACGGTTCGAAGAAGGTGAAGCCTCAACTAACCCGGAGGAGCTGCTGGGCGCGGCGCACGCTGGTTGTTTCACCATGGCGCTCACGGCGGCACTTTCACGCGCGCGCATTACACCGAAACGAATTCACACCGAGGCGAGAGTCAAACTCGAAAAGGTAGGCGAAGCATTCGCGATCACACAAATCGAGCTTGAGACAGAGGCTGAGATTCCTGATATCGATGATACGGCGTTTCAACAGTACGCACAGGGCGCCAAGGAGAACTGTCCTTTGTCGAAGGCGCTCGCGAGTACGCCGATAAGTATGACGGCCAAACTGGTTTGAGTCGCTCAAGATGAACACTTACCGAATTGCACTGGCCAACATCCGTTTTCCGAAGTCGCGTGAAGAGTCAGTCACGCTGGCTGAAGAAGCTATCGCCGAAGCGTCGACTGAGCGTGCGGACGTAATCTGTTTTCCCGAGTGTTTTGTTCCCGGTTATCGAGGGATGAACAAGGAAGTCTTGCCGCCCGATCCGGTGTTTCTCGAACGTGCATGGTCCAACATCGCGTCCGCTGCTGCAAGCGCAAAGGTGGCAGTGATTCTCGGGACCGAACGTGTCGTTGCTGACGCGGTGTTGGCCAGTGCGCTCGTGATAAATCGAGATGGAACGATGGCCGGTTTTCAGGATAAGGTCCAGCTCGATCCTTCAGAATCGGCGACCACTTCAGCGGTGGTCCAACCCGACGGAACGTTACTCGTCCATCAGCCTTACGGGAAAGAAGGTTTGCTGGTCGCCGACATTAACATCACCCTGGCTACCGGTTTCCTCGCCTCGCGCTACAAGCCGGTGGAAATGTGTTAAGCTTTTGCTCCTCAACGACGGTAAATGCTCGCGACCTGAGGCACCATGAATAACTCGGTCCATTATCGCAGCTGCAATCTCTGTGAGGCGATCTGTGGAATCGAGATCACCCACGCAGGCGAGCAGCATCTAAACATTCGCGGCGACAGAGACGATCCGTTCAGCCGCGGCTACATCTGTCCAAAAGCCGTCGCGCTTCAGGATTTTCATTACGACAAAGATCGTCTCAAGCATCCCGTTCGCCGGACTACCAACGGCTGGCAACGCATCAGTTGGAACGAAGCTTTCAACGAAGTAGCGCAGAACCTCAAACGCATTCGCGCCCGGCATGGCAGGAATTCAATCGCCACGTATCTCGGGAATCCGACTGTTCACAACTCTGGCGCGCTTCTATTCGTGCCGGCGTTTTTGCGAAGCCTGCGCACGCGAAATAAGTTTTCTGCAACTTCGGTGGACCAACTTGCACATCACCTGGCCTCGTTTCTGATGTTTGGTCACCAACTCCTCCTGCCAATTCCCGATGTAGACCGCACGAAGTTTTTTCTGATCCTGGGCGCGAATCCGGCGGTGTCGAATGGAAGCATGATGACTGCTCCCGGCATGAATCGCAGGTTAGAGGCGATTCGTAAACGCGGCGGAAAAGTCGTACTCATCGATCCGCGTCACAACGAAACCGCACGTTTGGCCGACCGCCATCTCTTCATCCGTCCCGGCACCGATGTTCTCCTGCTACTGGCATTGCTTCACGTTGTTTTCGAAGAGAAGCTGACGCAGGCGGCGCCGTTTACGAAAGGGATGGAGACAGTGGCCAGTCTCGTGACCGAGTTTCCACCGGAACGAGTGGCTGAGATCACGGGCATCGAGTCGAATCAAATACGCGCGCTCGCCAGAGAATTTGCTGCCGCTGAATCGGCTGTTTGCTATGGAAGGATCGGTCTGAGCACGCAGGAGTTTGGAGGCGTTTGCCAGTGGCTAATCAACGTTCTGAACATTGTCACCGGAAATATTGATCGACCCGGCGGTGCGATGTTTACACTTCCGGCCTTCGATCCCGTGTCGGCGCCGGAATCATTAGCGGCGCGCGGAAGTTTTGCACGCTGGCACAGTCGCGTGCGAAAGCTGCCTGAATTTTCCGGAGAGTTGCCGGTCGCCGCACTCGCTGAAGAGATCCTGACTGAAGGCGATGGACAAGTAAAAGCATTCGTGACACTCGCAGGCAATCCTGTGCTTTCGACCCCGAACGGACGCGAGCTGGATCGCGCCCTTGCGAGCCTCGAATTCATGGTGTCAATCGACTGCTACATCAACGAGACAACGCGGCACGCCCACATCATCCTGCCGCCAACGTCACCTCTCGAGCGTGGACATTACGATATCGCATTCAACCTGCTCGCAGTGCGTAACACGGCGAAGTTTTCACCTCCTCTGTTTGAGCGAAGCGCCGATTCGCGACACGACTGGGAGATCCTGCTCGAGCTCGAAACTCGGATGAAGCACGATGGATTCGTTGGGGTTGTGAAGCGTAAGCTGAGTAAACAATTCTTCACGCCCGAGAGGATCCTGGATTTGGGTTTGCGTTTTGGACCCTACGGCGCGCGCTTAAATCCTCTTTCGAAAGGCCTGACGCTGCGAAAGGTCCGGAAAGCGGTGCACGGAATCGATCTTGGCCCATTGACTCCGTGCTTGCCCGGCCGGCTTCGCACCACTGACAAACTGATCGACGTGGCGCCGGAGGTTTTGGTCAGAGACGTCGAGCGTGTGAAGCCTCGATTTCTAAATGAAGCGGCATACCACTCCAACGGTCATCTCCTGTTGATTGGACGGCGACAACTTCGCAGCAACAATTCGTGGATGCACAACAGCGAAAGGCTCGTGAAGGGAAATCCGGCGAAGCCTCAATGCACCGTCCTCATGCATCCGACGGATGCTGCTAATCGCGACCTGTTGGATGGTCAGAAGGTGGTCGTACGTTCGAGGGTAGGATCGATCGTGTTGCCGGTTCAAATATCAGAGGAGATCATGCGAGGTGTTGTAAGTATTCCTCACGGTTGGGGACACGATCGCGCCGGCAATCAACAAGCAGTGGCCCAACAACACGCGGGCGCAAGCATCAACGATCTAACGGACCAGCAAGCTGTCGATGCTCTTTGCGGAACAGCAGCCTTCAACGGAACCGCGGTCACAGTTGCCGCATATAATTCTTAGCCACAAAAGGCAGCACAAATTTTTGTTGCTACTTCTTCGATCTGGCGAGTTGCTTGAGGTCCTTCACGACCGGATGCGAGGCGAAGACCCAGAATCGCGTCTTTGGCATGAAGACAATCTTATCGCCGAATTCTGAAGGATGCTTCAAATGCACGGTTACAGGATGAATGTTGAGCCAAACATTTTCCGTAACGTCGTAGATGTCCCATAAAGGAATGGCTATTTCTCTCAAATAGTTCGATGCGTACAGGAAATCATCGTCAACAGTGACAAATTTCAAACGCACTCCATTGAACAACAACAACGCGGACCCGCCAATCCAGAAAAAAAGAAAAATCCACGGGGGTGGTGTTCCCATGTCACCCCAGGAGAACGATCCTACCGTACCCATCCCAAAGAACGGAATCCAAAACACCGGCAAATGATCTTTATTAAGATAGTTTGATTAGATGAAAGTCTGCGTCGCATTTAGTATTTTGTTGGTGTAATGTGGACCAAACTGCTTGCACTGGAACTTACGTAAGCGTAGGATCGCGCACCGCGTTATCATAAACCAAAAAGGACCCCTATCAGTACAATATCAACTGGCGTTGGTGAATGAATACAGCAGATCTCGTTTCACAACGACTTCAAAACCAAAGGCTGTCTGCGCCGGACTTTCGAAAGCCGGTTGATGTTGTTCGGTGGTTCGGCGCTGTACAGTCGCAGGACTTTGAAGCTGCCAAGTGGGCCCTCGCACTCCGAACGCGAAGTGCGACCAATGCCGCGATTGAAGAGGACTTCAATCGCGGCACAATCTTGCGCACGCATGTTATGCGTCCGACGTGGCACTTTGTTGCTCGCGACGACATACGCTGGCTCCTGGCGTTGACCGCGCCTCGTGTCGATCTCAGGTGTGGTCCAGGTTATCGCGTGTCTGAGCTCGACAGTACTGTCTTCAAACGCTCGCACAAAGTTTTGGAACGAGCTTTGAAAGATGGGAAATATCTATCGCGAGCAGATCTGCGCCGGAAGCTGAATGAGTCAGGACTGGCGGCCAACGACACGGTGAGAATGGGGCATATACTCATTCGCGCGGAGTTGGATCGGGTGATTTGCAGTGGTCCACGTGTGGGCAAACAGCTTACCTACGCGCTCTTTGACGAGCGCGTTCCCGCGGCGAAGGCGATCGATCGCGACGAGGCCCTGGCGAGGCTCACTCGACTGTATTTCCGCAGTCATGGGCCAGCTACGTTGCAGGATTTTGTTTGGTGGTCGGGGTTGACTACTGCCGATGCGAAACGTGGAATGGAACTGGTCGGACGCCGCCTCGAGAGAGTGACAAGTGGAGAGAAAGTTTATTGGAGTATTCAATCCAAGGAAGTTTTGGTACGTTCCCCGACTACGGCTCACCTGCTGCCTGTTTTTGACGAGTATTTCGTTGCTTACAAGGATCGGCAAAGCGTTTTTGGACCACAAGATGGAAAGTCATTGGACTCGCTTGGCCCGGCAATTGTGATCGATGGAACAGCAGCGGGCACGTGGAATAAGTCAAGCGAGGTCAAATTTACAAGGGCCTTAAAGAAGACAGAACGCATCGCTGTTGCGAATGCGACTACGCGCTACGCAGAGTTTCTGGGAGTGAACCCAGCTATTTCGGTGAAATTTCCCGGCGCAGGTAGAAGAGCAAGTCGGTAGCGGGTGGCTCGAGGCCGAGTTGACGAATCATCCCCACCACCTGGCCGCGGTGCATCGTAGCGTGATTTACAACGTGCTGCATTTGGTTGATCAACGGCATCGAGCTCGGATCTCCGCTCAGCAGTTTGAATGACAGCTCGTCAGCAAGTCTTGACTCGTCGAACTGTGAAACACATTGCGTGCGTTGGTTGACGAGCCCCGTCCAGTGATCTTTCAAGGTAGTGAGATCGTTGCACGCTTCGATGGACCAACGTGACCATGCCTCAGCTTTCGTTGGTGAATAGCCATTCCAGCGCTCCAGCCAAATCCACTCAGCACCAGCCATGTGTACCAGAGTTCCAAAGATCGACTTGTGACTAATGCCAAAGTCTCGGTGCAAGCCTTCATCCGGAAGTTTGGCCGCCGCGTCCATAGCAAGATCGTTGGCCCATTCCGTGTAGGTGAATAGTTGTTGAATATCTAAAAGATTCATGCGTGAAATTCTTTCCGATGTTGCCCTGATCGTCAAGGCTTACAACGGATTGTTTTTGATCCAGTCGTACGCCGCCCATGAGAAGTCAGCGAATGGAAGATTCTCGACATCCCAATTCATGTCGTAGCACGTTTTAGGTAGGTCAAGTTGGAACCCCTGATACCTCGTATAAATCGTTGCGCCACTCGGAGCCTCGAAGGGGATGCTATCTGAGGCATGTCTCAACCAATTTCGGACTAGTGTGATCACCTTTGCAACGCTGCCGTTGTGTTCTTCGATGTCAAATCCGGCGATATCAGAGATAAAAGTACGATAACGATAACGCTCAACGTCCAGTATTAACGTCGTTTTTTGCTTGTGAGGGCGTTTTCCATATCTTTTGCATCCTAAGTCCAGGCCAAGCTCAAATGGGACATTGAACCTGGGTAGGCCATGGTTTGGATCAACCTCCGTTCGAGAAATGTCGTGAATGCTGTACTTGCAGCTCTCGATCAGCGCCAAGATCTTGTCAAATCTCGGCTGTCCAGTGTCGCTTGGGTCAAGAGCTGACCTCGGCACCAGGTTCATATGATGGACAGCAAAAATAAGCGCATGAAATAATGGTTCGTAAGCGCTGTCGAACGGACAGTTTATGAATACACTTTTGTCGTAAACGTGAGGTTCCAGGACGTTGGTCATGAGGTTCCAATTTCCTTTTATTACGTCGCTAAATTAAACAGCTGATGTTAGTTATTTTGTCTCATCCCTTCAGCCCTTGCCCGGATTGCAGCCTTTACTGCTTTCTCAATCGCCTTTCTAGTGCCGTTTTGAGGTGGGAAATGGGGAGGCAGAAGTTTTAGCGGTTCGAAGCGGACGGGACCAGTCCAATAGTACTCTCTTTTGCGTATTAAGCCATTTTTGCCGCGAACTATTAACCGACCGGCACGCTCCCTGGCAAGCACACGACCGCTTTCCGCAGCCTCGGCTTGTGTGCGATGAGTCGATTTAATCCTGTCGTTATGATCTATCACGACCCACCCTTCCGGAAACCAGTACACATTTAGAGTCAGTTTCTTCAACTCCCGCTCGGTGATCAGTCTGGGCGTTTCGCTTTGCTTTGTCTTTCGTGTGGTTGAGGTTTTCATGCACGTAGTCTACACCACTCGTCAAGCGCGTCTACATAAACCACATCACCACCAGGCCCACAGTCGCAGCGAAAATTGCTACCGTCGTGATCCACCCGAGTATGTTCAGCCACAACGTGTTTACACGGTCGCCCATGATCTTGCGGTTATTCGTCATCAGCATGATCAGCAATAACAACGGCGGTGTCGAAAATCCCTGTACGATCCCTGAAAATACTAGCGCCTTCATCGGATTGAACCCTAAAAAATTCATTCCCATCGCCAACACTGTAAAGCCTGCGATCGCAGCGTAAAATTTTTTCGCCTCCGATGGTTTCGCGTGCAAACTGTGTTTCCATCCCACTACCTGGCACAGATCGTAAGCAGCACCCGTCGTCATCACCGGCACGGCAAGGAATCCAACCCCAATCACTCCTAAGGCAAACAACACTGCAGCCGCGTCACCGGCTAACGGTTTCAGGGCTTCGGCCGCTTCTGCCGCCGTGTTGATTTCAGTCTTGCCTGCTTTGAAGAGTGTTGAAGCCGTAGACAGGATGATGAAGTACATGACGAGGTTCGAAAAGAACATACCGGAGATGACATCGACCTTCGTCTCTTTCAACTCCTTCTTCGTCGCACCTTTGCGTTGGGCCAATCGACGACGCCCCATCGCGATCTCTTCTTCTACTTCCTGGTTCGACTGCCACGTGTATAAGTAAGCGGAAAGCGTGGTCCCAATTACCGCAACCAGCAACGAGAGAAACTTCGCATCGAAGCGAATCGTTGGGATCAAGGTACCTTTGATTACTTCCGCCAGCTCCGGCTTCGCGATGATGGCGGAACCCACATAGGCCAGCAGCGTCAACGTAAGCCAGCGAAAGATATTCCGGATCAACTCGTACGAGCCCCAGACCTGCAAAGCAAATATCGCCGCTGTTACCGGAATAATGATCAACGGGAGCGGGATCGGCACCAACACATTGATTGCGGCCGCCATGCCTCCAATATCGGCGCCCGCTTCAATCGTATTTCCGATGAGCACACCGATAAGAGCGGGATAGAGTATCCAGCGTGAGTAGTGATCCTTGATGACGTGGAACAGGCCCTTGCCTGCAACTTGCCCCAACTTCGCCGACAGGTAAACGACGGCGCACATCATCGGGAATGTGACGGGTGCAGTCCAGAGAAAGGCAGGTCCGATCGCAGCGCCGGCGCTGGCGTAAGTGCCAATCGCAGAGGGATCGTCGTCTGCTGCGCCTGTGATCAGTCCGAGACCGACAGTTCGCAGCATCCCGCGCCCGCGCGCGGATGAACGTTCGTTTCCACGTGGCTTTCCCTCGGCCACATGACTGCTCTCCTTTTCTGGAGAGCGCTTCGGGATCGCCACGTTTGCATTCCCCCTGGTTCGATCAGCTTAATTCAACGCGATTCTAGTGACCCCAGACGATGTCGTGTCGGTACCCTGACGTACATCAGCGCCAGTTCTTGACCCTGTTCCACTCTGCTTGCAGATTCCACTTCAAACCTCTGCACAACAGGATCGGACGGTTTTCATAGCGGTAAGCGTAAGGATTGTTGAGAGTGGCGGCGACGGTTACTGATTCGAACTGCTCGCGAGCTTCATTTTCCAAACCGCCAAGCAGGATCACGATGTCGCCGTTGTAATGTCGCGGTCCCCAGAGAAAGTAGTTTTGATGTCCGCTGATCGCTTTTGGCAATCCATACTGCGGCCCGAAGAAATCAATCGCCGCGGCCTGACCATAATTGCTGCCGAAGATCGCTGTACGCTGTTGCTCCTCCGGCGTGAGTGAATGATAGACGCGCGCGACGGCAGCTACCATTCCCGGCCACGGAAACTCATCAGCGTAATACTGCGGCAACGTCTCTCCGACAAAACTTCGCTCGGTCTTTGGCACTTCGAAAGGCAAGCGCGACTGGTAACGCAGAAACGTTTCGATCGGCAACACGGGCAATACCAGCGGCAACAACGGCAGCACTCCCAGCAATAACCAGATGAAACAAGCCGGCTTGAGAAGCATCTGTAGCTTCGGACGCACAGCCAGCAACCGTTCTGTCGCCACTGCACCGGCCGCAAACAACATCACGTAAGTAGAGGCTGAGTAATAATCCTTTCCATGCGTGATCATGAAGAACAAAATCGTGATGGCGAATGCGAAGCCGAAACTGCGGTAGCTCTTTGCGTCACGCGACAGGAAATAGAACAACAGACCACCAAACCAGAAAGGAAAACTCACCGGATTCATCATCAACATCTGTTGCAGAAGGTACTTGCCGGGCGGTAGGACCACGTCCTTTCCAGTCGCGCGTACATTTCGCATCAACTCGAGGAAGGGCCAGTCGTGCTGAATATTCCAGATGAGATTGGGCAGGAAGATCAGAAATGCGATTGCGCCACCGGCAAGGATCCACGGCGTGAACAGCACGCTGCGATTGCGCGTCAACAAGACACCGGCGATTAATGCTGAAGCGAAGATGATCAGTGAGTATTTGTTCAGTAGTCCGACGCCGGCAATCGCGCCGAAAGAAAGCCACAGTTTTGTGTTCCGGGTTTTAATGATGCGCAGGACTAGGTACGCCAGCCCGCCCCAGAACAGCGGCTCGAAAGCATTCATCGCAAACTGGTGATCGATCACCCACCACACGCTCGGCGTCGCTGCCAGAACCGCGGACAGCACGATTCCAAAACGCCGCGCACCAAGCTCACGCGCGAACGCGGCGGTCAGGATTATTCGCGACGCTCCAGCGAGTGCGGGCCATAACAACAACGCCGGTAGCGAGGCGCCAAACGTATGCCTCGCGATCCAACCAAGTACTGCGATCAGTGGCGGCTGATCGACATACCCCATCGCGAGGTGCTCTGCGCACGCGAGGTAATACAGCGCATCACGAAAGTAGCCATAGCGAGTAGACGTTGCGAGGTGCAACGTGAAGTAAGCTGCGGCAATGATATACACCCACGGCCACAGAGACTGACGAGTTGACGTGTTCATTGATGAGTCAGATAAAACTCCAACGTCGCTTTTGTCATCGCGATGACTTTCTCTCGGAGTGTCTGCGGTTCAATGACTTCCAGGTTTGGACCAAACGAGACTGCATATTCACACGCCATCTCTTCAACGTCAAAGCCAATCTGGACCTTCTTCCAACCACGCGTATCAGTTTCATCGGTTTCCATCACACGCGCGAAGCGTCCCGCAAAACTCAGTCGCAACACAACCGCCGGCGAAACCCAAAACGATGCGAGATACTTTGGCGGGCTCGACTGCAACGTCGATGCTGACTGTTCCCAATACTCCGCGAGGTTGAATTCGACTGGAATCGGTGCCGCCTCGTCCAGCACTTCCACCTGCGACATGCGCGACACACGATACGTGCGCGCATGTCCATCTACAGCTCCGACGAGATACCACACACTCCCTTTTGCCACCAATCCCAGCGGGCTGATCAAACGCTCGACTGGCTCACAATCCTCACCGCGCTCGTACTTGATTGTGAGCCTGCGCTCCAGCCAAAGTGCTTCCTGCAAAACAGGAAGAAACGGCACCGCTTCCTCACGCCTGGACCAACCGCTTACATCAACATAAATTCGTTGCCGCGCACGTTCAGCTCCCTGTCGAAATGTCGCCGGCAATGAAGCTAACAATTTCAAGAGGGCGCCATCCGCCGCTTTTTCAAGCTGCAGATCTGCCAGCAGCTTCGCGGGCTTTGTAAGAAACAGTGATTGAATCTCCGCTTCGTTAAGGCCAGTAAGACTGGTGCGATAATCGCCAAGCAACGACCATCCACCACCCAGACCACGCGCGGCAATCACCGGAATCCCGGCCCCACTCAACGCTTCCATATCGCGATGAATTGTTCGTTCTGAAACTTCCAGACGCGAGGCGAGATCTCGTGAGGTCATCTGGTGATTGGCCTGCAGGAGCAAAACTATCGAGAGTAAACGATCAGCGCGCACGTTTATCGACCTCCTCAGAACGCGCAGATTTTATCCTACAAATATGACAGGAGGTGTCATGAAGTGTGCGTTAAAGTTCTCCAACACTAAAAAACATAGGAGGACACCATGCGCAAAGTCATTTTTGGTGGAGCGAATAGCCTGGATAACTTCATTGCTCGCAAAGACGGTGCGGTCGACTGGCTGCTTTTCAGTAAAGATGTGCAAAAGATTATGAAGGACATGTGGGAAAACATCGACACGATCGTGATGGGCCGCAAGACTTACGAAGTCGCCCAACGAATGGGTGGCGGTAGTGGTGGTTATCCGGGTGTGAAGACTTATGTCTTCTCACGAACGATCAAAAAACAAAACAGCAAGAAATTGTTCTTCGTCAACGAAGATGCTGCCGCGTACGTGCGACGATTAAAAAAAGAGGAAGAAGGTAAAGACATTTGTGTGATGGGTGGTGGAGTGCTGGCGAAGTCGTTGTTTGAAGCAGACCTGATTGATGAGATCGGTTTCAACATCCATCCGGTATTACTCGGCTCAGGTATTCCTCTGTTTCATGAGATGTCGCGACAGATCGATCTTGAGTTGCAAGAGTGTCGACAGTTATTGAGTGGCTGCGTGCTTTTAACTTACAAGATAAAACATGCGTAATTCCATAGAGGAAGCGTGCGTAATTGCATAGAGCAAGTCAGTGAAGTTGACTTCATAGCTGGTATGTTTTGCGTGTAGTATAGACCACGTCCGAAAGACGGTAAGGTATATGCGCAAAGATATTGCCAACCGAAAATCCTCGCGCTAACCTCGCCTCTTACGAAGATGAGCTAAAAACCTCGCCTAAGCTGATGCCGGCGATACTCATATACGTGTGACAGTTGTGGGCAAGTTACCTTAAAGGTGAGAGCGGTAGCCGATTCTGAAGCCGAACTACCGCCCTCGGCAGAGCGCACAGGCAACACCCACATCTTGCCTCCGGGCATGCGCTCCGAATTGATCTCAAAATGAAAAGGAGCAAATGTTGAATAAGGCACGAGGGCTAACCGGATAGTGAGTCGCGCCCGATCAAATCGGGCGTTTCGGTTGTCCTCTGAGTCGGCGCGCAGTGTAAGTGAAAATACACATAAATACAAGAGCGCATCTTCGTCAGGAGTCATTGCCTGATGGGACGCTCGCGTCGAAACAAGCCGGTAAGGCTGAGCAACAAGCTATTGGCGATCAGAAAACGTCTGCGGATGAGTCAGACGGAGATGGCGCGAGCGCTTGAGCTGAAGGTGCATTATTCCGCAGTTTCGAATTACGAACTCGGAACACGAGAGCCGGACCTGATAATTGTGTTGCGTTATGCCCGGCTCGCGGGCGTGCCGATGGAAACTCTGGTCGATGACAAGTTGAATCTGCCGGAGAGACACGAGCAGTTTAGCCACTAAAAAGCACAAAAGCACAAACGAAAAAGTTCAGAGTTCAAGCTTTAGCTTGCTCGCCTCCAACCCGATACCGCAGCCTAAAGGCTGAACTCTAAACTTTTTCTTTTGTGCATTTTGTGCCTTTTAGTGGCTAAGGATTTTTGTGGCGCGGACGGGACGACCAGGATGAACATCTGATTGAAGCCTGCCGTCCTTAACAATCAAAACACCGTTAACAACAACGAACCTGATTCCTTCCGCGTACTGGGCCGGATCCTGAAAGGTCGATTTATCAGTGATGGACCGCGGATCGAAGATTGTTAGATCCGCGTCGGCCTCGACTCGTATACGACCCTTGTTCTTCATCGACGGAACTCGTGTTTCCAAACGCTGCGCCGGCATCAATGTCATCTTGGTTAACGCTTCCATCAACGTAAGCGCGCCTTTATCGCGCACGTAATTTCCAAGGACGCGCGAATACGTTCCCGCCGTGCGTGGATGGCCCTTCCCTCTTTCGAGTATGCCGTCGCTGGCTATCATCGTCAGCGGACTCTTGATAGCTGCGTACACGATCTCTTCCGTCATCGAAAAAACAGCCACCATACCGCCGGTCTTACGGTACTTTTCGAATGTATCTTTCGTGAGGCGCTCGCCGGTCGCGGCCCATTGCAGGTCTTTGTAGTCGATGTCGAAAACTTCCTGCCATCCTTCATCGAAGATCGCCGACTTGATATCAGTCATTCCCGCGATGTAGGGATAACACTCCGTCGTGACGTCGAGCCCGCGCGACTTTGCCTCTCCAATCATCTGCAGTAACTTCGGCGTTGCTGGTCCACCCGTGCTCTGAATGTGAACAACGTGCAAGGGCGCTCCAGTAATTGTCGCAGCCGCGATTAACTCTTCCAGTGCTTGAATGCTGCTGCCGGGTTCTTTGACTCCCGCGTGTCGCATGTGAACGTGGCAGGACGCGCCATAACGCGCAGCCACACGAAACATTTCGAGGATCTCCCAACGTGAAGCATTGGGTGTGTACTGAATACCGAATCCAACTGCGACTGCGCCGCGCTTCAATCCGTCTTCGAGACGCTGCTCCATGCGGGCAATCTCGGCATCTGTCGCAGCTCTGCGTGCAGCTTCTCCCGCCGGCAGAAACGTGACAGGCTCACGCATCGCAACCATGCGCGCAGCGAGGTGTCCGGCACTCACACCGTAGTTGATCAGAGACTTTCCATCGTGCTGAGCGTACCAGGCGTCAACATCACCGGTGCCGACTTCCAGTTCGAGTGCGGTCGTCACACCATCCATCGCCTTGAAGCGATAGTTCTCTTCGTTCTGGCCGTGCTGGTGCAGATCGATAAAACCCGGAGAGACAACCAGACCACGCGCATCGATCACTGTGCGGCCATTGAGGTTGCTGGTGCTGATCTCTTTGATAGTGCCGTTTGTGATGCCGAGGTTGCGAACAGCGTCAGTGCGCAATTCAGGATCGATTACTCTGCCGTTGAGTATGACGAGGTCGTACGAATTCTCTGCGTTTGAATGTGAAAACGGAACTGAGGCGATAATGAAAAGTATTGGCAGAATTAAACAAAGAATTGGCTTCATTATTTTTACGTTTGTTTCACGCAAAGGCGCAAAAAAACGCAAAGACGCAAAGCCTTCGGTTTCCTGAATCTGCCTTTGCGCCTTTGCGTGAAATCTTCTTACCGCACCTTCCCGCGCCCGGCGACGCGCCAGATCTCCTCAACACGCTCGCCTCTTACACCATAAATCTCATCGTGCATGTTGACCGTCGTGCAAACGTGATTGGGGATGATGCTCAAGCGATCTCCGATACGGTAGCGCCTCTCCGAACGCTGAATATTCAAATGTCCATGTTCTTCGGAGAATCTCTCAACCTGTACTGCATGATCTTCTTTTACGATTCCGAAGCCACTGCCGTCACCGCCCTGAAAACGATCGGATGAAAAAGTCTTCGAGCCGCCATCAACGACCGCGTGCCCGGAAACAGCGGTGCTGACCACCGTGACTATCACTGATAGCGCGCAATCTTCCAGCTGGCAGGCTGAAACAGCCACCGTGGTTCGATCGTTGAAGATGTACGTACCAGGTCTGACCTCGTTCACACCATGAAAGAAACCGCCTTCATACGCAGTCGGTGTTGAGCCTCCACTCACGATCGATACCGGCAAGCCAGCAGCAGAAAAGGTTTCAAGAGTTCGCTTCAGGAATTCGTTCACCTGAATTCGCAGCGCCGCGCGTTGCTCAGGTGCGACAGTGAATTGACCCGGAAAGAACATCAATCCGCGGAACTCAAGTGCGGGCAGCTCGGCAATCTTTTCCCCAAGCGCAAGAAGATGAGCTTCATCGCTGAATCCACAACGCTCAAAACCAACGTCCATTTCAATCAGGATCCGGATCGTCACGCCTTGGTTGGCGACAGCCTCAGAAAGCCCACGCGCGACTTCTTCGGAATCGAGTGAGACAGTTATGTTGGCTTGTTCAGCTAAACGTGCGAGTCTAGTCGTCTTTGTTGGACCAACGATTGGATAGGCGATCAGAATGTCGTTGATACCGGCGTCGAGCATCACTTCAGCTTCACTAATTTTAGCAACAGTGATTCCCGTGGCGCCGCTCGCGATCTGACGTTTCGCGAGCTCTGGGATCTTGTGAGTCTTGGTATGTGGCCGCAGCAGGAGCTGATGCTCGCGGCAGTAGTCACCCATGCGCGATAGATTTCGCTCCATCACGTCGAGGTCGACAACGACGGCAGGCGTATCGAGATCGGAGATGAGCATAAGTTAAGGCACGATCTCGAATGCCGCTTCCTGCTTCGAAGACTTTCGCGTCACCATGTCCTTCGTTTCGATCACCGCCTGATAACGGCCCGGCGCGAGATTCGCCAGTCGCAGGTATTCGGCGAACGTCAGGTGCGGCACTGGCTGCTGCTGAACATCCGTCAACACAAAATCAAAAAACTTCGTCGCCGGCTGCCCGTCTTTCATCAACCGCACCGTCACGCGCACCATCGGCTTGCTCGTGTCCGGACTATTCGCCGCATTGTAAACAGCCATGAACATGATCAAGTTGTCGCTCGCCTTGAACTGCCGGCCTGACGACGGACGAATCAATTGCTTTCCATGCACGAACACATCCGGAAAGTCTGCCGGATTCGGTGGCAGTTGACTCGCGGATTCGACGTAACGACTCAACACCACAGGCGTCGTCGCAAACTCCGCATCAGGCTCAGTCAAAACAAAATGTTCTCGCCGTGCAGCGACCTTGCCTGACTGCTTGTCTCGCACAATCAAATCGATCGTGTAATCGCCTGAAGTGAGCTGTAGATCCTGTCGATAGAAAATGTTGTTGCTGAGAATCTGGTTGTAATCGTCCGCTGAAAGACTCACGTCGAAACTTCCACCCAACCGCGAAAGCATTCGCTCGGGTGTCACTTTCAAAACTCCGAGCACCTCCAACTGCATCGATTCCTTGTCCGCTTTGCGCTCAAACTTCACCGCCGACGGCGGAATCTCGATCGCCAGCGGCACCGTGTAAAGACCCTCGCGCGTCCGGAACGGACTCAGCGAAACAAAGAGCGGCAACCCCGGATTCGCTTCTGCCGCGGCGAAACCAGCCATCAACTTCTTGTCACCGGGCGACAACAGAACGATCTCTTCCGGCGGGATCGCGTAGTATCCCGAACGCGAAATGATCTGCGTATCAGGCCGCTTCACTTCGATTTTGACTTTGCGAAACGTGCCGTCGAAATTTTGATTCGTGCTGCGATATGCCAGCGTGTAGCGCGCTTGTATCTCCTGGTTAATTCGTTCGAGACCCTGGCCGATGTCGTTGTTGCCTTTGAGAAACTTGCCGCCGGTGTCGCCCGAGAGGCGATAGAGAATGTCGTATTCGCGCGTTTGTCCTTCCTGTCTCACGTTATCGAAAACAGTCTCGCCTCCGACCGCGCGAATACGTTGTTCCTGATTAGTTATCGCCGAGACACCAGCGAGCGGTGAGCCCGGCACCAACGCTCCTGAAGCCGGAGCACCTGCGCGCAAGCCGGCGGAGTCGATAATGTAGATCGCGGTGTTCGCACGATTGGCGATGTCGATGGTGCTCTGCACTTGCCAATCGAGCACTGCGGGCGTAACGAAGCCTTGCGAAAAAAGAACGAGAGTCTTTTTACCGGGAATCGGTCTCAGACCTTCCGCGATTGCTGCGAGTGCTGCGAGCACTGGACGCGCCTGTTGCACGCTGAGCGCAGTGCGCAATCGAATGAACTGCGCCAGCACGGCCCGCGCCACCATGATCCGCGCCATTTCAGAACCGCCCGCGTTACTCGTGATTCCTTGCGTTGCCGTTGGCGCGTTGTTCAGGAAGTCACGAAGGCTCGCGATGTTCTCCGCGATGTCTTTCTGTTCGAAGCTCTTGGAATCCGGACTACCGACTTTCTCGAGTGAAGCGATCAACTTTGCCTTGTCTTGCGTGAACGGTTGCAGCATCTGCAAATTGTTGGTGACCGATAGCACCGCCACTGCATCAGCATCGCTTATCTGCTCGCGAATGTACTTGATCATGCCGTCGCGAACTGGTTTCAGATTGGTGATGTCTGTGCTTTGCAAGTCGAGGACAAGGGCGACGTAGTTGCGAGTGGCAGTCGCAGGTGCGGGCCCCGGCGCTGGTGCCGGCGCTGCGGCTGCAACCGTGTCGCCGGATTTGTTAACTTCGATTCGCACCATTGGCGCGTCGAAGAATTCGATTTTCTGCGATCGGCCATCTTCAGTGATCGTGAAGTCTTCGGGCTTCAGATCTGAAATGTATTTGCCTTTTTTGTCTTTGACGATGACGTCGATGCTGACGAGGTTTGATTTAGTTTTGACGACGTCTTCCTGGTCCTGTGCTTGAGCGGTCGCCGCAGACGTGAGCAGCAGCAGAAAAGCAAGAACGCAGAGTTGCGCGGATAAACGCAGATGAGAATAACGCATCTTACTACCCTCTTCCTACACCCAATGCATCGGCAACTCTATTGATGTAATTGAACCACGATGCAATCAGTGTGATTTGCAGAATGCCCTTGTCATCAAAACCGGCCGCGCGGAGTCGCTCGTGATCGGCCGGCGAGATGCGCGTCGCGTCGCGCGTGATCTGCACGACGTAATCCAGCATCACTTTCTCCTGCTCGGAGATCGGCGCCTTCCGGTAGTCGTCTTCGAGAGCCGCGACCAGCTCCTTATCAAGTGTTACGCGACGCAGAAACTCTGCGTGAGACTCGATTCAATAATGACACCGGTTCGTAACCGACACCACCGTCGTGATCATCTCATGCTGTCTTCGATCGAGCGGCAAGTCCGGCGACATCAACGAGCCAAACGTGGCGAAGGCGTGAAAGAGCGCGTTGGGAATCAAACTGTGAGACGCCACGATGCCCGCGGTTTCGCCGTCCGCAGTCGGATGTACAGGCGTCGCGTATTCAATCGGATACAGCTCGCGCTGCGCTTCGACTGCCTTCCGCACTTCCTCGCTCTCATCAACAGCAACCGTTTTGATCCACGTCATTGCGTAGTCTCTCTTTCCACTAGACGCTTGTTACGATAAAGAAACAGGTATACCGGCAGGCCCAGCGACACCACTGCGACGCCAAGAAACGCCTGCGCCGGATTGTTGCCCGCGAGCAGGACGAGCAGAGCGACAATCATCACGAGAAACACGATCGGTGTGACCGGAAACCCGGGCGTAAGAAAGCGTATCCCGTTCGCATCTTCGCGTCGCAGCTTAAACAACGCGGCCACGCTTAACCCGATAAAGATAACCACCACGAATATAAAATACGAAACGATCTCGTTGAAGCTGCCGGCGACGACGAGCACGGAAGCCAGCACCGCCTGGAGCGCGATTGCGCGCGCCGGAGTCTCGTAGCGACTGTGAAGCACTGCAACTGATGGGACAAATAGTCCGTCGCGCGCCATCGCGAAGTAGACGCGCGGCGCCGACATTACAACTGCGGTGATACTTCCCAGCACAGCAACCACGACGATGAGCGAAAAGATCAATCCACCCGCGCGTCCGAAAAGCACTTCTCCCGCCTGCGCCGCGAAAGTCTCACCCGATGTCACCCCGTCCAACGGCACAAGGTAAACAAAGTTGAGACTGGTCAGAACGTAAACAATCGTGATGATGATCACGCCATACGTTAACGCCAGCGGCAACGTGCGCGCAGGATTTTTCACTTCGCCCGCAAGCTTACCGAGGTCCCACCAACCCGCAAACGAAAAGAACGCCCCAACCATTCCGCCCGCGAGGGCGCCGAGCAGCGGAGCAGAGTTTGGGCTGCGCGACATGAACGGAGTGAAGTTGGACCAGTTACCGAGTTGAAATCCGATGCCCCACAGAAACACGAACGCCAGCAAGCCAAGCTTTAGAAACGCGAGCGTGCGAATGAATCCCGCCCCGAGCCGCACGCCACGTATGTTGATGAGAGCGACGACGATGATCGTGGCGACAGCGACAATCTTGATCCCTAACAGCGAGAGCCCCAGACCGTAACCGGCGTACGTCGCAAGACCAACGGCGAGCGCGGCCGTCAAACCGGGGTCCATCACGAGAAAAGCCATCCAGCCATACAAGAAAGCGACCGCTGGTCCATAAGCTTCGCGCAGGTAAACGTACCCACCGCCTGCTTCGGGATACCGGGCAGACAGTTCGCCGTAGCAAAGCGCACCACACAGCGCCATCGCTCCCATCGTGAGCCACACCACCAGCAGCCACATCGGTGAGCCAAGGGCCTTCGCCATGCCCGCCGGTGTGAGAAAGATCCCGACCGCGATGACCTCACCGACCACGAGCGCCGTCGCCGTCCTAACTCCGATCTGTCTTCTTAATCCGGTCAATCCTGTATGTCCTGCACAGAACCGAGCGCGGTAGCGCCGGGTCCACTTCCCCTTCACGACCTTGAATGCATCTGACCCGGCGCTACCACGCTCGGTTCTGTGCGCTACGCGGTCTGTAAAAACTCTAAACTAAAAAGTAACGCGCGCAGCAAACTGAAACGCCCGTGGTCCACCCGATCCAAACACACCGCCCGCCGTCGTCACCGGCTGTCCAAAACTCGACGATCTCAAGAATCCAGGACTCGCCGGATCGTTATTGTCCCGCACGAGCACGTTTCCAAACCCGGAATAGTTCACATTCGACACACCGAGCACGTTCGTCACGTTGAACAGATTGAACACCTCAGCCACTGGCTCGATCGTCCAACGCTCTCCGATTCTGAACACCCTCGACAGTCTCAAATCCAGCGACGAAAAGTTATCTCCGAGCTTCAAATCATCTTGCACCAGCGGCACGAGCACTCGCGGCTTGAAGCCTGTGCTCGGATCCGCGTTCGGACACAATGAGCCGCCGGCAGCATTGATCTGAGTCAACGCCGCATTCAGCTCCGCTCCCGTTTTGAACTGTCGTGCGCCTGCATTTCGCTGTAGCTCACAAACCCGTGAGCTGCCGTCTGGAAGCAGGATATCGATCGGCACTGACGAAGCGAGTGTGAGAATCGGCGCGAGGCGCAACTGACCTGGTAGTTGAAACACTCCCGAGAAAGTAAATCGATGACGCTGATCGTTGGGCGTTGGACCATACTCGCGGCGCAGGTCGTTTGAATCTATCGGACCGTTCGAGAAAGGAATCTGATCGTCGTTCGCGTAGTTCAACGAACGCGACAACGTGTACGACGCCCTAAACTGAAAACGCGACGCAAAACGTTTTTCAAGACTCAGCAATAATCCGTCGTACTTCGTTCTCACACTCGATTCGAGATTCTTCACGATCTCTGGTCCACCCACGACCGGATTGAACGGCACCGTGCCGACAATGCGCCCGATGATGAAGTGCGTGCCGAAATTGCGCACGTAGTCGGCGCGCAGGACGAACTGGTCACCGAGCTCACGCTGAACACCGACGTTCATCTGATGGACCATCGGGTTCTGCATATCGTTGTCGATGATGTTGATGCCGCCGGCGCCGGCTCCCGGCAGAGGGAAGCCCGTGAACGGGTTCGCGAGTGTCGGCGCGCCCGGCGGAAAGACGCCGTTCACTGGATCGAAAAGAAACGGCGGTGGAATGAAGAAAAGATTGCCGGCGCGAACTTCAACCGGCAGGGCACGACCATCAAGGCCGCGTTCGAGAGTTTGAATTTCGAGAGTGACGCGGTCGTAGTAGATGCCGTAGCCTGCGTGAATACTCGTGCGCGCGTCCTTCGTCGAATAATTGAAACCGACGCGAGGCGCGAAGTTGTTCGTGTCTTTACCTCTTGTTCCGTGCAGGAACGGAAGAATCAGCGGGTTCAACTCGTCCGTGCGACTAACGTTCTTGACATCGGTATCGAGCTCATAACGCAACCCAAGGTTCAAAGTTAATTGACGGTGTATTCGCCAGTCGTCCTGAAAAAATGCGGCGATGTAAGTGTTGTCTGTGTCAGGCAGGACCAGCGAGCGTTCCGGAACCCCGCTACGAAGCGTCACGGCAAACAGCAGATCGTTATCATCGACACGGCCATCACCATTGCGATCGAAGTCAGGGAAATCTTCGATCAACTCAACTCTTCCCTGCTGAAATACTTTCAAATCCAGATCTGACTCAACACGCTGAACCTCACCGCCGAGATAGAACGAGTGGTTGCCACGAAGCATCGTGAACGTATCACCAAATTGAAAGCGCCGCTGTTTCGTTTGTTGCGGCACACGGAAAGACGCGCCGTCCTGAATGCTCGGAAACGTGAGCTGTGGTCCAGGCGCGACGGGCACCGTATCGTTGCGGAAATTGCTGAAGCTGAAGTTAAAAATGTTTATGTCGTTCGGGGAAAAGAGGCGACTGTAGTTAGCGAGAAAGGAATTTGACTCGTTCTCGCTCGACTGGCGTTGCGAAGCGGAGCCAATGGAGCGAACGAGCGTGCTGGCCGTTGTTCCCTGCTCCCGTTGAAATGAATAACGAAAGTTGAAGCTATCGTCATCGTTGGGACGCCAGTCAATTCGATCGGTGGTCATGAAATCGTCGAGCGGCGAAACGGCAAACTCGCGCGTGATAGACCGTGTCGCCAGATCTCTTTCTCCAACCAGCACCACTCCATCCTGGTTACGGTTTTCAAACGAGCCAAAGAACCATGCACGATTCCGTTTGATTGGGCCGCCGATCGCAAACGCATACTGCTGGCGATCGAAGGGTGGTGCTTGATCGAGACCCCGGTCGAGCGTGGCGGGCAGGCCTTGCAGACTGCTGTCGCGGAAGTAAATCGAGCCCGAGCCGTGCAGCTCGTTTGTGCCTGACTTAGTGATCACGTTGATGACCGATGATCCCGAGCGACCGAGTTGTGAAGAAAAACGATTCGTAGCGATTTGGAATTCCTGGATCGCTTCCTGCGAGATGTTTTGTATGGAGCCGCCTACGACATCGTCGTTCGTGTCAGCGCCGTCGATCGTTACATTACCGCCGCGTCCGAGTTGACCGGCTGACGAAATGACAACGGTATTAGTTTTAGTTGGATCGAAGTTCGGTGCGGGACTATTGCCCGGGACGAGCAATGCAAGCTCGAGAAAATTACGACCATTGAGCGGCAGGCTCTCGACTTCGCGTGACACGATTACGCCATCGATCACAGAGTTGCTATTGTCGACCAGCGGTGGGTGATAGGTGATGTCGTCAACCACTGCTCCATAGGTCGGAACGTCGAGTTGGGGATTTAGCGTGACCGTTTGGCCGACTTTGAGCGAGACAGACTTTGTGGTTTTAGCTGCAAAACCTGTGGCGTTGAATGACACCTCATACTCGCCGGGCGTCATATTTGAGAGGACGTAGAAACCATCTTCTTTGCTGACGGTTTCGCGTTTGACGCCGGTAGCTTTGTTGGTTGCCGTTATCTGTGCACCGGCGATGACCGCGCCCATTTGATCGGTGATGGTGCCGCTGAGAGTGGCGTTGGCGGCCTGCTGACCGAACGCCGACAGATGCGTAAAGATAATCACCCAACTCAAAACTATTAAACGCGTCATTTGTTTCCTTTCAAGTAACACAGATAACACGGATTAAAGCCGGATTTTTTCGATCACATCGTTAACCAGTTCTCGTGCACGTTCTTCACTTCTCGCCTCAGCAACAACACGAATGATCGGCTCGGTATTTGATCCTCGGACCAACAGCCAACCATCCGGCACGATCACTTTCACACCATCGCGCGTGTCCATCTGATGGTCAGCGAATTCCTGCCGCACGGTCCTGAGCACTCCCGCAATTCGATCCGAAGCACAAGAAATTTTCTCCTTCACGATCGCGTATCGCGGGATGTCCGCCAGCAGCTCCGTCACAGATTTGCGCGATTCAGCAAGCAAATGAAGCACGAGCGCGATCCCGACAAGACTGTCGCGCGCGAAGTTGATGCGCGGATAAATCACGCCACCATTTCCTTCACCACCGATCACGGCGCGGTGCAGTTGCATGGCATCCGTAACATTTACTTCGCCGATCTTCGTCAGAAACACCGGACAATCGAACTTCTTCGCGACGTCTGCGACTGCAGTAGTCGTCGAGAGATTGGCGACGACTGGACCCTGCTGGCGTCCGAGCACGAAAAGAGTCGCGAGCACGAGCGTGTAGTCTTCGCCGATCGCTTCGCCCTGCTCTGAAACGATGGCTAATCGATCTGCGTCCATGTCCTGCGCAAATCCGATATCAGCCTGATGTTCTTTGACCGTACGACAGAGATCTCCAAGGTTCTCCGGTAGTGGCTCAGCCGGACGCGGAAACGATCCGTCAGGCGTTGTGTTTAGTCGAATTACTTCAGCGCCGAGCGCTTCGATCAGTTTTGGACCAACAAGCGAGCCCGCGCCATTACACGAATCGAGCACGACACGCAGTTTCTTTTCTGTTTTCGGAAGTGGACCAAGCACGTCGAGGATCGACTTGATGTGCAGATCAGTCGCGCCTTCGACTTCTTCAACTGTGCGCAGCTCCGCGCCGCCGACTTTCGTGTATTCGCCCTGGTGATAGATGTCGAGTAATTCGCGCGCCTGACCGGCATCGAGAAAGAGTCCGCTGGACCCGATGAATTTCAGCGCATTCCATTCGGCGGGATTGTGACTCGCGGTTATCGCGATCCCGCCCTGCGCGCGACGATGGCGCACTTGCAGTTGAACTGTCGGGACCGGACACACGCCGATATCGACGACGCGGCTTCCGGTTGAAAGCAGTCCGGCGACCACTGCGTGCTTCACCATCTCGCCTGAAGTTCGTGGATCGCGACCGATGACGATCGTGCCCGAGCCGGTGTGCGTGCCGAAGGCTTCGGCGAAGCGCGTGAGTAATTTCGGCGTGAGCGATTGGCCCACGACGCCATGCACGCCGGAGATACTGATTTTGAGAGTGGGTATGGCTCGCATCTTAGTGATTCTTCATCCACAGATTACACACATGTCATAAACAATCTGCGTAATCTGTGGATAAACTATCGTTTGATCCGGTCGCGGGCCCAGTCAAGTAACTCGCGTGCGGCCGCGTCCTCGTGAGCTTCAACGATGATCCGGATCATCGATTCAGTATTAGATCCACGCACGTGAACCCAACCATCAGCCAACGTCACCTTGATTCCATCCGTCGCATCGATCTCCAGCCCTTCCTGCTCCATCACCGCTCGAAACTCCTGCAACACCGAATACAACCGGTGCGGCGCGACCGTTACGTTGTGCTTCAGGATTGTGAGTCGTGGCAGCCCGGCCACGAGATCTGAGATGCGCTCGCCCGTCTGGGCCATGTGCTCGAGTATCAATCCGATCGCGGCAGCGCTGTCATGTGTCAAATGAACTTCCGGGACAGTGATCCCGCCACTGCCCTCGCCGCCAAGCACACCGTTGTGCTCGATCAAACCCTCCGAGATATAAGCCTGGCCCACCGGCGTGCGGACAACACTTCCACCATGCCGCGCCGCGATGATGTCAACCGCACTCGACGTCGAAACATTTGTAACGACAGTGCCGGCTTTCTTTCGCAAACGAATCTCGGCGGCAATGGCGAGCGTCATCTCTTCCGAGAGCGGGTCGCCAAGGTCGCTCACGATTCCCAGGCGCTCGCCGTCGGCGTCATGAGCAAAACCGATAGCGGCGCGGCCAGCCTTCACAATCGCACGTAGCTGGGCCATATTCTCAGGCTTGGGCTCGGGAGCGTGCGGGAAAGGGGCACTGGGATTATCGTTGACCGCCAGCACTTCACATCCCAGCTTCGTCAACCACTTCGGACTAAGAAACGAACACGCACCATTACAACAATCAACTGCGACAGTTAACTTTTTAGATCTGATTACGCCGGTCGCAAAATTTTCGTGCAGCACTTTGATGTGCTCGTCGATCGCATCAGCAGTTTGGACCTGTTGCTTGATCGTGTCCGAGCCAGCCTTCGCATACTCGCCCTGGTGAAAGATGTCGAGCAGTTCTTCTCCCTGAGTGGAATTGAGATACAGACCATCACTACGTACAAACTTCAGTGCGTTCCATTGCCACGGATTGTGACCGGCTGTGATCGCGATGCCGCCGTCAGCCTTCAACCACTTCACGGCGAGCTGCATGCTGGGCGTCGGGCAAACGCCGAGGTCGACAACTTCACAACCTGCCGCAAGTAGTCCCGCGAGCACGGCGGAACGAATCATTTGTCCCGACGGCCGCGTGTCGCGGCAAACAAGAATCCGCCCGCGGTCCAGGTATGTTCCAAAGCTTTCGGCAAACTCGACCGCCAGCTCCGGGGTGAAGGTTTCACCGACAATTCCCCGCACGCCGGTGATGCCGATTTTCAGCGGTTTCATCGAAATTTCTTTGACTGAATTCAGGAAGCTGGGCTGTCGGACTTAATTGTACCTCACGACATAAGTAATCGTCTCCACCAAAAGGTGGACGCACACCGTGATCTTTCGACTGACAACGACGAATGATATTCTCTACCGCCATGAGAGGAATATTGAGACGAACATTGATGCCTGCCCTCGCCGCGCTGGCGCTATTTCCATTCGTTGAAGCCCGCAGCCAGGAACCAACAAAAACGCTCGCTGAGCGACTCGGCTACCCGCGCGAAGCGAAGCTTCTGATCGTACACGCCGACGATCTCGGCATGGCTCACTCGGTAAACGCCGCGACGATCAAAGCGTTGGAAACGGGTCTCGTTAATTCGGGCAGCATCATGGTTCCGTGCCCGTGGCTTTCGGAAATCGCGGCGTTCGCACGCGCGAATCCACAAGCCGATCTCGGTCTGCACTTAACACTCACGAGTGAGTGGACGTCGTTTCGCTGGGGTCCAGTTTCGTCGCGCGACAAAGTGTCATCACTATTGGATAAAGACGGATATTTGCGACTGACGGAGAGTGAGGCTGCGGCGCAAGCTGATCCGAAGGAAGTCGAGATGGAAATCACGGCACAGATCGAGCGTGCGCGTGCGCTCGGCATTCAACCGACGCACCTCGACTCACACATGGGAACGCTTTATCAAAGCAAGGCCCTGTTTGAAGTGTTCCTGCGTGTCGCACGTGCTCAAAAGCTGCCGGTGCGAGTTGCGAAGGCGTGGTTCTCGCGTGCGGACTTTCTGCCATCAACGTTGACAGCAGATGATGTTTACATCGATCGCGTGCTCGACATCAATCCGACTGTTGCACCGCAAGACTGGGCCAGGTTCTACACGGACGCGCTCAGGAAACTCGAACTCGGCGTGACGGAAGTCGTGATTCACCTGGCCTATGATGATGCCGAGATGCGTGCGGCAACACTCAATCATCCTGACTGGGGCGCAGCCTGGCGCCAGCGCGACTTCGATTTCTTCACTAGTGATGCCTTCCGTAAAGTCCTTCAGGAAAACAACATCAAACTCATCACCTGGCGCGAGATCGGCAAACTGATCAAGTAGCCGCGGATAAACGCGGATTTACGCTGATCTGAGTTCATCTGCGTAAATCCGCGGCTAAATATCGTCTCGTGAAGTGGCCCTTCTCCGCTCTCTTTCGCGCGTTATTCGATTGACGGCAGCAATTGGGCTTGCCGATTTTTCCCAAGTGCCTGAAGGAGAGCACCATGAAATACATTCAAAGGGCGATCGCATTTTCTGGTCTACTCGTATTATTGACGTTTTCATCCGCATTCGGACAGTCTGACCGGCAGACCATCATACATATACCTTTTAATTTTAGTGTCGGTGAGAAAAGTTTTCCGTCCGGTAAGTACGTCATCGAGCGGAACAGGAATAACTCAGACACTGTGTGGGTAATTCGGAATAAGGACAACGATCGAAGCGCAATTGTGGTAACGAGATCAGCTCGTGCCAACGACGTGGTGGAGGAAACACGACTGGTCTTCAACCGTTATGACGATCTTTATTTTCTGTCGGAGTTCTGGATCGTAGGTGGTCAAAACGGACACGAGATCCCGACCTCCAGTCGCGAGAAAGCATTGGAAAAGGCTGTAGCTGTAAAGCGCACGGAACTCCTGATCGATCGTGGCAAGTAATTCAAACGGGGGCGCACACTGAAGGCGAGGCCCTGACGCGAAGTCAGGGCCTTGCTTTTTGTCGCAAAGTCGACTAGGAAGAATCGCACTGTTTTTCAATTCAGACGATTCGAGGAGTCGCCGGTGACGGTTGAAAATTTTTCACGCCGCCAGTTTATGAAAGCTGGCGGCCTTGGTGTGTTCGGTGCATTCGCGTCGCGCGCCAACGCATGGTCCATCCAGAATCATCGCTTTACGATGTTTGTTGGCACCTACACCTCCGGGAAAAGTGAAGGTATTTACGGCTATCACATGCCTGGCCCTATGGCGAGCGGGGTGACTCGTTTCACGTCGTCGAAATCCGTGAACCCTTCTTTCCTGGCGATCAATAAAGGCACCACGTACGTGTATGCGGTGAACGAAGTGGGGGAATACGCCGGGAAGCCCGGTGGCGGCGTCAGCGCATTTAAAATTGAGAGTGGCAATCTCAGATTGCTGAACGAACAAGCCACACTCGGTGCTGATCCATGCTATGTAGCAATCGATCGCAACAGAAAAAACGCGCTGGTCGCTAATTACACCGGCGGCAGCGTTACCGTGCTACCAATACGTTCCGACGGCACTCTGAGTATGGCGACAGACCTGAGGCAGCACGAAGGCTCCGGACCCAAAGAACAACAAAAAGGACCACACGCGCATTGTGTAATCCTCGATCGCTCCGAGCGTCATGCACTCGTCGCCGATCTGGGGATCGATAAAGTTATGATCTACCAGTTTGACAGCGCGAAGGGAAAGTTACTGCCAAACAAGCAGCCATTTGCAGAGCTGCAAGCCGGCGCCGGTCCGCGTCATCTGACTTTTCATCCGAACGGTAAGTTTCTCTACGCGATCAATGAGCTCGACTCGACAATTACAGCATTTGATTACGATGAGCGTAACGGAACGCTCGCACACATCGACACTGTTCCGACTCTACCCGGCGATTTTTCCGGCGTCAGCTACTGCGCCGACGTGCATATCTCTTCGTCAGGCCACTTTCTCTACGGTTCGAATCGCGGGCACAACAGTATCGTCGTTTTCGAGATCGACCAGCATTCCGGCAAACTGAAACTGATCGAACATGTTTCGACCCAGGGAGACTGGCCGCGCAATTTCGCCATTGACCCTGTCGGCATGTTTTTGTGGGTTGCCAATCAACGTAGTGACAACATCGTTGCTTTTGCGATCGACCGAAATACCGGACGGCTGACACCGACTGCTTACAACGAACAAATCCCCTCCCCCGTCTGCCTCAAATTTCTTTAGCAGCGGGGGCAAGCCCCACTTCCTGACTTGTTCTGTTTCAAGGCCCGCAAGGTAGGACAAGTCAGAGGAATGAACAAGTCAGGAAGAGGGGCTTGCCCCCGCTGTTTGAAGAGTTTGTTTGATGACCATTGAAAAGTCTGCCTAATTAGATAAAATACCCGCGTTCCTGAAATTCCTGCCTGAGGAAAGCTAATAGATGCGGAAACCCATACGTGCCCTGTGGGCAGTCAGTCTGTCACTGTGCTTCGCTCTCCAACCACTGATCACAGCTAATGCCCAAGGTTCCAACCTCATCGTCGATAGTGACGAATTCTTCCAACGCGCCAGCCGCAACGGTCCGGAACGCGATCACTCCCGGAAGATCGAAGACCTGCTCAATCGCATGACGCTCGAAGAAAAAGTCGGGCAGATGACCCAGCTCGCGATCGGCGCGATCGCTTCCGGGCAAGATCAGCAGATCAAAGTGGATCCGGCAAAACTCGACAATGCGATCGTCAAATACGGCGTCGGATCGATTCTCAACGTCGCCGACCAGGCGCTCACCGTCGATCACTGGCATCAGATCATCGGTCAAATTCAGGAAGCCGCGACGAAGAAAACACGTCTCGGCATTCCGATGATATACGGCATCGACTCGATCCACGGCGCCAACTACGTTCAGGGCGCAACGCTCTTCCCACAAGAGATCGGAATGGCGGCGACATTCAATCCGGAGCTGATGAAGCGCGCCGCTGAGATTACTGCGATCGAAACGCGCGTCGCCGGCATACCGTGGAGTTTCTCGCCCGTGCTCGATCTCGGTCGCAATCCACTGTGGCCACGTTTCTGGGAAACGTTCGGAGAGGATCCCTATCTCGCGAAAGTGATGGGTGTTGCGTTTGTGCGTGGCTTGGAAGGCACGGACGTCTCATCGTCTAGCGCAGTTGCGTCGAGCCTGAAGCATTACATGGGCTACAGCTTTCCGCTGACCGGCCGAGATCGCACACCCGCATGGATTCCTGAAAATTACCTGCGCGAATATTTTTTGCCAACGTTCGAGACCGCGGTCAAAGCCGGCGCACGCACGATCATGATCAACTCGGGCGAGATCAACGGAGTTCCCGGTCACGTCAATCATCACATCCTCACTGACATCCTGCGTACTGAGCTCGGATTTAAAGGCTTCGTCGTTTCTGACTGGCAAGACATCAAGAAACTCGTCAACGTGTGGCGCATCGCTGCGGATGAAAAAGAAGCGACACGACTCGCAGTGATGGCAGGCATCGATATGAGCATGGTGCCGGATAGTCTGAGTTTCGCCGATCACCTGATCGCGCTCGTGAAGGAAGGCGCAGTGCCGCAATCGCGCATCGATGAAGCAGTGCGGCGCATACTGTGGGTCAAGTTTGAGCTGGGACTGTTTGAGAAGCCGATGCCGGATGCATCGCTGAAGCCGAAGTTTGCGTTGCCTGAGTATCGCCAGGTTAGCCTGGAAGCTGCGCGCGAATCGATCACGCTCCTGAAGAACAGCAACAACATGCTGCCACTCGCAAAGACAAGCAAAGTTCTCGTCACTGGTCCAACTTCAGATTCGCTGGTCTCGATGAACAACGGTTGGACTTACGTGTGGCAGGGATCGGAAGAAAATCTTTACCCGAAAGACCGACACACGATACGAAGAGCACTCGAAGCGAAGCTCGGCGCCGGTAACGTCACGTTTGTTCAGGGCACGAAGATTACTCGCGCTGCCGGGCCGTCAAATAGCACGCCCACTGATCAGGAACAGGAGGTGGACATCGCGGCGGCAGTTGAAGCTGCTCGTAATGTTGACGTCATCGTGCTTGCGCTCGGCGAAGGCTCATACTGCGAAACGCCGGGCAACATCACAGGCCTGACGATCGGCGCGCCGCAGATCAAACTTGCGGAAGCACTGAAAGCCACGGGGAAGCCGATCGTGCTCGTGCTCGTCGAGGGACGTCCACGCATCATCAATCAAATTGCCGATCACATGAATGCGATCGTGATGGCTTACAACCCGAGTCATGAAGGCGGCACAGCGATCGCTGACGTGTTGTTTGGCGACGTGAATCCGAGTGGCAAGCTTCCCTTCACTTACCCGCGCACGCCGAACGGTCTCATCAATTACGATCACAAGCCATTCGAGACGGAGAACACGTCGTTTGGAAACATGGCGTTCAATCCGCAGTTTCAGTTCGGTGATGGATTGAGCTATACGACCTTCGCGTACAGCGATCTGCGTGTTGGAAAGCAGACGCTCTCTGCGAATGAAGAGTTGCCGGTGAGTGTCGTCGTTAGGAACGCGGGCAATCGAGCCGGGAAGGAAGCTGTTCTGGTTTACGTGAGCGATCTCGTTGCTTCGCTATCACCGCCGGGAAAACGTCTGCGACGATTTGCGAAGGTTAATCTTCAGCCGGGTGAGAGCCGCACGTTGAACTTTAAACTCCGGCGAGAGGATTTGTCGTTTATCGGGCCGGATAATAAACCAGTTTTTGAGCCTGGTGAGTTTGAAGTTCGGATTGCTGGTCTGACGCAAAAGTTCACAGTTAAATAGTTCTTCATCCACAGATTACACAGATGTTATCACTACTGTCCCAACGTTTGTTAGCTCATTGTCTGTAGGTTGTTGAAAGTGAGAAGGTTAAGCCCGATGTACAGAGGGATCGATTTGAATTCAAAACCAGTCCAGCCGATGCTTCCGCAAC